>ERZ761609.886-NODE-886-length-30543-cov-972.540180_pt1 | contig 30543 bp, 26 predicted proteins | sample MGYA00511163_ERZ761609 | MGnify/ENA primary metagenome ERZ761609 (study PRJEB28899, sample SAMN02445070) | bioreactor sludge metagenome | biome: EBPR sludge | place: Australia: Brisbane, Thorneside Wastewater Treatment Plant | collected 2011-12-16 ...
GCGTGTCGCGGATTTCCTCGGTGATCAGCGCGCCGCGCGTGAACCGCCCCAGGCGGCGCTCCAGGCCATAGGCGACGAGGGTCGCCGTCGGGATTCCCCAGGCCCGGAAAGCCTGCAGGTTCTGCCACTCGGCACGCACCCGCTGCAGGCCGAACCAGCGACGCAGGCCGAACCAGCGGCGGACGGCACTCTTGCCCTTGCCGCTGCCGGTGTAGCACTTGACATAGTAGCGCCGGCCGTCGACGCTGACGCGCAGGACACGACTGATCAGATCGTGGGTAATGGGTTCACCTTCGAGAGAGAACACCCGCTCGAGGTCGGCAAACAGGGGGGCGGCCGGGCCGCTCGCGAACTCGGGGTTGAGGTACCAGTAATTCATGTCATCTCGCCTCGGGCAAGCTTGCGCTCGTAACGTGCCTGCAGTCGCTGCGCCGTACGCTGCAGGTGGTCGAGCAGGGAGGCTTCCTGGCGCAGGACCAGACGCAACGGCCGGGCGAAATAGACCCTGACGAAACGCAGCAGATCGTTCCGCTTCAGGCCGATGCCGAGTGCCGAAAAATGGAGGGCGGCCAGGTCCTTGTCACGCCAGCGCCGTGGCGTCGCCGCACGTACCTGTGCCCGGTGCAGATCGATCAGTGACAGCCGCAACTGCTCGGGCGTCGGCGGCGGCGCCAGATGGACGAGGAAGTGGCAGATGTAGAAGTCGCGATGGTTGACACCGGCGCCGTGCATTCCCCGGGCCATTTCGGCGACACGCCGGACCAGCGCCCGTTTCAGCCGAAGCTCGGGCGGCCGCGTCGACCAATCGGCACAGTAGTCCTCCAGGCTCACGGTCGGCGCCAGTTCTTCAGTGACGATGAACGACGACTGCCGCGCCGGATTCCTGCCGCTGCAGCCACAGGCGACCACGCGCATGGTATCGACGCCGCAGCTGTTCAGACGCTGCACCGCCTGCCACTCGTTCTGCGCGCCCAGCACCGGCAGGCGGCAGCGAAGGAGGTTCTTGGCGATCTCGGCCCAGCCGACCCCGCGATGAATCTTCACGAAATAGCCACGCCCGGCGACCTCCGTACGCAAGGTGCGGCGTGCCTCAAGCTGGCGAAAGGTCGTGCCCGGCAGTTCCTCGACGGCGACGAACGGATCCTGCCCCGACCATAGGGAACGGAAAGGTTCGTCGAGGTAGAGGAGGCGCGCGCTCATTTCAGGATGACGTCGGCGGCGTGCTCGGCATTGGCATAGATGTCGGCGACCTCGGCGAAAGCGAGGCCATTGGCCTGCCAGCGGCGGCGCGCGGGCTCGTCCTCGAGCATCCTGAGCAGCGTCTGGTCGAGGGAGGACTGCACGAAAGGCTCATCGATGATCACACCGGCATCGGCCTCGACGATGTAATGCGCGTAGCCACAGACGGCGGTGGCAAGTACCGGCAATCCGGCAACCAGCGCCTCGAGCAGCACGGTGCCGGTATTCTCGTTGTAGGCAGGATGGAGCAACAGGTCGGCGCCGAGCAGAAAGCGCGGAATGTCGCTGCGTCCCGGCAGGATGCGGACGCGCTCGGCAACGCCAAGCAGGCGCGCCTGTCCCTGGAAGAAGCGCGGATCGTCATCGCCGATGACCAGCAGCCGACACCGGTTGCCGAGTTCGAGCGGTAGTACAGCCAGTGCTTTCAGGCTGCGATCCAGGCCCTTGGTCCGGAATCCCGAGCCGAGTTGCAGGAGCAGGAACTGGTCGTCGCGCAACCCGAACTCGTCACGCAGCGCCGCGCGGACCGCCGCCGCGTCGGGCGGCGCCCGCCTGTCCGGTGAGATTCCGGGAGGCAACAGGTGGAATCGCTCTGCCGCGGTGCCATAGTAGGTCTGGAAGAGACGCTGCTGCACCAGCGACAGAATGAGGATCTCGACCCGCGCGTCGGAACCGAATACCGCCCGCTCGTAACCCGCGAAAAAGCGGTAGCGCCCCGACAGGCGATAGAGCGACCCGCGCTGCGTGCGCGCCTTCTCCTCGAAGCACGAGTCGGCGGCAAAGTACACATCAATTCCCGGCATCTTGTTGAAGCCGACGACGCGGTCGGCCGGATGCACCACCAGATGGCCCTGCACCCAGTCGCTGAAACGCCGGTAGCGGCGCTGGTTGGTCAGCCCACGAACCGGCACGAGGATCAGCTCGAAGCCGGCCGGCAGATCCCCGCGCCATTCCAGTGTGTACACCCTGATCGAGTGGCCCCGCGCCTGGCACGCCAGCGCCACGCGGAGGAAATCCCGCTGCAGGCCGCCAAACGGAAAGTACTTGAAGAGACAGAAGGCGATCTGCATCAGGCGCGCTCGCTGCCGCTGCCGATGCCCGGCGGCGATGAGCCGCACAGCGAAGTCATCACGGCGCCTGCTCGCTTCCCTGAGGTGGTGCGGCCTCGCTGGGGCGGCGCCCCTTGTAGCGGTTGTATCCCCAGAGATACTGGCCTGGACACTGGCGGATGAGTTGCTCGATCTCGTGATTGATCTGTTGCGCTCGCTCTTCGATGGTGCCCTCGATGGCTTGCGTCGGCTGCTGCAGGCGAAAATGATAGCCGGCACCGCCGGGAAGCCGTTCGGCCCAGACCATGATCACCGTCGCGCCGCTGTCGACCAGTCGCGCCGCCAGCGTCATGGTGTACGCCGGTTTGCCGAAGAAGTCGAGCCAGCGCCCGTCGCCGGCTTTCGGCACCTGGTCGGGCAGCATGCCGACCGCTTCGCCACGCTTGAGCGCCTTCAGCACGCTGCGCACTCCCGACAGATCGGCTGCTGCCAGGTGCAGCTGCGGCCGCGCCCGACCGTCTTCGATCAGCTTCTGCAGCCATGCCCGTTTCGGTGGCCGGTAGAGGCACGTGATGGGCGCCTGCGTGGACAGGTACTGTGCCGTGATCTCGAAGCAGCCCAGGTGCGGCGTCAGGTAGAGAATTCCCCTGCCTCGCCGCGTCGCCGCATCGGCCAGTTCCCAGCCCGAGACCTTGACCACCCGCGCAGCCGTCTCTGCCAATGGCCGCACCCAGACGCGCGTCAGTTCCAGCCCCGTCTTGCCCGCTTCGCCGATGGCAACCGGTCGTACCCGGCTTGCTTCTTCCTCACCGAGCGCCAGGCGCATGTTTTCGTCCATGTGGCGGCGGTAGGTCGGCGAGCACAGCCAGACGAGCCAGCCGAGCGCTGCCCCGAGCGCATGCAGCCAGGAAAGTGGCAGGTGGCCAAGGAGGCGAAGCAGGATAAGCACGCGGTCTTCCGAAGATGGCAGGGGATGGATGATGCAGCACAGGCGGCAGCGAAGCACGCTTTTGACTGAGCGCAAGGAGAAAAAGTATAATTATCCATCCGCCGAGTTAATCAGGACAACTTGCAGGGCGGAACGAGCCGCTGGAGCGGCCAGCAAATACTGCTAAAGCGTCGTCTGCTCGAACCCCGGAGCCGGCCACGCGGTCGTTTCGGGGTCTTTTTTTGGAGCAGACGCAGCGTGAGCAAAGAGTACCTCTTCACTTCGGAATCGGTTTCCGAAGGCCATCCGGACAAGGTCGCCGACCAGATCTCCGACTCCATTCTCGACGCCATTCTTGCCGAAGACCCGCCCGCACGGGTTGCCTGCGAGACTCTGGTGTCCACCGGTCTGGTCGTCATCTCCGGCGAGATCACGACCAAGGCACACATCAATTACCGCGAGATCGCCCAGGATGCAGTCCGCCGCATCGGTTACGACAACTCCGAGATCGGCTTCGACTACAAGAGTTGCGCGATCCTGACGGCGATCAACCGTCAGTCGCCCGACATCGCGCAGGGCGTCAACGAAGGCCAGGGTCTGGATCTCGACCAGGGTGCCGGCGACCAGGGCCTGATGTTCGGTTACGCCTGCGACGAGACCACGTCACTGATGCCGCTGCCGATCCACTACGCACATCGGATCATGCAGCGCCAGGCCGAGGTGCGCCGCGACGGCCGGCTGCCATGGCTGCGCCCGGATGCCAAGAGCCAGCTCAGCGTCCGCTACGTCGATGGCAGACCCGTCTCGATCGACACCATTGTCGTCTCAACGCAGCACGATCCCGGCGTGTCACACGCGCAGATTTCGGAAGCGGTGATCGAGGAGGTGATCAAGCCGGTCGTTCCGAAGGAACTGCTGACCGGCGATACCCGCTATCTCGTCAACCCGACCGGTCGTTTCGTCGTTGGCGGCCCGCACGGTGACTGCGGCCTGACCGGCCGCAAGATCATCGTGGACACCTACGGCGGCGCCGCCAGACACGGGGGCGGAGCCTTTTCGGGCAAGGATCCGTCGAAGGTCGACCGATCGGCCGCCTACGCCGCTCGCCACGTCGCCAAGAACGTCGTCGCCGCCGGACTGGCGTCGCGCTGCGAGGTGCAAGTCGCCTATGCCATCGGCGTTGCACGACCGGTTTCGCTGATGGTCAATACCTTTGGTACCGGCAAGGTGAGCGACGAACTCATCGTCGAGCTCATCGGCAAGCACTTCGACCTGCGCCCGAAGGGCATCATCCAGTCTCTCGACCTGCTGCGCCCGATTTATCGCAAGACCGCGGCCTACGGCCACTTTGGCCGTGATGAGCCCGAGTTCACCTGGGAAGCGACCGACAAGGCAGCGGCGCTGCGCGCTGCAGCGGGTCTCTCGTAGACACGCCAGCGACTCGAGGACACGACAAGGGGCCGTACGGCCCCTTCTTTTTTTGCCGTCGCTCGTCGCATCGCAGTGTAAACTGCTGCCTGTTCAGAAGGTGACGTGGCGGCAAAGGCGAATCGCGATGCTCAAGAAGATCGGCGTCAAGCAACTCAAGGTCGGCATGTACCTCAAGGAGTTCTGCGGCTCCTGGATGGAGCACCCATTCTGGCGCTCGTCCTTCGTCATCACCGACCCGAAGGACATCGATGCCATTCGCGCCAGCAGCATCCGCGAGGTATGGATCGACTCGACGAAAGGCCTCGATATCGCAGCGGATGAGCCGGTTTCCTCGGTCGCCGAACTCGAGGCACAGGTCGACGCCGAACTGGCAAGCGCTGCACAGGAGCAGCGTCAGCTCGAACGGGTTTCGACGGCGGCTGAGTTCGCCCGTGCGGCGAAGATCGTCGCCAGGTCGCGGCAGGCCGTCACCTCGATGTTCGAGGAGGCACGCATGGGCAAGGCGGTCGATGCGACGAGTGCCCAACGCATGGTCGAGGAGATCTCGGACTCGGTGAGCCGCAACCCGGGAGCGCTGATCAGCCTCGCCCGCCTGAAGACGGCTGACGACTACACCTACATGCACTCGGTAGCGGTCTGCGCGTTGATGGTCGCACTTGCCAGGGAGATGGGCCTGGATGAAAAGCAGACCCGTGCAGCCGGAAATGCCGGGCTGTTGCATGACCTTGGCAAGGCGGTGATGCCGCTGGAAGTGCTCAACAAACCCGGCAAGCTGACCGACGCCGAGTTTGCCATCATCAGATCGCATCCCGAGGAAGGCCACCGGCTACTTCTGCAGTCGAAGGGTGCCGACACGGTGGCGCTCGATGTCGTCCTCCACCATCATGAAAAGATTGATGGATCCGGCTACCCGAAACGCTTGCAGGGCGACGAGATCAGCATCTTCGCCAAGATGGGGGCGGTCTGCGACGTCTACGACGCGATCACCTCGAACCGGCCCTACAAGGCGGGCTGGGACCCGGCGGAGTCGGTGCGCAAGATGGCAGAATGGAGTCGGGGCCACTTCGACGCGCGCGTCTTTCAGGCGTTCGTCAAAAGCATCGGCATCTACCCGATCGGCTCACTGGTACTCCTCAGCTGTGGTCGCCTGGGAGTCGTCATGGAGCAGGGCGAGAAGTCACTCCTGACACCGCAGGTCAAGGTGTTCTTCTCGACGCGCGGCAACGCGCGCATCCGCCCAGAGATCATCGACCTCGGCCGCGCCGGCTGTCAGCACAAGATCGTCAGTCGTGAGGATCCGGAAAAGTGGAAGTTTCCCGACCTCAACGAGATGTGGTGCGCGATCCCGTCCTGACGCATCGCCCGCTTCGCCCTCCGGCAGGGACAGCGGGGTGGCCGCCCCGCTACTTGTGATAACCGCGAGCACCGCTCATGCGAGCGGACTGCGCCGTGTTCTCATGCCCGAACAGGCTCCATCCCTGATACTGAGCGCTGCTGAACAGGGCCAGCGCAAGCAGGCCGACGAGCCAGTTGGCCTTGATCATTTCAGTCCTCGTCTCCGTCGCCGCCCGCATCGTTGCCGACATCGCTCGCGTGCCAGCGTCGTGCCTCGAAAGCATTGCGCCGCCAGCGAGACAGCAGCGGGAAGATGGCGAGGAAGAGCAGCAGCAGCACATAGTTGGACCAGCCGGTCGGGTTGCGCACGACCTCGATGGTATCGACGACGGCCTCGCTGCTGTCGCTACCAAGTTCGTACTCGATCACCAGATGGTAGGTTCCCGCCGGCACGGCCTTGAACACCATTTCGTCCGTCGGCGATCCTTCGCTCCAGCCTTCGCCGTCGTCGACTCCCCGGTAGTGGCTGATCTCCTGCAAACCGAGGTAGGCCTCGCCGGTATTCTTCTCGACCAGCGTCGTGTTCACCGATAGCCAGTTATTCACGACGCTGGTCTGGTGCCGAACGAGCAGCGCGCGTGCGCGGCTCCTGAGGACAAATTCCTGGCTGCTCCGCGTCACTTCATCGTTCTGCGCCGGGAGAACGAGTCGCTGCCGCAGCACCAGTTCGGAGGCAAACAGGAAGGTGAAGGCCAACTGCACGACGGTCGCCGCGAGTACGAGCTTCCAGAACAGGCGGCAGGTCTGACGATGGGTTTCGACGAGGGGGTTCGGCTGGTTGGCATAGACCTCCGTGCGTGCCGGTGGCGGAGCCTTGATTCCGAAAGCGACGCACAGCTCGGCCGGCTCCAGATACTCGGCCTGCGACCAGGTGGATTCGCGGGCATTCACCTCGCGTGACAGCATCAGTGGCGGACAGATGTAGTCCTCGACGAGGCAGCGCTCACCGACCGTCACCCGCCAGTAGAACTCGCCGACGACGTAAGTCACCTCGGCCTCGCCCCGGTTGAAGAGCCTGAACTCGCTCCCGGCATGTCGGAACTTCGCCTCGCCCCGACTGACGAGCGGCGGATTCGGCAGGCCACGTGCAAAATTCCAGTGACCCTGATACTCCACGAGCCAGGCAAAACCCTGCTGGACGTTGTACAGCAGGTATTCCGACCACCGGTAGTCTGCATCCGCCGCGGAACTCGTGCTGCGACGCATGAAACCGATCACTCGCCACTCGCTGCCACGCAGCGTACCTTCAGTGCCGAGCGGCAGCCAGGGCACTTCGCGCAGCACCTGCGCGGCCCGCGACAGCAGACTGAGATTCTCATTCTCGATGCCGATGATCGAACCGCAACTTTCGCAACCGACGCTTTCGGTCGCCGGCGAATGAAGCGTCAGCGGTGCCGCACAGTGCGGGCAACTGAAGGCACGCGCCGCGACCTGCCGTGCCGCGGCGGCTGGCGGTTCCTGAACATCCCTGAGCTTGTCGAGCTGCAGATCGGCGAAAGCCACCGACTGGCCGACGAAGACCAGCGGCGGGGTCTCGCTGTAATCGATCGTCAGGAAACGATCGTTGCCGCGCAGATCGGCGGTATTGACCTCATACCCGGCGGCGACGCGGAAAGGCAGTTCGCCCTCGCCGGCAATACAACGCGCCGTCGCCAGATCGGTGACGACAAAGCGCCGACCGTCCAGAGTGACCGGCATCTCGGGCGCCAGCGTCGCGAACGCCGGCAGCGGATCGCTGACCGCGACCTGTGCGCTGACGATGAACTCGCCGGACGCCTCGGCAAGCCAGGCACTTCGCCCATCATCGAACAGGATGTGCCACTCATTCCAGATGCCCGATTCGTACTGTAGCTGGATGCGGCCGACGACCGCGAAATGACGCTGCCGAAACCGGCCCTCACTGCCAATCCGGATCGGCGAACTGTCCTCGAGCAGTTCGGCCATGCGGCCGATGTTCTGCAGATCCTCGCCGCTGCGCAGCAGCGTGCTGCGGCAGAAGTCGCAGACGACATACAGCGAGGTCGCCGCGCGAAAGACGACCGGCGCCCCGCAGGAAGGGCAGCTGGCTCTCTTCACAACGGGAGGACCGGCACCGTCGGCGGGTCAGACAGCGCCGGCGATCAACCCAGGCGACCCAGCAACTCCGCCTTCTTGGCGTCGAACTCGGCCTGCGACAGGATGCCTTTGCTGACCAGTCCATGCAGCTTCTCGAGGGTTGCCACCACCTCGTCGGCATTGCTCGGGGCCACCGGCGCGGCCATCGGCGTCGCTGCCGGCACGGCGGCAGCGGTCGCCTGCGCCATTGCCGCGGTCATCGTCTGTCCGATGCCAAGCCCGGCGCCCAGCCCAGCACCAATACCGGCAATGCCGCCTTCGTTCTGCGCCGCCAGCGGGATGCTCGTCGCCACCTGGTACTGCGTGTAGCGCCCGAGGTCGCCGATCATGTTCATGCCGATGCGGGTATCGAGAATCTTCTGCAGTTCGTCGGGCAGTGAGACGTTCTGCACGACGAAGCTGTCGAGCGCCAGCCCGTAGCGTTCGAACACGGCCTCGAGCTTGCCCTTCAACTGTCTGCTCAGCTCATCCTGATTGGCCGCCATGTCGATGAAAGGAACGCCCGACTCACCGAAAAGGTCGGTCATCGAGCTGATGACCAGGTTGCGCAGCTGACCATCAAGATCGGCAACGGTGTACTGCTCGCGCGTACCCGAAATCTCGCAGTGGAACTTGCGCGCATCGCTCAGCTTGTACGAGTAGATGCCAAAAGCGCGCATTCGCACCATTCCGAAGTCCTTGTCGCGGATGGTGATCGGATTCGGCGTCCCCCACTTGCAGTCGAGCTGCAGGCGGGTCGAGAAGAAGTAGACGTCCGACTTGAAAGGCGATTCGAACAGCTTGTCCCAGTTCTTGAGATAGGTCAGCACCGGCAGGGTGCGCGTCGTCAGCCGGTACAGGCCGGGTCCGAACACGTCGGCGATCTGGCCTTCGTTGACGAAAACCGCCATCTGCGATTCGCGAACCGTCAACTGCGCGCCATACTGGATCTCGAGATCCTGCATCGGGTAGCGCATGGCGAGCACTCCGTCGCCCTCCTCGGTCCATTGAATGACATCGACAAACTGTTTTCTGATGAAATCCATGAGTGCCACGGCGATCTCCTGCAAGGCAAGTTGTGGCGAGCTGGGCGCCGCCAGAGGGGAATCCGTCAGTAGGTCATACAGGCTGCGTTGATCAGACCAACGGTGAGCGAAACGACCGCGAGAAGAATCGCCGGCGCAATCCTGCCGGCAGGAATGTCCTGCGTCAGCTGCGGCAGTGCCAGGCGGATGATCAGGTAGGCAAGAATCTGGATCACACCGGCGATCACGCCCCAGGCGGCGAGATCGACCAGCGTATCGCTGTGCGCAATGACGTTGGCGACAGGCATGGCGAAGCCCAGCAGGGCGCCGGACAGACTCGTCGCTGCGGCGCAGTTGCCGGCACGAATCAGTGCCAGCTCATGGTACGGGGTCACGTTCAGGTAGACCAGCAGGAACAGTGCCAGCAGGACAATCGCCACTGCGAAGTAGGCGAGAAAGGCGGGCAGCATGCTCATCAGATGGGTCGGCATCAGGCTTCTCCTGTCTTCACGCATGAGCAACGCCTGGCGGGTGGCTCACAGGGATTCTGCATAGCGCACCAGGCCGCTGAGGATCAGATTATCCACCAAAACGAAGGGAATCCGCAGGTGCGGCGAGAGCCGCTCGGCCGCGCCACCGGTCAGCAGGCAGAGCGCCCCCGCTGCTCCGGCAATCCCGGAAAACATGCGCTCGACCGCACCGAGTTGCGCCTGCAGACAACCGCTGACGATCGCGTCCACGGTGTTGCGGGGCTCTGCCCGAAAGACTCCTTCCTGCGCGAGGGGCAGCTGCGCCGTGTTGCTCGCCAATGCGGCGCGCATCAGGTCGAATCCAGGAAGAATCAGGCCACCGCGAAAGACTCCGCCAGCATCGAGCAGGTCCACCGTCGTCGCCGTGCCGGCGCAGACCACCAGACAGGCCTTGTCTGACCGTGCCCGCGCACCGATCAGCGCCGCCCAGCGATCGGCCCCGAGTTGTGCCGGCACCTCGTAGGCATTGCGAACACCGCAGGCAGACCCGGTCGGGCGCAGAAATGAAAGCCTCGCCTGGCGGGCAGCCAGCAACGATGAAATGCTCGCGGCAACCCCGGCGCCAGCGACATTGCAGACGACGACCCGGGCTCCCGCCGGCCACTCGTCCGCCGCCTCAGCCAGCCAAGCCACATCGGAGGTTGCCAGCACGCCGCTGTCGAGCCATCGCCCACCCGCATGGGTAGCCCACTTGATACGACTGTTGCCGGCGTCGATGGCGACGATCATGCGACGCGCAGTGACAGATCGCCCGACAGGCAGCGCTCGATGCCGCTCGCCGTCTGCAGCAGCAGAGCACCATACTCGTCGGCGCCGAGGCAGATTCCCTGCCGGTCCACCCGGCCGCCGTCCAGCAGGCGCACTGGCTGCCCCTGCCACGAATGCTGCTGCTGCCAGTCTGCGCGCAGAACGCGAAAGCCGCCTTCGGCAAAGCGGTCGAGCACCACCGCCAGTTCAAGAAGGAGATCGGCCAGCAGTCGGTGGCGATCAGGCAGTGGCGACAGCGCCTGCGCCAGAGCCGCCGGCGGATGCAGGAACGCCTCCTCGCCGGCCGGCGGCAGCTGCAGGTTGAGACCAATGCCGATCACCGCCAGCATGCCCGCGGGCTCGGACTCCAGTTCCACCAGAATGCCGCCCAGCTTGCCGCCGTCGAGCAGGATGTCGTTGGGCCACTTGAGTCCGACACCTTTGGCGCCCATTCGCTCGAGGGCTCGTGCCACCGCCAAGCCAACAGCCAGCGACAGTCCGGCAAGCCGTGCGACCGTGCCATTGAAGCGCCAGAGGAGCGAAAAAGTCAGCCCGGCGGACGGCGACGAAAGCCAGCTACGGCCACGGCGGCCGCGTCCCGCAGTCTGCTGGTCGGCGATCAGCAGCGAACCGGATGGGGCGCCCTGCCGGGCACGCTCGAGAAGCAGCGTGTTCGTCGAGCTGCATTCAGCCAGCGCCTCGACCATGAAACGGCCACGCGCCGGACCAAGCAGCGGGTCAATACGTCCGGGATCGATCTGACAAGCGGGAGGAAGCTGGGCCATTGCAGGGGAATCCGAATCAACGCCGGCAATTATCGCCGATTATTGGGCTCTTCAGACTTCCCTGTCGTCGATCGAGCCGCTGGCGCTGATCCCGAGTTCCTGGATCTTGCGTGTGATCGTGTTGCGACCGATTCCAAGTGCCTGTGCGGCTTCAATCCGCCGCCCGCCGGTATGCGCCAGCGCGCGGTTGATGAGGACCCGCTCGAAGGCCTGCGACAGCTTGGCATGGACCTGCCCCGAGTCGCCGACCAGGCAGCGGTCCACCGCCTGGCCGAGCGCCGCTTCCCAGTCGTCGCTGGCGACTGCCGGCGACGACTCGCGCAGTTCCGGCGGCAGGTCCGCGACCTCGACCAGTTGGCCCGGTGCCATCACCGTCAGCCAGTGGCAGAGGTTCTCGAGCTGCCGCACGTTGCCGGAAAAATCGAGCGCGTAGAGATGCTTCAGGGCGGCATCCGAAAAGCGCTTGCCTTCGACACCCAGTTCGCGCGCGCTTTTCTGCAGGAAGTGGCGGGCGAGGATGGGGATGTCCTCGCGGCGCTCACGCAGGCTGGGCAGCCGCACCCGGATCACGTTCAGGCGATGAAAGAGGTCTTCGCGGAACAGTCCCTGCCTGACACGCGCTTCGAGATCCTGGTGTGTTGCAGCGATGATCCGCACCCGGGTCTTGAGTGGCGAATGGCCGCCCACGCGATAGTAGTGACCATCCGAGAGAACGCGCAGCAACCGGGTCTGCAGCTCTGCCGGCATGTCGCCGATCTCGTCGAGGAAGAGGGTACCGCCCTCGGCCTGCTCGAATCGCCCCTGGCGCTGCGCCGCCGCACCGGTGAACGCGCCGCGTTCGTGGCCGAACAGCTCAGATTCCAGGAGGTCGCGCGGAATGGCGGCGGTGTTGATGGCGATGAACGGCTTGTCTGCGCGCTGACTGTGGCGATGCACCGCGCGCGCGACAAGTTCCTTGCCGGAACCCGACTCGCCGGTGATCAGCACTGTGGCGCTCGACTGGCTCAGGCGGCCGATGGCACGGAAGACTTCCTGCATCGCCGGCGCCTGACCCAGGATCTCGGGCGTCAGGTCCACATCGTTCGGCGCACCAGTCTGGTGCAGACTCTCGCTGATCGCGCGCCGGATCAGCTCGAGTGCCTGATCGACATCGAACGGCTTCGGCAGGTACTCGAAAGCGCCGCCCTGAAACGCCGAAACGGCGCTGTCGAGATCCGAGTAGGCGGTCATGATGATGACCGGCAGCGTCGGGAAGCGTTCCTTGAACACCTGCAGCAGCTCGAGCCCCGACTGTCCGGGCATTCGGATATCCGAGACCAGCACCTGCGGCTCCTGGGCCCCCGCATCGAGGCGTGCCAGTGCCTCGGTTGCCGAAGCGAAGCTGCAGAACGGGATCTTCTCGCGCGCCAGGGTCTTCTCGAGAACCCAGCGAATCGACTTGTCATCGTCAACGATCCACACCGCTTTCATTGATTCCTCGGCAAGCTTGGCTGTCATCAAAATGTCCTGAATTTCTAGCAAGAAACCTGCCAGGTGCTCAACCAAGCGGCAAGCGGATCGTGAAACAGGTGTGGCCCGGCCGACTCTCGCACTCGATCGTTCCCTGGTGCTGCTGCACGAAACTCTGCGCCAGCGTCAGGCCGAGGCCGCTCCCGCCGGCGCGCCCGGAAACCAGCGGATAGAACATGCGTTCGCGGATGTCCTCGGCGATTCCCGGGCCATCGTCAATCACCTGCACCTCGAGCGCCAAACGGTGACGGCGCTTGAACAGGGTGACCTGACGCGCTGCCCGCGTGCGCAGCGTGATCTGACCCTGGCCAGAGAACCCGCCGGCAGTCTGCCGGGTGATCGCCTGGGCAGCATTCCTGGCAATGTTCAGAAAGACCTGAATCAGCTGTTCACGATCGCCAACGAGTTCGGGCAGGCTGGTATCGTAGTCCCTGCGTACCGCGAGAATGGTCGGGAACTCGGCGGTCAGCAGACTGCGCACGCGCTCGAGAATCTCGTGGATGTTCACCGGGCCCGGCTGCATCGGCCGATGCGGCGACAGCAGGCGGCGCATCAGTTCCTGCAGGCGGTCCGCCTCCTTGATGATGACTTGCGTATACTCGTGCAGGCCGGGATTCCCGAGTTCCCGCTCGAGCAGTTGTGCCGCGCCGCGAATCCCTCCCAGTGGATTCTTGATTTCGTGCACCAGGTTCCGGATCAGCTCGCGACTGGCCTGCTGCTGCTCGACCAAGCGTTCTTCACGGGTGGCCCGGAGTTGCTGGTCTATCGGCCACAACTCGATGAGCAGTCGAACCGCCGGCGCTTCAACCGGGTTTACCGTGCAGTTGAGCTGCAGCACGTCGCCGCCAGCCAGCTGCAACTCGATGTTCTGCCCGCTGTAGCTCCAACCGTGCTCGCGGACACTTCCCAGTGCAGCCAACAGCTTCGCCGGGCATTCGATCACGCTGTCGAGGCGACAGCCGAAGAAGACCTTGTGGCTGATCTCGAGCAGGTTCTCGGCTGCCGGATTGAGATAGCGGATTGCCAGTCTCTCGTCGAGCAGGACGACCGCCGACGACAGCAGGTCAAGGCCGCCGTATGGATTCGCCGAGTCGTCAGGCATTGGCTCGCAAGCTCATGCGGTCACGCCAGCAAACGCTCCGCGTTATGCGACAGACACCGGGCAGCGGGCGCCGCGGGCAGGTCAGCGCAGATTGGCGATCTCTTTCTGGATGGCCTCGATGTTGCGCTGATGCAACGCGACCTTGTCCTTGTACGGCTGCAGCCGCTCCTGTACCTTGCCGCCGCTGATCGCGCCTCCCTGCATGCGCTCGTTGGGCAGGACAACCCCTTCCTGTTGCGCGAGTTCCTTCTTGGCCTGCTCGAGGTTCTTCTGCTCGGCAGCCAGCTCGCTATCGAGGATACGCCGACGGTCGCCGTCGCGCGACTTCTGCGTCTGTTCGTCCACCTTCGGGAAGTTGCCCGGAGTGGCCGTCCTCGCCGCCGGCTGCCGGGATGCCGGCGCAAGGTTCACGGGGTCCAGAACCAGCTTCCGACAGGTTCTGGTCGGCACATTCGAGTAGGTCGTATGCCCTTCGGCATCGACGCACTTGTAGATGTCCTGTGCTGTTGCCGGCGAGAGGGCGATAAGCGGCAGGGCAATGGTGCAGAACAGATATGGCAGTCGTCTCATAGTCGTCGAATTCCCCGGGCGCTGGCGGACCTGCTGGCCGAGGCGCGCCCGGCTGGGATTGGGGCGATCGCACGGCCGTCAGTGTGGTGGCTAGGCGACAGCAATACTAACGCGGAAGGACGACGATCGGTAGACGCACGAAGGACGGGCACAGGCCCGCCCTTCTCGCACGCGTCTTCTTCGCTCAGCAGCTGTAGTACAGATCGAACTCGACCGGGTGGGTGGTCATGCGCACCTTGTTGACCTCGTCCATCTTCAGTTCGAGGTAGGCATCGATCCAGTCGTCGGAGAAGACTCCGCCGCGCGTCAGGAAGTCGCGATCCTTGTCGAGCGACGCCAATGCTTCCTCGAGGCTGGCGCAGACGGTCGGGATCTTCGCATCCTCTTCGGGCGGCAGGTCATACAGGTTCTTGTCGGCCGGATCACCCGGGTGAATCCGGTTCTGGATGCCGTCGAGACCAGCCATCAGCAGCGCCGCGAAGCACAGATAGGGATTGGCGATCGGATCGGGGAAGCGCGTCTCGATGCGCCGCGCCTTGTCGGAAGCCACATGCGGCACGCGAATCGAGGCTGAACGGTTCTTTGCCGAATAGGCGAGCTTGACCGGCGCCTCATAATGCGGCACCAGCCGCTTGTACGAATTCGTACCAGGATTGGTGATCGCGTTGAGTGCCTTGGCGTGCTTGATGATGCCGCCGATGTAGAACAGGGCGAGTTCCGACAGGCCGGCGTAACCGTTGCCGGCAAAGAGGTTCTTGCCATCCTTCCAGATCGACTGGTGGACGTGCATCCCCGAGCCATTGTCGCCAACGATCGGCTTCGGCATGAAGGTCGCGGTCTTGCCGTACTGGTGCGCAACGTTATGCACAACGTACTTCAGCATCTGCGTCCAGTCGGCACGCTTCACCAGCGTGCTGAACAGCGTGCCGATCTCGCACTGACCCGCCGTCGCGACCTCGTGATGGTGCACCTCGACCGGCACACCGACCGACTCGAGCGTCAGAACCATCGCCGAGCGGATATCGTGCAGACTATCGACGGGCGGCACCGGGAAGTAGCCGCCCTTGACCCCCGGCCGGTGCCCTGTACCTCCCTCGCCCTCGGATTTTTCGCCGCTGGTCCACGCCGCTTCCTGAGAGTAGATCTTCAGCGCGCAGCCGGACATGTCGACGCTCCAGGAGACGGAATCGAAGATGAAGAACTCGGGCTCCGGTCCGAAGTAGGCGGTATCGCCGATACCGCAGGACTTCAGGTAGGCTTCTGCCCGCCGGGCGATCGAACGCGGGTCGCGATCATAACCACGACCATCCGCCGGATCGACGACATCGCAGGTGATGACGACGGTCGTCTCGTCAAAGAAAGGATCGACGTACGCAGTGCTCGGATCGGGCATCAGCTGCATGTCCGAAGCCTGAATCCCTTTCCAGCCGGCGATCGACGAGCCGTCGAAAGCGTGGCCAGTCTCGAACTTGTCTTCATCGAATGCGCTGACCGGAACGGTCACGTGCTGCTCCTTGCCACGGGTATCGGTGAAACGAAAATCAACGAATTTCGCTTCGTTGTCCTTCACCATTTTGATCACGTCTTGCGGGCTTGCCATCAAAGGGCCTCCTGAACAGGTGCCGCGGTCAGCGGCGACATTGGAAAATCGTTGCGCAAGGGTACTAGCATGAAACGTGCCAATAGTTGCCCTGCTGACTGGTCATTGTGCCACAACGGTCCAAGTCCCGATCGCGCTTTTTCGGCGCACGGCATTGGTGCCCAGCCCGGCAACTCGCACCGCAATGGTGCGTGCAAACGCCCCGACTGCCGTCGCGCCCGGGCAGCGGGAACGAAGCAAGTGTTTTATACTCCCAGCTTGACGACAACGCACCCGACGAGGCCTCGACAGACATCATGGGAAGACTGACCGACCTGCTGCAGCTCGCCCAGGAGCGAGGTCACGAGCTGGGCCTGCCCTATGCCGGCGCACTGACACCGCGTGAAGCCTGCGAAATCTGGCAACTGGCGCCAGGCGCGCGACTGGTCGACGTGCGCACTCGGGCAGAATGGGACTGGGTTGGCCGCATCCCCGGTGCCATCGAGATCGAGTGGATGAGCTACCCGGATAGCCGGCCGAACCAGCACTTCCTTGCCCAACTCAAGCAGCAGGCCGATCGTGAAGCGCTGCTGCTGTTCATCTGCCGCAGCGGAGCGCGTTCGCACAATGCTGCCGCTCTCGCCACGCAGGCCATGCAGCGCGAATGTTACAACGTGCTCGAGGGCTTCGAAGGCGATGTCGACGCCAGCGGGCAGCGCGGCAGGGTCGGCGGCTGGCGCCTCGCCGGTCTGCCATGGCAGAGCTGACAAGCGATCGGCGTGTCCGTCCCGGTCTTTATTGACATCAATTCGAACAGCACACATGCAGACCGCAACCATCAGCTTCGACAAGTTCAACCAGTTGCAGGACGACGCCTGCCACCAGCGTATCCGCACCGCCCGCGAGCGCTTGGGAAAGGAGGCCGTGCTCCTCTGTCATCACTACCAGCGGGCCGACGTCTACCAGTACGCCGATCTGACCGGTGATTCGCTCAAGCTGTCGCGCCTGGCAGCGCATACCGATTCCCGCTTCATCGTCTTCTGTGGCGTCCACTTCATGGCCGAAGTCGCCGACATCATGTCGAAGCCTGAACAGATCGCCATCCTCCCTGATCTCGCTGCCGGCTGCTCGATGGCCGACATGGCCAATCTGGCCAAGGTCGAACGCTGCTGGCGCGAGCTGGCCGAGGTCATCGACGTCGATCAGCTGGTCACCCCGGTGACCTACATCAACTCGGCGGCCGACCTCAAGGCCTTCTGCGGCGAACGCGGCGGCATCGTGTGCACCTCATCGAATGCCGGAACCATCGCCACTTGGGCCTTCGCCCGGCGCGAGAAGATCCTCTTCTTTCCCGACCAGCACCTTGGCCGCTGGACAGGATTCCAGATGGGAATCCCGCTCGACGAGATGGTGGTCTGGGATCCCGATCTCGAGCTCGGTGGTCTCACACCGCAGCAAGTCCGCAGGGCCAGACTGCTGCTCTGGAAGGGTCACTGCTCGGTACACCAGATGTTCCAGCCGGCACACATCCTGCGTTTTCGCAACCAGCACCCCGACGGCCTGGTGATCTCCCATCCGGAGTGCAGCTTCGAGGTCTGCCGGCAATCTGACTTCGTCGGCTCAACCGAACATATCGTCAGGACGATCAAGGACGCCGCCGCCAACACCCGCTGGCTCGTGGGCACCGAACTCAATCTGGTGAACCGCCTCGCCGAAGAGGTCAGGAACGAGGGCAAGGTCGTCCAGTTCATGGCGCCGACCGTCTGCATGTGCTCAACGATGCAGCGCATCGACCCGCAGCATCTGGCGTGGACCCTGGAAAACCTCGCCGACGGGACGGTGGTCAACCAGATCCGCGTACCCGAGCACGAGCGGGAACTCGCCAAGCTGGCTCTCGACCGCATGCTCGAGGTTTCCTGAGGACGGTATGCCTGCCGGGCAAAGCACGGGCCAGCGAGCCCGCAGGCGCGGCGCAACGCTGACCAGGAGACGCCCCATTCCGACCTGCAGACGGCGCACAGCCGCCGTAGCGCCATGTCCGCCCAGCCACCAATGACCACCGACTGCCTGCACCGCTTCCTGCTCGACGATCTGGACATCGCCGGCGCACTGGTTCGACTCGGCCCGGTGTGGCAGAAGTTGCTGCAGGATCGCGGCTACCCCTTGGCGGTGGCGCGACTGCTTGGCGAACTGTCCGCCTGCAGCCTGCTCGTCGGCAGCAATCTCAAGCAACCCGGCCGGGTGACGCTCCAGTTGCGCGGCAATGGTCCGATCTCGCTCCTGGTCATCGACTGCAACGAGCAACTGCAGATTCGCGGCATGGCGAAGTCCGCGCAGCCGACGGCAGAGGGCTCGCTGCGGGAGCTTCTCGGTGATGGCCATCTGCTCCTCGCGCTCGACATGCCGTCGATGCGCGAGCCCTACCAGAGCATCGTACCCATCGTCGGTGACAGCATTGCCGAGGTCTTCGAGCAGTATCTCGGACAATCGGTTCAACTGCCGGCGCGCCTCTTCCTGGCAGTATCGGACGAGACGGCTGCCGGGCTTCTGCTGCAGAAACTGCCGACAACCGAGGAGCGCGATGCCGACGGCTGGACCCGCGCCGAGGCGCTGGCAGCGACCGTCACGCGGCCGGAGTTGCTGTCACTGGCGGTCGAGGAACTCCTCACACGCCTCTTTCCCGAGGAGGCAGTCCGGCTCTTTCCCGAACAGGCCGTCGCACTGAACTGTCCCGAGGACTGGCAGAAAGCGCGTGCGCTCCTCCTCGCCCTTGGTCCGGCTGAGGTCTACGCCACCCTGCGCGAACAGGGAGAAGTGCTGATCAGGGACGACATCTGCAATCGCGAGTACCGCTTCGACGAGCACGCGATCGCTGCGCTGTTTGCCGCACAAGCGGTGCCTCCGCTGACGCCGCTGCATTGAGCTGACGGCAACGGCAGGCATCGCCACTCACAGCAGCTTGCCGGGGTTCATCAGCCCACGCGGGTCGAGGGCCTCCTTGATCGCCCGCATCATCCCGATCTCCACTGGACTTCGATAGCGCAGAAGTTCCGCGCGCTTCAACTGACCGATGCCATGCTCAGCACTGATGCTGCCGCCGAGTTCATGCACCAAATCGTGCACGAGGCGATCGACCTGCGGCTGTGCTGCCAGGAACGCGGCGTTGTCGCCAACCGCCGGTTGCGACTGATTGTAGTGCAGGTTGCCATCGCCGACATGACCGAAGGTGACCATCCTGATGCCAGGGAAAGCCTCGACAAGGGCGCCGTCGGCCCGTTCGACGAAGTCGGGCAGGCACGAGACTGGCAGCGAAACGTCATGCTTGATGCTCGGTCCTTCGATCCGCTGCGCCTCGCCAATGCTCTCGCGCAGCGTCCACAACCGCCTTGCCTGCTCGCCGCTCTGCGCGAGGACGGCATCTGCGATGCTCCGATCCTCGATCGCTCCGGCAAGAAAGGACGCCAGCGCCTCGCGCAGGACAAGCTCGTCACCACCACCGGACAGCTCGACCAGCAGGTGCCACGGACTGTCCGCCAGCACCGGATGGGAACCGGGAATGTGCTTGCGGACGAGAGCGAGAGCGACGTCAGAAACCAGTTCGCACGCGGTGAGCGCTGGACCGAAACGATCCTGCAGGGCGGTCAGCAGGCCCACTGCCGTCGCCGGAGCAGCGATCGCCAGCCAGGCAGTTGCCCTCGCCCGCGGCCAGGGAAAAAGCTTCAGAACGGCAGCCGTGATGATGCCGAGCGTTCCCTCGGCAGCGATGAACAGATGCTTGAGGTCATAGCCCGTGTTGTCCTTGCGCAGGCCGCGCAGTCCGTCCCATATCTCGCCACTGGCCAGGACCACTTCGAGACCCAGGGTCAGCTCGCGGGCGTTGCCGTAACGCAGAACCTGCACACCGCCGGCGTTGGTGGACAGATTGCCGCCGATCTGGCAGCTGCCCTCGGCAGCCAGCGACAGCGGGAAGAGGCGTCCGGCAGCCGCGGCTGCCTCCTGCACCCGCTGCAGGAGGCAGCCTGCTTCGACCGTGATCGTATTGTTCGCCGCGTCGATCGCCCGTACGCGGTTGAGCCGTGCCAGACTGATGACCACCGAGCTGCCATCAACGGCCGGCGTCGCCGCGCCACAGAGACTGGTGTTCCCACCCTGCGGAACCATCGCCACGCCGGCCTGCGCACACAGCCTGACCACCGCCGACACGGCCGCCGTGTTCGCCGGTCTGACGACACAGACGGCGCGCCCACGGTAGCGACCCCGCCAGTCGACAAGATGCCCGGCGATGGCGTCGGCTGCGACGAGCACGTTCGCCTCTCCAACCACTTCGCCAAGCTTGCCGATCAGAGCTGCCTTGTCCACCGATAGCCTCCCCTCCGCCCTCAAGAATGGCTGCCTGCCGCAGAGCACGCGCAACCCCCGCCATGATCCGCGTACGCCGGCGAGACTCGTCTCCCGGCAGCAGCGTGCCGCGTGGCTGCCACCGCGTCTGATGTTAGCAGGGTCTTTGATTAATGGCGCGTTTGATGCGAAGATTCGGCCCAATCCAGTTGCTGCCTGGCAACCCGACTTTGACCAGGTTCTGCAACACCGTCGCCACAAACGCCAGGTGGAGATCTCGTTCCCTCGAACCCCATGACGATCGCTCATCTCGATGCAGGCCGGCGCCGGTGCGCGCGCCATTGCCGGCAGCCGCAGGCAGATACCCTGTGGTACCCGTGCCGATGAATCGGCCGACACGACTCGTGGCGGACATCGGCGGCACCCGTGCCCGCTTCGCGTTGCTCGACGAAGCGAACACGCCACAGCACGTGCGCGTTCTTGCCGTGACCGACTTTCCCGGGCCGGTCGAGGCGATACAGGCGTACCTCGAAGAGTCCGCGAGCGCCACGCCATCGGCAGCGGCAATCGCCATTGCGGCACCGGTACACGAGGGGCTGATCACGCTGACCAATGCCTCCTGGACCTTTTCGCGCGAGAGCATGCGGACGCGGCTGGGACTGCGGCACCTGCTGCTGCTCAACGATTTCAGCGCCCTCGCCCTTTCCTTGCCCCATCTTGCCGCCACCGACCTGCGGCAGGTCGGTGGCGGCAACACCATCGCCGGCGCCGCAAAGGCGGTACTCGGGCCCGGGACCGGTCTGGGCGTTTCCGGCCTACTCCACCATGCCGGCCACTGGTTGCCTCTGAGCGGCGAAGGGGGCCACTGCTCGTTGGCCCCGGCAGACGAGCGCGAAGCGGCGATCCTGGCACTGGCGTGGCGCGAGTTCCGGCATGTCTCTGGCGAACGAATCCTTTCGGGCAGCGGCCTGCCGCTGCTGCATCGCCTGGTGGCGACGGTGGACGGGCGCACGCATCAGCGCCTGACGACCCCCGAGATCGTCGCTCGGGCGGTCGCCGGCGAAGACCGGCAGTGCGCAGCGGTTGTCGACACCTTCTGCGCGCTGCTCGGCTCGCTGGCCGGAAATCTGGCACTCACCCTCGGCGCACAGGGTGGCGTCTATGTCGGCGGTGGTATCATTCCCCGGCTGGGGGAAATCTTCGATCGCTCGCCTTTCCGCGCGCGTTTCGAGGCCAAGGGGCGCTTTGCTTCCTATCTGGCCGCTATTCCGACCTATGTAATCCTTTCTCCCGCACCGGCCCTCCTGGGTGCTGCTCATGCCCTGGCCGAGTGCGAGGCTTGCCTATGAACCTTTTTGGAGTACCAGCCTGATGTCCGATGCCGCCAAACCCCTTTCCGAAAGCGAACAACTGCGCTGCGCAATCGAGCACAAACTCATCGGCACGGTCGCCGCCGAGCCGACCCGCGCCACCAGGGCCGATCTCTATCTGGCGCTTTCGCAAGTGGCTCGTGAGCAGTTGGCAGAGCGCTGGGTGAAGACCCAGAACGCCGACCGCGACAGCAAGGCGCGCCGGATCTACTACCTGTCGATGGAATTCCTGATCGGACGAGCGATGAACAACGCGCTGTCGGCTCTCGGACTGCGCGACGAGGCAGCCGCTGTCTTCCCGCCGCCAGGCCCGTCACTCGACGAGGTGATGGAGTGCGAACCCGATGCAGCGCTCGGCAATGGCGGACTCGGCCGGCTGGCCGCCTGCTTCCTCGATTCGATGGCGACCCTCGGACTGCCGTCATGGGGCTATGGCGTCCGTTATGAGTACGGCATGTTCGCGCAGTCAATCCTCAACGGGCAGCAGGTCGAAAAACCCGAAGCTTGGCTACAGGATCGCTCGCCCTGGGAATTCCCGCGTGCCAACAAGCATCACACCGTTCGCTTCGGCGGCACCTGCGAGCATCACGGCGAATGGGCGGAGTGGCATGCGGCGGACTCGGTCGAGGCGAAGGCCTTCGACTACGTCATCCCGGGCCACGGTACGGATCGGGTCAGTACGCTGCGGCTGTGGAAGGCGGCAGCGCCAGCGGAGATCGACCTCGGCGCCTTCAACACCGGCGACTACCACCGCGCGGCGGACTTCAAGAACCGTTTCGAGAACATCTCGTGGGTTCTCTACCCGAATGACAGCACGTCCGCCGGCCGCGAGCTGCGCCTGCGGCAGGAGTACTTCTTCGTTTCGGCATCGCTGCAGGACATCCTGCAGCGCCACGACGCCGAGCATGGCACCTTCAGCAACCTCGCTGAGCACGTGGCGATCCATCTCAATGATACGCACCCGGCGATCAGCGTCGCCGAGCTGATGCGGCTGCTGGTGGACGATCATGGAATGCCGTGGGCTGCCGCCTGGGAGCAATGCCGCAGGATCTTCTCCTACACCAACCACACGCTGATGCCGGAGGCGCTCGAGACCTGGAAGGTAACGCTGATCCAGCGGGTACTGCCACGCCACATCCTGATCATCTACCGCATCAACCAGGAGTTCCTCGACGAGGTCGTCCGCCTGTACCCGGGCGACATCGACCTCATGCGGCGGGTCTCGCTGATCGATGATGGCGGCGGCCACGACAAGGACAAGCGGGTCCGCATGGCGAACCTGTGCATTGTCGGCAGCCACCGGGTCAACGGCGTGTCGCAATTGCACTCGGACCTCATGGTGCAGACCATCTTTGCCGACTTTGCCCGCCTCTACCCCGAGCGCTTCCATAACAAGACCAACGGCGTCACGCCCCGGCGCTGGGTAGCGCAGGCCAACCCGGCGCTGTCGACGCTGCTTGACGAACGACTCGGCGGCAAGGAGTGGCGGCTCGACCTCGACCGTCTGCAGGAGCTGCGGGCAAGCGCCGACGACGCCGCTTTCCGCAGTGCCTTCGCGGCGGCCAAGCGCGGCAACAAGCTGCGCCTGGCAAACTATGTCGCCCGCGAACTCGCCGTCTGCCTCGACCCCGACAGCCTGTTCGACGTCCAGGTGAAACGGATTCACGAATACAAGCGGCAGCTGCTCAACGTGCTGCACGTCATCACCCGCTACAACGCACTGCTCGACGGTTCGGCGCGCGACTACGCGCCGCGCAGCGTGATTTTTGCCGGCAAGGCAGCCTCCTCGTATCACATGGCGAAACAGGTGATACGCCTGATCCACGACGTCGCCGCGGTGATCAACAACGACCCGCGGACGCGCGATCTGCTGCAGGTGGTGTTCATCCCCAACTACGGCGTGTCGATTGCCGAACTGATCATGCCGGCTGCCAACCTGTCGGAACAGATTTCCACCGCCGGCACGGAAGCCTCGGGTACCGGCAACATGAAGCTGTCTCTCAATGGCGCGCTGACGATCGGCACCGAGGATGGTGCCAACATCGAGATTCGCGACAACGTCGGCGCTGACAACATCTTCATCTTCGGCAACAACACCGCCCAGGTCAACGCGATCCGGCAGGCCGGACATCAACCGCTGGCGCTATACCACAACGACCCGGCGCTCAAGGAGGCCCTCGACCGCATCGACAGTGGCTTCTTCTCGCCGGGTGAGCGTCCGCGCTACCACGACATCTTCAACAGTCTGCTGCACTACGGCGACCACTACCTGCTGCTCGCTGACTACGCCGACTACGTCGCCACGCAACGACGGGTCGACGCGCTCTACCTGAACAGCGACGAATGGCAGCGCAAAGCCATCATCAACGTCGCCGGCATGGGCCCGTTTTCTGCCGACCGAACGATCCGCGACTATGCCGACGATACCTGGCACATCAGCACACTCTAAGTAAGGAAGTCTCAAATGCTTGACTCTGCAGACATCATTGCCCTTTACCGAGCGCAGCACAGCGATCCCTATGCGGTTCTCGGGATGCACGTTGACGCCGACTCAAAGCTCTGGGTGCGCAGCATGCAACCCGGCGCCCTCGCGGTTGCCGTCATCGACGCCAAGACCGGCCGTCAGGTCGCCGAACTCGAACACCGCCGGATCGAGGGAGTCGAAGGCTTCTTCGAGGGGGCCGTCCCCCGGCGCCGCAACCACTTCCCGTATCGCCTGCGCATCACTTGGCAGGAAGGGGTCCAGGAGACGGATGATCCCTATCGCTTCTGGACCGTACTCGGCGAGATGGACGTCTGGCTGCTCGCCGAGGGTTCGCACCTGCGCCCCTTCGAGCGTCTCGGCGCCCACCTCTGCGAAATCGACGGTGTCACCGGAACCGCGTTTGCCGTCTGGGCGCCGGATGCACAACGCGTCAGCGTCGTTGGCGACTTCAATACATGGGACGGCCGTCGCCATCCGATGCGCCTGCGCCGCGAATGTGGCGTCTGGGAGATCTTTCTCCCCGGGGTCACTGCCGGTGCGCATTACAAGTTCGAAATCCGCTCGCGTGACGGCTACCTGCTGCCGCTGAAGGCGGACCCATACGGATTCCAGGCGGAAATGCGGCCATCCACGGCGTCGGTGGTCTGCGCGCTGCCGCCGCCCGTCGAAGCTTCGTCGACTCCGGCCGGCGACCAACTCGACAAGCCGATGTCCATCTACGAAGTCCATCTGGCGTCCTGGCGACGGGCTGACGATGGCGGCTTCCCCGACTGGCAGCGGATCAGCGAAACGCTGATCCCCTATCTCGTCGACCTGGGCTTCACCCACCTCGAACTGCTGCCGGTTTCCGAACACCCGTTCGACGGTTCCTGGGGCTACCAGCCGCTCGGGCTGTACTCGCCGACGGCTCGCCATGGCACGCCGACCGGCTTCCGCGACTTCGTTCGTGCCTGCCACACTGCCGGGCTGCGCGTGATCGTCGACTGGGTGCCGGCGCATTTCCCGACCGACGAGCATGGCCTCGGCCGCTTTGACGGGACGGCACTCTACGAGCACTCCGATCCGCGCGAGGGAATGCATCAGGACTGGGGTACGCTGATTTACAACTTCGGCCGTCGCGAGGTCAGCAACTATCTGATCGGCAATGCTCTTTTCTGGATCGAACGTTACGGGGTCGATGCCCTGCGGGTGGATGCCGTAGCCTCGATGCTCTATCGCGACTACAGCCGTGAAGAAGGACAATGGCTGCCCAACGTGCACGGCGGTCGCGAGAACCTCGAGGCGGTCGCTTTCCTGCGCCGCATGAACGAGGTTCTCGGCCAGGAACACCCGGCGGCGTCGACCCACGCCGAGGAATCCACGGCTTGGCCAATGGTCAGCCGCCCGCCGGAAATGGGCGGCCTCGGCTTCCATTACAAGTGGAACATGGGCTGGATGCACGATGTTCTCGACTACATGACGCGCGATCCGGTGCACCGCAGGTATCACCACAATCAGCTCAGCTTCGGACTGATGTACGCCTTCACCGAGAACTTCGTGCTGCCTCTCTCGCACGACGAGGTGGTCCATGGCAAGGGCTCGCTGATCAGCAAGATGGCGGGCGACTACTGGCAGAAGTTCGCCAACCTGCGCTCGCTGTATGCGTTCATGTGGGCCCATCCGGGCAAGAAGCTGCTGTTCATGGGCGGCGAGATTGGCCAGTGGAACGAGTGGAATCACGACACGTCGCTCGACTGGGGGCTGCTGGACTTTCCGCTGCATGCGGGTGTGCGTGATCTCATTCGCGATCTCAACGGCGCCTACCGCAGCAACCCGGCGCTGCATGAGGTCGATTTCGAACCCGCCGGTTTCGAATGGGTTGCTGCCGACGATTCCGAGTGCTCGGTGGTCGCCTTCGTCCGCTGGAACCGTGATCGTTCGCGCGCCCTGCTCTACGTCGGCAACTTCACGCCGGTGGTGCGCCACGGTTACCGCATCGGCGTACCGATGCCGGGGATGTATCAAGAGCGGCTCAATACCGACTCGCAGCACTATGGCGGCAGCAACGTCGGCAACGGACTCGAGCCACTGTTTGCCGAAGAGGTGGCCGCGCACGGCCGCGCATGGTCACTGAATCTGACTCTACCGCCCCTCGCTGGGTTGTACTTCGAATGGGCCGCCTGAGCGGCTCCGGGGTCCTCACTGCCGGGCGGCCCTGGCCGCTCGGCAGTCACTGGGACGGCTCCGGCGTCAATTTCGCGCTCTTCTCCGCCCACGCCGAACGGGTCGAACTCTGCCTTGTCGAAGGCCATCAGCTGCGCGTGCTACCGCTGCGCGAATGCACCGATCAGGTCTGGCATGGCCATCTCGCCGGCGCAGCACCAGGCCTGCGCTATGCCTTTCGCGTACATGGCGCGAACGCACCCGCGCAGGGGCATCGTTTCGACGGCAGGCGCCTGCTGCTCGATCCCTACGCACGCGAGGTGGTCGGCCGCTTTTCCTGGCCGGCCCACGACGATCCGGTGCATTCGCTGACCGCCGCCGTGGTGGATGAGCGCTTCGACTGGGGTGATGATTCGCCACCGGCAACGCCCTGGTCAGACACCGTGCTCTACGAAGCGCACGTCAAGGGGATGAGCCGGCAGCATCCCGGCGTTCCCGAGGTCCTGCGCGGCAGTTATGCAGGCCTCGCCACCCCAGCGATGATCGGGCATTTCCAACGCCTCGGCGTCACCGCCATCAACCTGCTGCCGATACACCACTTCATCGACGAGCAACGACTGGTCAATGAGGGCCGCGTCAACTACTGGGGCTACAATTCGCTCGCCTTTTTTGCTCCGGAACCTCGCTACGCTGCGCGCATCGGCGGCCAGTCGGTGATCGACGAGTTCAAGACCATGGTGCGCGCACTCCATGCCGCTGGCCTCGAAGTCATCCTTGACGTGGTCTTCAACCACACTGCCGAGACCGACGAGTGGGGCCCGAACCTTTCCTTCCGTGGCATCGACAACCGCAGCTACTACCGCTTGCCGCCGGACAACCTTGCCACCTACGACAACTTCAGTGGCTGCGGCAATACCGTCAATCTCGCCCACCCGCGCGTTCTGCAACTGGTGATGGACTCGCTGCGGTACTGGGTCAAGGTCATGCACGTGGACGGCTTCCGCTTTGATCTCGCCGCCGCGCTCACCCGTGACAGCGCCTTCCTCCCGGTGCTCAGGCAGGATCCCGTACTGCAGAGAGTCAAGCTGATTGCCGAACCGTGGGACATCGGCCCCGACGGCTACCGGCTCGGTCGCTTCCTTCCCGGCTGGAGCGAGTGGAACGACCGCTTCCGCGACGACGTGCGTGCCTTCTGGCTGACTGGCGAGGCCGGCGCCGGGCAACTGGCACAGCGCCTTGCCGGCTCGAGCGAGATCTTTCGCACCACAGGGCGATCACCACAGTCCAGTATCAATTTCATCACCGCGCACGATGGCTTCACCCTGCGTGACCTCGTCAGCTACCAGCACAAGCACAACGAACTGAATGGCGAGGACAATCGGGACGGACACAGCCACAACTGCTCGTGGAACTGCGGCGAGGAAGGCGAGAGCCGCGAACCGGCGGTACTCGAACGGCGCCGGCGGCTGCAACGCGCTTTGCTGACAACGCTGCTCATCGCGCAGGGAGTGCCGATGCTGCAGGGCGGCGACGAACTCGGGCGCAGCCAGGCGGGCAACAACAACGCCTACTGCCAAGACAACCCGATGACCTGGCTGGACTGGCGCAATGCCGACGAGAGCCTCATCGATTTCGTCGCCGGACTGATCGCGCTGCGTCGGCGCTTCCCGCAGTTGCGGCAGACGCGCTGGTTGACGGGCGAGCCACAGTGTGCGGATGCTTGCCCCGATGTGCTGTGGTGGCACCCCGCCGGCCGGCCGATGCGCGTCAGCGATTGGCAGTCGAAGAAACTGGGAGCCTTCGGACTGCACCTGACGGCGCCGACAGCGGCAGGAAATCGCGATACCGGGCTGCCGGACCTGCTCTGCCTGATCAACCGTGACGACATCCCGGTTTCTTTCCTGCTGCCACCCGACACCTGGCAGCAGGTCTGTGACAGCAGCGCCGAGGCGGCTTTCGCAAACTGCCAGCGGGAAAGGGCGACGCCGGTCGCCGCACGCAGCGTTCAGATCCTCTGCCACCAGTGAGCTGCGAAGGCTTCGCCTGGAAGGTGGCAGACGGAACCGAGCAGTGCCGCGTTTTCTTTTTTGACGACACGGAGGCGATTGGCTATACTGCTGTCCTCGTTGGCCAAGTAGCTCAGTTGGTAGAGCAGCGGACTGAAAATCCGCGTGTCCGTGGTTCAATTCCGCGCTTGGCCACCAGATTCCAAAGCCCGGACTCGCTCCGGGCTTTTTCGTATCCGCCCGCAACGGCAGTCCTGGCGGGGCTTCGCGGACTTGCCTCGCGAGCGCCACTCCTCCCATCCCCGCGTTTCTGGCCCCTCACAGCCTCTCTGTTCTCAGTTTTTATCTGATGGTCTCGCGAGCGCGCGCGTGGCCACTTCCTGTAATGGCGCGGGTTTGCGGGCGGTCGGTTGTTCTTGGCAACTCCTGGGGCGGAAGCGACCGAGACACGCTGAGCATAACGAGCGTGGTGTCAATCGGCGGCAAAAGCGAGGACAATTCCACCCCATGCATAAGAGTGCTCTCTACGCCTTGGTAGCTGCCGTTCTGTTTGGTGCCAGTACACCCTTGGCCAAGCTGCTGATTGGGGAAACGTCGCCTTTACTTCTGGGCGGCCTGCTGTACTTGGGCAGCGGCATCGGCCTTGGTGTTGCCCGGGCGATCCGTGACCGGGGGTGGCTTTCCTCGGGCATCGCGCGTCAGGAATGGCCTTGGCTGTTGGGCGCTATCTTCTTCGGTGGCATGTTAGGTCCCGTCGCTCTCATGTTCGGGCTGACCCGCACCAGCGGATCTACCGCATCGCTGCTGCTGAACCTTGAAGCGGTATTGACGGCGCTGATTGCCTGGTTCGTGTTCAAGGAGAGCGCCGACCGGCGCATCGTCTTGGGTATGGTCGCCATCGTCGCTGGCGGAGTGATCTTGTCCTGGCCACTCGGAGAGTCTGACGGCGACAAAACTGGCTCGGCCCACTCGCGATAGCATTGGCCTGCGGGTGCTGGGCAATCGACAACAACCTGACGCGCAAGGTATCTGCGTCGGACGCTCTGTTCATCGCCAGCAGAAAAGGCTTGATCGCGGGCGTGGTTAACTGCACCCTTGCACTGACCATGGGAGAGCAGTTCCCCGCCCCTGCAATGACCGCAACGATGATGGCAGTCGGGCTGATGGGCTACGGCGTAAGTTTGGTACTGTTCGTGCTAGCCCTTCGTGGACTTGGTACGGCGCGAACAGGGGCCTATTTCTCGACAGCCCCCTTCGTCGGCGCTCTGATTGCTCTTACGGTTCTCGGCGAGTCTGCCAGTCCCGTGTTCTGGCTGGCCAGTGCACTGATGGTTTGGGGGGTCTGGCTACACCTCACTGAAAAGCACGAACACGAGCACTCGCACGAGCGACTCGAGCACAGTCACTCCCATCGTCACGACGAACATCACCAACATGATCACGAGTTCGCTTGGCATGGTCAGGAGCCGCATTCGCACCCACACTCCCACGCCTTGGTGACCCACAAACACCCGCATTTCCCCGATCTTCATCATCGGCATGCGCACTGACGGACTGTTGCCCCAGCTCTGCGGTCAGAGGGAGTTCACCAACTTTGACTGATCTTCCCAACCACTAGGCCAGGGGCGGCGCATCACCTTCTCCAGCACAACGCCGGGCGAACCCACCAGCCGCTCAATGACCGTCGGCGACAACAGGGTCAGCCGCACCACGCGGCGCACCTGGGTCACGTCAATCCCCTCGGCCTCGGCGATGTCTGCTACCGTCGCCGCCCGCTGCTCGTCCAAGAGACGTTGCCAGTGGTGCGCCAATCCGAGCGTCCGCAGCAGCGCGCTATCCTGCCCAGCCGCCCGCGCCTCCCGTTCCCGGTCGGCCTCAGACAGGAATTCCTGCGGCGAGTCCAATGGCGTGATGATCTGCTTCTTTGACCCCCGCTGCACCAGCTTCCAGGGTATGAAGGTTTCCAGTCGCACGCCGCCGGCGGGTGTCGGGACCTCGTGGGTGACAGAGCGACCTGTCTGTTTGCCGTAGTGCTTTTTGGACATCTCGCCTCCTTACTTGAACTGTTCCAGCATCTGGCGCTGATCGGGCCAGAGTGCCGGGATGTCGTTTCGCATCAACCAACGAAGCGTCAGCCGTCGTGGCTGGCGACCCATGATGAACTGTGTCCTTTCGGCAACCCTGCATGAAATCCCTGACGGCGTCTGGTAGCGTGGGGG
>ERZ761609.887-NODE-887-length-30530-cov-50.390943_pt1 | contig 30530 bp, 29 predicted proteins | sample MGYA00511163_ERZ761609 | MGnify/ENA primary metagenome ERZ761609 (study PRJEB28899, sample SAMN02445070) | bioreactor sludge metagenome | biome: EBPR sludge | place: Australia: Brisbane, Thorneside Wastewater Treatment Plant | collected 2011-12-16 ...
GGTCAGTGACTGGAGTTCAGACGTGTGCTCTTCCGATCTGGCGCGCTCCCGGGCGCGGGTTCTTTCCCCCGAAAGTAATACAGAGGCTATTCCAATTCATCGAGTTTCCGCATTCCCGTGGTATTATCGACCTGGCGAATCCGCCATTCTTCTGCATTCTTTCGAGGTTACGACCGAATGTCCCGGCAGGAACTTCTTCACGAAATTGACGAGATCTTTTATTTGAGCCGCGGTACGCTCTCCGGTAAGGAAAAGCTGAAAGAGATTGAAGGCTGGGATTCAATGGCCGTATTGAATTTCATCAGCCTGCTTGATTCCCGTTGCGCGATCATTGTGGCGCCCGACGCCATTGCCGCCTGCGTCACTGTTGACGACCTGGTGCGGTTGGCCGAGCTGCCGGGGGCCTGATGCCGGCCTCCATCCGCGCCATTGCCACCCACTTCCCCGAAGCGGTCCTCGATAACGCGCAGTTGGCCGCGCGCTTCCCCGACTGGACTCCGGAGAAGATCGAACAGAAGACCGGCATTGCTTTCCGGCGTGTCGCCGCCGAGGGCGAGACCTCGAGCGACCTTGCCTGCCAGGCGGCCGCCAGGCTCTTCGCCTCGGGCATCTGCCGGCCCGAAGAGATCGGCTACCTGATCCTTGTCAGCCAATCGCCCGATCACTTCATGCCCACCAGCGCCTGTATCCTCCAGCACCGGCTCGGACTGCCCACCTCCGCCGGCGCCGTGGACGTCAATCAGGGTTGCTCAGGCTGGATCTATGGCCTCGGCCTCGCCAAAGCGATCATTGAATCCGGTCAGGCCGCCCGCGTGCTCCTGCTCACCGCCGAGACGTTCAGCAAGTTCATGCACCCTGAGGACAAAGGTTCGCTGACCATCTTCGGTGACGGCGCCGCGGCTACGCTGGTCGAGGCTGCCGGGGACAGCCCGGGCAACATAGTCGGCCAGATGGTCTACGGCACCGATGGCTCGGGCGCCGACAACCTGATCATCCGCAACGGCGCTTTCCGCAACCGCGGCCTCGCCGGCACGGCGCCCGGAACCGATAAGTTCGGCAACCTTTGCTCGGCTGACCACTTCTACATGAACGGCCCGGAGGTCTTTAACTTCACCCTCCGCACCGTCCCCTCGGCTGTCAACGCCGTGCTCGCCGCCCATGCGCTCGAACTCGACCAGGTGGATATCGTCGTCTTTCACCAGGCCAACAAGTACATGCTCGACCACCTGCGCCAGAAGCTGAGGATCCCGTCCGAACGCTTCCTGCTGGCGATGCGCGACCATGGCAACATCACCTCGTCCACGATCCCCAATGCCCTGCTCATCGCCGAGCAGGAAGGCCGCATCCGCCGCGGCGCCCGGGTTTTGGCGCTCGGCTTCGGCGTGGGCTACTCCTGGGGCGGCACAGTGCTGAATTGGGAAGCCGGACTGAGCTTGCCGAAATCGTAGTGAAAGATGCCCCGCGGGGCCAGTTCCCGTGCGGTGGCGGCGAGCCCGGCCGCGTCCACCACGATCAATTCCAGGCGTTTCAGCATCCGCCGTTGGTAATGGCCGCGGCGCTGCAGCTCGTCCACCAGGTTCCCGGGATTGCGTACTGCGGCGAGATCGGGCCGGAAGAGCCGCGTCCGCACCACCCGCTCGCGTCCGTCCCTGCCTCGGACGCGGCCCTCATAGAACTCCCCGGTCCAGGGCGAAACCGGCATGTGCGGGATCGTGAACTCCTCCACGGCATGCAGGAACGTGGTGGTGTGGAAGCCCGACCCGAGGTGCAGAATCTGGCCCCTCTCCTCGATCAGCTTCATGTAGGGGCTGCCCGTACCGCATGGGGTTTCGGCCTCCTCGTGCCCAGCCAACATCGATTCGGCCTTCCTGCCCCAGCCCGCCACCGGGTGGGTGGGATGCAGGCTCCGCCGGACGCCCGGCATGCGGCGGAAGAACTCCGGCAACAGACCCATGCGAGTGGGCGTCTTTTGCTCGTCCCACACCTCGCCCGAACGGATCCAATCGATCGCCGAACCCTGCGTTGGCTGGTTCGGCATGAGAACAGCCCCCTCCTCGCCCACCAGTTCCTGGAGCAGGCGGATCACGTCCACCGCCGTGCCCGAAAATCCGCCGAAATTGCCGAAGGCGGAATGGACGAAAACGGTGCCGCCGCGCTGCACGCCCATCTCACGAATCACCCGCCCGAGATCCTCGGGCGTGAACCCAAAGAAGGCCGCCTCGTACCAACTGCGCCACTTGCGCGCCTGCAATTTCAGCCTGCTCTTGAGGATTCCAGCCGTAAGTGCCACGCCACCATTCTCCGGTCAGTACCGCCTGATGGTCAATCCCAGCACCCCGGCCTATTCCATTTCTGGAGGGAATAAGGAGTTTCCGCAATACACTTTTTCGGAGGATTGCCGATGAAGACGGTAGTTATGTCGGATCGCGTTCTCTCCCAGGAAGAGATTGATTCAGTATTTCGGAACCTGCAAGGCGGCAAGACCGATGACGACCCGGCGAAGCGGGCACAGCCCTACGATTTCCGCCGCCCGGACCGCATTGCCAAGGATCAATTGCGGGCGATTCACCTGCTGCACGACAACTTCGCCCGGTCGCTCGGCTCGTCGCTCTCGGCTTACCTGCGCGCGTATGTGATCGTCAACCTGGTGTCGGTGGAGCAGCTCACCTTCCTTGAGTTCTCGCAGTGTCTGCCCTCGCCCACCTGCATCGTTTCGCTGAACATGCGGCCGTTCGACGGCAACGCGATTCTGGAGCTGAATCCGAGCATGGTGTTCCCGATCCTCGAGATGCTGCTCGGCGGCTCGGGGAAGAACCCGCAGCAGATGAACCGGGAAATTACCGAGATCGAGCAGTCGATCCTCGACGGTGTGTTCCGGATCATCCTGCATGACCTGCACCAGGCCTGGGAGCCAATCTCGGCGATCAACTTTGCGATCGAGGCGCGCGAGACCGAGCCGCAGCTTTTGCAGATCCTGGCGCCGAACGAGGCCGTGGTGGCGGTGAGCATGGAGATCCGGATTGGCGAGGTCTCCGGCATGATGAACCTGGGCATTCCCTCGATCATCATCAAGATGCTGCGGCAGAAGTTCGACCAGCAATGGAGCGTACGTAAGTCCGAATCGAACGAGGACGAGCGGATCCGCATGCTGAAGCTTCTGAACCCGGCGCAGATCAAGATGGACGTGCGGCTGGGCGGGCCGACGCTGACGGTGGAGGACATGCTGGCGCTGAAGCCGGGGGATCTGCTGGCTTTCGACTATCCGCTCGAGCGGCCCGTGGATCTGCTGATGAATGGCCGGCGGAAGTTCCATGGCCGGGTCGCCTCGAATGGACGGAAACGGGTCTTCCTGATCGACGAACCCCACCAGCCGCACTGAGGCAAGATAGGGGCATGAGACTCCTTGCGCTTCTCGCTGCCGCGTGCCTGGCCGCGGCGGCCGGGGATCGGCCGCCCGTGCTGGTGATCGCTCTTGACGGCTTCCGCAACGACTATGCCGTCCGCGACGGAGCGGCCAATCTGCTCGCGCTCGAGCGCGAGGGCGCCGCCGTGCAGAGCTGGACCCCAGCGTTCCCCTCCACCACCTTTCCGAACTTCCACTCCATGGCGACTGGCCTTGTACCCACTCGACATGGCCTGGTGGCGATGGCCTTCCGCGACCGGGCGCGGGGACGCGACTTCAGCTACATGCGCAACGCGTCCGAGGGTTTCTGGTATGGCGGGCGTCCCATCTGGGAAGTGGCCGAGGAACAGGGCGTGCTGGCCGCCACCTACTTCTGGCCGGGAACGGAGGCGGGCGTCAACGGCCGCTACCCCAGCTACTTCAAGCGCTATGACCCGCGCGCGACGCATGTCGAGCGCATCGCGCAGGTGCTCGACTGGTTTCGCCTGCCGGAGAGCGAACGGCCGGGGCTGGCGATCGTTTACTTCTCGGACGTGGACGCGATGGGTCACGCCCACGGGCCGGATTCGGCAGAGGTGCGGGCGGCGGTCAAGCGGGTGGACAACGCGGTGGGCGAGATCGTGCGCGGAGTCCGGGGGTTGAGGCCGGACGTCAATATCGTGGTGGTTTCGGACCACGGGATGAGCGCGGTGGATCGGGTGATCGATTTCACCGCCGACGCGGACCTGCGCGGGTGCCGGGCGGCGAACGAAGCGCCCATGACGATGCTTTACTGCGACGACCCGGAGCGCGTCCGGGGCGAACTGCTGTCGAAGCCGCGCGCCTACACTGTGGAGCGGCGGAGCGAGTTGCCCGCGCATCTCGAGTTCACTGGAAGCGAGCGGATTGGCGATCTGATTGTCCGGCCGAAGGCGACCTCGATCGTGTATGCGCTGCCGCCGGGCGATCCGAACGCGAAGCCGGTTCCCCCGCTCAAGGGCATGCACGGCTACGATCCGCGGGCTGTGCCCGAGATGACGGGCATCCTGATCGCGGCGGGGCCGGCCTTCCGGACGGGCGCACGGGTGGAGGGGGCACGCACGGTGGATCTTTATCCGTTGCTCGGTGAGTTGTTGGGGTTGACGCTGCCCGCTGGCGTGGACGGGCAGCTTAGTCGCGTGCGGGGATTGCTGCGAGAACCCGGGCGATGACCTCGTCCCACACTTCGGGATCATGCTCGATCAGCGAATGCGCGCCCATGAAGATGCGGTGTTTCGGGAGGTCGTCCGAAGTGTCGATGGTGTGGGCGCGGCCCTTGTAGCTCACCTGGCGGTTGAGCAGGATGCGGGTGCGCGCGGGGTCTTCCGGGTGGAGTTGGCGGGCGCCCTTGATGAGGATGTGGTCGCGCTGGAAGATGTTGGCCGCGGTGGCGACGTTAGGCGGGATGGTGTAGTCGTCGCGCCCGTAGCCGTCGATGACGAAGGCGAGGCGGACAGGGACGCCCCACTCATTCAGTGTCCGCGCCAGGTAGAGGACCGCCCGCCCGCCGAGCGACTGCCCGAAGAGAATGATGTTGGCCTGTTCTGCTTCTTCGGGCGAGAGCTTGCCGTCGCTGTCGAAGTCGAAAGCCTTGCGGATCAATTCCTCGCCCAGTTCCAGCTTGTGGTTTTCCACCGTTTCGACGTGAACGCCCGGCAGCTTCTTGCGTTTCAAGACGATGGCATTGCGGCGGATGCAGCGCGCCGGATTGTCCCACCGCTCCCAGCCGCCGACGATGCCGAGGATCAGGGTGTCGCCGGGCTCGACCGGCATGGGCATGGTGAAGTCGTCGAAGGTTTGATTGCGGGAGTCGGCGCTCAGCAGCCCCGTCAGCAGCAGAGTCAGCAAGAAGGGCTGTAACGGCCGGAGCACTCAATTGTATTGTCGTATGGATGGCCGAAACGGTTTCAGCAGCGAGTTTCGGAGCGCTGTATGAGCGGCATTCTCGGGCGGTTTACCGGTTTGCGCTGGCGTTGACGGGCAATGTGGCTCAGGCCGAGGATCTGACGGCTGAAGCGTTTTTGCGGATCTGGGAAGCAGGCGAGCGGGTGGAGACGCTGACGGTGCGGGCGTACCTGGTCACCATCGTCCGGAATCTGTTCTGGAACGAGTGGAGACGGGCGCGGCGGCGGGTGGAGATGCCGGGTGATGTGGTGGCGGCGGGGACGGACCCCGCCGTGCGAGTGGAATTGGACGCCGTGCTGAAGGCGCTCAGCGGATTGGCGGCGGCGGACCGCGAGGTGTTGCTGATGCGGGCGGAAGCAGAGTTGAGTTACGAAGAGATCGCCGTGCTGACGGGCGGCACGGCTGAGGCGGCGCGCGTGCGGGCGCACCGGGCGCGCAAACGGTTGATGGAGGCGTTATGCCGGAAGAGTTGATGGGACGGATCTTGCCGGAGGGCGTTGGGCCGAGGCCGGAACTGGAGCGTGTGGCTTTGCGCGAGATACGGCACGCGTTCCGCGCTCGGACTGTGGCGGCGGTTCTGGCGGTTTTCGGCGCGGCGATGGCGTTGGTGTGCCTGCCGGATTCGGCGGCGATGGTGCTCGGAGCGATGCGGAAGGGCGGGGCGTGGGTCGCGGCGGGCTTCTGCCTGCTCTCTCTGGGGGCGGCCTTCGTTTTCCTGCGAAGGTGTGAGGACCTTCGTGCGTTGGGCCTGCCACGGGCCAGGGGACTTCGGGCGTACTGGGCATGGCAACTTGGGGGAGGAGTGATCGCATTCGCCGTGGAGGCCACCGTGTTTGCATTCGCCGGATGGACCATCCGCAGCGTCGGTTTGGGACTGCTCCTCGGCATGCTCATCGCCACTTGGCTTGGGCACCGGCTCAACCAGATTCCCGCCGGGGACGAGGTGCGGGACGACGAATTGAAGGTGCGCAGCCTGTTTCAGGACGAGGACGACCGGCTCGGGGGGTAAGGGAGGAGGCTGTGGCTGTCAGGCGGCAGCGGCGGTCGATTCAGTCACTTTTCGAGGCCGGCCTTTCGGGCGGGGCCGCAGGTCGATATTGAGTTCGCGACTGATCTTCTCAGTGAATTGGTCGTCTCCGATGGGCTTGCCGCACCGGGTTGAGTCGCGAATTCTCTCCAGAAGTGCTGCGTCGCGAAGGCCCCGCTTGAGTGCAGAGCGCCAGAAAGCGGGGGAGGTGGATTGGCGCCAGATGGTGAGGTCCAGCCATTGTTCGTCGGAATCGGCGAGATGCGCGCGGGCGCTGGACCATTGCCATTGGCTGGCGGCGTTTACCAAGTGGGCTCTCGACGGATTCTGTTCGACATAGACCATGGCGGCCCAGAAGTGATGCTCATCAAGGGGTGCGGCGTAGTAGCGGGACTGCCAGTTGTGGCCGCTACGGTCGAGCTTCAGATTCAGCCAGCGCGAGTAATCGCTCTGCAACCGTTGCATGAGGCGGCTGAGTCCGTCATCGGAGGAGGGCGTGGCGATGAGGTGGACGTGATTGGGCATTAGGCAATAAGCCGATATGGAGACGCCCGACTGGCGGGCATGGCGGCGGAGAAGGTTGAGATAGAGGGAGTAGTCTTCCGGTTGGAAGAAGATCTGGCTGCGCTGATTCCCACGCTGAGTGACATGGTGGGCGATTCCGGGTAGTTGGATACGGTGAGGACGGGGCATACACAGGAATGGTGGCTGCGGCCGAGCATTTTTCTCTTGCGAAGTTGCGAAAAGCGGGAAATAGGCGTCTGACACGCTTTTTTCAGAAAGGTGGCGCGGAGGCGTCTGACACGCTTTTTGCGCTTTTTGCTGGCTGCCGGCGTCGCTCCGGTGTTTGCCGAGGAACCGATTCTGGGGGAGGCCGCGCGGCGGGCTATTGGGCGAGCGTGGATTCAGATGGCGCCGGAATCGAACATCGCCTTGAGCATGGGGGAGATCTCAAGGCGGCTTCGGGTCTGAGTCCCGGCCTCTTCCGGTGGTGGATGGCGGATAGGAAAGCGTGGTTGAGCTGGCAGGATGGGGAGGTAGCTCCGCCGGTGAACCTCATGCGGAGGGACGGCGTCTGGACGGCCGACTGCCTGCTGGTTCCCCGCGAGTCATCAGCGGAGTGCAATGGCGCGGGTCATCGAGGTAAACAATACCGTTGTGTAACGGAATGCGCGTTGGAGGATAGTTACTGATGTGAGGGATGCACCGGAACGGCTGCCGGGGTTCGTTGAGGTCTATGGGGCCTATTCGCGGGACATCTGGCGCTACGCGCTGTCGCTCTCGGGCGATCGGGCATGGGCCGACGATCTCACGGCCGAAGCCTTTCTCCGGATCTGGGAAGCGGGGCAGCGGGTGCAACTGGCGACGGTGAAGGCCTACCTGGTGGCGATTGTCCGGAACCTGTATCTGAAGGATCTGGTCAAGCGCCGGCGCGTGGGCGAAATGCCTGAGCAAGTGCAGGCGGCTTCCACGGCTGGAGCCGAGCTGGAGGAAGTCCTCCAACTGCTGCAACGGATGCCCGAGGACGACCGTTCGGCGCTGCTGATGCGGGCTGAGCAGGGGCTCAGCTATGCCGAAGTGGGGGAGTTGCTGGGTCTGAGCGAGGGGGCAGCGCGGGTGAAAGTACACCGGGCGCGGGCCCGGCTGATCGAAATGAGGGACGGACATGGAACAACTCACTGAAAGGCTGTTGCCGGACAATCTGGGACCGGGGCGCGAGGTGGCCGTGGAGGCATTTGCGCGGACGCAGCGGACGCTGCGGGTGCGGGGGCGATCGTTGGGTCTGGCGCTGGTGTGCGTGGCGCTGGTGTTTGCGTGTTTGCCCGGTGAGAGGGGTCTGGTGGCGTTGCTGCGCAAAGAAGGGATGTGGCTGGCCGCAGGCTTTCTGGTGGCGGGTGCATGGTTCTTCTGGCGGTTCGTGCAAGCGTCGCGGCAGCTTGGAGGGACGGGACTGGCTCCGCAGCGTTCCCATGCGGCGCGTGGGGCGTGGTCCTTTGGCGGCTGGATGGCGGGGCTGGCGCTTGGCGAACTGCTGGGCGCGGCGTTGGGCTGGCGGACGAGCACGTCTGTCATGCTGGCCGCTGCGGGCAGCGGGCTGATGCTCTGGCTGGGCGAAAAGCTGGGCGAGCTGGCGGAGCCGGCGGCAGTGCAGACCATCCACACCCTGTTCAACAGCGCAGACGACAAACAACCGTGAGGCGCCCCCCAGCGTGCGTCCGCCACCGGGACCGGGGTTGCGGTCTTGATGCGACCTGCCGGGCCGGCGGGCGCTGGGAGCTGCAACCGCAGATTGCGATGCCCGCTTGAGCAGGCAGCCCTGGTGAGCCATGCCGTTTGCCAGTTCGCCGGTGTTGTTCGCCAGGAATCGGCGGAATTGCCCCGGCAGTGACCGCATGATGTAATAAAAGAGTAAGCGACCTGATTAGTCAGTATTGCTCGGCGCCCGCGACGGCGTTCGGGTTTTAGCGCGGGCAGGGGGCCGCGACTCTTTGGCGGGCGGAAAGGAGCGTTCGATGGTGATCACGCGTCGTGATTTGTTGACCGGAGCGGGAATGGCCGCGGCCGGTTCGCTGGCACCGAGGCCCTTGACCGGACAGACCGCCGCCACGGACTGGCCGCAATTCCGTGGTCCGCAACGTGACAACATCAGCCGGGAAACGGGTCTGGCGCGCAAGTGGCCGGCGGACGGGCCGAAGGTGCTGTGGTCGGTCCCCGTGGCTCAAGGTTACGCCGGGGCGGCGATCGTGGGCGGCCGCGTCTATCATCACGACTACGACGAGGCGAAGGGCGAGTGGTGCGTCAACTGCCGGAACCTGGCCGATGGCAAGCTGGTGTGGCAGTATCGCGAGGCGCGCGAGATCCGGCCGAACCATGCCATCACGCGCACGGTGCCGTCCGTGGACGGCCGCTTCGTCTTCTCCATCGACCCGAAGGCGGTGTTCCATTGCCTGGACGTGAAGACGGGCAAACTGGTGTGGCGCAAGAGCCTGGTTGCCGATTACAAGGCCACGATTCCCGCGTGGTACAACGGCCAGTGTCCGCTGATGGAGCGGGACCGGCTGATTATTGCGACCGGAGGCGGGGCGATCCTGGTGGCGCTGGATAAGGCGACGGGGAAGGATCTTTGGCGCACGCCGAATCCGGACAACCTGCTGATGTCGCACGCGAGCGTGATGCCGGCGACCATTGGCGGCGTGAGGCAGTATCTCTACGGCACGCTCAAGGGGCTGCTTGGAGTTTCCGCCGCCGATGGCAAGCTGCTTTGGGAGTTCCCCCGGAAGTTCAATGTGGCGCTGGCGCCGTCGCCGGTGGCGGTGGGCGAGGACCGCGTCTTCCTGACCGGCAGCTACGATGCGGGGAGCGTCATGGTGCGGCTGAAGAAAAGCGGAGCGGGGTTCCAGGCCGAGCCGGTGTTTGACATGAAGCGGAATGAGTGGAATTCCGAAGTACACACGCCGATTATTCACAAGGGCCACCTGTTTGCGGTCGGCAAGAAGAAACGCGGCCTGTTCACGTGCCTCAGTCCGGACGGTAAAGAGGTGTGGACGAGCGAAGGCAAGGCGGCGTTCGGTTTGGGCGCTTACATGATGGCGGACGGCATGTTCTTCGTGATGGAGGGCGATACGGGCCGGTTGCGCATGATCGAAGCGAGCATGACCGGCTACAACGAACTGGGCAGCGCGCAGGTGCTGAGCGGCCGGGAGGTGTGGGGGCCGATGGCGCTCTCCGGCGGCCGGATGGTGTTGCGCGACCTGACGAAGATGGTCTGCATCAATCTGCGCGCCTGAGACGGAGGAAGCGGAATGCAATACCGGCAGCTTCGGATCATCTCAGGCAAAGGCAGCGGCGAGGCGGAGTTTCGCGAAGCTCTGCGCGGGATCGCTCTTGACGCGCAGGGCCGGCTCTACGCGGCGGGGGATGCGGAAGTGAAGGTGTTCGACGGCTCGGGCGGCAAGCTGATGAGGCGCTGGCCGACCCAGTCGCCTCCCCATGCGATTGCCGTCTCGCCGGACGGCCTGGTTTGGGTGGGTCAGGTGGGTCAGGTGGAGGTCTTCGACGGCGGGGGTCAACTGAAGCGGACGTGGAAGGACGGCGTCCGGATGGGGCGGGTGACCTCGATCGGGTTCCTGAAGGACTCGGTGCTGGTGGGCGATTCGGCGCAGCGGTGCATCCACCGGTTTGATTCCGCGGGCAATTTCCTGAATACGATCGGCAAGGACAATCCGTTGGGCGGGCTGCACATTCCGAACGGCGTGGTGGATTTCGGAGTGGATGCCGAGGGCGTTGTGCACGTGGCGAATCCGGGCAAGCACAGGGTGGAGCGATACTCGCCGGATGGCCGGCTGTTGGGGCACATGGGCAAGTTCACCGGACCCGACCCCACTGGATTTTCCGGTTGCTGCAATCCGACGAATGTGGCCGTGGCGGGGCGCGAATTGCTTTGTGTGACCGAAAAGGCCGGCCCGCGGGCCAAGATGTACAACTACGCCGGAAAGCTGCTCGCCTTCATCGACAGCGCGGACTTCGACCGGAACACAAAGAACATGGACGTGGCGGTGGACCGGCGCGGGATTGTGTATGTCGCCGACCCCCTGCGCGGAGGCATTCTCGTCTTTGAACCCGAAGGAGGATCCCGGTCATGAGCGGCAAGACAACACGCCGGGACCTGATGGGCCAGGTGGTGCGGGGAACGGTGCTGGCCGGGATGGGCGGCGCGGCTTTGTTCCTGGCGCGGAAGGCGAACGGCCAGTTGGTCTGGCAGGTGAACGCCTCGAAGTGCGTGAACAGCAGGCTTGGAGATATGGACGCGGAGGTTTGCACGCTGTGCACGACGGAGTGTGTGGTGGCGCTGTCGGCCGTGCGCGCGGTGAATGAATACTCCAAGTGCGGCCGGTGCAGCATCTGCCCGGCGTATTTCGACATCACCAGCGCGGTGAACGAGCTGGGCCTGCCCAGCCAGAAACTCTGCCCGCGCGATGCGATCGAGCGCAAGCCGATTGGCAAGGTGGACCCCGAGGATCCGGCCAACAACTTTTACGAGTACGTCATCGACGAAGCCAAGTGCGATGGCTGCGGCAGGTGTGTCCTGAAGTGCAAGGAGCCGCTGGGGCTTGGATCCATCGTTCTCAAGGTCCGCTACAACAAGTGCGTGGACTGCAACCGGTGCGCGATCTCGACGGCATGCCCGAAGGACGCCATCGACCTGGTGACGAAGGCGGAGGGTCTGGAATCAACTCTGGCGAGCCACGTCGATTAGCATGCCGAAGGCGTTTCGCACCCTCGCCGTGGTCCTGCTGCTGGCAGTGGTTGCGGCCCCGCCGCTGTGCGCGCAAGCGATGCACTATGAGCGGCCGGTGGAAACCGCGCCGCAGGAGGATTCGATCGGCGGAGGCTACAAAACGCCGGCCGTGCAGAAACCTCTGCCCCGCCTCTGGTGGCTCCAGATTCTCGACGTGGCGCTGCTGGGCGCGGCGATGGCGGCTGCCGTTTGGATCGTGCTCGCGCGCCGGCAGCGCAGCTGGCTGGTGTGGTTGAACATTGCGTCGCTCGGCTACTTCGGCTTTTATCGCGAAGGCTGCATCTGTCCGATCGGCTCGATTCAGAATGTGACCGTGGCGCTGGCCGACCCGCAGTATACGATCCCGATGGTGGCCATCGCCGTGTTCTTCCTGCCGTTGATCGTCGCCCTGTTTTTCGGGCGGGCGTTCTGCGGCGGAGTTTGCCCGCTGGGCGCGATGCAGGAACTGGTGCTGATTCGGCCGGTTCGAGTCCCGAAGCGTGTGGATCAGGCGCTGGGGTTGTTGAAGTATGTCTATCTGGGGCTGGCAATTGTATTCGCGCTGAAGCCGGCGCTCACGCGCGACTTCCTGATCTGCCGTTTCGACCCGTTTGTCGGCTTCTTTCGCTTCACCGGCGAAGCGTACATGCTGGCCATTGGAGGCGCGTTCCTGGTGGGCGGCATGTTCATCGGCCGGCCCTACTGCCGCTATCTCTGCCCGTATGGCGGCCTGCTCTCGTGGACAACGCGGCTGGCCAGACGGGGGGTGACCATCACGCCGGACAAGGAACTCGACTGCGGGCTTTGCACCGAGGCCTGCCCCTATGGCGCGATCGACAAGATGCGCGCGGTTCGCCGCAAGTGCCTGTACTGCGCGCGCTGTTACGAGTCTTGCCCGCGCGACGGGGAACTGGCCCACGCGAAAGAGGAACTGGTTGAGATCGGAGGTGGGCGATGAAACTCACGCCGGTTCGCCGCGCGGCGTGGGCCTCGGGTGTGGTGATCGCCGTCTGCGTTGCGATCCTGGCGGTCGATTGGGCGGTGGCCACCTATCGTGCGCCCAAGGATGAAGCCCTCGTCAAGCATCTCCAGGAGGAAGTGCAGGAGGACGCTGCATTCGCTCCCAAGCTTGAGGCGGAGCAGAAGCGCATCACGGACGCGCTGCTGGCGCGCCGGCAACGGGGCCGGTTGATTGCATGGATCCTGCTTGCCGCCGCGGCCGTCTTGCTGACCACGGTGAATCGCCTTGTGAGCGAGCGGGGGCGCCGGTTTGTCGAACTGGACACGCTGAAGGCGCCGGCCATGGGGAAGAAGAAGCGGAGGGGGTGGAAGAAGCAAGCGCCGGCGGAGGCGGTCCCGGAGGCTGCCGGCATCGACACAAGGTTCGTCGATGAAATGGTGGCCCGCCTGGGGCGCGGCAAGGAAGCGGCGATCCCACTGCTTCAGGCGATCCAGACGCACTATCGCTTCCTGCCCGATGAAGCGCTGCGGCGCGTGTGTGAGCTGACCGACATCACGCCGGCGGAGATCTCGGGCACATCGAGTTTCTATGGGCAGTTCCGGCGCTCCCCCGTGGGCAAGCACATCGTGCGGGTGTGCCACGGCACGGCTTGCCACGTCGCCGGCGCGCGCCAGATCTCGGACGAGTTGCGGCGGCACCTTCAGATCCCCGAAGGCGCCGATACCGATGCGCGGCGAATGTTCACGCTTGAGGAGGTTGCCTGTCTCGGCTGCTGCAGTCTGGCGCCGGTGCTGATGGTGGATGAGCACACCGCGGGCCGGTTGACGCCCTTGACGGCGTCATCCGCGCTCGAGGACGTTGTGCAGAGGGAGCCGGCATGAAGGCGGCGGCCGAGATCCGTGTGGGGCTTGGCTCCTGCGGAGTAGCCAGTGGCGGCGAGCCCGTACTGGAAGCGCTGCTTGCCGAAGCCGCGCGGGCGGGAGCGAACGGGATTGTGAAAACGGTTGGATGCAACGGGATGTGCCATCGCGAGCCGATCGTTGAGGTGGTCGAGGCGGACGGCGCAACCTCGCTGTACGGAAACGTGGATGCGGAGACCGCCCGCGCCATCGCGCGAATGCACCTTCGGCCCAACAGGCTGGCGACTCGCGTGTTCTGGGCTGCACGAGCCGCGGCGGAGTGGTTCGACAATGGCGGCAACGCAACCGCCCGCGCCCGCGCTTCGCGCGTGGACCTCCGCGGGGAACCGGCGGCAGCCTATTTGACGAGGCAACGGCGCATCGTGCTGGAGAACTGCGGCGAGATTGACCCGCTGCGGATTGAAGATTCCATGGCGCGCGGAGGGTATCGCGCGCTCGAAAGCTGCATCACGGAGGGTTCGCCGGAAAAGGTGATCGAGGCCATCATCGAATCGGGGCTGCGCGGCCGCGGGGGCGCCGGTTTCCCGGCGGGCCGCAAGTGGGCGTTGGGCCGGGCGCAGGTCAGCGATGTCAAGTACGTGATCTGCAATGGCGATGAGGGCGATCCCGGGGCATTTATGGACCGGCTGGTTCTGGAGGCGGATCCGCACCGCGTGCTGGAGGGCCTGGCCATCGCGGCCTTTGCCGTGGGCGCCGCGGAGGGTTATCTGTATATCCGCGCGGAATACCCTCAGGCGGTGCGCCATGTCCGAGCGGCGATCCGTCAGGCGGAGGAACGCGGCGTGCTTGGCGGGAACATGTTCGGCTCGGGCCACTCGTTGCGTCTGGAAGTGCGGGAGGGCGCTGGCGCGTTTGTCTGTGGAGAAGAGACCGCGTTGATTCAATCTCTGGAAGGCAAGCGCGGCATGCCGCGGCTGCGTCCGCCTTATCCGGTGGAGCGTGGTTTTCGCGGGAAGCCGACCGTGATCAACAACGTGGAGACGCTTGCCTGCGTGCCGTGGATTTTACGTCACGGGCCGGGCGAGTTTGCCGCCCTCGGAACGGCCACCAGCAAGGGGACCAAGGTGTTTGCCCTGGCGGGCAAGATCAATCGCGGCGGGTTGATCGAGGTTCCGATGGGGATGACGATACGCGAGGTGGTGGAAGAGATCGGCGGCGGTATCAAGGAAGGGCGCCAGTTCAAGGCGGTGCAACTGGGCGGACCCTCCGGCGGATGCATTCCCGCGCACCTCGCCGGCACTCCGATCGACTACGACGCGCTGGCTGAAACCGGGGCCATCATGGGCTCGGGCGGCCTGGTGGTGTTGGACGATCAGGACTGCATGGTGGACATCGCCCGCTTCTTCCTGCGCTTCACGCAGGCCGAATCCTGCGGCAAGTGCACGTTCTGCCGCATTGGCACCAAGCGCATGCTGGAGATTCTGGACCGGCTCTGTGAAGGGAAGGGGCGCGCCGACGATCTTGAGAAACTGGAAGAACTCGCCGTTTATGTTGGCAAGGGCAGCCTGTGCGGGTTGGGACAGACGGCGCCGAATCCGGTCCTGACGACGCTGCGCTACTTCCGTGATGAATACGAAGCGCACCTGAAGGAGAAGCGTTGTCCGGCGGGACGCTGCCCGGCGTTGATCCAGTACCAGATCAACGACAGGTGCATCGGGTGCACGCTCTGCGCGCAGGCGTGCCCTGTGGGCGCCATTGAGTACCGCCCGCACGAACGGCACACTATCGATGATGCGCTCTGCACGCGGTGCGATATGTGCCGGCAGGCTTGCCAGGACGACGCCGTGGAGGTGGTCTAGATGGTTCGCCTGACCATCGACGGACGGGATGTCGCGGTGGCGCCAGGGACGACGGTGCTGGCCGCGGCCGAGTGGCTGGGCATTCGCGTCCCGACCATGTGCCATGTGAAGGGGATCGAGCCGGCGGCTTCGTGTTTCGTTTGCGCAGTTCAGATCGAAGGGCGGCGCACGCTATCGCCCGCCTGCGCGATGCCGGTGGCTGAGGGCATGGTGGTTCACACCCAGACCGAGGACGTGCGCACGGCGCGGCGGATGGCGCTGGAACTGCTGCTCTCCGACCACGCCGGAGAATGCGTGGCGCCTTGCGCAGCCCGCTGCCCGGCGAGCCTCGACATCCCCGGTTTTACCAGACACATCGCCGGCGGCGACTCGGGCAAGGCGATGGAAGTGATTGCCCGCAATCTTGCGCTGGCTGGTTCGTTGGGCAGAGTTTGTCCCCGGCTCTGCGAGCAGGAGTGCCGGCGTTGTGAACTCGACCAGGGCCTGGCCATTGGCGCACTCCACCGGTATGCGGCGGACGTTGATCTGGAAAGCCCGGAGCCCTATCTGCCGCCCTGCGACAGGCCCAGCGGCAACCGCGTTGCGATCATCGGCGCCGGTCCGGCCGGGCTTGCCGCCGCCTACTACCTGTTGCAGAAAGGGCACGCCTGCACGATCTTCGATGCTCACGAGCAACCGGGCGGTATGCTGCGGTATGGCATTCCGGAGTACCGGTTGCCCAAGCGGGCGCTCGACGCGGAGATCGGCGCCATCCGCCGGATGGGCGCCGATTTCCGCATGAGCATGCGTTGGGGCAGCGACTTTACTTTGGCAGAGTTGCGCGCCGGGTATCAGGCGGTGTTCGTCGCGGTGGGCGCGCAGGGAGCCCAGGGATTACGCTGCGCCGGCGAAGAACTGGCGGTTTCCGGCATCGGGTTTCTGGAGCAGGTTGCTCGCGGCCTGGTTCCCGCGATCGGCGAAGACGTCATCGTGGTGGGTGGCGGCAACACAGCCATGGATTGCGCCCGGACTGCGCGCAGAATGGGCGCGCGCGTTCGTGTGCTCTATCGCCGAACGCGTCAGGAGATGCCGTGCCTGATGGAGGAGGTGGAGGGTGCGGAGGCCGAGGGCGTCAGCATCGAGTACCTGGTTGCGCCGGTGAAGCTGGAACTCGCCGCTTCGGGTTTTAGCCTCACCTGCCGCCGCATGACGCTCGGCGAGCCTGATGCCTCCGGCCGGCGCGCTCCGGTTCCGGTGGAGGGTTCCGATTTCGCCGTGGATTGTTCCGCGGTGATCGCAGCGATTGGCCAATCGGTGGAGCGCGGGCTTGCCGGACAGGAGGGATTGAGTGTCACAGCGTGGGGCATCGCCGCCGATCCGCAAACGATGGAGACGAACCTGCCGGGCGTCTTCGCGGGCGGCGACGCGGTGCTTGGGGCGGACCTCGCCGTGCGTGCGGTCGCCGCCGGGAGGATCGCCGCCACCTCCATCAGCCAGTACCTGGCGCGTGAACCGGTGACGGGCGAGCCGGCGAGCACCTTCGTGGTGATGCACCCCATCGACGACGCGGAGCGTGCCGCGATCTTCCGCTCGATCGAGCAGGCTGCGCGGGTCCGTCTTCCTGAACTCGACATGGCGCGCCGCCTTGCCAGCTTCGATGAAGTGGAAGGCCGCCTGTCCGCAGACGAGGCCCAGCGCGAAGCACGCCGCTGCATCAGCTGCGGCTGCCGCCAATGCGACTGCTGCACCATCCGTACGCTCGCCACTGAGTATGGAGCCGACGTCGAACGTTTCACTGGGGCCAGGCGGCGCTTCTCCGCCGATACATCGCACCCCGACATTGTCTATGAGCCCGGCAAGTGCATCAGTTGCGATGCCTGTGTGCGCATTGCGGCCGCCGCTGGAGAGACGCTGGGGATGACGATGATCGGCCGGGGATTCGATGTGGAAGTGGCCCCGCCGTTTGGCAGGCCGCTGTCTGAAGCGTTGACGTCAACCGCGGTCCGGTGCGCCGAGGCGTGCCCGACGGGAGCGCTGGCGCTGCGAACTCGAAGGGCTTGTGAGTACCGTTGATGCCGCAATCACCTGTTGGCAGGGGGACCAGAGCATTCGGGCTGGTCAGGAAACATGCGACGTTTGCGGGCATGACCTTACAAGATCCAGGCTAGCGGCAGCAAACGGCGGCTCGCCAGGCCTTGGTCCAGGCGCCTCGGAAGGAGGCCGTCTGACTTCGCAGATGACATTCATTGCATAGCCGACTTGGGCCCGCCGTAAGGGGGGGCGCACCATCGCAGGGCCGCGATTACCGATGGCAGGGAGCTATTCAACTTCTGTTTCTATGCACCTCCTATCCAGTAAAAGTTCTGGGGAAGTGCCTGGAATTACTTGATCCGCTCGGATCTCTCCAGCGCCTCGAAAATGAGCAGGCGTCCCCAGCCGTATCCGCCAGTGAGCGGTTTGGCACGACTGAACACTGCCGCAGCATCGGACTGAACGGCGCCGCTGTTAATCCGCCGCAGGAGTGCGGCGGCGCCGGCGACCACTGGAGCGCTGTAGGAACTTCCCCAACCCACAGCATACTGGCCGCCTGGGAATGGAGTGACCAAGGCCTCGCCGGGCGCGGCAAGGCTGACGAGCGCGTCGCCATGATTCGTGAATGGGCTCAACTTGTCGTTGAGGTCGGTCGCGGCGACTCCAATTACGTTGGAATAGCCGGCCGGATAGCCCATTGTTCGCAGTCCCTGATTGCCAGCCGAGGCGACGCAGATGAGCCCCCGCTCGGTCGCCTCCGAAACCGCGCGCATGAGTTCGGCGGAATGGGCCGGGAAGCTGAAGCTCATGTTCACCACATTGGCGCCCTTGTCAATCGCGAAGTAAATCGACTGCACGACCTGGAAAAGCGAACCGCGGCCCGTCCCGTCAAAGGCCTTGACGGGGAGGATCTTGGCGCCAGGCGCGACAAGGCGCACCAAGCCCGCGACCATGGTCCCGTGACCATAGGCCTCGGGCAGGGTGGCAGAATTCAGCCGGGCATAACTGGGATCGCCCCAAATCCCCCAACGCAGCCCGGGCAGTGAAAGGTCACCAGATGGCGCGAAGTCCAGAATGGAGGTGGTGGACGGGTTGATTACACCCTGATTAAACGGATCCAGATCGCGTAACTCCGAGGCGGAGTCCTTTAAATGGTTGACGAAGTCGGCTCCCTTCTCCAGGGCGTCCCTCAATGCGGGGTGGTTCGGATCCACGCCTGTATCGATCACAGCCACAGTTCCCGATCCGGTTCCAAAGCGGCTATGCACTTTCGGTAATTCGAGATAGGAGGCCATGGGCTGGCGTGCGAAACCGGACCACACACGGGCGCCGAAGTAGTCGACCCTGGCCCGCGCGCCGAGCAACTTGTTCACGACGTCGTGGCCGGAGGCAGGCGGAAGCCCCGTCCCAACGCCCGGGAGAGTCAGAATGCGGTTGAGTTCAATGTCGACTGGCGCGCAATCGTCATCATCGTCGTCGTCATCATCGTCGTCGCAACCCGGCTGCGGAACATTGCCGATGCTGAGCGCCAGTTCAATGACCTGTTCGGGCGTGAGGCCTTCCGGACCTTCCGTCAAAAAGACTTGGCGGTTCTCCACCTTCTGAAGGACACGCAATCCAACCTGGGGGATCACCCGCTCAAGCTTCTTCTCAGGGCCTCTAAGGATGAATTGGTCCGCCGCGTATCCGGCAACAGTGAAGGCGGTCATTACAAAATAGGCAGTGACCGTGCAAATTAGGCGTCTCATCGTACACACTCTCTGATCTACTTCGAAACCGTGCCAGCAATCGGGCCTCCAAACCCTCTTGCGGGCCGAAATCCCTCAAGGGCGTCACTCCAGCAATCCAGCTAGAGGAACCTGGAGGGAGAGCCCCCTCGCTTCCAGCAGCACTTCGAGCACCGTGCCCGACAGATCCAGGTGCTCCAACTGAAATTCTCCAAGGTCGTTGGTGACGGTGGCCAGGACTTCGGTCTTCCCGCGCAGAAGGCGGACCGGCAACTGGCGCAGCGGCGGCTCGGACTGGGCCGGATCCAGAACCTGGCCGACGAGGACCACCGCTCCCTGGGCAGCCGCCGGCTCAGAACGTAAATGGATGTCGAATCCTCCTGCCTCGTAAACCAACTGGCGAACACCCATTTCGATGCTCCGAACGCCCGCCAATGCAGGTTGCGCGGCACTGTCAAACGTCAGCGCGGCGAGAAGAGTCTTGATCCGGCCTGGTTTCGCAGAAGGTAGACGGGAAGCAAGTGCCCGAGCCCTCTGCAGGAGCGGCTCGGGGGGGCGATTGGCGCTTTCCGCCTGGGCGAACTCTCGAAACCGCTCGAAACACTTCACCCGGCTCCGGATGCCGGGGTCGAGTTGATCCTTCGAATGCGCCGCCCCGGCATCCAAACCCCGGGCGAGGTCGATCCACTTGTTGTCGTCGGGCTTCTTGCCTCGCGCCATGGCTAGCAATGCTCCTTCAGTCCTTCCCATTCAGTATGGGGATCGAATCAGGTAGAAAATACACTCCTGACGTCAGCGTGCGGCAGCATTTTCCGGTTAGGGCTCACCGCGCCGGTTAGGGCGAAAGGCGCCCAGAAGAATGGATGTGGAAATTCCGACCGGAGTTCCAGCATGGCGGATCGTTGCGCCTCAGCCAAGCCGGTCCCGCCGAGGAGGTTCTGGTAGAACAGCGTCATGTAGGAGGCCGTGCTGCGGTCATGCACATCCCAGAGCGTCGATTGCACCGTGCGCGTGCCAGCGAAGAGAAGGCCGCGGATCAGGCCAATCATCTCATCACCGCCAGCGGAGACGCTCAGGCCGGTGGAGCAACCGCTCAAGGTAACCAGGGCGGCCTGCAGCCGGAAACTGTAGAGATCCCAAAGACTCAACCGGCTGTCGCCGAGCCGGATGGAGGAGAACATAGGGTTATCCTGCCGGAAGTGGCCGTGGGTGGCGATGTGGATGAATCGGCTGCGAGGTGCGGCACGGCGCAGCGTGCATTCGGTTGCGCGCTCATCGAGATAGAGCCGGGACCGCGGGAGGAGACGGTCGACGGCTCGCGCCTCGGCGGCGATTTCGGGCGCCAAGGCATCGGAGATGCCGAACACCAGGGACTTTTCCCCAGCCGCAGGCGGCTGGCGGAGACTCCAGTCGTAGACGCCGGCGCTTGGTGCGTAGGACACCGTTGTACTGTCAATGAGGTAGCCGCGCTTATGGCGCAGGGCGTGAAACGGGACTGAGTTCAGAACGCCGGATGGGGCCACGACGAGGTGGCGGTATCTGCCAGCCACCGTCAGCGGTCCGAGCAGGAGATCATGGAGCCGTTCCAGATGGAGGTCCGCCGCGGCTTGCAGCGTCCGCCCGTAGCGGGCGGCGAAGCCGGGACCGAGCTGTAACTTGGATAGCTGCAAGTGAAGCAATCGGACCGCATGGGAAACCTCGTCGAGGCGGCTAAGCCGGGAAAATCGCACCGCCCGGGGGTCAATGGCGCACAGGTGAAGCTCACCGTCCACCGCGAAGTACTCAAGGAACAAGACACCCTCGGGGAGCGATGCCTGGAAGCGTTCGAGATCGAGAGACTGGCTCGTGAACGGACGGGATTGCTCTGCATCCGGTCCGCCCTGACCTGCTCCAGCCAGTCTGGCTTCTAGAGACCGAATTCGGGCCATCAGGGCCTTCCGTGTATCCGCGGACAAAGCGGTCTCGCGGTTATCCGAGAAATCGAGTTCGCGGTAAAGCCAGTTCAGTTCACTTCTGACGTGGCGAAGCCGGCGGGCAGCGGCAGACAGAGTGCCAACTTTCGTTTGCAGATGGGCATCACGCAGTGCCAGCACGTCCCCGAGCACGCGTGACTTCATCTCGCCGATGAGCTGAAAAGCTTCCGCTTTCCAATTCCGCCGGCGGCTCCGCAGAGCGAGCGCGATCAGGCGATCGTAGACCAGGAGCTTGTCTTTGATGAATGACAGCGTGAGGCGCTCCTGCGTCAGGCGGCTGCGCAATGTCTCCAGGTAACCGCGTGCCTGAAGGTACTGGCGGCGGGCCGCGGGCAGTTCGCCGTTTTCTTCGGCAATTCTCCCCCGGAGCGCATGAGCTTGAAACAGGAGGCTCGGCGATTCGATCTGAGCGGCGCATTCCAGTGCGCCCTGGCTTCTGAGGTCTGCCCCGCCGGTGTCGCCCCGCTCGAGTTTCAAGCGGGCGAGCAGCAGCAGGGCCTGCGTTTTTCTACTTGCCCAATTAGAGTGGTCGAGACCGTGAAGGGCCTCCTGGGCGGTTTGTTCCGCCTCCGCGGCCCGGCCTGCCGCCGACAGGATCTGGGCGCGATAGAGCGTGGCGATCGCCCCCCATGCGGCGTTCTTCTCCTGGTCGAATACGGCGCGGCCCTGCCCCAACAAATCGAGTGCCTCAGTGGTGCGGCCCCCGCGGCTTTCGGCCGTGGCGAGGTTGAGCAGGGCCTTGCCTCGTTCGTAGGCGACACCAAGGCTGGCGAAGCCATCGGCCGCCTCACGCGCCAGCCGGCCGGCTTCCTCGATCAGATTCAGTTCGAGGTAGAGGTCGGATTGATCGAGGGAGCAGATGGCGCGATGGTAGGCATCTCCGGAATGGCGCGCGAACTCATGCGTGCGGGTGTACAGATCGAGGGCCGCATTGAACTCGCCGCGCAGGTAATAGAGGTAAGCGATGTTGTAGTCCGCTTCAGCCACAAGCGCCGGGAGGCCGCCCTCGTGAGCCACCCGGCGGGCTTGGCGGAATGCCCGCTGAGCATGAACCATCTGGTGGAGCCCCATGTGCGCGACGGCCATATTGCGCAGGGCCACCGCCCGGTCCTGGATTTCGCCTTTCCCGCGGAAGTAGCGAAGCGCCCTCCGGTACAGCCGCAACGATTCGTCGAAGCGGTCCTGCCGGTAGAGGATGTTGCCCATGTTGAGATCCAGGCGGGCAAGTCGAAGACCGTCGCCTTCCGCCGCGAAAATGCTTCGTGCTCGCGTTGCCCAGTCGAATGCACGCCGGTAATCGCCGAGGTAGATCAAGGACTGCAAACTGCCGCTCAGGGTTCGGGCGAGGTCCAAATGGCGGCCCAGTTTCTCGAACCGGCTGATCGCCGACTGGTAATGCGCTAGCGCTTCGGCGCACAAGCCGCTCAGGTAGTCCACATGCCCAAGTGCGCGGCTGGCTTGCGCCAGCGAGTACTCGTCTTTCCACTCTTTTGCGAGCCAGTAAGCTGCCCTGGCAACACGGCGGGCCTGAGCCAGGTCTACCCTGACCAGGCGGACCACTTCGTCATAAAGACGGTCCACTAGTTGCGGTTTGGGGCGGGCCTTCCATCCAGACAATCTGCGCCGGACGGCAGGCAGGCTCGCCACTCCGGTCAGGCTGGCCACCACCTCATCCAAGCTCTCCTGGTGCATATCCATTAGCTAGAAGCCGGCTTCGATGAGGCGCCCCTCCAACTTCTTGAGACAGCGTGAACGGGTGAGGCCAATGGACCCTTCAGCGAGACCCAAACGCCTCGCCACTTCAGCGTATGGCAGGGGCGGATCCTCGAAAAACAGCATCAGAACCAGTTCGCGGCATCGTTCTGGCAGTTGAGCCACGGCCTCGCGCACCTGTTGTTCCTGTTCGAGGATCTCAACTTCAGAGACAGCGGGACCCGCTGCGGCGGAAAGCCGCTCCATCTCGCTGGTCTCCCGGTTCTCCTCCCGGCCGGCCCGTTTTTTGCGCTGGTAGCACTTATTTAGAGCCACCCGGGCCAGCCAGCCGGGGAGAGCGGCCGGATCGCGCAGACGTGGCAACTCCTGAATCAGGTCGACGAAGACCGACTGGAAGATGTCGGCCGCATCCTCTTCGGCCATGCGGTAACGCCGCGGGGCGGAGTAGACCAGATTGGCGTATTTCTCCACGAGCGCCTCCCAGGCCTCGGCCGAACCTTCCAGGCAGGCAGCCACCAGTTCGGAGTCACTTCGCGCGGGGCCCGCCGGGCGAGGTCTGGAGAAGGGCAGACGCATGCAATGCTTTCGCCCCTGCCTAGCGGGACGTCATAGACCAGAATAGCGTCTCGACATTCCAGAGTGAGTTCCTGCTCAATACAGCCGGCCTGAAGCCTGTCAGACCCTGCTTTCCGGCCGCCAGCAGATTCGGTGCGGCCAGAGGGATGATTGGGACGTGCGCGGCTTCCAGTTCCTGGAACTTCCAGTAAAGGGATCGCCGCACGGTTTCATCGAGCTCGTTCATGATCTGGAGCAAGAGTGCATCCATCTCCGACTCCCACGCGGCCACTGGCTGTCCGCTCAGGTTCCATAGATGGGTTTTGCCGGCGATGGTCCACACGTTGACGTCGGTCACGGGATCCGTGTCGCCCGCGCCCAGGCCCATCACGGCGGTGTCGAAATCGCGCTTCTCCAACAGGCGAGCGACAAATGTCCGGAACTCAAGCGAAACCACGGCCGCCTCGATCCCAAGCGCGCGGAAGTCCTCCTTGAGGATTTCGGCCATCTGCTGACGCTGGCGGTTCGAGGTGCTGGCGAGGATCGTAAACCGCACGGGGTGTCCGGCGGAATCCAGCAACCGGCCCCGCACTCGGCGAAAGCCCGCCTCCGCCAACAACGCCTGCGCGCTGGAGACCGAGCGGGCGGGCGGGTCAAGCCGGAGGTGCCGCCACGCGTGGTTGCCTGGCGAAACATGCGTGGCAAGTGGTGCGCCACGCCCCCGATATACTACCCGGACAATGGCGTCCCGGTCCGCCGCCATGGAGAGCGCGCGGCGGAACCGTGTATCCCGAAACCAACCCTGCCGGATCGCGAGGGCTGGATCCGGCGGCGCCCGGTCCGGATTCAGATTGAACAGGAGGAAGTTGTAGCTCAAATCCGGACCCACGTCGTGGATGCGCACCCGGCCCTTCTGTTCCAGTTGCCTGATCAGATTTAGCGCATTTGGGCGGATGCCGCTAATCACATCCGTATCGCCCGCGAGGAATCTGGCCAGCTCCGCATCCTCGCTTCCGGTGAACAGAATCAGCAGACGATCCAGATAAGGGAGAGTTTCGCCGCGCTCGTCACGCCGCCAGTAGTGCGGATTCCGCGCAAGCTCGAGACGCAGGCCCGGCACGTATTCCTTCAGCCGGAACGGTCCCGCTCCGGCGATTTCCGCGGGTGCTGCGCCGAGCTTCCAGACATCGGCCAACGCGCCCTGGCGCTCCGCCCCAGCCAAGCGGCGGGAGGGGAGGATGGGTACATTTTGCAGAAGGCGTGCGCCGAGGGCTGTAGGCGTCGCGGTCCGGAATTCGAGCGAGTGCGGACCCGTCTGTCGTGCCTCCAGAGGCTGCCCGCCCACCCGTAAGGACTCAGCCTGCCCTGACGCGAGTTTGGGGTCCTGAAAGATCCGGAAACTGAACAGAACATCCTCCACGGTCAGCGGGCTTCCATCGGAAAAACGTCCATCGGGGCGAAGCTTGACGCGGATTATGCGCCCGCCCGGCATCACTTCCCAGGATTCGGCAAGCTCCGGATCGAGACGCTGTTCGGCGGCGTTGAGCCCCGCCAAATGCCCGTGCAGCAGCCGTAGCACTGAGAGCGAAGGCTCATCCAGCGCCAGTAGGGGATTCAGGGTTCTAGGCTCAGAACGTTGACTGACCACAAGCTGACCGCCGGACCGGGCCATGGGGGGCTGTCTCTGTCTCCCTGCCTCCACCAACAGCAACAGGAACAAGGCCGGCAAAAGCGCAACTGGCAATCGCCTGATCACGATGCCATTCTCACCGGACCTCCCGGACATTTGTTGTCCGGAGGACCGACTCGGCCAGTTCGGCGAAGACGATGCAGACCAGGATCAGGACGAAGGCCGGCGACCATAGCCACCAGCCTACAGTAACCGCGTCCAGGCGTTGCAGGGCGGCTAACATCTCGCCCAGGCTGCCTCCGGAGGGAGCCGCGCCAACGCCGAGAAAGGTCAAGGCAACCTCCGCCAGAATGAATTGGGGGGCCAGCGAAGAGGCCTGCGCCAGCAGCACGTCCCTGACTTGCGGCAGGATGTGGCGGCGCAGAATGTAGTGCTCCGGGGCTCCGAAGCCCAGCGCCGATTGTACGTAACCCTGTTCCCGCGCGCTGAGCACCGCTCCGCGAATCAGCCGCGCCGGTTTCGCCCATCCCAGCAGCCCCAGCATGATCACTAGAAGCGACAGGGTCGCTCCACTGCCCGTGAGCGGCGGAAGACAGGCGCTCGCGGCGAGCACCAGATAAAACCAGGGCAGTGTCATCAGCAGTTCAGTAAACCGCATGATGGCCGCGTCCACCCACCCTCTGCGGTAGCCCGCCACCGAACCGGCGGCAAAGCCCAACCCCAACGCCAACAGAGTGGCAAGCACGCCCGCGAAGATCGAGTATCGAGCCGACGAAAGCAGGCGCGACCATAGATCGCGTCCCAGTTCGTCCGTCCCCAACAGGAAGACGGGTGCATCGGAAGAGGGTCCGAAGAGCCGGAGGTGGAGGGGGAATGGCCCACCTGGAGAGCCGGATTCGACAGCCGTCAACCAGCGCAGCCGCCGGGCTCCGCCCGCATCGGCCCGATAGCCTGTCTTGGCATCCGGATCCGGGCGGAGGGGTGCGTAGGCGATGGCGGGAATGGGCCCATTCATCACCAGAACCAGCGGCGTCGGGGGCGCGAGCGGGTATGAGCGGTGCTGCATTTGTGGCGGGTACGGAGCAAGAAACTCGCCAAACAAAAGCCCTACGAGCATGACACCAGATCCCGCAGTCAACCAGATTCGCCTGCCCTGCATCATGCTGTATTCCCCCGCCGGATTCGCGGATCGTGCCAGGCCAGCAGCAAGTCTCCGATCAGATTTCCAGCGATGAGCAGCAGCCCGGAGGCAAGCACCACCGCCATCACCACCGGCAGGTCACGCGCCTGCACCGCCTGCAGCATCACTGGCCCGATGCCCGGCCAGCCGAGGACCACTTCCACCAGCAGCGACAGGCTGAGTTGAGCCCCGAAGACCAAGCCGAAAAGCGAGATCAACGGATTCAGCGCCAGCGGCAGCGCGTAGCCCCACAACACGCGGCGCCGACCCAGCCCCAGTGCTTCAGCCGCTTGCACTGCGGGTGACTGCAACGCGGACTGAATGCTGAAGTGAACTTGGCGGATCAGCAGCGGCGCCGTGGCGATCACCAGGGTGAACACTGGAATCGCCAGATGCCTGAGTCCACCCGCCAACTGGCTCGTCCAGGACGAATCCCCCGCCTGGACCGGCGCCATGCCGCCTACGGGAAGCCATCCCGTTTGTACCGCCAGCAGCATCAACACAAGCGCGACCAGAATGTCGGGAAGCGCCAGTAACAAGGAGTTGGCCGCCGCGCAGGCCCGTTGCAGCACGTGGCGCGGACTCGAACCCAACCACAAGCCCACAGGGATCGCCAGCAACCAGGACAGTGCAACCGCCGGAGCTGTCAGCCGGAGTGTGTTCAAGATGCCGGACCCCACAAGTTGGGTCACGGGCAGTCCACTGTTGACAGATGTGCCCAGATCCCCGCGCGACACGCCGCCCACCCAATCCAGATAACGCTCCCAGCCTGCACGGTCCAGCCCGCTGCGCGCCCGCAGTGCTTGCGCCGCTCCCGCCGGGATCGACGGATCCAAGTCGGCATCGGTGAACACGTCGCCACCGGCCAGATCCGCCAGCAGAAAGGTGATCAATGGGAGCAGCAGCAGAACCATCGACCCTTGCCCCGCGCGAAGGACGAATGGACGCATAGAGGTCTTACTTGCTCCCCACCCGCGTATCCGGAAATCGCGGCAGCGCCTCGATCAACTCCATCGTTACCTTCGCGCCGGGTTGAACGAGCACCTGGCTGCTGTCGCCGCGCTCCACAATCCGTCCCTGATGAAGGACGATTACCTCGCCCCCGAGGTGCCTGGCCACGGCGAGATCGTGAGTCAGAAAGACGTAGCCCAGCCCCCGGGACTGCTGCGCTTCCGCCAGCAGATTCAGCAGCCGTGCCTGGGCCGGCAGATCAAGCCCTGCAAGCGCCTCGTCCAATACCAAAACATCCGGTCCGGTCAGCAGTGCCCTCGCCATCGCCACCCGCTGCCGCTGTCCCCCGCTCAATTCCGCGGGACAGCGGCCAAGCCATAGCTTCGTGATGGCACATTGTTCCATCACCGCGGCGGAGCGTTCTTGGAGATCCTCGCGTCTGGTCCCTGGTTCAAACTGCAACGGCTCATCCAGAAGTTCACGCACCGTCATGCCTGGATTGAGAAACCCGGCGGCATCCTGGGGTACCAGTTGGATCCTCCTTCGCAGACGCGCAAGTTCCGCGGCGGACAGAGCGGCAGGATTCACTCCCAGGATTTCCAGAGAGCCTTCCGTGGGAGACGCGAACAGTGCCAGGCAGCGCGCCAATGTGGTCTTGCCGGCGCCCGACTGGCCGATCACGAGCACTGTTTTCCGCCTGGCAAGTGTGAAGCTGATTCCCGAGAGCACATCCACCCGGCGCGCGATCCAGGCGGTGGAAGAAGCACGCCTGTATCGCATCCCGATTTCATCGGCCAGGAGCAGAACTTCGTCAATCATGCAGATAACACCTGACCGAATGAGCTTCCTCCACTTGCTTGAGCGGCGGAATCAACCGCGTGCATTCTGGCATTCGTTCCGGACATCGGGGCTCGAAGGGGCACCCGGCCCCGTTCGCGTCCGAGTGGTCTGGCAACACCGGCAGCGGGCCTCCGCCGCCGCGCGGCGCGCTGTTGAGAATCCCACCCGTCAGCGGATGCAGCCTCTTGGAGAATACGGCTTCCGCCGGACCACTTTCTACCAGAATTCCGTCGTAGAGAACGAAAACCCTGTCGCAGAGAGCCGTCAGCACGCCGGGATCGTGGGAGAACACGATTGCGCAGAAACCCTCCCGCCGCTTCGCCTTGAGCAGGCGGAGGACGCCTGCCTGCGCCAGCGGGTCCAGCCCGTTGGTGGGTTCATCGAGTACGGTGAGCTTCGCGCCGGCTGCCAGCATTCGGGCCAGGGCGGCGCGCCGCTTTTCGCCGCCACTCAACTGGTGTGGATAAGCTGCGGCAATGCGCTCTGGATCGACAAAGTGAAACGACCGGAGGAATTCCGCGACCTCATTACGCCCGGCAGAACTCAAGCGCGCCGCATCCCGTATTTGCCGTCCCACGGTTAGCAGAGGGTGCAGGGCGGCGCCCGCCTCCTGTGAAAAGTAGTGAATCCCGCTCCCGCGAGTTCCCACGGGCGTTTCACGTCCATGCACACCCATGCGCCCCTCGAAGACAGCGCCCTCCGGCAGAAGACCGGCCAAGGCGAGTCCCAGGGTTGTCTTGCCCGTGCCGGATTCGCCGAAGAACCCGGCAATCTCACCCGGACAAAGCTCGAAGCTTAGATCTCGTAATACAGCCCGAGAATTGGCCGTATATCGTACGGATAAGCCGTGTACTTGCAGACAGGTTTCCATTAAGGCGTCGAGGCCGATCTCCTGCATTGTCCCAAGAGTCGCACCTGCACATCGGTGGCGAGCCGGGTGGTCATGGAACAACAATGCGAAGGGCCAGCAGCGGGGTTGACCCGCCGCCGGCCCTGTTCAGCCTGCCGCTATCTTACAGCCGGCGGCATTGGTCTTCCTTCTTGCCTGCAACGTTGCCGCTGCCTTCCGGCGCCGGCCAGTTCTCCTTGCACTGCATGTTCTGCCGGATCGTGTTGTCGGTGAGCAGCGAGCCGCCCGTGTTCTTGAAAAGCTGCAGATCACCGCGAATGAACGCCTCACTTACGTTCAGGAAACCGGGATTCTCCACATACTGCAGGTTGCCCCGGATTTGCACGCCCGACTGAATGCTGCTTGCCTCCCAGGCGTACTTGATCTGCACGTCGCCGCCGATGGTCACTCCGGGGCCGGCGATGCGCACATACCGGCCGCCTTCCTCGCTTTGGACGTTGCCCTTGATATAGGTCCTGCCGGAAATAGTGATGGCGCCGTTGCGATTGACCTTCACATTGCCGTCCACCCCGGCGTTCCGCAGGTCACAGTTGGCGCCCTGCGGCACCTCCACGTTCTCATGAGACCCTGTCAGCACGCCAGTGCACTGGGTGTCATCCGCCAGAAGCCCCGCCGGCAGAAAAAGAGCCAGCGAAAGCACAAAAGTCGCTTTGTTCATCATCTTGAGTTGTCCCTTTCTTCGTCATCACCGCGGCTGATCCCGCCACCGCGGCTTCAAGAAGGTAGGGTTGCTACTTGCGTGAAAAATACACCATCGAGAAACAAACTGAACTTGAGCCAGTCGCAGCGAACCACTAGGAACCAGGCCGAGGAAAAGGACACCGGGCCAGATACAGGAGCAATCGGAATTGATCAAGGACTCTCTGCATGCGGAGGAATCTATAATCCCGAGCCCCACGGCAATGGGGAGTAGCCGCGAGTTTTCAAGCAGATCGAACTTCCGGGCCATACGCGGTATGATTCGTCTTCATGTCGCGCCTCTTGCTGCTGATCGTGCTGGCCGCCCCGTGGTGGATGTCTGCCCGGAAAGCGGTGGGCGTGCTCCGGTCTGGGCGTGCCACCCCGTTCTGTTCGACCTGCTGACGTATGGGACCGGCAGTTTGTCGCGTTCTATTGCGCCAAGCGCAATTTGACCGTGGCGGGGTGGACGCTCGAGTCGGCGAAGTGGCAGTTTGTCCGGCTGCCCTCGGAGGTCAAATGGGACAGCCACAATTCCCTTACGATGGCGATCGACCGGGACGGGCAGATCCACCTCGCCGGCAACATACATGCTGCTGCCCTGGTCTACTTCCGCACCACCCGCAAGTTCGACATCGCGAGCTTCGAACAGGTCCCGTCGACGGTGGGACGCGACGAGACGCGCCGCACCTACCCGCGATGGATTCCCTCCCCCAGTGGCGACCTAATCTTCACCTGCCGGGACGGCGGCAGTGGAGCGGGCGACAAGATCGTTGGTGTTACGGCCAAACGCACCTACTAAATCAGCCCTCGCATCGAGCTCGCCTGGTCACGAAACCCCCATAAACATTGGGTTTGGTTAAACCTCCTCCGGGCACATCGCTGGCCGCGACTGGAAGGAATCGAATCCGTTTGGTAGAAGCCTTGGTAGAAGGTTCGCTCTTCATTCGCTGCTCCTTCTTTTCGATGTCTCTGGAAGTTGTTGATCAGGAGGGGTTTGCGGGAGGGGGGTGGTTGCGGGGGAAGGATTTGAACCTTCGACCTTTGGGTTA
>ERZ761609.888-NODE-888-length-30484-cov-31.298761_pt1 | contig 30484 bp, 23 predicted proteins | sample MGYA00511163_ERZ761609 | MGnify/ENA primary metagenome ERZ761609 (study PRJEB28899, sample SAMN02445070) | bioreactor sludge metagenome | biome: EBPR sludge | place: Australia: Brisbane, Thorneside Wastewater Treatment Plant | collected 2011-12-16 ...
GGAAGCTACGGCGGGGCGGTAATGCCCCGCCCCGCCGCGTCCTTCAATGTGTGGTAAAAGCTCAGAAAGGGCATGTATGCCGTGCGTCACCATGAATTGTGATTTCCCGCAGATTCAAGGAGGCCAGCAGATTTCTCTTTCTCATCCTTAATCTGCGGGCCTCCCTGAATCTGTGGGAGAAAACCCAATTTACAAAAGGTGATGACCTTCAGTATAAATGTCATGGCGCGGGGCATGAGCGGTGCTCAGGCGCGTTTTTTGCCGAAGCTGAAGAGCCGCTTGAGGAAGCCGCCGCGCGCGGACTCGTGACCGGAGCTGACGGGGGCATGGGGCGCGGGCAGTTTGCGGGCCGCAGTGTCGCCCGCGGGGCTGGCGGGCTGGAGGGGTTCCTTTTCCTCCGCCTGGGTCCACCAGGCGGGCTGGAGCAGGCCGACGGCCTGCCACTCCTGCGCGCCGGGGCACCACACGAGGGTGTCCGCGCGGATGCGTCCGGCGTCCCTTTCGGCGCGCAGGCCGGGCAGGTCGAGAGGACCGGCGGCCTCGCCTTGATTGTCGTAATACCAGTTCATGAGCGGAGGCTAAACGCGGCGGCGGCGGCGGGGGAAGAAAAAAATATTCGTTCTTACGGCATCATCCGTGCTTCCGCGCTTCGGATGCTCTCTCCCATCCAAGAGTACCTCGAGAATCTGCACGCCCGCCACGCGCCCGCGCGGGAGGGTGCCGTGGCCAGCTACATCCCTGAGCTCTCGAAGGCGGACCCGGACTGGTTCGGCATCTGCATCGCGACGCGGGACGGGCATGTCTATGAGGTGGGTGACACGCGGCAGCCTTTCACGATCCAGTCCATCTCCAAGGCGCTGGCGTACGGGCTGGCGCTGGAGGACCGCGGGGAGGAGCATGTGCTCTCGCGCATCGGGGTGGAGCCGTCCGGGGAGGCGTTCAACGCGATCAGCCTGAAGGAGGGCAGCGGCGCGCCATTCAACCCGATGATCAACGCGGGGGCGATCGCCACCTGCGGGCAGGTGCTGGCGAAGGACGGCAAGACACGCTTTGAAAGGCTGCTGGAGTTTCTGGGCGGCTTCGCGGGCCGGGCGCTGGATGTGGACGAGGCGGTGTATGAGAGCGAGAGCGCGACCGGGCACCGCAACCGCGCCATCGGCTGGCTGCTGCGGAACTTCGGCATTGTGGATGAGAACCCGCACGAGACGCTGGAGACGTATTTCCGCCAGTGCGCCATCCGGGTGACGTGCCGCGACCTGGCGCTGATGGGGGCGACGCTGGCGAACCAGGGCGTGCAGCCGCTGACGCAGAAGCGCGCGATCCCGACGCAATATGTGGACAATGTGCTGGGGGTGATGGCGACCTGCGGGATGTATGACTGGTCCGGGGAGTGGATCTACCGCGTGGGCCTGCCGGCGAAGAGCGGGGTGGGCGGCGGCATCCTGGCGGTGCTGCCGGGGCAGCTGGGCATCGGCGTTTTTTCCCCGCCGCTGGACGCGCAGGGGAACAGCCACCGGGGCATCCAGGTGTGCATGGACCTTTCCCGCGAGCTGTCCCTGCACATGATGAACCCGACGGCGACTCCGCGCACGGCGGTGCGGCTCGGCTACCACGGCGGGGAGGTGACGGCGCGGCGGCGGCTGCCGCAAAGCTCACGCGAGACGCTGCGCAGGCACGGCTCGCGCATCCAGGTGCTGGAGCTGCAGGGCGGGCTGATTTTCACGACGTTCGAGCCGGTGGTGAGGCAGGTCTTTCAACTGGCGAACGCGGGCTGCCTGCACATCATCTTCGACCTGCGCGCGGTGGTGATGGCGAACACGGTGAGCCTGAAACTGCTGGCGGACCTGTGCGGGCGGATGCGCCGGCTGGGGGTGCAACTGGTGGTGTGCCAGCCGGGCGGCCTGGCCCCGCGCCTGCAAAGCGCGGGCGTGCCGGCGGACTGCTTGTTTTCCACCCTGGACGCGGCGCTGGAGAAATGCGAGGACGCGCTGCTCCTGGCTGTGACGGGGGTGTCATGGAGGCCAGCGCGCGGTCTGAAGCTGGCGGAATGCCCCGTCTTCCAGTCCTGCTCGCCGGAGGAGGCGCGGATGCTGGAGCAGACGCTGACGAGGCGGACCTTCCAGACGGACGAGACGCTGATCAAGGCGGGCGAGAGCTCCGACGAGATGTTTGTGCTGCTGGAGGGGAATGTGGAGGTGCGGATCAAGGGCAAGCTGGGGCTGAGCCAGCGGGTGGACGTGCTGACCTCCGGCATGACGGCGGGTGAGATGGCCTTCCTCGACGGCTCGCCGCGCTCGGCGGATGTGGTGGCGATGGACCGGGTGGAGTGCCTGGTGATGACGAGGGCATGGTTCGAGTCGCTGTCGGAGACGCACCCCGAACTGAAGATCAGGCTGCTCCAGGCGTTCATGAGGGAGATCTCATCCCGCCTGCGGCAGGCAAACATCGCCATCGCGGCGCTGCACAGCCAATGAGGCGGGCGGGGCTGAATCCGTGCCCGTCCGTGTGATTCGTGTTTTTTTCCCGCTCCCAAGTTGACCCGTTGGCGGCGGCGCGCTTCTCAGCGTTTGGCGCCGGTCTGGTTTTTGAGGGTCTTTTCGATGAGGGTGGCGATTTTTTGCGCGGCGTCGCGCACGGCGAGACTGCCTGCGGCGCGGCGCATTTCGGCGGCTTTGCGCCCGTCCTGGAGGATGGAGCGCGCGGCGTCGGCGAGGACTTCGGCATTGAGGCCGGACTCGGGCAGCAGCAATGCGGCGCCGGCATTGGCGAAGACTTCGGCGTTGCGCGTCTGGTGGTCATCCGCGGCGAAGGGGTAGGGCACAAGCAGGCTGGGCACGCCAAAGAGGGCGATCTCGGCCATGGTGGAGGCGCCGCTGCGGGCGAGGGCGAGATCGGCGACGCGCCAGGCGAGGTCCATGCGGTGGCAGAAGGCGGCGACATGCTGGGAGAGCATGGGGTGGCGGGCATAGGTGTCGCGCACTTCCTCATAGTCGCCGGGACCGGCGATGTGGAGGACCTGGACATCCATTTTTTCAAAGTGCTCGAGGGTCATGCCGACGACTCGGTTGATGCCGCGCGCGCCCTGGCTTCCGCCCATGACGAGGAGGGTTTTTTTGTTTTTGTCGAGCTTGAAGAAGGCGTGGGGGTCCTCCTTGGAGGCGGTCTTCATGCTGGAGCGCACGGGGGTGCCGGTGACACGCACGTCGGGGTGCGCGGCGAAGGCGCTTTTGCACGCGCCGAGGCCGCAGAGGACGGTGCCTGCGTAGCGGGCGTTGAGTCGGTTGGCCTTGCCGGGGATGGCGTTGCTCTCGTGGATGAGGGTGTGGCGGCCTTCCTTGCGCCCGGCATAGAGCGGGGCGAAGGAGGTGAAGCCGCCCATGCCGAGAACGAGGGCCACGTCGTTGTCGCGGATGAATTTCCGCGAGGCCTGAATGCCGCGCCAGACTCCGAGCAGGAAGCCGGGCATTTTGGGCGACCACGGCTTCGGCATGGCCAGGAAGGGCATTTTTTCGAACCGCAGCTCCTTGTGACCGGAGGCGGCGATGGCGTCTATTTTTTTCTCGCTGATGAAAAGGGTGACAGGGTGCCCGCGCGCGGCGAGCACCTCACCGACGGCGATGCCGGGGAACAGGTGCCCGCCGGTGCCGCCGCAGGCGATGAGCACATGGGCGGGCTTTTTCGAGGATGGTTTCACGGAAAATCAAATCTGGGGCGTCCAGCGCTTGTCCCTGCGGATCAGCGGGAGCTGGTCACGCGCGGAATGGGTGCTGCGACAGTGAATGTTGACAAGGATGCCCACCGCCACCATGGCGGCCACAAGGCTGGAGCCCCCGTACGAGACGAAAGGCATGGGCAGGCCCTTGTTCGGCAGCAAAGCAGTGGTGACGCCCATGTTCAAGAGCGCTTCCAGACTGATGAGCAGGGTGAGACCAAAGCCCAGCAGGCGGCCGAAGCGGTCCGGCGCGTGCATGGCGATGGACATGCCGCAGAGGGCGATGACGACGAAGATCAGCAGGGTGCCCAGGCTGCCCCAAAGGCCGATCTCCTCCCCGATCATGGGAAAAATGAAGTCGGTGTGCGCCTCGGGCAGGTAGGAGTGCTTCATGCGCCCCTCGCCAAGCCCGCGCCCGTCCAGGCCGCCGGAGCCGAAGGCGAGCCAGGAGATCCACTGCTGGAGACCGACTCCGTCCTTGTACTTCTCCAGGTCAAAGATGGCGATGACGCGCTCGAACCGCTTCGGCGCCAGCCAGATGCCCGCCGCCAGCAGCGCGCCACCCAATCCGCCAAGGATGGTCAAATAGCGCGCGCGGGTGCCCGCCACAAAGAGGATGCCCATGCCGACGGCGATGGCGAGGCTGCCATTGCCAAGGTCAACCTCCAGTCCGATCAAGCCAGTGACGCCGCCAAGGATGAGACCGGGCAGCAGCAGGCCGTGCCTGAATGTGCGCTCCTTTCCCTCATGCGCGACGAACCAGCCCGCGAGGGCGATGATGAGGGCGATTTTTGCAAACTCCGAAGGCTGCAACTGCATGTCGCCCAGGCCCGTTTTCAACCAGCGCGCGGCACCGCCTTTCCAGACGCCGATCAACGGCTCATAGCCGGCGAGCTTTGCCAGGTGCCATTCGAAACAAAGCGCCAGCCCCGCGCAGGCGAGTCCGTAAATCCACCAGCGCAGCCGGTGCCAGACGTGGTAATCCACCAGGGCCGCGATCAGCCCCGCCAGCAAGGCCACACCGGCGGAGACGCACTGCTTCCAGACGGTGACGTAGTCCTCGCCGGCCTTCACGGAATAAACACTGGTGCTGGCCAGCATGGTGATGCCCAGCCCCGTGAGCAGAAACACGGCCGCCAGCAGAATGAAAACGGAGCGTCTGGCCATCTGAGTGCTTTCTTATTTGGCGGGAATGACCAGCTTCATGCCTTCGCGGATGTGGTCCGGATTTTTGAGCTTGTTGGCGTCCTGGATGGATTTCACATCCACCTTGTACCGAGCGGCGATGCGGTAAAGATTCTCACCCGGCCTGACAACATGGGATGCCGCCTGCCTTTGGGGTGCGGGCTTGACCGCCGGCGGCGGCGCGGATTTGCGCGCGGCGGGCGGTGCGGGCGGTGTGTAGGAACGCGGTACCGGTATGGCCTTGGGCACGGGCTTTTCCCCGGCCGTTTTCACCACAGGCGGAGGCGCGGGCGGCGGCTGGTCCTGGACTGCCGGGGTTTTTTCCGCGACGGGCTGCGCCGGCGGCGGCGAATCTGGAGCCGACACCGCGCCGGAGCCGAGATCGGGCCCCTGGGCCAGCTCATGCATGATGTTGGGAGAGAGGCTGAAAGGCGCCTCACCAGGCATTTCGAGACCGATGGAAGGCGAGGACGCGGCCAGGCTGCCCGCGGGCGGCGGCGGCTCAAATGCCACGGCGGTCACCGGCGGCAGGCCGTCCGCTCCAGCAACACCAATACCGACGGCCTTGACGGCGGGCTGCCTGGGATAACGCAGAATGGTGTTCGTGGCGATCTGCGCCCCCTTGTCCAGCATGTTCAGGCGCACGAGCAGGTCCTGCGGCACGCGCAGTTTTTCCGCCACCTTGGGCAGCGAGTCGCCGGAGCGCCATTCATAAGTGGCGTATTCTTCGATGGGATACTCCTTTTGCAGCAGATCGGTGTTGACCGCGGAGGGCGGCAGCACGCTCGGGACGGCCTCGCCACGGGTGTCTTTTTTCATCGTGCGTGTCTCCTCGGTCACGCCGCTCATGCGGTCGTAGCCGATGATGGCGCCGATGACGACGGCGTGAATGAGGAAGATGGCGACAAGCAGTCTCAGCGTGTCGGTGTGGGGCACGGGCGGGTTGAAGCCCTCCTCCTCGGTGACGGTGGCCACGATCATCTGGTGCTGTTTGATTTTCCGCCGCCTGGGGGAATCCGGCAGCAGCATTTTCTTTTGCCTTGTGGTGCTCATGGTGTTCGGGAGTTGGCGGGTTCAATGGAGTGAAAGTGCGGCGGCGCGGAAGGCCTCCCCGCGCTGTGCGTAGCCGGTGTACATGTCGAAGCTGGAGGTGCCCGGACTGAGGAGGACGAGGTCGCCCTCCTGGGAGAGGCGCGCGGCGCGCCGCACGGCCTCGTCCATGTCCGCGGCGCGCTCGCAGGGCAGATGCGGGGAAAATAGCGAGTGCAGGGCGGGAGCGATCTCGCCGATGAGGACCATGGCGCGCACGCGGCCGGGAAGGCTGGCCAGCAGCGGCGCGTAGTCGAGCTGCTTGTCCTTGCCGCCGGCGATGAGGATCACGGGCCGGTCCATGGCGAGCAGGCATGCATTGAGGGCATGGAGATTGGTGGCCTTCGAGTCGTTGATGAACTCCCGCCCGCGCCATTCGCGCACCAGCTCGCAACGATGCGCCGGAGGCTCAAACCCGGCGGCGGCGCGCAGCATGTCCGGCACGTCCAAACCAAAGCTCTGACAGGCGATGAGCGCGGCCAGGAGGTTCTCCATGTTGTGCCGTCCGCGCAGGCGGATGCCGCCGGTTGGCGCCTCGCCGCCGGGATGCCGGATGACGCCGTCCGCCCATGTCCAGTCCGCCTCCATGCCATGCGCCGAAAAGGTGACACGGCGCGCCGCGCCGCTGTTGACCGGCTCTCCGGCGCGCACCACGGCCAGGTCTTCCCCGGTCATGTTTTCAAAAATGCGCGCCTTGGCGGAAAAGTACTCCTCCATGCCCGGATAGCGGTCCAGATGGTCGGGCGCGAAGTTCAACCACACGGCCACGCGCGGACGGAAGGCGCGAATGGTCTCGAGCTGGAAGCTGCTGACCTCCAGGGCGAGCACGTCGTAGTTTTCCCCCGAGGCCACGACCTCGCTGAGACTGACGCCGTGATTGCCGCAGGGGAGGGATTTCAGACCGCAGCCATTGAAGACGGCGGCGGTGATCTCCGTGCATGTGCTCTTGCCATTGGTGCCGGTGATGGCCGCCAGGGACGTCCGGCAAAAGCCGTAGCCGAACTCCATTTCACCTGTGAGCGGCACTCCGGCACTGGTGAATTTTTTTGGCAAAGGCCAGCCCGCGTCGAGTCCGGGGCTGATGACCGCCCGGCTCCATTCCCCCGGCCTCACCACCAGGTCGCGCGCCGGCGCGCCCGGGAGCGTGTCAAAACCCTCGGCGTGAAGTTTCTCCAACGCCGGCGCGATGCGCGCGGGGTCGCCCTCGTCCATGACCGTCACCCGGGCGCCATGCAGACGCGCGAGGCGCGCGGCGCCGAGACCGCTGCGGCCGGCGCCGAGAATGGCGATGTTTTGATCCTGGAGTGACATCAAGGCTTGGAGAAAAGGCGGTTTGAAGTTCAACGCAGTTTCAGGGAGGCGAGTCCCATGAGGGCAAAGAGGATGGAGAGGATCCAAAAGCGGACGATGACCTGGTTCTCATGCCAGCCGCCCAGCTCGAAATGATGGTGGATGGGGGACATTCTGAAGACGCGCTTCCCGCGGGTCTTGAAGCTGGCCACCTGGATCATGACGCTCGCCGCCTCCATGACGAAGACTCCGCCGACAAGCACGAGCACGATCTCCTGCTTGCAGCCAATGGCCAGTGTGGCGATGCAGCCGCCGAGCGCTAGCGAGCCGGTGTCACCCATGAACATGCGGGCGGGGTGGGCGTTGAACCAAAGAAAGCCGAGGCAGGCGCCCGCGAGCGACATGGCGATGATGGGCAGTTCATTGGCCAGTGAGTGATGCGCCACGCCGAGATATTCGGAGTAGTTGGCGTTGCCGCAGACGTAGCCGAAGACCATGTAGGCCAGGGCGGTCGTCAGCGAGCAGCCCGTGGCCAGGCCGTCGAGTCCGTCGGTGAGGTTCACCGCGTTCGAAGCCCCCACGATGACCAGGGTGAAGAGCAGCACGGCAAAGAATCCCATGTCGGCGATTAGCGGCTCCTTGAGAAAAGGCACATACAAAGCCCGGTAGGTCTCCGTGCCGCCCATGTGCAGGATGGGGGCGTCCTGCCCCGCCTTGCTGGCCTGGTCCACCAGCACGTCCGGAGGCATGAGGTAGCAAAAGGCAAGACCGGCCGCGAAGGCGACACCACCCTGCCAGACAAGCTTGGCGCGGGCGCTGACGCCTTTGGAGTTCTTCTTGCTGATCTTCAGATAGTCGTCCCAAAAACCGAGCGCGCCGAGGCCGAGCGTGGCAAAAAGGATGATCCAAACCATGAGGTTGTCCCACTTGGCCCAGACCAGCGTGGAGACGAGAATGGCGCCCACGATGAGAATGCCGCCCATGGTGGGCGTGCCCGCTTTTTTCCCGTGCAACTCGTAGAGCTTGTTGACCTCCTCGGCGGTGCGCACGGGCTGGCCGATTTTCAGGGAGATGAGCTTGCGGATGAGCCAGCCGCCGAAAAACACGGACAGAAAAAACGCCGTGACCGCCGCCCCGCCGGCGCGGAAGGTGTGGTAGCGGAAAATGTTCAGCACCTTGTAAACCAGGGAGTCCACCGTGATCCATTGCCCGGCCTCGAGCCAGTTTCGAAGTTCGTAGAGCCAGTAGATCATGATTGCTGATAAAGTTCGAGCACGCGCTCCATGCGCGTCGAGCGGCTGCCTTTGACAAGCACGGCATCCCCCGGCTTCACGAGCTGGCGCAGGTGCGCGGCGCATTCCTCATGCGTGGCAAAATGAGCGGTGTGGCAGGGGTCGAAAGACTCCGTGTCCGCCGCCGCCTGGCTGATCAGCCGCGCCTCTCCGTCACCCACGGTGATGACGGAGTCGAGGGTGCTGGCCGCGCTTCGACCGATGCGCGCGTGCTCCTCCTCCGCGCGCGCTCCCAGCTCGCCCATGCGCCCGAGCACGGCGTGTTTGCGGCCTTTGCCGGTGGTCCTTAGCGCCAGAATGCCGGCCATGACAGAGTCTGGATTGGCATTGTACGAGTCGTTGATGAAAACGACTCCGCCGATGTCGAGCACCTGCATGCGCCCGCCGGTGATGCACGCCCTGGAAAGCGCGGCGGCGATGTCCTCCGGGGCGATGCCCTGCGCCCAGCCCATGCAGGCGGCCAGCGCCGCGTTCACCACCATGTGGCGGCCGATGACGGGGAGGAAAACTTCCGCGCTTTCCCCGCGGAAATCGAGTTTGAAGCGCGTGCCGTTTTCCACCCGCTCAAGTTCCGAGGCGCTGACATCACCGGACTCGATGCCGGCGGTGAGCACCCGCGCCTGGCAATGCCGCGCGATGAGCGGCGTGTAGTCGTCATCCGCGGGCAGCACGACGGTGCCGCCGCCGGGCACGTTCGCGGGCAGGGTGCCTTTTTCCCACGCGATGGCATCGCGGCTGCCCATGTGCTCGATGTGGGCGATGCCCACGTTGGTCAGGATGGCGGCATCCGGCAGGGCTGTGTCCACCAGTGTCCTGATCTCGCCGGGATGGTTCATGCCCATCTCGACGACGGCGCACTCATCGCCATCCTGGAGCGACAGAAGAGTCAGCGGCACGCCGATGTGGTTGTTCAGGTTCCCCGCCGTGGCGCGGGTCTGGAACTTCGCCGACATGACGGCGGCGGCGAAGTCCTTGGTCGTGGTCTTGCCATTGCTGCCAGTTAGGCCGATGAGGAGCGGCTTGTGCCATGAGCGGTAGCCGCGCGCCAAATTTTGCAGCGCCGTCAGCGTGTCCGGCGCCTCCATCAGCGCGCAGTGCTCCGGCAGGCTCCATTTTTCATCCACATGGCTCACGATCACAGCCGAGGCGCCTGACGCAGCCGCTTGCGGGATGAAATCATGCGCGTCAAACCTCTCCCCCTTCAAAGCCACGAACACGTCCCCAGGCTGAACCGCGCGCGAGTCAGTGACCACCCGCGTCACCGCGCGCGTAGAATCCCCCGCCCTGCGGACGATGCCGGGGCAGAAGGAAAGCAGCGTTTGGAGTGGAATGGCTTTCATCATTTAATCACGCCAAGGGCCTCGCATGTCCTGGTCCCTCATTTCCTGCTCTCGCAGGGCCTCGCGCTCGGCGGCTTCCGCGTCGCGCTCGTGGAAGAGGTCGTTGAGTGTCTGCCGCACCACGCGGCGGTCGTCGAAGGGGTGTTTTTTGCCCTGGATGTCCTGGTAGTCCTCGTGCCCTTTGCCGGCCACAAGCACGATGTCCCCGCCCTGCGCGTGCTCCAAGGCCGCGCGGATGGCCTGGCGGCGGTCCGCGATGGCGGCATGGCTTTTCGGGCGCGCGAAGCCTTTGATCGTGTCGGCAATGATGGCCTCGGGATCCTCAAAACGCGGGTTGTCCGAGGTTAGGACACAAACATCGCTGCCGGCCTCGGCGGCGGCCGCCATCTTCGGGCGCTTGGTGCGGTCGCGGTCGCCGCCGCAGCCGAAGACGGTGATGATGCGGCGCGGCCGGAGGGCGCGCAGAGTGCGCAAGGCGTTCTCGATGGCGTCCGGCGTGTGCGCGTAGTCCACATAGACGTGGAAGCGCGTCTGGTCGGTGACGCGCTCAAGACGGCCCGGGACCTGCGGGGCGCTTTTCAGATGAGCGACGCTTTCGCGCAGGTTGAGGCCCATGGCATGGGCGCCGGCCAGCGCGGCCAGGGAGTTATAGACGTTGAAGTCGCCGATCAGAGGAAGGCGCACCAGCAAGTGCCGTCCCAGCGCCTCCAACTCATAGGTGGTGCCGGTCACATCATAGCGCACATTGGTGGCGCGGAATTCCAGCCCCGCGCCGAAGCCGTAACGAACGACCTTGCCGGTGCCCTCGAAGCGGGTGATGAGCTTGCGCCCCCAGGCATCGTCGCCATTGACGACCATGCGGCCTGTTTTTTGCGCGGCGATTTTTTCAAACAAGCGCGCCTTGGCCGCGAAGTATTTCTCCATCGTGCCGTGGTAGTCGAGATGGTCCTGGGTGAGGTTGGTGAAAATGCCGGCGGCAAAATCCAGCCCGTGGACGCGCTCCTGGTCCAGGGCATGCGAGCTGACCTCCATGACGCAGGTGCGGCAGCCATTGTCGCGCATTTCAGAGAGCAGTCCTTGAATCTCCAGGGACTCGGGCGTGGTGTGGGTGGCCGGCTTCGGCTTGCGCGCGCCAGTGTCCCAGGAGACGGTGCCGATGAGACCGGCGCGCTTCTGCCCCTGGTTGAGCAGGTCGTGCAAAAGAAAGGCTGTGGTAGTCTTGCCATTCGTGCCCGTGATGCCGGCGAGCGCCAGCACACGCCCCGGATCATCATGCAGGGCGGCGGCGGCGGCGGCCAGTGCGCGGCGCATGGAGCGCGCATGAACCCAGGGAATGACCGCATCCGCAGGCGGCGCGGTCTCGGCAAAAATGGCGGCGGCTCCCGCAGTCATGGCGGCCTGAATGAAATCGTGGCCGTCCGCCTGCGCTCCGCGCAGCGCAAAGAAGGCCGAGCCCGGACCGGCCTTGCGTGAATCATAGGCCAGCGCGCGGATGTCCGTGTCAAGGCTGCCGGACACAACGGGCTGCTCCAGCCGGGCGACGATGTCCCTCAACTTCATTGACCGCCTCCTTTCAAGGCCAGCGGACGCTGGGGTCTGACGCTGAGTTGTTTCAAGGTTTCCTCGACGATGCGCGCGAAGACAGGCCCGGCCACCGCGCCTCCGCCGATGACGTCGGTGTCCAGCGACTTTTTCGGATTGTCCAACACCACGACACAAGCGATTTTTGGATCATTGGCCGGCGCGAAGCCGGCAAAGGAGACAACCCACTGGTCTTTGCGATAGCCGCCTTTTTTGGGCGTGCCGTCCTTCCTGTAGCCTGTGACCATTTCGGGGTCAAAACGCTGCGCGGTGCCTGTCTTGCCAGCCACTTCAATGCCTTCGATCTCCGCGGCTTTGCCGGTGCCTTTGGCGACGACGTTTTTGAGCAGTTCGCGCATCATCTGCGCGGTGCGCCCGGAGCAGACTTGGCCCGCCACTTCCGGCTGCAAATGCTCGACTCCCCTCTCACTGGTCACGCGATCCACGAGGCGCGGCTTCATGAGAAGTCCGTTGTTTGCCAGCGCGCCCATGGCCAGCGCCATTTGCAGGGGAGTCACCTCCACCTCGTAACCCATGGGAAAACTGGAGTAGGTCGTGTTCGACCAGTTGCTCCAGTTTATCTTGCCCGCGCTTTCACCGGGAATGCCGCAGCCAGTGGCGCTGCCAAAGCCAAAGCGCCGTGTGTAGTCGAGAAACACAGCCTGGCCTGTTTTCTTGAAGATTTTGTAGGTGCCGATGTTGCTCGAATGGGTGAACACATCACGCGCTGGCACGGTGCCCATTTTGGTCAAGTCTTCGAGGTCGAAATTGAGAACCGGGTCGTGATACTTGCCCCAGTGGCAGTCGAAACGCTCGTCCACCGTGATCTTGCGCTGGTCAAGAGCTGCGGTGAAAGCCACGATCTTGTAAGTGGAACCGGGTTCGTAGGGTTTGTTCACGGCGAAGTGCTCCCAGTTTGTGGCTTCAGACTGGCCGGCCAGCGCGCGGTCGTGGGCGGGCAGGGAGCTCATCGCCAGCACCGTGCCGGTGGTGACCTCGGTGACCACGGCCATGCTGCGGGTGGCTTTCCAGCGGTTGTGCGCCTCGATCAGGATCTTGTCCACGGCCTCCTGCAAAGCCAGGTCCAGAGTCAGGTGGAGGCCGCTGCCGTGGCGCGGGTCTATCATCTCGCCGCGGTAAAGCAGCATCTCCTCCCCGCGCTTGTTCCGCTCGATCTGCACGCTGCCATTCTCGCCATGAAGAATGGACTCGCGGCCCTTTTCAATGCCATAGGTGCCGCCCTTGCCCGGCGCGGTGCCGCCAACGATCAACGCCATGCTGTTCCCGGCGGGGTAGCTGCGCTTCACCGCGGGCTTCACATACACCCCCTTGATCTGCATGGCTTCGAGATACCCGGCCCACTCAGCGGATTTTTCGTCGTCCATTTCACGGACCAGTGTCTGCACAGGCTCCTTGGACTTGACCACGGCCAGCATCTCCGGCACCTGCCGGCCCAGCTTGGCGGCCAGCGCCCTGGAGACATGGTCGTGGTAAGCGTCAAAGATGGCGCGGTCGCTCATCTTGAGGGTCAATTCACGGACCGTCATGCCCTTCACAGCAGCCAGGCAGGGCTTGATGGTGGGCAGCTCGTGCAGATGCACCTGGTTGGTGCGCAGCTCATGGACCTGCTCGTCATAAGCAAGGAGCCTGCCGCTGAAGTCCTTGATGGTGCCGCGCCGCGCCAGCAGCACGCGCTCCTCGCGAAACTTGGCCGCGGCCAGCTCCGCCAGACGCGGCGCCTGGCGCACATGCAGGTCATAAAGTCGCCACACCACGGCGGAAAAACCCGTCACGAGAAGGCTGGCGGCGAGGATCATGCGGCGAAGCTCGGCTGCATGGCGGCATGGGCGGGCTGGTTTGGCGGCTGGGTTCACTGGGGAGAGCTGTTTTGAGCCACCGGAATGGAGGCGGATTTCAGGTAAATGACGGATCTGGCGTCCTTGTTGATTTCCTGGAGCTGCAGGGCTTTGTCCGCCAGCACGCCCGAGACCCGCTTTTTGTCGAGAAGCTGGGTGCCGATCTTGTTGTCCAGGTTGGTGATCTCAAACTTCAGCAGACGGGTCTCCTGCTCCACCAGGCGCTGCTGGTCCGCCAGCGCGGTGATGCGGTTTTTGTTCACCACCACGCTGAGCGCCGTCAGCAGCAGCAGCACAATGATGGTGAGCAGCGCCGAGAGGCGCGGCAGGCTGAGGCCGGAGCTGTTGCGGCGGTTTTTCATGCGGGGAGTCTCTCTGCGGCGCGCAGGCGGGCGCTTCGCGCGCGCGGGTTCAGCGTCACTTCCGCCTCCGCCGCCTCGACAGGCTTGCGCGTCAGCACTCGCAGCAGGCAGTCCGGGTTCGGACGCGGACTGGCCCACTCTTTTTTGTCGAGGAATGGCGCGCTCATCCGCTGGAATGCCTGCTTGGTTTCCCGGTCCTCTGTCGAGTGGAACGAAATGACCACCAGCCGCCCTCCGGGTTTCAGCCAGCGCGGAGCCTCCTGCAAAAACTCCCGCAACGCGGCGATCTCCTGGTTCACCTCGATGCGCAGCGCCTGAAAGGTCAGTGTTGCGGGATGTTTGCGCCCGCGCCCCGGACAAGCGCGCTCAATCAATTCCGCCAGCTGCAGGGTGCTGGTGAAGGGCTGCCTCGCGCGCTCGCGCACGATCGCCCGCGCGATGCGCATGGCATGAGGCTCTCCGCCGAATTCGCGGATCACGCGCGCCAGATTCTCCAACTCATAACCGTTGACCACATGCGCCGCAGTCAATGAGGCGCCGCGATCCATGCGCATGTCCAGCGGGCCGTCCTTCTGAAACGAAAACCCTCTTTCCGCCGAGTCGAGCTGCCTGCTGCTCACACCTATGTCAACCAGGATGCCATCCAGCCCGCTGACTCCCGCCTCGCCCAGCACCTTGGGAAAGTCGCGAAAGTTCCCGCGCAGCGCGCAAAACCTGTCCTCATAACAAGCCAGCCTGCGTTTCACATGATCCAGCGCCTCCTCGTCCTGATCCATTCCGACCACCCGGGCGCCATGCTGGAGCAGCGCCTCCGCGTGACCTCCCCCTCCGACTGTGCCATCAAGAAATAGCTTGCCGGAGCGTGGCTGCAAAAAGTCCAGCACCTGCTGCGTCAAGACCGGCAAATGATAAAAGGGCGTCTGTCTGCCGCCTTCCGAATCGTGCGGAGGCTGTGATTCAGGCTCATGATCCCCACCTTGCGGACGCGACACACACTTTCCCCCGCCCCAGGGCATCTGTTCATCCATGGCCTCCGAAGCTCCAAACCATGGCCACACCCCCACCTGGAAAAATTCAAAAAAACGCGGTTGCAACGCCGAGCTGCGCTGCCCGTTCCCGCGCAGGATTTCTTTTTTCTGGAAAATACTCCAAAAATTGGAAAAAATGTTTAGCGTTGACGATGTCATGGCAGATCTTCGGGAAAGCAGCCTGGAAGCCAAGGTCAGCGTTGATAATTAATCTCTGCGACCTATTTTCGTCATCTTAATATTCGGAAATCCAAGAGATGTAAATAGTGCATTTCGCTTTTTTTGGAAAATCTCCAATATTGTGAATAAAATGATTTTAAGTTGTGTTAATGAACAGTAATTTGAGATTTCTTTCCTCGACTGGGTTTGGGGTTAGTCTCGCAGGCTCATGATTCAGTCTCACCTCCCCGAACTCCTCTCCCCCGCCGGCAACTGGGACTGCGCCCGCGCCGCCGTGGCCAACGGGGCCGATGCCATTTATTTCGGCCTGCCGCGCTTCAATGCGCGCATGAGGGCGGACAACTTCACTGCGGAAGACCTGCCGGAACTCATGCGCTTTCTGCATCGGCACGGAGTCAAAGGTTACTGCGCCTTCAACGTGCTCATCTTCACCCGCGAACTGCCGGACGCGGCAGGACAGCTTCAACTCCTCGAACAATCCGGCGTGGATGCAGTCATCGTACAGGACATCGGCCTCGCGCGCCTGGTCAAGGCCCTCACTCCGCGCCTGCGCCTTCACGCCAGCACACAAATGACCCTCACCTCGCCGGAGGGGCTCGAACTGGCTCGCACGCTCGACATTGACCAGGCCGTGCTCGCGCGCGAACTAAGCCTGCGCGAGCTGGAGCGCTTCCACGCGGAAGAAAATCCGGCGCTGCCGCTGGAAGTCTTCGTCCACGGCGCGCTCTGCGTGGCCTACAGCGGCCAGTGCCTCACCAGCGAGTCCCTCGGCCAGCGCAGCGCCAACCGCGGCGAGTGCGCGCAGGCCTGCCGCATGCCCTATGAGATGCTCGTGGATGGCGAGCCGCGCGATCTCGGCGACAAGCGCTACCTCCTCAGCCCGCAGGACCTCGCCGCCGTGAGGGAAATCCCGCGCCTCATCGAACTCGGCATCCGCAGCTTCAAGATCGAAGGCCGGCTCAAGACCCCCGAATACGTCGCCGCCGTCACCCGCGTGTATCGCAAGGCCATTGACTCCGCCCGCGCCGCTCCCGGCGCGCCCGCCGCATTCACCGAGGATGACCGCTACGAGCTGGAGATGACCTTCTCACGCGGCCTCTACTCCGGCTGGATGCACGGCGTCAACCACCAGGAGCTCGTCGGCGCCATCTACGGCAAAAAACGCGGCATGCCCGCCGGTGTCGTGCGCTCCACCGCCCGCGACGCCGTGGAACTCGAAAGCGTCCCCGCCCATCTGAAAACCGGGGACGGACTCGCCTTCGAGAACCTTCACGACACCAACGACGAGCAGGGCGGCCGCGTCTATGGCATCCGCGGACGCTGGATCGAGTTCCAGCGCGGCCGGCTCGACACCTCCCGCATCCCCCCCGGCACGCGCGTCTTCAAAACCGGCGACCAGGTGCTCGAACAACGCCTGCGCCAGACCTGGCAGGGGGAGATTCCACAGCGCCGCAAGACCCGGCTCGATCTCGCCGTCAGCGGCAAAGCGGGCGCGCCCCTCCTGCTCGAATGCGACGCGCCGCGTGCCCGTGTGGAGTCCGCCACCGCTCTTCAACCCGCGGAGCGCAGTCCGCTGACACGCGAGATTTTGCAAAACCAGCTGGGCCGTCTGGGCGCCACCACCTATGAACTCGGATCTCTGGACATGCGCGTCGAAGGCGCGGTCATGCTCCCGGTCAGCGAGCTGAACCGCATGCGCCGCGCCCTGGTGGGGCAAGTCTCGCAAAACAGCGAGGCTCCAGCAGCCGCGCCCTCCTCCGCTCCCCGTTCCAGCCTTGATGAAATGCTCGCAGCCGTCAGCGCCATGCGCGCGCCCGCCGGCGATGAGCCGCCGCGCCTGCATGTGCTCTGCCGCACCTTTGAGCATGTCCAGGCCGCGCTCGACAGCGGCGTCACGCGCCTCTACGCCGACTTCGAGGACATCCGCCTCTATGGCGATGTGGTGGGGCGCGTGCGCGCGCAGGGCGGCGCCTCCGTGTTTCTCGCCACGCCGCGCATTCAGAAATCCGGCGAGGCCGGCTTCTTCAAACTCATCGCCCGCGCGCAGCCCTGCGGCGTGCTCATCCGCAACCTCGGCGGCATCGCCTTTTTCAAAGACGCCGGACTGCCCGCCATCGGAGATTTTTCCCTCAATACCGCCAACCCGCTCACCGCCGGTTTCCTCAAAGACACCGGACTTGGGCGCCTCACCATCAGCTACGATCTCACCATCGAGCAAGTGCTCGACCTGCTGCGCTCCGCGCCGCCGCAGTGGTTCGAGATCACCCTGCACCAGCACATGCCCATGTTTCACATGGAGCACTGCGCCTTCGCCGCCTTTCTCTCCGAGGGCACGGACTTCACCAACTGCGGCCGCCCGTGCGAGAGGCACCGCGTCCACCTGCGCGACCGCGTCGGCATGGAGCACCCGCTCAAGGCCGACGTCGGCTGCCGCAACACCCTCTTCAACGCCGTGCCGCAGACCGGCGCGCAGTTCTTCGCGGACCTCATGGCCGCGGGCCTGCGCGACTACCGGGTGGAACTGCTGGAGGAGGACGCCGCGGAAGCGCGCCGCGTCATATCGGCCTACCAGGATTTGCTTTCCGGCAGCAGCGGCGGCGACATCTGGCGCGCGCTCAAGGCGCGCTCCCAGATCGGAGTCACGCGCGGCACCATGGCCGGACGCTCATTCTAAAAAACCGTTCAGCCAGGCAGGTTACCCATCCTTCCGCCGCGCCGCCTTTTTCGCGGGCGTCTTCTTTGCGGCCGCTTTTTTTGCGGCCGCTTTTTTTGGCGCTTTTTTCGCGGCGGCTTTCCTGGCCGCAGCCTTCTTCGCGGGCGGCTTCACTTCGGCGGCGGCGGGCGCGCCCTCCTCCCATGGCAGGCGCGGAGCGTCACCCCAGAGTTCCTCCAGCTTGTAAAACTCCCGCTTCTCCGGGCTGAGCACATGCACCAGCACATTCGGGTAGTTCACCACCAGCCATTGGCTTTCATACGAGCCGTCGCCTCCCAGCGGCTTCATGTCGTGCTCCTCGCGCATCCTTTCGACCACCTCGTCGCGCACGGCGCGCAAATGCGGATTCGACGTGGCCGTGCAGATGACGAAAAAGTCCGTCACCGGCGAGATGCCTCGCAGGTCGAGCAGGACGAGGTCGGCCGCTTTTTTTTCATCGGCGTATTTGGCGCACAAGCGCGCGGTTTCGAGGGATTCCATGAGCGGGGTTGAGGCGCGCATCAAAACGCCGGATTGCCCGGAAAGCAAGCCGCCATCGGGACCGCACCGTTCCCGCCGCAAAAAACGCGGAGCAAAAACCCCGCAGTTTCCGGGAATGAACCTTGCGCATTCCGGCCGCGCGCGCAGGAGTACCCGCGAACCCCCTTCCCATGAACGCGCGCAACATCACCTTCGCCCTCGTCGTCCTCTCCCTGCTCTATGGCATCTGGCATTACCACTCCGACGCCGGCCGCCTGCACGCCGAGATGGACTCGCTCAAGACCTCCCACCTCGCGGAAGTCGAGAGACTCACCCGGGAGATGCAGAGCGCCCTGGCCGCGCAAAACGACCAGCATCAGAAAGCGCTCCAGTCCCTCAACGACGAGCATGACAAAAAACTCAACGAGCTGCGCCAGAGCCAGCGCACCCAGATGGCCGCCGCTTACAAGGAGTTTGAGAACATCTTCGCCGGCAACAGGCAGACCATCGAATACATCAACCTCCTCGAAAGCCGCGTGAAGGCCGGCCAGCAGCTCTCCAGGATCGAGGTCGAAAAACTCACCGCCATCACCAGCGGCATCGGCTTCCTCCAGAAGCAGTATCAAAAGCCCCTGGCCGAGTTCACCGCCCTGCGCGACTACCTCGAGGACGCCGCCTCCGAGACCGCCGGCGAGAAGCCGAAGTCCCGCTTCGGATTCTTCAAGCGCATGTTCAGCAAGGACTTCCGCGAAGCGGAAAGGGAGCAGTTGCGCGAGGAGGGCGCGCGCCGCGCCTTCGCCGAGGCGCAGGCCAAGTTCGACACCGTCTATGCCTCCGCCCAGCGCTCCATGCGCGCCGTCAACCTCGACGCCGAGGGCACGCTGAAAAAGCTCGCCGACCTAATTGAGGACAAAAACGCCGCCAACGCCGGGGATCTCGGCGCCTTCTTTGACAAAGCCCGCCAGGCTCTGCGCACCCACCAGAGCGTGCTCGACTTCGAACCCGACGCCGTGCCTCAGCCACCGAAGGTGCAGCCGTAGGATGGCGGGCGCGCCTGCCAGCGCCTTTCGGTTTGCCCATGAGCGGGGTCCTCTGTTATGCAGGGGGCGCATTCACCCGCCGCCCTGACTTGAGCCATCCCGACACAGAAGACGCGCCAGCGTCCCCGGATCACCGAACACCCCGGCAAGGACACCGCCATCACCGCCCCCGGATCACCCGCCATCCCGGCTAGGATCGAGCCATAACCCACCCCAGAATCGCCAAATCCGGACCAAAACCACCGAAAACACCCCAACTCCAAGTCTCCAAGTCTCCTCTTCTCACGGTCTCAAAGTCTCCCGTCCCCCTGTCTTGCCATTCGCCGCACTCCCTGCTTGGATGAGGCGAATTCCCTCATGCCGCCCGCCCCGTTTAAATACGAACTGCCCACCGACTTCCCGCGCTCGGTCCTCCGGGAGTACACCATCGAATCCGGCTTCATCGGCGTGAACTCGCGCCGGGCCATGAAGCAGATCGCCTCATCCAAGAACGCCCCCGACTTCGGCCCCGAGCACGCCGACACCTTCCGCCGCGACCTCCATCCCGACCTCCGCGCCGACTGGCAAATTGCGAGTGTCGAAGTGCGAATGTGGAACTGAAAAGCCATGAGCGAAGAACTGAAGAAACGAACGAAGAAGTTTGCCCTCGACGTCATCGAATTGGTGGCTGGCGTGCCTCAGGTGTTGGAAACCCGCCACGCCATCGGGCAAGTCATTCGTTCGTCGAGTTCGGTCGCTGCCAACTACCGTTCAGCGTGTCGTGGAAAATCGAAAGCCGACTTCATCGCCAAACTCGGAACCGTTGAGGAGGAAGCGGACGAAACCGGCTTCTGTCTCGAAATGCTCCGAGACATAGCTCACCGCCGACGGCTGAAACTCGAAACCGAAGCATCGCAGGAATTGACGCGTTTGCTCGACGAGGCGAACCAACTCGTGGCTATCACCGTCGCATCACGCAAAACAGCAAGGGGAGGCGAATGATGAATTTCGAACTTCAAATGACGAACCGGGAAATGCAGAATGGCGAAGTGCGAACGTCGAACCGCGTCTCGTTCAGTTCGACATTCGAAATTCAGCTTTCGGCATTCGCCCCGTCCCTCCCAAGGGCAACGCCAACTTCGCCTGCTGCTCCATTCGCCATTCGAAATTCGGACTTCAGCATTCGCCTCGCCTCGCCCCGCAGGGCATGGCCGGCTTCGTCCTCGCCAATGGCAGCATGAAACATGTGAGCAATTCATTCTGAAAGACGGCGATGAACCTGCCGCGTCATCCCAAAGCGAAACATTTTCATGGCCTCGGCTTAATTGCAGGGGTTCAAAGTTTCGCCGAGCTTGAAGCTCGCATTGTGAAACTGCCTGACGAACAAGCGAGAGGCGCAGCACTCGAAGTCTTCGCCGAAGCGTGTTTGGCGACGCAGCGAATTTATCAGGCTCGCGAGGTTTGGCCGGGAAACTCAATGCCCTCAGCACTGCGCCAGCAACTCCGGTTGCCAATGGCAGACATGGGAGTGGATGGAGTATTCGTCAGTTCGTCTGAGGAACCTGTCTGCTATCAGTCGAAGTTCCGCACTGGACGGCCAGCGCTCACTTGGACCGAACTGTCGACTTTTTATGGCTTGGCTGATGTAGGCGCGCGCAGGCTCGTCTTTACCAACTGCGATGAGATTGCCCGCGTCGCGGAGGAACGGTTGGGAGCCATCTTCGTCAGAGGAAGCGACCTCGACCGGCTCACGTCTGAGGATTTCCAGATCATCGAAGCGTGGCTCGCGGAGCGACCCGCGACGCCGAAGAAGAAGGACCCAAAGCCGCACCAAGTCGTCGCGTTGAACGACATCGTGGCCGGACTGTCGCGCGAACCACGGGCCACGGCGTTGATGGCTTGCGGCAGCGGCAAGACCTTGGTTGCGCTATGGGCCGCTGAACGACTCGGCGCGCGCACCGTGCTCGTGCTGCTGCCTTCGCTGGCGCTTGTTCGCCAGACGTTGCACGAGTGGCTTCACGAAACGGGTTGGCCGGACGTGCAGTTCTTGTGCGTCTGTTCCGACCCGACAGTTCAGCCGGAGGAAGATTCGCTGTTGGTTCGTCCGTCCGACCTCGACTTCGCTGTCACGACGCAGGCTGCCGACGTGCGCCGCTTTCTTGAGCGCCCGACCAACTCGGTGCGGTTGGTATTCTCCACGTATCAATCCAGCCAAGTCGTCAAGGAGGCCGTCGTTGGCTTGCCGCCTTTCGACTTCGGCGTCTTCGATGAAGCACACAAAACTGCCGGACGAGACGGGCAAAAGTTCGCCCTCGCGCTCAAGGACGAAAACCTGCCCATTACTCTCCGGCTTTTCCTGACCGCGACGCCGCGCCACTACGACGTGGCGAAGAAGGACAAGTTCGGCGAATCAAAAGTCGTCTTCTCGATGGACGTGCCGGAAGCCTATGGGCAGGTCGTTCATCGGCTGCCATTCAGCGCGGCGGCGAAGGCCGGCATCATCACCGACTACAAGGTCATCATCTCGGTCGTGACATCGGAGATGGTCACCAACGAAGCGCTGCGGCTCGGCGTTGTCTTGGTTGAGGGCGACGAAGTGAAGGCCCGGCAGGTCGCGAACCAGATTGCGCTCAAGTCAGCCATCGAGAAATACAACGTCTCAAAGGTGTTCACCTTCCATTCCAAGGTGAACTCCGCGAAGTCGTTCACCTCCGGCGGGCCGGAAGGCATCGGCACGCATCTCCAAGGGTTTCATTGCGCCCACATCGAAGGCGCGATGACTACCGCCTACCGTGAACGGCTCTTGCGCGAGTTCGCCGCCGCCCCGTGTGCCATTCTCTCCAACGCGCGTTGCCTCACGGAAGGTGTGGATGTTCCTGCCGTGGACATGGTGGCGTTCCTCAGCCCGAAGCGCAGCCTTGTGGACATCGTGCAGGCGACGGGCCGGGCGATGCGCCTATCGCCCGAAACGGGAAAGCAATTCGGCTACGTGCTCGTGCCGCTTTACGTCGAGAAGGCACGGGGCGAGTCGATTGAGCAAGCAGTTCTGCGCAGCAACTTCGATGAGGTCTGGAAAGTCCTCCAAGGTCTGAAAGAGCAGGACGACTTGCTGGCGCAAATCATCGCCGAGATGCGGATTGAGCGCGGGCGCATCGGTGGCTTTGACGACAGCCGATTTCGCGAGCGCGTTGAACTGCTCGGGCCTGAGCTTTCGCTCGAAACTTTGCGCAGCACCATTACTGCGGCGTACCTCGACGCGATTGGCGAACATTGGTTCGAGCGCTATGGTCAACTCGTCGCCTACAAGCAGAAGCACGGGAATTGCGATATGCCCGCGCGCTGGGATGAAAACCAAAAGCTGGCGACTTGGCTTGTGGACCAACGCGTCCGAAAGCGTGATGGCACCCTTGAGCCAGAAAAATCGAGCTTCTGAACCGCCTCAGCTTCAAGTGGAATCCACGCGAGACCAACTGGCGGGGCGTCTATCTGGAATTGATTGAGTTCCGAAAGCGTTTTGGTCACTGCCGGGTGCCGCAAAACTGGAAGGAGAACAATTCGCTCGCGCACTGGGTGAAGACGCAGCGGATGGATTACGCAAAGGGAGAACTCGAACGTGATCGTATCGCGTTGCTGGAGAAGATTGGATTTGAATGGAAAGTCGGTCTTGGAACGTGGGACGAGCGATTTGCTGAACTGTGTGCCTTCAAACAGCGATTTGGTCACACCCGCGTGAAAGTAAAGTGGGCGGAGAACCCGCTTCTTGGTGCGTGGGTAGTCAGCCAGCGATACAAGCACCGGAGAAAAGAGCTGGGTGAAGAATACGTTCAGCGGCTGAACGCCATCGGCTTTGATTGGGACGGGCGAATCGCCGCTAGGCCAGTTGAGAAGGCTCCCTCAGACCCGGACAAGAATTGGCGCGAGATTTTCGAGCGGTTCAAAGCTTACGCCACCGCGAACGGCGCGGACGTAGTTACGGTGGTGGACGAGGAGACGAAGAAGCTCAATCGCTGGATGCTTTATCAGCGGCAAGCAAAGAAGCGGGGCGAGTTGAGCGAGGCCCGAATCAATGCTCTCAACGAAATCGGATTCCTCTGGCAGCGCAACGCGCGGCGCACCGGCGCGCGCGCACCGCGCACTCCCGTAGTTGAAGTGCCAATTACCCGCACTTGGGACGAGATGTTGTGTATGTCCACAACTCGAAGTTCATCAACTGCGCCATCTACCCAGTAGGTGATGAGAAAGGGATGGAGGGCTTTGTTGCTGAGCCAGCGGCCTGATCGGTCTTGCTCGCGGAAGTCGGGTGGTTCGTGGGCATGGTCTCGGAGGTGCTCCAGATGGGCCATGAGTTTTTTGCGAGTGGCTGTTGGCGAGGCGAGCACGAGACGCATCACGTCTTCATCAAGCACGATCTGTGGCTTGTCGGCCATGTTACAGCCCTTGCGACTCCAAGTTTTGATGAAGTTCGGTCAGATGTTCCAGAGTGAACTTGCGGCCTGAATCCATACGGTTCATCCGGTTGTCCAAACGAGCTTTGCGATCTTCATCGTGCTCGTTGGCAAGATGTTGGAGGTAAGCAGAAGCGAAGAAGCGGTCTTCATCGCTCATGGCATCAATCTGCTGGCGGACTTCTGTCGTTCTCATGCGAGTATAATGCTAGGCTAGGAAGGATTGGCAATGCTCAATTGATTGCCCACGATTATGAGACGGCCTCCGCGCAGCGGCCGCAGAGCGTTGGGTGCTCCGCATGCGTTCCGACATCCGGCAGCAGGCGCCAGCAGCGTTCGCACTTGGGGTTGGTACAGACTTCGACGGTGGCGGCGAGGTCGGGGCCGCGGGTGAGGTGGAGGTCGCTGAGGATGAAGAATTCCTGGAGGGCGGTGAGGTCGCTGAAGATGGCGTGGGTGAAGCCTTTCTCGGGAAGGGTGAGCTTCACGGTGGCTTCGAGGTTGGAGCCGATCTGCTTGGCCTGACGCGCGGCCTCGATGGCCTGCTGGATGACGGCGCGGGCTTTGAGGAGGTCTTCAACGGCGGGGAGGGTGGAGTCTGTTCCTGAACAAGCTGAAGCTTGAACTCCAACGGTTGGAGTGAAGCCTTTAGGCGACACGGGAGTGGACTGCGCTACGGAGTCAACTCCCGGACAAGCTGAAGCTTGAACTCCAACTTGCGGGAACGGCTGGAGGTGGACGCTGTCGGTGTGGCCGAGGAATTCCCAGGTCTCGTCGGCGGTGTAGGCGAGGATGGGGGCGAGGAGTTTTACCAATGTCTCGGTGATCTCGCGGATGGCGGCCTGCGTGGCGCGGCGGCGGGGGCTGTTCTCGGCGTCGCAGTACATCCGGTCCTTGGTGATGTCGATGTAGAGCGCGGAGAGATCGCCGGAGACGAACTGGGTGATGGTGGAGACGACCTTGCGGAAGTCGTAGGCGGCATATCCGGCGAGGCACTCGCTGGTGATGACGTGAAGGCGCTCGAGGATCCAGCGGTCAATCAGAGTGAGGTCCGCAGATTTCACAGATTTCTCAGATTTTGTTTCTGAAGTCTTGTCTGCGGAATCTGCGCCATCTGTGGATTTGGGAGCATCATGCAGATTGCCGAGGAGGACGCGGAAGGTGTTGCGGATGCGGCGGTAGGATTCGCCGGTTTGCTGGAAGAGTTCTTCGCTGAAGGGGACGTCGTTTTGGTAGTCCACACTGGCGGCCCAGAGGCGGACCATGTCGCCGCCGTATTTGTTGTAGTAGTGGTCGGCAGTCATGGGCTTGGCGGCCTTGTCGCTGCCCTGGTCGCTCTTGCTGATCTTTTTGCCGCTGGTATCGACGACGAAGCCGTTGGTGATGACGGTCTTATACGGCGCGGCACCGCGCACGGCGACGCTGACCATGAGACTGCTCTGGAACCAGCCGCGATGCTGGTCGGTGCCCTCGATATAGACATCGGCGGGGCAGTGCAGCTCGGGATGACGGTCCAAAACGGCGACGGAGGACGAGCCGGAGTCAATCCACACATCGAGCGTGTCTTTGCAGCGCTTCGAGCCGGCGGGCAGGCCCACGAGGTCGCTCCAGAAGGCGTCGTCTTTTTCAAACCAGAGGTTCGTGCCGTGCTTCTCGACCGCATCGGCGACCTTGTGCGAGATGGCGGCGTCCATGATGGCCTGGCCGTTGGCATCGTAGAAAACGGGCAGCGGCACGCCCCAGGTGCGCTGGCGGCTGATGCACCAGTCCGGGCGGCTCTCGACGGTGCCGTGGATGCGATTGCGGCCCCAGGCGGGCAGCCAGTTCACGGTGTCGATAGCCTTCAAGGCATCGGCGCGGAAGTCGCTGATGCGGATGAAGAACTGCTCGACGGCGCGGAAGATGATGGGCGTCTTCGAGCGCCAGCAGTGCGGATACTGGTGAACGTAAGGCGTGTTGCCGAGCAGCGCGCCTTTGCTTTGCAGCAGCTCGATGATGCCTTCGTTGCTCTTGAAGACATGCTTGCCGACGAAATCAGGCAATCCGCACTCGGCGGTGTAGCAGCCGGCGTCATCGACGGGCGAGAGGATGTCGAGGCCGTGCTCGCGTCCGGCGATGTAGTCGTCCGTGCCGTGGCCAGGAGCCATGTGCACCGCGCCGGTGCCGGTGTCGTCGGTGACGAAGAGAGCATTGATGATCTTTGAGCCGCGCGGGAGGAAGGGATGCTGCGCCTCGCCGCCATTGAGCAGGCTGCCTTTGAACTTCTCCGGCGCGTGCGCGGGATCGAGCACGTAACCCGTTTCCTTCTGGAAGGCCTCGAGACGCGAGGTGGCGATGACGAGCTTCAAGGTGTGCGCTTTCTCGGCGTTCGTGAAGCTGCCGCTGACGTAGTCGAAATTTGGGTGCAGGGCGATGCCGAGGTTCGCCGGCAGCGTCCACGGCGTGGTGGTCCAGATGACGAGGTGGGAGCCTTCGAGGCCGGGCGGCGGGTTGTTGATGGCAAACGGCACGTAGATGGCCGGCGAGGTCTTCTCTTTGTATTCCACTTCGGCTTCGGCGAGCGCGGTTTGTGCACCGAAACTCCACAGCACGGGGCGCTTGGCACGATAGACGAGGCCTTTCTCCACAAACTTCGCGAAGGTGCGCATGATGTCGGCTTCGTAGGCGGGCGTGAGCGTGAGATACGGATTGTCCCAGTCGCCGAAGACGCCGAGGCGCTTGAAGGACTTTTTCTGCACCTCGACAAAGCCACGCGCAAAGGCCTCGGAGCGCGTGCGCACCTCCGCCGGGGCGAGGTCTTTGGCTTCTTTGACCACTTTGAACTCGATGGGCAGCCCGTGGCAGTCCCAGCCGGGGATGTAGGGCGCGTGAAAGCCGGCCATCGTCTTCGATTTCACGATGAGGTCCTTGAGCACCTTGTTCAGCGCGGTGCCCATGTGCACATCGCCATTCGCGAAGGGCGGGCCGTCGTGCAGGATGAACTTCGGCTTGCCTGCCATCTGCTTCATGATGCGCTGGTAAAGGCCGGATGCCTCCCACCTGGCCAGCCGCTCCGGCTCCCGGATGACGAGATCGGCCTTCATGGGGAAGCCGGTCTTCGGGGTGCGGACGGTGTCTTTGTAATTGCGTTTCGGGGCAGGCTCGGCGCTCATGGGAAATGGAGCGCGGAGGGTATAGAGAGGGGGGCGGGGGTCAAGGACTCTCCGGCTCCGGCTCGTCCTCGGCGCGCTCGGTGAAGCGCATGGCGTGGTCAATGAAGCGCAGGGGCACATCGTCGGTGGGACCATTGCGGTTTTTGGCGAGGATGAGCACGGCCTGGCCTTTCTTTTTGGCCTCGGCCTCCTCGTCCTCGACGGCCATTTTGGCGCCGGCGTAGTCCTCGCGGGTGAGGAGGCCGACAAGGTCGGCGTCCTGCTCGATGGAGCCGGACTCGCGCAGGTCGGAGAGCACGGGGCGCTGGCCTTTGCGGGCTTCGACGGCGCGGTTGAGCTGGGCCAGGACGATGACGGGGACGTTCAGTTCCTTGGCCAGGCCCTTCACGCCGGCGGAGATTTCGGCGATCTCGTTCTGGCGGTTGTCCTTGGCGCGCTTGCTGGAGGAGGTCATGAGCTGGAGGTAGTCAATCATGATCATCTCAATGCCGTGCATCTTCTTGAGGCGGCGGGCCTTGGCGCGCATTTCCAGCACGTCGAGGCCGGGGGTTTCATCAATGTAGATGCTGGCCTTTTGCAGCTCGCGGGTGGCCTTGGCCAGGGCCTCCTGCTGGGCGCGGGAGAGCAGGCCGCGGGCGAGGTCCTGCATGGAGAGCTGGGCGCGCGAGACGAGCAGGCGGCGCACGAGCATGGTGGCGCTCATTTCCAGGCTGAAGACGGCGCAGGGCCTGCCGCAGTCCACGGCGATGTGCTCGACGATGTTCATGGCGAGGGAGGTCTTGCCCATGGAGGGGCGCGCGGCGATGACGAACATTTCCGACCCCTGCAGGCCGCTGCTGAGCTGGTCGAGCTTGCTGTAGCCGGTGGAAAGCCCGCGGAGCTGGCCGGGGTGCTCCAGCATGTACTGGATGCTGTCTATGGCCTCGGCCACATGCGCGCTGAGCGCCTTGATGTCGTCCTCCTTGCCGGATGACTCGCGCACGGCCAGCATGCGCTGCTCGGCGCGGTCCACGAGCGTGCCCACGTCCTCGTCGGCCTGCTCCTTGCCGTGCTCGTAGGCGTAGTGGATGTTCAGCGAGCAGGCATGGATGAGCTGGCGGAGGATGTGCTTGTCGAGGACGATCTTTTTGTAGAACGGGTAATGCGACGGCACCGGCACAAAGGTGAACAGGTCCGAGATGGCCGCCGGGCCGCCCACGCGGTCGAGCAGGGCGCGGTCGCGCAGGGCGTTGGTGACTGTGACCGGGTCAATGGGCAGATGCTTGTCGTCGAACTCCAGGAGCATCTCATAGACGGTGCGGTTGGCCTCGTGGTAAAAGGCCGCCTTCGGCACTGTCACGCGGCAGTCGGCCAGGCGCTCGTTGGGGTCCTGGAGCATGCTGGAGAGCAGGCCCTTTTCCGCCTCGTCGCTGAAAGGCAGCGCGCGGTTGATGTTCGCCAGCAGCTCCTCGGCGCTGGGCTCCTCGTCGCGTTTGCGGCCGAAGGGGTTGGCCTGTTTTTTGTCCTGCGCGCGCGGCGGCAGCTCGCCGGGGGCGACGGCGGTCTGGATGAGGTTGGAGACGGGTTCGGCCATGATGACCGGCATCAGATGCGGCTGCGCGCCGCCGTCAATCTGAGCATCCTGTGAATAAGGCCGGACCGGTTTTGATCACTCCCGTTTTTGGGCGAGGAGCCAGTCCCAGAACTCCTGGTTCTCGTAGGTTTGCGTCCAGGAGTCGTGGCCCACGCCGGGATAAATGGTCAGCTTTGCCTGGCTGCCGGCCTTTATGAGCGCGTCATGGATTTTCGTCGAGAACTCCAGCGGCACGGCCTTGTCCTGGTCGCCGTGGAAGATCCAGCAGGGCAGGTCCTTGATGCGCTCCGCCATCACCCAGCGCACGCCCGCGCCGCCGCAGATGGGGGCGATGGCCGCGTAGGTCTCCGGGTGCTCCAGCGCCGTCTCCCAGGTGCCAAAGCCGCCCATGCTCAGGCCCGTGAGGTAAATGCGCCTCGTGTCCACGCGCAGGGTCGCGGCCAGGTGGTCGGTCACCGCTTTGACTCCGTGGGGATCCCAAATTCGCGCCTTCTCGCATTGCAGGCTCGCCACGATGGCGGGCAGCTTTTGCCCGGCCTCGACCAGCTTCGGCGGGCCGTGCTTTTTGAGCAGTTCCAAGTCCGTGCCGCGCTCGCCCGCGCCGTGCAGAAAGACCACCAGCGGCCATTGCCTTGCCGTGTCCGCCTCATAGCCCTCCGGCAGCGCCAGCAGGTAGCGGTAGCCCACGGGGATCCTCGCCTCCCCCTGGAAGGAGTGCGGCGTCTGTTGCGCCGAGGCGGTGAGGGCGAGCAGGGCGAGGGCGGGGAGAAGGCGGGGCAGGGACATGCGGCTGAAACGCCCCGCAAGCGCGCGCCTTTGCAAGGCGCGCGGGCAGGGCGCAAAGAAAAAACCCGTTTCGGACCCGGCCCGCGCCGTGCTATCCTCAGGGGTCATGGCCACCGTCACCCATTCCACATCCTGGAACAGCACGCCCCGCTCCTCCTTCCGCTCGCGCGAGGACTGGAGCCTGAAGTGGTGGATCATGTTCGCGCTCATCCTGTCCTTCATCTTCCACGGGCTGCTGGTCATGAGCTTTGACAAAATCAGCCGCTTCCTGGGCCACAGCACCGCGCAGGTCACACCGCCGAAGCTGGAGCGCTTCACCATTGACCCGAAGCTGCTCCAGGAGCAGCAGGCCGTGCGGAACATTCCTGACATGATCGCGCCCGCCGGCACGCAGCCTGACATCCAGTCCTTCGCCCCGGACCTCGACAGCTTTGACAAGGCGCAAATGATTCCTGAAAACCGGGAGATAGACCTCACCCCGAACGTCAAGGAGATCACCAACTTCATCCGCGCCGACGACCCCGGCGACCAGCGCACGCCCGGCAGGATGCGCGAGGACATGGCAGCCCTGCTCGCGCCCCGGGAACTCACCCTGCCCGACCTCGCCGGCGCCATGGCCGAGATGCGCAAAGAAGTCCTTTCCGCTCCGGTCTCTGAAAAGCAGATGCTGCTCGACGCCGGCGCGCTGGAGCCCGGCTCCGGCCAGGTGGACATGAACCTGCTCGAACAGGTCAAGGCCCAGGGCGGCGACGGCTCGTCCGCGCGGGTCAGGGGCTTCAGCAACCTTGACGACCTGCTCGGCGGCGGCGGCACGCTCGGCGCCAGCACCGCGCCCATCCTCATGCCCACCGACCTGCTCTTCGACTACGGCAGCGACCAGCTCGCCGAGGGCGCGCGCCTCAGCCTCATGAAGCTCGGCTTCCTCATCCAGAAAAATCCGGACTCGCTTTTCATCATCGAAGGCCACACCGACAGCTTCGGCGGCGAGCAGTTCAACCTCGAACTCTCCATGCGCCGCGCCCAGGCCGTCGTCGCCTGGCTCCAGCAGTCCCTCCGCCTCGGCAGCGACCGCATCCAGGCCGTCGGCATGGGCAAGACCAAGCCCCTCGTCAGCCCCAATGGCAGCGTCGAGCAGCAGAGCATGAACCGCCGCGTCGAGATCAAAGTCCGCACCAGGAAATGACACGCCTGATCCTCGCCGCCATTCCGGAGTCCGCCGCTCTCGGCGCGGTCGCCGCAGCCGCCCTCGTCTCCGCCGCCGTCATGTGGTGGCGCATGCAAAAAGCCCTCCGCATTCAGCAGCAGCAGGCGGAGGCCGCGCTCATCGAGGCCGAGACCACCTGGCAGGCCAGGCTCCAGCTCAGCGAGGCGCGCATGGAGGAAAGCGAGGCCGCCCGCGCCGCGCTCGAAGACACCCTCGAC
>ERZ761609.893-NODE-893-length-30417-cov-9.911929_pt1 | contig 30417 bp, 30 predicted proteins | sample MGYA00511163_ERZ761609 | MGnify/ENA primary metagenome ERZ761609 (study PRJEB28899, sample SAMN02445070) | bioreactor sludge metagenome | biome: EBPR sludge | place: Australia: Brisbane, Thorneside Wastewater Treatment Plant | collected 2011-12-16 ...
GGCCACCCGCACGAGAGGGCCGGGCGCATGACCGACACCTCTTCGCCCCGCCGCAAACTCCCCTACACCGCCTTCACCGAATGCTGGTACGTGCCCGGTGAAACGACGGTGCTCGATCTCATCCATCCCGACGATGGACTGACGCTGTATTTCCGGAAGAGCGCCGCCGAAATCCTGGCGCGTCACCCCGCTGCCCGACGGATGGCGTTCGACGACGCCTGCAAGGCGGCCGACGAAGCGATCGCCGCAAAGTACAAGCAGGATGTCAGCGAGATCACCGAAGCGCGCTACTGGGACGCGCTGGAGGTGCTGCCGCCCGTCGGCTTCACGGTCAGCGACGGCGTCGAGAGCTTTCGCATGTCCGAGCGCCTGGCCGGTTCGCTCACCGCAATCTTCGCGCGTCAGGGCGAGCGGTATTTCACACTCACCGACGACATTCGCTTGCCCGCCCCCGAGATCGCCACCCGCATCAAGGCGTTCGTTGCAGCCCATCCCATGTCAACCATCGAGGCGCCGTCGCGGCCCGCCGATGGTGATGGACCGAGCGGCCAACCGGACCTCGCGAAAGGCCGGGCGCCATGACCAAGCCACCCTTCGACATCCAGCGCATTCGTGTTCGTGCCGACGGCTACGATGCCGATGGCGCCTATTGGGGCGCCGGTCCCGACGTGTTCATCGCGCAGGTTGGCCGTCATAGACCCGACGCAGCCGCGACGGTCAGCGACGATCAGATCACCGTGCGCGCCAAGACGATCGCCGAAGCGCGCCGCAAGATCGAGGCGGAGCTGGCACGCCAACCCGGAGCTGAGCGAAACGACAACGATGCTCTCGGCGGCAACCCGCCCCGCAAGACCACCTACCAGATCGACTGGCGCGATCCGGCGAGCGGCAAGGCCGTCACTCTTCGCATCACGCACGCCCGCGACTATCTGAGCTCCGGCAACGATCATGTCGAAATCGAAAGCCTGCGGCCAAAGAAGGCACCACTGCCAGTCACCGAGACCGGCTACCGCTCGCACATCATTCACCCGCTCGAGCTGATGAATGCCGGCGGACCCGTCACGTTCGTTTGCCGCTGGCTCGATCAGGAGGCGAAGGGCAAGGCCTGGAGCAAGGCCGTGACCGTTAAGGCGCAGGGCGATCTGTTCGCATGGGCCGAAGCCCGGACGGAGGTCGCCGGCGGCAAGCCGGACAAGCCGAAACGGGCGGCAAAACCGAAGGACACCGCCGCTGACACTGCCGATGTCCGGCAAGCCCGGAACAGGCCGTCACGACGGCGCAAGACCGGCCCCGATCCGGCATGATGCTGACGCGGCTCGAACGACGCGCACAAGGTGATGCTGCCGAGGACCGCTTTCGCGCCTGGCTCGACCGCTGCCATCTGCCCCACATCTACGTGGAACAGTCGCCCTTCACCTTCCCCGAGCATTTGAAGGGCGAGATCAAGCGGCCGGACTTCCTCGTCGGCATCCCCTCGATCGGCACGCTCGCCGTCGACGTCAAGGCCAAGCGCATCTACCGCGACGCCATTCTGATCGATGTCTACGAGCACCGCACGCTCCTGGCGTTTGAGACCCACTTCAACATCTCGGTCTGGTTCGCCTGCTTCCCGCCCGACGAGCCCAACACCTGCCACCTGTTCCTGAACCGCAGCCTCGCGCCCCTCGCTGGCAAGGTGACGGGGCCGAAGACCGCCATCGCCGTGCCGCTACGGCTGACCAAGCTCGTGGACGAGCGGCGGGATTTCATGGCGGCGGTGCTGGGGGCGATCAAGGTGCGGCCTTAAAAAAATCGGTCCCAAAGAATCGGGGTCATCTGCTGCGAATCACCCCACGCGTGACACACACGCACTGATTGCCTCGCCCCCCACAGCTGCCTAGTGTTTTGGGGCGAATCGCCTAGCGCTCGACTGCTGGCGGCCAACGGAGGGGGCGCATGCGCGACACGATACAAGCCAAGGAAAAACCACTGATTAGCGTCTTCTGCGACGAGTACGTGTTCAATATTCCATCCTACCAGCGACCTTACGCCTGGACGACAGAACAAGCAGGCCAGTTGCTTGACGATCTGATCGAATGTCTGGGAAATGGCGATCCGAGCGAGCTCTCCCCGTATTTTCTCGGCAGCATTGTCCTCATCAAGCCGCCTCAACAGTCCCTGGCCGATGTGGTTGATGGGCAACAGCGCTTGACGACTCTCACAATCCTGTTGTCCGTGCTACGCGACCTGGAGCCCGAGCGCCGTGCTGCTCAGGTCCACAAGTATATTTGCGAACCGGAGGACGAGTTCGCCGGGACGCAGGAGCGTTTCCGCCTTGCGCCACGCGATCGCGATACCGACTTCTTTCGTAAGTACGTCCAACAGCTCGGCGCGACGGGTAACGCAGCAGAGCATCACGCTAAGAACGATGCGCAGAAGAACATGGCGGCCAACACCGCTCTATTTCATCAACGCCTGAGCGCAATGTCCGAAGACGACCGCGCACGGCTCATCATTTTCATGGTTCGTCGCTGTTACCTGGTCGTTGTCGAGGCCTCCGACCGCGCATCAGCCTACCGCATTTTCTCGGTCATGAACGATCGTGGCCTTGATCTTTCTCCAACCGACATCCTCAAAGCGGACATCATCGGCGCTCTGCCGGAGAAGCAACGCGACAGTTACACAGAGAAGTGGGAGGACTTGGAGGAAGCGCTCGGTCGCGAAGCCTTCCGCGATCTCTTCCGTCACATCTATCTCTGTCACCGCCATGACAAAATCCGCGGCACGCTCGAAGACCAGATACGACTTCACGTCAAACCGCAGCTGCGGCCCGCAGAGTTCATCAACAAGGAGCTCGAGCCGCTCGCAGACGCTTTCCTGGATGTGCGCAAGCAGAGTTACGCAAGTACGCGCTTGGCATCGGAAATCAATGCGCTCTTGGACTATCTCAGTCGTCTCGACAATGCAGATTGGGAAGCCCCGGCGGCGCTCTTCCTGGCCCGCCACAGCGAGACCCCCGATCTCGTGCTGAGATTTCTCAAAGACCTCGACCGGCTCGCCTACGGGCTGTTCATCCGTCGTAGCAACGTCAATGATCGCATCGTCAGATATGGCAAGATCGTCAAAGAGATCCAGGACGGCGCCGACGTCTACGCTACCAGCTCGTCTCTACAGCTCACGCCTTACGAGCAGGCCGCCATTCTCGACGACCTCAACGGCCCCATCTACGAGATGATCCAGCGTGTACGCTTGCCGTTGCTGCTTCGCCTCGACGAACTCGTCTCCGACGGTTCCGCCCGATACGATCACAAGATCATCACTGTCGAACACGTCCTGCCACAGACCCCTGCGCCCGAGAGTGTCTGGTTGGAATGGTTCCCTGATCCTGCCCAGCGGCAATATTGGGTTCACAGGCTTGGCAACCTCGTGTTGCTCTCCCGCGCCAAGAATTCCCAGGCAAGCAATTTCGAATTCGCCCGCAAGAAGGACGAGTATTTTGCCCGCAAGGGCACCTCTCCCTTCGCCTTGACGACGCAGGTCATTCGCGAGGCGACTTGGACGCCCACGGTCCTCGAAGCTCGCCAAAAGCAGCTGGTTGATCGATTGGCCAGGCTTTGGCGTCTCGCTCCCGCGGCGCAGGCGGGCTGATGCGATGCTGAGCCACATCACGCGACGCGCCTATCCCCGAGTGTCCACATGAAGCTCCTGAAGAACGCTGGCACCGAGCGCCTTGTCGACGAGCTCCGAAGCTACGTGCGACCTGGCACATCGCTCGACATATGCTCGCCGGCATTGTCGCTGTTCGCGTTTGAAGAGCTTCACGACGCGCTAGCACTGGCCGATCGCTGCCGCCTGATTATTGGTGGTTCGAACGCCGCCGCATCGCTGCTTGGGTCGGACGCCGACCGCGTGTTTCGCAATCGATTGCGAACGCGTTGGGTCGCACGCACGGCTGCTCGCTGGTGCTCCACGATTGCGTTGCGCGCCACGCCATCACCTATCCCGCAAGCTCTGATGATTGCAACGCAGCCCGAGTCGCAGCGGGCCTATGTCGGGACCTGCGCGCTGACAACCGATGGTATTGGAATCACGCCGAGCCATCAAATCGGCTTCATACAAGTTGCCGAGGATCAAGCGGAAGCGGCACCCCTTGTGCAGTGGTTCGAGAACCAGTGGTCGCTAATCAAGGATGACCCGGTCGCCAAGCAGGTGCTTGCAGACCAACTCGCAGCGCTAGCCGCCGAGCAGGCACCGTCGTCGGCCTATTTCCACATCCTCTACCAGCTCTTCAAGGACATGAGCGAGGAGCTGGACGAGGATCGCATCGTCCGCTCGGCAACCGGCATCCGCGACACCGTCGTCTGGAACAAGCTGTTCAAGTTTCAGCGCGACGGCGTGATCGGCGCCATCGACAAGCTGCAACGGTTCGGCGGCTGCATCATCGCCGACAGCGTCGGTCTCGGTAAGACGTTCGAAGCTCTCGCCGTCATCAAGTACCACGAGCTGCGCAATGACCGCGTGCTGGTACTCTGCCCCAAACGCCTGCGAGACAACTGGACCCTCTACAAGGCCAACGATCGCCGCAACGTTCTGGCCCCCGACCGCCTCAACTACGACGTGCTCAATCACACCGATTTGTCACGCGATGGCGGACTCTCGGGCGACATCGACCTCAGCCACGTCAACTGGGGGAACTACGACCTGCTCGTCATCGACGAGTCGCATAACTTCCGGAACAAGGCGCCCCACAAGGAGCGCGAGACCCGCTACGACCGCCTCATGAACCGGCTGATCCGTGCTGGTGTGAAGACCAAGGTGCTGATGCTGTCCGCAACGCCGGTGAACAATCGGCTTGCCGATCTCAAGAACCAGATCGCGTTCGCGACCGAAGGTAACGACACGGCACTCGTCGCCCACAATATTCCCAGCATCGAAGCGACGGTGCGTCAGGCTCAATCACAATTCAACCGCTGGTCCGACCTTGCTGAGGAGGATCGCCGCCCCGCTCGCCTGATCGAGATGCTGGGCTTCGACTACTTCAAGCTGCTCGATCTGCTGACCATCGCCCGCTCGCGCAAGCACATCGAGAAGTACTACGGCATCACCGAAACCGGCCGCTTCCCGGAGCGCTGCAAACCGCTCAACATCAAATCCGATGTCGATCTTGCCGCCGAGTTCCGGCCTATCCGCGAGATCAACAATGAAATCCGCCGGCTGACGCTGGCCGCCTATGCTCCGCTGCGTTACGTCCTCCGCCACAAGCAGGCCGCCTACGACGAGAAGTACAGCACCAAGATCCGTGGGGGTGAGAGCATCTTCCGGCAGGTCGACCGCGAGGAAAGCCTTGTTCACCTGCTGCGCGTCAATATCCTGAAGCGGATGGAAAGCTCGGTCGCATCCTTCGCACTGACGATCCAGCGCCAGCTTAAGGACGTGGAGCACGTCATCGCGCGGATCGATGCGCATGACGACGATGTCGAGGAAGTCTCCATCGACGATATCGATGTGGACGATGCGGCCTTCGAATCCCTGCTGGTCGGCCGCAAGGTCAAGGTGCTCCTGCACGACGTCGACCGCGTGCGCTGGCGCCAGGATCTCGAGGAGGATCGCAAGCGGCTCTCAGCGCTGTTGGCAGCCGCCCTTCAGGTCATTCCAAGCCGCGATGCCAAGCTCGCCGATCTGCGCGACGTCATCACACGAAAAATGGCGAACCCGCTCAACGACGCCAACCGCAAGGTGCTGATCTTCACCGCCTTCGCCGATACGGCCGAGTACCTCTACAAGGAACTGGCACCGTGGGCTGCGAAAGAGCACCACATCGATGCTGCCCTCGTTACGGGCGCCGGACCAAACCGCACGACACTCAAATCGGTGCGAACAGACCTCGGCAGCATCCTCGCCGCCTTCTCGCCGCGCTCCAAGGAGCGTCCCGCCGAGCTTGCCAAGGAAGGCGAAATCAGCCTGCTGATCGGCACCGATTGCATCTCCGAGGGCCAGAACCTCCAGGACTGCGATTTCCTGATCAACTACGACATTCACTGGAACCCGGTACGTATCATCCAGCGCTTTGGCCGTATCGATCGCATCGGATCGCCCAACACCTCAGTCCAGCTCGTCAACTTCTGGCCCAACATGGAGCTGGACGAGTACATCAACCTGGAGCAGCGTGTCAGCGGGCGCATGGTATTGCTCGACGTATCCGCGACCGGCGAAGAGAACGTCATCGAGCACCAGTCCGGCAATCAGATGAATGATCTGGAATATCGCCGCAACCAGCTCCAGAAGCTGCAGGATACGGTCATCGACCTCGAAGATCTTTCCAGCGGCGTCTCCATCGCCGATCTGACGCTCAACGACTTCCGCATCGATCTCGCTGGCCAGATCAAGAGCCGCCGTGCCGAGCTGGAGGCGATGCCGCTGGGGCTCTCGGCCGTCGTCACGGCTCCTCAGATCGGTGACGGTGCTATATCGCCGGGCGTCATCTTCTGCCTTCGGGCTGCCAGCGAGACCGCGCTGCAGGGAATTGAACCGGGCTATCCTTTAGCGCCCCACTACCTCGTCCATATCGGTGACGGCGGCGACGTGCTGCTGCCCTACACGCAGGTCAAGCAGGTGCTCGACCGGCTGAAGCGCCTGGCGCTCGATCGTAACGAACCAGATGCCAAGGCCTGGGCCCGCCTCGACCGTGCCACCAAGCAAGGCGCAGACATGTCGTCCTACCAGAAGCTGCTGGCGCGCGCGGTCGCTTCCATCGTCGGCAAGAAAGAAGAGCGCGCCGTGGCCAGCCTGTTTTCGCCGGGCGGAACGCACGCCATGAAGGGCGAGTTCGCCGGCATCAACGATTTCGAGGTGGTCGCCTTCCTCATCATCCTGCCCGAGGAGGGCAAAGGTGGCAGCGCATGATGCCGGATGCCGTCATTGCCGCACTCGCCATCCCCGATACGGCACGGGTCGATCAGCGCATCACCAAGAAGCTGCTGACCGAGCAAGGTGCGCCGACCGCAGCCGACAAGCGCGCCATCCAGGACGGTGTGACCGAACTGTTGTGGATCGCAGCCCTGAAGCCGACCAATATCGGTGTGCCGCCGTGGAAGGACGAGACGGGCGAGTACCTGGAAATCGCCGTCATCACCGCCTCGCTGCGGGAGGGGGCTAAGGCGCCCCGCCTGACCGAGCTGATCCACAGGGCCGTTCCCTACCCCGTGCTCCTGATCGCCGAGGACGGCAAGGGGGCGGAGCTGTCGCTGGCCCACAAGCGGGCGTCGCAGTCGGAGAAAGCGGCAGTCGTGCTGGATGGGCCGCTCGTGGTTGCCCCCCTCGGCACCGGCACCGACGCGCGGGAGGCCGCCTTCATGGCCAGCTTAAGCATCGCAAGCCAGCCGCAACAGCATTTGCGGGCGCTCTATCAGGGCTGGATCGATTGCTGTGCGGGGCTTGCCGCGTCGCGCTTGACCGGGGCGTTCAACCTGCCAAAGTCACCCGAGGAATCGGCCTTGCGGCGCGCGGCGCTCGACACCCATGCGCGGGTGACACGCGAGATCGTCATGCTGCGCAAGAAGGCTGCGCGGGAAACCCAGATCAACCGCCGTGTCGAGCTCAACCTCGCCATCCAGAGGCTGGAGGCGGAGCTCGTTGCGGCCAAGGCAACACTTGCGAGGGGGCAAGGATGAAGAAGATCGATGCAGAGGATGCGCTGGCGAAGAGCGCCGATGTCGTGGCCGCCAATGTCGACCAGCTCAAGGTGCTGTTCCCCGAGGCGGTCAAGGAAGGCAAGATCGACTTCGACGTTCTGAAGCAGCTGTTGGGCGGCACAATCGACGAGCGCGAGGAGCGCTACGGCCTCAACTGGCACGGCAAGCGCCGCGCTCGTCAGCTTGCGCTTACACCATCAACGGGAACCCTGCGCCCCTGTCCCGAGGAAAGCGTCGATTGGAACACGACGCAGAACCTCATGATCGAGGGCGACAATCTGGAGGTGCTGAAGCTTCTCCAGAAGAGCTACGCCGGCAAGGTCAAGCTCATCTACATCGACCCGCCGTACAATACGGGTAAGGACTTCGTCTATCCCGACGACTTCCGTGACAACATCCGCAACTACCTTGAGCTGACTGGGCAAATCGAAGGCGACAAACGCATATCATCCAATACTGAAGCCTCCGGTCGATTTCATACCGACTGGCTAAACATGATGTACCCTCGGCTTTACGTAGGGAAAAGCCTCCTCGGAATTAATGGCGTTGCGGCAATATCGATCGGCGAAGCCGAACTAGGGAGCCTCCTTATTGTATGCAATGAGATTTTTGGCGAAGAAAATCTTGTTACAATCTGCTCCCGCGTGATGAAGACGGGCGGCCAAAAGGGTGTCCATTTCTCCCCGTGCGTTGATTACGTCCTTATCTATGCCCGCGACATCCAGTCCCTGGAGCCGTTTCGACAGGAAATAGGTCAGAACGTCATAGATAAGGTGTATACGAAGATTCAAGAGGGTGGCGCGCGCAATGGCGAACGCTACCGTTCCATGGGGCTTTATCAGGCAATGCTCGATGCGCGGGCCAACCAACGCTACTTCATAGAATGTCCTGATGGCCAACTTGTAATACCCCCAGGGCAATCCATTCCGCACAAGCATGCAGAAGGTGAGCAGACTCGCCCTGCCGATGGTGACGGCGTTTGGAGGTGGACCTATACGCGTTACAAAGATGAAAAGGCAGCTGACAATATCGAGTTCATCCGGAGCGATCGCACATCACTTATCCAACCGAACGGCTCTCCCGCGCATTGGAACGTGTACTATAAGATTTGGCTCAACGACAGGCTTGAGGATGGCCAGCTTCCGGGCAACATCCTTGAAAAATTCGAGAGCAGACACAGTTCAGCTGAGTTGAAGAAAATTGACATCCCATTCGAGTTCGCAAAGCCTACTGCACTGATTAAGTTCCTGATGAGCGTGTGCGGCGTCAAGGATGGTGACCTTGTGCTGGACTTCTTTGCAGGTTCTGCGTCAACTGGGCACGCGGCACAGGAGCTTGCGGCAGAACTCGGGTCGAAAAGGCCCTTCATCTGTGTGCAGCTACCCGAGCCTACGTCTCCAGGTTCCGAGGAGCACAAGGCTGGCTTCGCAACAATCTCTGAAATTTCGAAGGAGCGCCTGAGGCGATCGGCAAAGCAACTTGCAGAGCTACACACTGGCCGGGATGCAGATCTTGGCTTTCGGGTTCTGAAGCTGGATACGAGCAATGTAAGGGCCTGGGATCCTCGACGGGACGACATAGCAGGTTCGCTTGATGAGTCTGTCGACCACTTGAAGGCGGATCGAACCGAGCTCGACATTTTGATCGAGCTACTATTGAAGCTCGGCCTGGAGCTCACCGTGCCGACCGAAGAGAGGAAGATCGCTGGCAAGACGGTTTACAATATTGGGGCAGGGACACTGATAGCCTGTCTCGATACGAAGATCCCTGCAAAAGACGTCGAGAAACTCGCACACGGCATTGCCGCCTGGCACAAGGAGTTAGCTCCCGCTGGCGAAACCGTCGTCGTGTTCCGCGACAGCGCCTTCGCTGACGACGTGGCCAAGACCAACCTCACGCATATTCTCGCGCAAGCGCGTGAGGATCGGCCGATGATCGTGCGCAGCTTGTGAGGGCCGTCCGATGAAGCTTCACTTCGAATGGCCCCTCGACTTCCAGGAACAGGCCGTCAACGCGGTCGCGGATCTCTTCCGCGGCCAGGAAATCTGCCGCACCGAGTTCACGGTCACCAAGCCCTCGCGCGGGCAGATCGGCATGGAGTTCGGCGGCGCCGACCTCGGTGTCAAGCCGGGCGTCGGACTGCAACAGTCGCTTGGTTTGGAGGAATCCGGCCTCGGCATCGGCAATCGCCTGACGCTGCTGGATGACGAGCTGCTGGCAAACCTGCACGCCGTACAGCTGCGTAATGGCGTGCGCCGGTCCGATACGCTCTCATCTGGCGACTTCACCGTCGAGATGGAGACCGGAACCGGCAAGACATACGTCTATCTGCGCACCATCTTCGAGCTCAACAGACAATACGGCTTCACCAAGTTCGTCATCGTCGTCCCCTCCATCGCCATCAAGGAGGGCGTGTACAAGACGCTGCAGATCACGCGCGAGCACTTCGAGCAGTACTTCCCTTCCGCCAAGGGCTACGACTTCTTCATCTACGATTCCGCCAAGCTTGGCCTGGTGCGCGACTTCGCGACAAGCCCGCACATCCGCATCATGGTCATCACCGTCGGCGCCATCAATCGCTTCGGTGATGAAGACGAAGCCCAGCACTTGGATGCGCGCGATAAGCCGACGACCAACGTCATGTATCGGCGCAACGAGAAGCTAGCCGATGAGCGCCCGATTGATCTGGTCTCCGCCACCCGCCCCATCGTCATCATCGACGAGCCGCAATCCGTGGACGGCGGCCTCGAAGGCCAGGGCCGCAAAGCGATCGAGAAGCTCAATCCGCTGAGCACCCTGCGCTATTCGGCGACCCATGCCGACAAGCACCACATGGTGTACCGCCTCGATGCCGTCGATGCCTATGAGCGCAATCTCGTCAAGCAGATCTCCGTCGCCGGCATGGAGGTCGAGGGCGTTCACAACAAGCCGTACATCCGCCTCGTCACCACATCGAGTACACGCGCTGCCGGGGTCACCGCCCGCGTCGAAATCGACGTCCAGCAGCAAGGCGGCGTCCGACGCATGGAGAAGGCCGTGCGCGACGGCGACGATCTGGAGGAGCTGACAGGCCGGCAGCTCTATCGAGGCTACCGCATTGGAGAAATCCGCGCGGGTCGTGGCCAGCAGCTTGCCGAGATCAAGATGCCCGGCGAGGAGAAGTTCCTCGAACTTGGCCAAGCCATCGGCGAGGTCGATCCCGACCAAGTCAAGCGGCAGATGATCCGCCGCACCATCAAAGAGCACCTCGATGCTGAGGTGCGCCTCGCCCCGCTCGGCATCAAAGTGCTGAGCCTGTTCTTCATCGATGCGGTTGAGAATTACCGCCGCTACGAGGAGACGGAGGTTGGTGGCAAGAAACAAACCGTGGCCCACAAGGGCAAGTACGCTCTGATGTTCGAGGAAGAGTACCGGCGTGCAGCCAAGCTCCCCGAGTACCAGACGCTGTTCAAGGATGTCGATGTCACAACCGAAGCGGCCGACGTCCACAATGGTTATTTCTCTATCGACAAGAAGGGTGCGTGGAGCGACACGGCCGAGAACAATCAGTCGAACCGGGACAATGCCGAGCGCGCCTACAATCTCATCATGCGCGACAAGGAGAAGCTGCTCAGCTTCGACACCAAGCTGAAGTTCATTTTCTCCCACTCCGCCCTGCGCGAGGGCTGGGACAACCCCAACGTCTTCCAGATTTGCGCCCTGCGTGAGATCGGCACCGAGCGCGAGCGCCGCCAGAGCATAGGTCGCGGCTTGCGCATCTGCGTCAATCAGAACGGCGAGCGCGTGCGGGATACGAACGTCAACATCCTGACGGTCATCGCCAACGAGAGCTACGAGACCTTCGCTGAGCAATTGCAGACAGAGATCGAACGAGAGACCGGCTACCGGTTCGGCATCGTCGAGCCACAGCAGTTCGCGGCCATCGCCGTGACCAAGCCCGACGGTTCGACCGGCGTGCTTGGCTTCGAGGACTCGAAGGCGATCTTCGAGCACCTGAAAGGCGAAGGCCTCGTCAATGCGCAAGGGAAGGTGCAGGACGAGCTTCGCAAGGCCCTGAAGGAGAATACGCTCACGCTGCCCGAGCGCTTCGTGCCGCATGCGCCCCAGGTTCGGGAAATCCTGCGCAAGCTTGCTGGCCGTCTCGAGATCAAGGATGCCGATGCCAAGAAGACCATTCGGACCCGGCAGGCCGTGCTCGATAGCCCCGAGTTCAAGGAACTGTGGGACCGCATCAAGCACAAGACCACCTACCGCGTTGAGTTCGATAACGAAAAGCTGATTGTCAGCTGTGCGGCAGCGCTCCGCGATGGCCCGGCTATCAGCAAGGCACGTATCCATGTCCGCAAGGCCGATCTCGCCATTGGAAAAGGCGGCGTCATTGCCGGCGATCCGACCAGCACCAACTACATCACGCTGGACGAGAACGACATCGAACTGCCCGACCTGCTCACGGATCTGCAGGACAAGACCCACCTCACCCGCCGCAGCATCGTGCGCATTCTGAAGGAGAGCGGGCGCCTCGACGACTTCAAGCGCAACCCGCAGGAGTTCATCGAGATTGCCGCCGAATGCATCAACCGCACCAAGCGCCTCGCGCTCGTTGACGGCATCAAGTATCAGCGCCTCGGCGACGACAAGTTCTACTGCCAGCAACTCTTCAAGAGCCAGGAGCTGGTGCGTTTCATGAAGAACGCCGTCGCGTCGAAGCGGTCCGTCTACGAATACGTTGTCTATGACTCGGAGACTATCGAACGGCCGTTCGCCGAGGCGCTTGAAGCCAACGATGCCGTGCGCGTCTACGCCAAGCTTCCGCAGTGGTTCAAAGTGCCCACCCCGCTAGGTTCGTACAATCCCGACTGGGCCGTACTGATCGAGAAGAACGGAACCGAACGGCTCTACTTCGTCGTCGAAACCAAGGGCAGCCTGTTCAAGGACGATCTCCGCGACAAGGAAGCGGCCAAGATCGCCTGTGGCAAAGCGCACTTCGCAGCGATCGCCTCGGCGGACAATCCAGCGCGGTTTGTGCAGTCGACATCGCTGGAAGAGGTGCTCAAGATGTGAGCGCTGGTCCTTTTGACCGACCCATCAGGAGCACTGTGTCCGGTTGCTTCTTGCATCACGCACTCGGTTTTTCGCACTCTCGCGCGATCGCACGACCCGACGCGCGGCACCAAGTTGATATCAGGTTCAGCGCTCGACTAGCTAGATGCCGTCTGGTAAAAGACCTCACATTAAGTCATTGATTTGTCAGGCTTTTATCACCACGCCTGGCCAGGACTGCAAAAGCTTAATCCAGCCCCCGCAACCATCTATGTCGGACTCACTGGCGTTGACAGCCCTCTTCAGTTTCAGAGCTTGAGATCGAGGAGGCGCGCCAACGCACGCCGCGGCTTCAAAAGATCTTCGAGCGTGTATTGATCCAGAACGTCGAAAAAGCTCTTCATCGCCTTCTCGAAAATCGGGGTCAGCGTGCACGCAGGCTCAAGGCAGCAATTGCCGGACGCTGGCGCCATACACTCAACCAACTTGAAGTCGGTCTCGGTCAACCGAACGACGGCTCCAAGGTTGATCTCGGACAACGGTTTGGCCAGTCGCAAGCCGCCGCCTCGGCCGCGCACCGTCTCCAGAAGGCCGGCACGGCCGAGATCGTGAACAACCTTGGTAAGGTGACTTTCCGGCACATCGTACGCCTCGGCGATCACGCTGATCGACGACAGCTCAGGGTGTCTTAGTCCCGCGTACATCAGCACACGCAGGCACAGATCGGTGTATCGGGTAAAGCGCATGGACGGGCGTTGGACCTCATGGATTCGATAGATTCCAGAGTTCTTTATATCACACAACCCGGCGTCAGGCTCTGACCTCCCTCAATCCAACTGTGCAGGCTGACCTTTGGCCGTCTTCCGGCCGCTGACCGCATTACCCCCTGCCACCAGCCAGTACCCCACGCCCATGAAGAGCACGCCGCTGAGGGCATTGCCGAAGGAGACAAGAGCCAGATTGTAGAAGGCCCCCCAGAGTGAAATCGTTTCGGCATGCGGTGAAAGCAGCGCAATCGAGAACAGCGTCATGTTGGGTAAGCGCCCGGCCAAGACCGCCTTGCTGATATAGCCCTGGAACGTAGTGATTGTGTCCTCGGTCGTATCTGGGGACTGTTCCGTGGGCATATCTGGGGATAGCGCTGGTCGGTACGACGTCGTCGTGGGGCGCCGCGTGTTCAGTCGCGAGCAGAAGCGGGCGATCGTCGCCGAGGCGTCTCATATGGGCGTCAACGTGTCGGCGGTGGCACGGCGTCACGGCATCAAGCCGAGCTTGCTGTTCCGTTGGCGACGAGAGTTTCTAGCGAGCACGCCGCAGCCGCCAACGGGTCGGTTCCTGGCCGTATCGATCGAGACGCCGCGTGTCCCTGAACCGGCGCCATCTGCGAAGCCCGCCACGATCGAGATCGAGCTGGCGTTCGGCCGCAAGCTGCGCGTCGCATCCGACATCGATGTCGCCGATCTCAGGCGGATCATCGTCGCGCTGGAGACGGCGTGATGATTCCCGTTCCTGCCGGCGTTCGCGTGTGGCTCGCGACCGGCCACACCGACATGCGGCGCGGTTTTCCGGGACTCGCATTGCAAGTGCAGGAGACGCTGAAGGCTGATCCGCATTGTGGGAACTTGTTCGTGTTCCGTGGTCGGCGCGGTGATCTGATCAAGGTCATCTGGCACGACGGCCAGGGCGCATGCCTGTTCTCGAAGCGGCTGGAGAAGGGGCGTTTTATATGGCCCACGCCGGCGGCGAAGACCGATGCTGCCGACGCGTCCGTGACGATCTCGCCGGCGCAACTCGGTTACCTGCTGGAGGGGATCGATTGGCGGGCCCCGCAAGCGACGTATCGGCCACAGATCGCCGGCTGAATGCCGCGCCGATCATCATCGACGTAGATCGATGATTCGTCGGTTGCGCGAAGCAGTGTAGATGCTTGGCATGGCACTCGATCCCTCGACATTGCCTGATGATGCGGCGCAGCTGAAAGCGCTTCTTCTCGCGGCTCATACCCGCGCCGATGCTCTCGAACACCGCGCCAGCGCCGCCGAGGCTCGCTCTGCCGATCTCGACGGTCAGATTGCGCACCTGAAACTGACGATCGCCAAGATGAAGCGCGCTGACTACGGTGCCTCGTCCGAGAAGGGCGCGCGGCTGATCGATCAGCTCGAGATGCAGCTCGGCGAACTCGTCGCAACAGCGAGCGAGGGGAAAGTCGCCGCCGCGATCGAACGGCCCGGCATTGCGAACGAAGAACCGACGCAGAAGCCCGCGCGCCGCCCACTCGATGACAAGTTGCCGCGCGAGCGGCTGGTGCATACGGCCCCTTGTGCGTGCCGCCATTGCGGGTCGGCGAAAATCCGCAAGCTCGACGAGAAGATCACGGAAACGCTGGAGTTCGTGCCGGAGCGCTGGAAGGTCATCCAGCATGTGCGCGAGGTGTTCACCTGCCGGGACTGCGAGAAGATCACGGAGACGCCAGCACCATCACACCCGATAGCGCGTGGCCGCGCCGGCCCGCAACTACTCGCCGAAGTGCTGCACAACAAGTACCGCGCACATCTGCCGTTGAACCGGCAGCGCGATCTCTATGCGGCGCAAGGCGTCGATCTCGACGTCTCGACGCTCGCTGATTGGGTCGGCGCCTGCGCCGCTACCTTGGCGCCGATCGTCAACGAGATCGAGAAGCACGTTTTGGCGGCTGAACGCATCCACGCCGATGACACGACGGTGCCGGTTCTGGCGAAGGGAAAATGCGATACGGCGCGGCTCTGGGCTTACGTGCGCGACGATCGCCCGTTCGGAGGTGACGCGGCGCCCGCCGTCCTCTTGCACTACTCGCGTGATCGCCGCGCCGAGCATCCCGAGCGCCACTTGGCAGCCTACAGCGGTCTCATGCAGGCCGACGCCTACTCCGGCTACAACGGCCTCTATGTCGATGGGCGCCAACCGGGCATGATCACCGAAGCCGCCTGCTGGGCGCACGGCCGGCGCAAGTTCTTCGAGCTGGCCGAACTCCAGAAAGCGCCTGTCGCGATCGAAGCCGTGCGTCGCATCGACGAACTCTTCGCCATGGAGCGCGACATCAACGGCAAGACGCCGGACGAGCGCCGCGCCGTCAGGCAGGAGCGATCAAAGCCGCTTGCCGACGCACTCAAAACCTGGCTCCGTGGGGAGCGAAAGAAGCTCTCGTCGAAAGCGCCGGTCGCGAAGGCAATCGACTACTCGCTGAAGCGATGGCGCGCCTTCACACGCTTCCTCGACGACGGACGCCTCTGCATGAGCAACAACGCGGCGGAACGCGCGGTGCGCGGCATCGCCGTCGGACGCCGCAATTGGACCTTCTGCGGCAGCGATAGCGGCGGACATCGAGCGGCAGCAATCTTCACGCTCATCGAAACATGCAAGCTCAATGACGTCGACGCCCGCGTCTGGCTCGCCGACGTGCTCGCCCGCATCGCCGATCATCCGGCGAGCAAGGTCGCCAATTTGCTGCCTTGGAATTGGAAAACCGCGCGCGCCAGAGCAGTTCACGCCGCCTGACGGCTCATCCCTGCGGTCTTGGCCGGGTGCTTACCATGTTGGCGACGCTGTGCTCGAAGCCGCTGGCGATAAACGCAAACAGGCACCAGAAGATGAGCACACACTTGGCTGTGTCGTTCTCGGTTCGCGCCGCCGTCCACAGAGCAAGGCAAACCAGCCAATTGCACAATGCTGCCCGGGCAATCAGGCTCTCTGGCGAGCCGCTCATTTTCTTGGCGACCGTCGCGTAGAGTAGGCCATCAGGCTTGCCCAGTATATCGCTGCCACCGACGACGAAGAGCCATCCCAGCAGGAAGGCACCAAGCAAGTTGCCGTACCAGCCGACGATCCAGACCTTGAAGAGATCGAGCACGCTGGTCCGACCGCTGAGGAGGCCTTGCGTCATGTACATCGTGTGACCGGTAAAGAGTTCCGATCCGGCAAACACAACAAGTGTGAGGGCGATACCGAAACTCGCTCCCATGACCAGTCGGCGCGTCCCGAGCTCGAGCTGATCGCCGAGACTGAAAATCAGAATGATACCGATGCCGACATAGGCGCCCGCCATGATCGACGCCACGACGAAGCCAACCGGGTTTGTTGACAGCGCATCGCGCTTGGCGCGCGCCAAGCCGGCAAACTTGTCAAGCGTGGTTCCGTAGTACGGCATAAGGGCGTCCCCGTTTCGGGTTCGAGGCAATTGCGCTTGGGGTGCCGCGCTGGTGGCTGTCGAAGAACAGTGGGACTGTCCAGCCGAGCATGGCGGTCGCGGCAATAGCGAGCCACGCTGCGCCGACGAGAGCCTGATCATCGGCCAGATAGTTGTTACACAAGCGAACAGGAGCGGCGCTGAACAGCCAGCCGAGAAACAACGCCATGGAAACAAAGTGCGCTTTCAAGAAGCCGATCGTGATCGGACCAAAGCGCGGCACGCTCAACGCCAACGGCAGTCCAACGAGAAGTGGCACGGTCACGAATTTTGCAAGCTCGACCCAAGCTGACCCAAGCGAGGCATCGACGGCGCGCGGCAGCATCCATATGGCGGCCGCAGGTATTGCGACAGCGATGCCGGTCGCCCCGCCCCGGTTCCAAATGTCTGAAGCACGCGCCACGCGGGTCCGCAACGAGAGGCCGAGCACGTAGCCACACAAGACCAATGCCGGAAGTTGCACCAGGACATGGCTGAGCAGGCGACCTTCCAAGAACGCGGCAACCGGGGGCAGTGCCAGCATGCACCAGATCGCTGCGGCAAACACACGCTGAACCTTCATGACGTTTACGGTCATGGCCTCACCACCTCGGCCAGCATGGCTGATATTGCTTCCTGCGCTGCGATATCGACGATGCGCACGAGCCGTCCATCTCTACTGATGACATGAACGGCAGCATTATGTTGGTACTTGAAAATGGGATCCGGAATGACCGTGACGCCGAATAGTTCGAGCAGACGCTTCAAATCCCGCGGCGTAGCAGGCTTCATGATCCGCCATATCCGCTCGTCGGCGTTATGCCGCTCGCCATAAGCCTTGAGGTCTCTCGGCATGTCGTCGTCAAGATCGAAACTCAGACTCAGGAGACGGACGTCCTCCGTCAAACCGCGCGTTCGGACTGCCTCCATGACTTGGAAGGACGCCGAGCCCATCTCCTGGCAGATGGTCGGGCACGTCGTGTAGATGAACTCGACGAGAACGACCTTGCCCTGATGTGACGCGAGGGGCACGGCGTTCCCTTCGATGTCGATGAGTGTGGCATTCGGAATGGCAACCGGACGTTCCATGACCCGCAGTCGTCGCGCCCCTTCCGCCGTAAACGCCCGCAGCCCATCAGTCGCCGTGAACACCGCCATTATCCCGATGAGCAACACCATCAGGCTTGCGATGACCGTGTGCATGACACCTCACTCGGCGGGTGGAGCAACGCGCTGATGTGTCTGGAAGCGCATCACGTAGCGGGCAAGGAACCAAACGGCGCCAGCGATCACCAGCAGCGCCATCGGCGCACCCAGTTTGCCGGCGAAGCCCCACTCGGGCAGGTGCACCGCCCAGCGACGCGGGACACTTCTGCTCCCGGCATAGAGGAACATGGTCGTGAGGCCGATGCCGCCGACGACATACGCGCCGAATAGAAGGCGATCGAGTGCGCCAAACTCTTCATCGGCTTCGGCGCGCGTGAGCCACGCCATGAAGCCCCAGCTCATCGCTACCATCCCGAGCAGCAGGTAATAGTGGAAGTGGCCAGGCACCCAGAGCGTGTTGTGCATGATCTTGTTCACGACGATCATGCCGTCGATCACCGCCGGAATGGCGCCGGCCGCCCAGCCAAATACGCCGAGCACGAGCAGCGCCAGAGACAGTGTCCAACGTACACCGGCACCATAGAGATAGCCGAGCAGACTCAACGCTGTGACGGCAAGCACCGGAACACCGCTCAAGTACGACAGGATCTGGCCCATCACCAGCGCCCAGGCGGGCATAACGGTGTCCTGAAACAGGTGATGCGGATAGACCGCCATGACCATCAATAGGGTCGCCGACCACGCAGCGAGGAAGATGCGTGTCGTCTTCCAGGGGCGCCCCGTGTATTGCGGAACGATCTCGTACACCGCGATCACGGCCATGTAGATGGTGGCATTGATGAAGACGTGACCGAAGAAGTAGATCATGTTCTTGGCCAGCAGCGGATCGATGTCGAAGCTCGGCAGCCAAAGATTGACGAGGCTGATGGCGATCACCGCGGCACCAACAACGATCCCAATCGTATTGACGATCATTACGGCTGTGGCGGCGACGACCGTCGGCGGCGGAGCCTCGTCGGCTTTGCCAAAGAGCATGGGCCAGCCGAGCGCGCGACCAAGCCCACCATAGCCCGCGAGCAGCGCCCGCCCGATATCGAGATAGACCAACAGAAATGCCACGCCGACCAGCAGCAATCCAACGAGATAGACGATCGCTGAACGAGGCTCCCACACGCCCGCTGATTTTGCCGGCAGTGGATACAGGAACGTCCAGCCGGCGGCGAAGCCCATCACGAAGATCGAAAACAGGATCAGCGCCACGCCCGCGAGGAATATGCCGATCGTCGCCCACAGTACCGTCGCGTTCAAAGGTACGTAGAGCCGCAGGAAGTACCACATGATGCCGACGCCAGCGATGCCTGCCGTTCCAACCATGCCGATGCCATGCGCTGTGAGCAGCTGATAGAATAGCGCAGGGTTCAACGTAATGTAGCCGCCCTGACTGCCAAGCATCAGCCAGCCAAACGTCATCAGAAGTACGAAAACGAGCCCAGCCAGGGCCATGATGACACGTGGGCCGGTATCGTCCGCTACAGCGTGACCAGTGTTAGAAGTCGCAGCCATTGTCCGCTCCACTCAATTGGATACAACTTTCAACTGGTCGATCATGTCGTGATGCGCGAGCCCGCAATATTCGAGGCATAGGAGCCGATAGGTCCCAGGCTTGGTGAATGTGAATTGCACGCGATTGATATAACCCGGCATGCCCTGGGTCTGCGTGAGCAGGCGCCCGTCGGGATCATAGATGCCGACACCATGGTTCACGTCCGTGCTGGTCACGGCGAACACGATCGGCTTTCCCACGGGAACCTGCTTGGGCTTGAAGTCCCACGACCATTGCGAGCCGGTCAGCGAAACAATGATAGGTTTCTCGGCGGAAGCGACGGTATGTGGCCAAGGCCGCAGCGTGACGGCCGTGACGACAACACCAAAAGCCAAGAGCCCCCAGAGCATCGGTGATCGGATGCGCGCAGTTGCGGCAGCGGCGTCACCGGAAGGTTGCCTGACGAGCGAGCCTCTTATGGCGATGATGAAGGCTGCGGCGAGCGCCAGAAGCAGTACCAGCGTGACGATCAAGGTTGTCTGATGCATGGTTCGCTCCCATCCGGTTAAAGGTTCATATCACATGAATCTTTAAATAGGCAAGTGGCGACCTGTTGTTGGCATTCGACGTATCAGGTGTTGGAGGGACCAAATCGGATAGGTGTGGCGATGCTGCGCGCACTGACAACATCAGGTAGCAGGCGGCTGACGTAGCGGCATTGCCTAGGCCGAACGATGCAGCTCTCACGGGTAGCATGCGACGGCACGCATCTACCGTCGCAAGGCTTCCGCAATCCGGAAACCGCACGCCATGTCGTCGTCCTGGCCAAAGCCATGGTGAAGGATCGTTCCGTCGCGCCCAATCAGAATGGTCGTCGGCGTGCCGCGCATACCAAAGCGTTGCATGGTGAGCGGGATCGGCGTGCCCTCGCCCGTCTGGTCTACGCCTATCGGCATGGTCAACCGATACTCGTGGATGAAGGCTTCGAGCGAAACCGGTGTCATGGCAGCGTGATGTTCAAATACCGTGTGCAGGCCGATGACGACGACATCATCATTGTCGCGCAGCATTCGGTGCAATTTCTCGGCCTGCGGCGTACCATGCGCGACGCAGGCAGGACAAAGCATCTGGAATGCGTGCAACACGACGATCTTCCCACGCAACTTGTCGAGCGTCAGCGCTTCTTGCGTGTTGAACCAGCGTGAGACGGCAAGTTCCGGTGCCGATACGTGCGTCTCCATCAGCGCCGCCACCAGTTGTTGGCTGCCGCGATCGTCTGAAAATGCACGGCGATAACATGCGAGGCGGCAATCAGCGCGGATGCATCTCGCTCATAGTCAGGTCTCAGTTCCTTACGGATGTCATCGGACGGCTGCGTCAGCTTCACACCCATTCGGGCGAGCTTCGTCGCCAGCGCGAAGCCGGCCTCAGGTGTCGGCACCTCAAGGCTTGGTAACCAGGACGTCGTGGTGTCAGTCATGGGCGTCATCCCTCACACGGAATTGCTGGCCCCGAAGGGCCAGCATGACAACAGTCTTCGTTCTCCGACGGGGCTACTTCAGCACCGAAAGGTCCGCGCCAAAATTGATGTGATAGGGCTGACCGTCGATCACGAGCGCCGGAACTGACTTCACACCAGCGGCCTCGGCCTCGCCGAGTCGGCTTCTGTCGGTGCCGAGATGAACGATCTCGACATCGAAGACAGCTGGATTGAGTGCCGTCGCGAAGCGTTGCTCGGCATCGACGCAGACACTGCATCCGGCGTGATAGAAGGTGGCTTTCTGTTTCATGGTGGTTCTCCTTTGGAGGTTGGGGGTGGAACGTGGAAGTATTGCGCTGAAGCAACGGTCCTACTTGCTCTTGCGCGTGATGACGCCCGGAAGCGAGAGATTGCCGGAGGCGACTTTGTAGGTACCCGTCACGCACAGCAGCGGTGCCTTGCCCTGCTCGTGAACCTGGAGCTTGGCAGCGACGGCATCAAAATTGATGTTCTCGGCACCCTGAACTGGAACAGTGATCCGGACAGCAGCGCCCTTGATGAGCGGGCTCATGCCGGGGCTGTCGAGCGCGATGGGCAAGCCGGGCGCTGTTGCCGGTAGAATATCCTGCCCAGGCGAGACGTCGCGCACCTTCAGCCCGCCGGTGCAAGCCTTGTCCTCCACCAGGACAACCCAGTGCGAGTGCCAATCCGCACCGTCATTGGCAGGATCGCCGTCGCCGTTTTCATCGAACAGGGGCGTGTCGTCGAAATCAGGGTGCGCGGTGATGGCCAGCGCGAGGATGCCGGAGCCCTTGGTAAAGCCAACGACGGACGGGTCGAGCTTGGTCGGCCAGACATAGGCATCCACCTTGGAGCCTTGGAGCTTGCCGACCTTCTTCGGCTTCTGCGATCCGGCCTTGCCCCGCACCTCCATGATGAACGTCGCGAGCCGTCCGTCCGTGGTCGCCGACCCACGGACGACATCGAACGCCTCCGGGACTTTGGGATCGGGCTTGGCGGTGACGTCGTGGGCCAGTCCAGGCAGCGGTGACAACGCAAGGAGCGCCGTCAGCACCGATAAAGTCAGATTGCGCATGCAAGATCCTCCGAATTGAGTTGCCACTTTGATAGCGACTGGCTACTATTAGCTTCGCGCACGGATGAGAGTCAACAACTAATATCGAGTCGCTATTACATGACCTCTGAGGCTGCGGTCGAGGCCGCCCTACTCATCGACAGATTGGATCGGCTCGCACGCAGTGGCGAAGCCGTGGGCGAACTCAATCCGGCGCAGTGGGAGGCGTTACGGTTCATCGCACGCGCCAATCGATTCTCGCGCACGCCGGCGGCACTGGCCGAGTATTTCGGGTCGACGCGGGGGACGGTCTCACAGACGCTCATTGCGCTGGAGCAGAAGGGGCATCTCACGCGCGAGCCGAGTGAACGCGATAGAAGGTCTGTGGTCCTGGAATTGACATCGACGGGGACACAGGCATTGAAACGTGACCCAATCCTCGCCCTTGCGGCCGATCTCGCGGGCACGTCGACAAGTCAACTCGAAGCGGTCAATGCGGTGCTTCGGGATGCGCTGCACGCGATGATCACGCGCAATGGCGGTCGCGCCTTCGGCGCTTGCTATACCTGTCGGCATTTCCGCAAAGGCGAAGGCTCAGGCCGCGGCACGCCCCACCAGTGTGCCTTGCTGGATGAACCTCTCTCGGAAGCCGATAGCCGCGCCATCTGCGTGGAGCAAACGCCATCGGCGGCCTGACGGGCGCCGAAGTGCGGAGACAATGCGTCACTGGACAAGCCTACATGCCGCCTTTAAGATAACTTTCAAATATATCTTATGGGCGCAACCGATGTCTCGTGATCCACATCCCGCTGCTCCTGGCCTTGCTGTCGGCATCGACGAGGCCATGATCGAGTGTCTCGTGCAGACGTTCTATGCACGCGTCCGCGCAGATGCAGTACTTGGTCCCATCTTCAATGCTGCCATCGCGGATTGGGACGCGCATCTCGCAAAGCTCTGTGACTTCTGGTCGTCGGTGACCTTGATGACCGGTCGCTTCAAAGGCACCCCCATGCAGGCGCATGCTGCACTACCAGAAATCACGGGCGCCCTCTTCGATCACTGGCTGGCGCTGTTCACGAGTACCGCCGAAGATGTCTGCCCGGCAGAGGCTGCAGCGCTATTTGTCGACCGCGCGCACCGCATTGCACAATCACTCGAACTCGGTGTGGCGCTCCATCGCGGCCAGCGGCTCTGTCCTGGCCAGCGGCTGGTCCTAGCAACGCCTGCGGAGACATACTGATGACGCCGGCGGACGAAGATCGGCAGGATGGCAGTGGCACGTTCGCGTCGCCGCCCTGCTTTATGCATGAACTGGACACCACTTATACGAGCCTCGAGGTTGATCCTGTGGCAGCCCAGGATGTCGCGCGATGGCGAAAGGCGGAGCGCGAACGCTTGATCGCTGCGCGTCTTGCTCTTGGGATTGGTGAGCGCGAGGCAAATGCCAAGCACATCGCCCAGAGCCTCGACCAGATCGTCTCCACCTGCGCTGCTCCCGTCGTAAGTACCTACTGGCCCTTCCGCGGCGAGCCGGATCTGCGGAGCTGGATGGCGATCCTCCACGCCCGTGGGATATGCGTCGCGCTTCCCGTCGTACTTGCCAAAGGTCAGCCACTACAATTTCGCGAATGGGAGCCCTCGGCACCGCTCGCGCGAGGGATCTGGGGAATACCGTTTCCCGCCAACGGCGCCATCGTCGTTCCCAACGTGGTCATCGCTCCCGTGGTCGGGTTCGATCCGGCAGGTTTTAGGCTCGGATACGGCGGCGGGTTCTTCGATCGAACCTTGGCGGGTCTCGATCCGAAGCCCATAGCGATCGGCATCGGACATCCCATCGCATCTATCCCAACAATCTATCCGCAACCACACGACATTCCGATGGATTGGATCGTCACCGGATCACACCCGCCGCGCGCGGTCGCTTCTCGGCGCGACGCGCCCTGACACCCGAAGCCATGGCTCGAGAGGTCGTGGCGAAGCCTGAGCTCGAAGATGAGAGGTCAAAGCAGATGCCAATTTTCAGGATGCTCGGAACGATCCTGCTTTGGCCGGGTGACGCCGTCCGTCGCTGGCTCGGTCTCACCGTCGAGCAGGATGGCGGTCTCATCCGCTCATTCGTGAACCAAGCATTCTGGGGTACTGTGGCCGCTGTCGTTGCGTTGCGCTACTTCATCTAGTCAGCGGCGGGCCGCCAGAACTGCACGGCACGTCTTGAAAAGCTATCCCTGGAATGGGTGCCATTCTGCCGGTCATCACAAATGCAAGCGGGTGGATCGCGTGCGCAATCTGACTTTGACGTCAATTGTTGGCCTCGTGTTGCTACTCGCCCTTCCAGCAGCTGGTAACGCTCAACGAGTTCCAGATGGCAATGGCACGCAACGCCTGTCGCTGAAGCACGCGCGCATCACGGTCTTTACATATCGGCCGGACTGCCATGCCCCATCGCTGCTGCTCGTGTTCCATGGGCAGAATCGCAATGCCGCAGACTATCGCGACTGGGCGCGTCCCCTGGCAGATCGGCATTGCATGCTTGTAGTTGCCCCGAGGTTTGAGAAATCGGAGTTTCCGCGGTGGCTATACCAGCACGGCGGCATCGCGAAAGACGGTGAGTTGCAGCCCTCGAGCCAATGGACGGGGCGCCTCGTTCTCGCATTGATCGAACGCATCCGGCAACTCGAAGGGCGAATGATGACCTATTCCCTGATTGGCCACTCCGCAGGCGGCCAATACCTCAGCCGTCTCGCCGCATTCACACCGACCGAGGCGCAGCGCATCGTCATCGCCAATCCTGGCACGCACGTCCTTCCTGACCCCAGGCTCGACGCGCCTTATGGATTTGGCGGCGTCTACCCGATCAACGTCATGGATAAGGAATTGCGCCGGTACCTGAGTGCGCCCGTTACCATTTATTTGGGTAGCATTGATACGGGCGACGAAGGATTGAGCAAGAGTTCACAGGCAATCGCGCAAGGCCCGACGCGGTATGCGCGCGGGCTCAAAGCGTTTGAGGCCGCTCAAGCTCTGGCACGTGCGCGCGGCTGGCCCTTCAACTGGCGTCTCGTCGAAGTACCAGGCGTCGGGCATAGGGCGAAGCAGATGTTTGCCGCACCGGAAGCATCACTCGCGCTGAAGCCGTGACAGTGTAGCAATGCACAAGTGGCAGACCGAAAGGCGTTGCAGTTCCGGGGCTACACACATCGACGCAGCATGAAGTCAGCTCGACGGGCGCTGCGGAGCGACAATTCTAACGACACATCTGATCTATATGGAGCTCGTAGGCCTGTTGTTTCGTGGTCTGGGACGGTGCGGTATAGCGCTCCGATCCTGAGTCCACTCGGCCACCGCGTCTCATCTTGATTGACGCGCCGCAGTGCGGGCCAAAAGTTGGATAACATGTCGCTTGAGGACCAGTTGATAGAGTAGGTAAAGCGCTTACCGCCAGAGGCAATATACTCGCCTACGCCGCTAGACGTGTATCTGCGCGTGAGCAAGCGCAGGCCGGAACAGCTTCTGTTCGCGGGACGGGTGGATCATATAGCAGGCTTACCGTTCGCCGGTATGCGCGGCTCGTGAATGAACGGATCAAGAGCATCGGCCTCGATCCGCTCAAGTTCGGCAAGCACTCGCTGCGTCGGACCAAGGCACCGTTGGTCTATCGCAAGACGGGGTACCTGCGCGCGACGTATCGCGTCCGGCGACCGTGGTTGCACCTTCGGTCGCCCAATGCCGCCAGCAAATATTAAATTGCCATTTCAATCACATAGGTGTTCGCACTTTTATCGTGTACGGCGCGCCACTAACCCATTGATTTTGCTCAGCAGACATCCGGGGTGGTCCGGGGATACTTGTCGAACTAAGTCGAAACGTGTCGTAAACTGTGCCAAGTTGTGGGGAAGGGGCGGGGAATGATAAATTTGATCATCGCGCTCGGCGTGCCCATGTTCGCTGCGGTCTTCGCCGCTGGCTTCTTCACCGCCGCCTTCTTCGTCGAGATGGGGCTTCAGAAGATTGAGGCGTGGCGGCACCTGCCGCAGTGGCTCATCACGAGCATGATATTCGGCTCGGGGATCAATGCGGGGGTTATCGCTCTCGGCGCGTTCCTCGCTCGAGGTGAGCGTCACGCAAACAGGGGCTGAGGCCTCACTGCGGCACGTTGCCCTCTTCGAAGGCGCGCGCCGTGCCCATCGAGCCAATGCGCTGCAGCTCCGGCGGCACCAACAGAAAGAGTTGAGGTTCCGCTCAAGCCTGCAACCAAATTGAAGCTAGGCACCGCCGTCATGCTGCTAGTAAATTGGTATGATGTACCAGTATTAGCCTCAGTCTGGGGGACTGGGGGTCGGAGGTTCAAATCCTCTCGCTCCGACCAATGTTTTCAATCAGTTAGATCGATTTTCGGGACCGCCGTTGTACAAATTCAGAGGACAGTTGTACAAACCCTCGCCCATAAAGTTCCATCTATGTGCTTTGCGCTGATTGGCGCCACTGAAACAAGCATGTGAGTTAGTCATCGGCCTCAGGGTCCTCGAACCGAATTTCGTAGATCGGCCACTCGGCCCAAACCGCAGATAGACCGAACTGCGTCACGAGTTGACCCTTCAGGTCCTCTCCGGGTTCGAAGCGGACAGCAACAATGTGTGCATCGTCATCGAGCTGAGCGTATGCGACCGTTTGCAGAATATAGGGTGAGAACAGCCAAGCTGTACCGGAAGTGAAGTTGCCTCCAAAGACGTCAACGCCTTCGACGGTTGCGATGTATGAGTTGCCCATATCGTGGCGGTCTTTCCGTTCAATTGTCAGTCCGGCAGGTGCTTCCTGCAGTTGGTAGACAAATCGCCGGAGTGCCCGCCCTTCAGCTTGACGCGATACGATAAGCATGGGTTCGGCCCCAACTCCATCAGCGAGCCCTTTGACGGGCTGCCAAAATGCAGGCTCTTCAATTCGAGCAGCAACAGTTGCCTGCTCACGGTGCCGACTTGCGAAGAGATTCCACACGCGCCGTCCAGCCTGATTTTCGACTAGGTCCGTAAAGTGCTTCGCAAATCTAGTTGGTTCGGTCTCCATTGGCGGATCGACGAATTGAGCTTTGGACAATCCGGTCAACCGTGATGTGAAGAGTTCATGCTCTGGGTTTTGCGGGGTCTTCACAATCGTGAATCCACGGAAGAGAAAAATGCCACCAGGGGGCACCAGCATTGAGCTTTCGACCGCATCCCGAAGGTCATCCATAGCGCGCGCGCTGACCGGTCGAGAGCGCAAGCGGGCAGTGCGCTCATGCTCGATGGCTGCGATGATGGCAGTCAAGGTTGTGTTCAATTGCTCCTTTGCGAGAGTGGAGGCAGCCTGGGGCTTTAGGAGTGTAAGTCCGCGACTTAGACTGGAAGGCGGCACTTCAAGCTGCTTCTTGAACCGGTCCAACCCCTGCAAAAGATCGCGCAAGGAGCGGTCACCAGTCGGTAGGCCAGCCTCGTTCTTGGCCAGATCTTTAACGCGGGCAATCAATGGTTCGTCGGCGGCTTCAACCCGAGCCAGTAGCATGGCCAGTATGGAGGTTTGCAGCCCATCGCGCCCATGCAATGTCGAAGGCGAAAAAATTCGACCCGGGACCACGCGGCGCTCGGTCATGTTGTCGAGCTTTTCGACCATGTGGTCGAGGGTAGCTCCATAGTTGCCCTCCGGACGGCGATCTCCGGCAATTTCAATGCGCATCACATCGAGCATGAGAGAGCCGAACGATTGATCCTGGCGAGTGCCATGGCGGTCGTCGTCAGGGTCCTGCAATTCCCGTCTGAGCAATTGGACGGCTGTTCTGGCGCCGATATCGCTGGTCTGCTTGCGATCAACGGACCACCGCAGCAGCAAGGCTGCTGAAAGGAGCAGCACATCATCATGTGCTCCGTGCAGCATGCGATTGAACAATTCATCTGGAGTTGGAGCCGGCATGCGCTCAGGCAGGAGGGGCCTTACGCGCTCCTGGGCTGCTGCTAGCTTCAGTAAAGTGATGTCCGGAAAGAGCAGGCGACGTTGGAGAAGGTACGCCCGGTCTGTGAAATGATGGCTTAGGGTACGGGGCCAACGCACGAGTGCATCCCGCCATAGTGCGGTTCCGGTCTCGTCTTCATTCCAGACTGAGACGGCGAGCATGTAGGCCGTGTGGCGGAGATGTTGCCAAAGGAACGGCCAGCTTGCTCGCAACGCGTCCCACCGCTCGTCATCGGGGCCATCGCGCTCATCCCGCCAACGGTAAAGTGCAGATGAGGCCTGCAAGAGGCTCTCCCAGGCCCCGACAACATTCGGAAGCAAGTTTGCATATGCTTTCGCATCGGAACCCGCCAGGTGCAGACGAGGTGTAGCGGAGCTGCCGGAAGCAGTTTCCGCAACAGTGCGCTTGGTCACCCATGCTTCAAGCCGGTGTATGAGGATCGGATACAGGTCGAGTATCGCTCCTAGCACGTTGTCGGGCAGCTGGGGATCGTCCTTGCGGGGCAGTAGCCGCATAGGAGCGTGCGCAAGCTTCTCAAAGAAATCTGGCGCGTCGCCGATCCGATTTGCAGCGCGCTCAAAGAGCCTTCGATATTGACTGAGCCACTCATCATGAGGCGCGCGCCATGCCTCCCCAGCAACGGCGGCGAAGTTGAACAGCTGGCCGTCGGTTGTACGGGATGCGTGGACGCTTAGAAGGAACCGGTGATAGCGAGTCAGCTCCTCGAATGCGGCGTCAAACGCGACTGGCGCCATCCTGTCGATGTGGACGGCAGCTTTGTCGGCAAGCTCTTCAAGGATTTGGTCGGGCGTTGGCAGGTCAGTGCTCACGGCGCATCCTCCGAAACTTGAAGGCATAGCGAATTGCCAAGCGTTCTATTCTCGTCAGGGGAACCCCGCCGCGCCGACGGCAAAGGCCTTTCTCTGGCTGAGGAGCGTCGTCAAGCCTGGGCGGGAAAAGAAGCAACGGCTCTTGAGTGAGACCGCCCACCCGTTCTTCACGACCATCTCTTGTTGCGATGCTGCGCTTCAACCATCTGCAGACGGCCCAACGCATCAATTCCATGCGAACGTCGACGAGCACAGCACCCTTGCGAGACTGGAGAGGAATGTCGACGGTGCCAGCCCCGCTGAAGTCGTTGCCAAGATAGACGGTGGCGTCCTTCCCGTCGGAAGTAGGCTGTGGACACGCTGCTTTTACGAATTCTGGACCGGCCATGAGGAAGAGCTGCTCGCGGAGCCTCTTCTTCATTTCCACTGGTACCACGACGTTGGCCGTGTAGCGCTCGCGCTGACGTTCTCTCGCCGTCTGCTGAACGAAGGCTAATGTGGTGGCAACAAAATGGGCCAAGCCTGTGAGGTTGAGCAGTATCCAGCCCACATGGGCGGCAGTGAGCAGTGCCTTGAAGAAGAGGAGAGTAGTGCCGTAGCCGAACTGATGGACCGCAAATTGGATAGGCCAGAGTAATTGCGCGCACATGACGGTGAGCAGTGCAATGGAGCTAGCAACCAGTCCAAACGAAAGGGATTCGTGATAATAGACTTGCACGTCAGTGGAGGCGTTTTCGCGCTGTGCGATGATCGTGACCAAGCCGATTGCGATTGAAACGACACCGAGGGCACTGACTTGCGCCGAGATTAGGTAGCTGGTGACGTTCGTCAGGAACTGCTTGATGTCGTTGCCGGACCAATCGGGAAGCCATCGGGGCGCGTAAGCGGCAACAGCAATCTCTGCCAGCCCTGTCACGACTGCGAATGCGGCATAGAGGGCAACGAACCATAGGAATGATGCGTTGTCGAAGATGCGATGAAGGACGCGCAGGCCCATAGAGTAGCGGGCGCGGCGTGCGACCGGGTTTTCGCGAAAATGCTCTCGGATCTCTCGGCGGACCCAGCCATTGAGGCTACCGGTCCACCCACCCCGCTTCCAATCAATCATTTCAGCAGCCGCCATTGTCGGCCACGTGCGCCGTATCGGCTCGTTGGCGACGCTCGTGCTCAATTCTAGCCGCTTCCTAGTCAGACAGTCAAAGCGGCGAGATCAAGATAATCATAACCATCCACGGAAAAACTTGAGCGCTGTCATCCGCAGCAGTCATTCAACGAAACTCGCACTATCTTTGCCCTGCGCCGACTCCCACTTCAAAATCGCTGTAGCAGCCAGCTTCTTCTGGTTCACCTGCTTGGCGTAGTGCTCGACCATGTCGCGCAACTTGCCCTGCCCCTGATCGCGATACCAGGAATTAAGTTAGACTCCGGCCGCTCGTGGCCAGCGTCTGTGCTGGCCGAAGCGGAGCGTAGGCCAGTGCAGACGCTGGCGGC
>ERZ761609.894-NODE-894-length-30409-cov-8.522369_pt1 | contig 30409 bp, 31 predicted proteins | sample MGYA00511163_ERZ761609 | MGnify/ENA primary metagenome ERZ761609 (study PRJEB28899, sample SAMN02445070) | bioreactor sludge metagenome | biome: EBPR sludge | place: Australia: Brisbane, Thorneside Wastewater Treatment Plant | collected 2011-12-16 ...
CTCTCCTGGAGAAACTGACCCATGTCTGACCATGCCCCGACGCCGCTCACCCTTGACGGCTTTCAGCAGTTGGCAAATGCCCTGCGGGCCGAGATCCGTCAGGTGATCGCCGGGCAGGATGCGCTGATCGACATGCTGATGATCTCGCTGTTTGCGCGCGGCCATTGCCTGCTGGAAGGCCCGCCCGGCACCGCGAAAACCCTGCTGGCGCAGTCGCTGTCACAGGTCTCCACCCTGGCCTTTGGCCGGGTGCAATTCACCCCCGATCTGATGCCCGGCGATGTGCTGGGGGTGAACCTGTTCAACTTCCAGACCAATGAATTCCGCCTGACCCGCGGCCCGATCTTCACCGATATCCTGCTGGCCGACGAGATCAACCGCGCGCCGCCCAAAACCCAATCGGCGCTGTTGCAGGCGATGAACGAGCGCGAGGTGACGATTGACGGCACCACTTACCCGCTGGGCTCCGAATTCTTCGTCATCGCCACCCAGAACCCGATCGAACAGCACGGCACCTATCCCCTGCCCGAGGCGCAGCTTGACCGCTTCCTGTTCAAGCTGCTGGTCGATTTCCCGGATCGTGACGCCGAGATCGCCATTCTCTCGCGCCCCCGCCTCGCCATCCAACTGGCGCAGGTGATGACCCGCGACCAGCTCAAGGCTGGCCATGCCCTGATCGACGCAATCCGGCTGGAGGACAGCATCACCCGCTATATCGTCGATCTGGTCCGCGCAACGCGCAGCGATGGCGAGGTGTTGCACGGGGCCTCCACCCGTGCTGCCGCAGCATTGGCCGGGGCCGTGCGCGCCCGCGCCGCGCTGGATGGCCGCGATTATGCCCTGCCTGATGATGTGCAGACCCTGTTCCTGCCGGCCATGCGCCACCGCATCGTTCTGGGCCCCAGTGCCGAGATCGAAGGCCGCACCCCCGATGATGTGCTGACCGCCATTCTCAACCGTCAGGACGCACCGCGCTGATGCGCCCCTCACGGAACATGCTGGCCGTGACGCTGGTGCTGGCGGCGGTGACCGTCGCGCTGGTGGTGCTGGAGCCCGACCAGACCGCCGTGCTGGCGCTGCCCTGGGTCGCGCTGCTGGGGCTGGCCCTGGTGGACCTCATGCTGACCGTCCCGCCGCGCGGCCTGACCGCTGCTGTGGATGTGGCCGGGAAGGGTTTCACCGGCCACACGCTGCCGCTCTCTCTCACCCTGTCAGGCGGCCGCCTGCCCGCCACGCTGGAATGGCGGCTGACCCATGGCGAGGGCCTGGGCACCGATCCCGGCCCGCCCAGCCCCCTCCCGCCGGGGGCAGAGGCAAAACTGTACATCCCGCTCTCTTTACGCGCCCGAGGTGTCCATGCGATTACCCATTTGGCCCTGCGCTACCCCTCGCGGCTAGGCCTGTTCGAGGTGATGCCGGGCTGGCCGCTGAACCTTTCGGTCACCGCCTATCCCGATGTCTCCCCGGTGCTGTCCGGTGCCATTCAGGCGCAAATGCTGCCGCTGACCGATGGGGCCCGCGCCAGCAAGCTGCGTGGCGAGGGGTCAGAGTTCCACCAACTGCGCGATTTCGCCCCCGGCATGGACCCGCGCAGCATCGACTGGAAACGCTCTGCTCGCGTCAACCGCTTGATTTCACGGGAAACTCGGGTGGAGCGGAACCACCAGATCATCCTGTGTCTCGATACCGGGCATCTGATGGGCGAGCGTCTGGGCCTGCTCACCAAGCTCGATCACGCCATGCATGCGGCCCTTGCGCTGACATGGGCGGGGGGCTTGGCGGGCGATAATGTGGGCTTTTACAGCTTCGGCCCGCGCCCGCATGCCTTCCTGCCGCCGCGCCCCGGACGCGCGGCCTTTGGCCATATACAGGGTGCCTGCGCCACTCTGCCCCAAGATGTTGATGAAACCAACCACACCCTTGGCCTCACCGTGCTGAACGGCAAGCTCAAGCGGCGCTCGCTTGTGGTGGTGTTTTCCGATTTCGTGGACAGCACATCGGCCGAATTGCTGGTGGAAAATCTGGCGGTGATGCAGCGCCAACACCTTGTTCTCTATGTCACTTTGCGTGATCCGGCGATCACCGCCCGCATGCGCCCCGCCCATGCCGGGCTGGATGAGGTGGCCGAGGCCGTCGCCGCCGCCCGCATCCTGCAAGAACGTCAGGCCGTGCTGGATCGGCTGAACCGCCTTGGCATCCTCTGCCTAGACACCGCGCCCGACCGTCTGGGGCCTGACCTGATCTCGCGCTATATCGAGATCAAGGCGAAGGAGATGATATGACCACCGCCGCGCAATCGCTTGATCATATCCGCTCTGCCCGCTTCCGTGCCGAGCGCGAGGCCGGGTGGAAACGGCTGGATGCGCTGGTTTTGTTGGCTGAAGACAAGGGCTTGCACCGTCTGGGCTATGACGAGGCGCAAGAGCTGGCCAGCCTTTACCGGCAGGCGATGAACGCGCTTTCGGTGGCGCGCGCCATCTCGATGGATCGCGCCTTGCTGTCCTATCTCGATGCGCTCTGCGCCCGCGCCTATCTGGTGGTCTATGCCCCGCAGGAAAGCCTGCGCGGGCTGTTCTCCCGGCTGATCACCCATGGCATTCCGCAGGCCGTGCGCCGCTCTGGCCCGGCGCTGTTGATCGGCTTTGTCGCGATGCTGCTGGGCATCTGGCTTGGCGCGGCGCTGTATGATCTGGACAAAAGCTGGTTTTATACCTTTGTTCCCGGTGGCTTAGCCGATGGTCGCACACCCGAGGCCAGCGTCGATTACCTGCGCTCCACCCTGTTTGACGGCGGGCCGGGCAGCCATGACGAGCTGGGCAGCTTTGCCACCTTCCTGTTTTCGCACAATACCCAGGTCGCCATTCTGACCTTCGCGCTTGGCATCTTTCTCACCCTGCCCAGTTTCGTGCTGACCTTCTATAACGGTCTGATTCTAGGGGCTTTCTGGAAGATGTTTGCCGAAAAGGGCCTCGGCTATGAGCTGACGGGCTGGCTCTCCATCCATGGCGTGACCGAGATGGCCGCGATCTGCATTGCCTGTGCGGGCGGGGCGCAACTTGGCTTGGCGGTGCTGCTGCCGGGGCAGGTGTCACGGCGTGAGGCGCTGCGCCAGCGTGGGCGCGATGCGGTCAAGCTGATGATTTTGGCCGGTTTCATGCTGATAAGCGCCGCCATTCTGGAGGGGTTCTTCCGCCAGACCGTGCAATCCACCGAGGCGCGGCTGGTGATCGGCTGGGGCATCGGGCTGGCATGGGTGCTGTGGCTGACGCTTTCGGGCCGGGAGGCGCAGGCATGAAGGCCCATACCGCAACCAACCTGCCCGCATGGGAGGCCAAGGGCCTGCTGCGCCACACCCCACCGGAAAGCGTGCCGCTGACCTTCCGGCTCTCCAGCCTCGGTGCCCGTTTTGGTGCGCAGACACTGGACATCCTGATCACCTATGGCGGCGTTCTGACCCTGATCATCGCATTGTCCTGGCTGCAAATTTTCAGTTGGACCGGTCTTGTCACCTTCTATGCGCTGATCACCTTCTTCATGCGCATTCCTTATTATATCCTGTCGGAACTGGTCTGGAACGGGCGCACCTTGGGCAAACGCATTCTGGGGGTGCGGGTCATCAGCCTGGATGGCCGCCGCCTGACGCCACATCAGATCGTGGCGCGCAACCTGATGAAAGAGGTCGAGGTTTTCCTGCCGGTGGCCACCCTGTTCGGGGCTGCCGAGATGACATGGTGGCTGGCACTGATCCTGCTGAGCTGGATGGGCGGAACCCTGCTGGTGCCAGTTTTTTCCAAGCTGAACCAACGGCTTGGCGACATGATCGCGGGCACTGTGGTGGTGGATACGCCCAAGCCGCAGCTTTTGCCCGATCTGTCCACCCAAAGTGCTGCGCGGGGCTACGAGTTCCGGGCCGAGCATCTGGGCATCTATGGCCGCTATGAGTTGCAAACGCTGGAAGCCATCCTGCGCGATCCGCCCAAAAATCCGGAAATGCGCCAACGGATCAGCGAGGTGGCGCAGACCATCCGCCGCCGCATCGGCTATGACGAGGAGGTGCAGGCAAGCCGGGAATGGGATTTCCTGTTGGAATTCTACCGGCAGCAGCGCGAGTTTCTGGAAAGCCGCACCCTGTTTGGCGACACGCGGGAAAACAAGTTCCACACCATTGCGGCCAAACCGCCGGGTCGCTGAGCGTTACAGCCGCGCCACGGCCCGCGCCACCCGCTCCAGATGGCGGGCGCGCGTGGCTGGGGTGGTCAGGTCCATGCGATAGAGCGCCAGAAAACGACGCGTCGCCAAGGGCTTGCACAACGCGCCCAAGCTGCGCAGCACCTGCCGCCGCCCGGTTGCTCCGGCCAGCCAATAGGCCATGGGTCCGGCCCCGCAGGTGGTCAAAACCAAGATCCCGCCAATATGGCGCAGGCCGGGGCGCAGGCGCGCAGTCGGGCCGTCCGGCAGATGAAAGGCGATGCCGGGTAACAGAACCCGATCCATCCAGCCTTTCAACATGGCCGGCAATCCGCCCCACCATGTCGGATGGATCACCACCAGCCGGTCACACCACAGCAGGTTGGTGGCATGATCCTCAACCCCGGCCCGATTGTCCGGCACGCTGGCATAGCGCGCCAGATCGGCTCCGCGCAAAACCGGATCAAAGCCTTCGGCGTAAAGATCGGTCAGCCGGATTTCGGCCCCTTTCCGGGCAAGCTCTGCCATCACCCGATCACGGATCGCGGCGCAGAAACTCTGCGGGTCGGGGTGGCAGTAAAGAACCAATACTTTCAAATACTTGCCCTTTTTCTACGAAAAAGGCCGGGGTTTCCCCCGGCCTTCCTGTCACGCGTCATGCGCCTCCGGATTGGCCTTGTTCCAGCGGATCGAGGACCACAGCGCTACCCCGATCAACGCCGCCCCACCAAGGCCAGTGATGACCTCGGGGATGTGGAACAGGGTTTGCACATACATGATCACCGACAGGATCAGGATGGCATAGAAGGCCCCATGTTCCAGATAGCGGTATTCGGCCAGCGTGCCGCGCTCCACCAGCATGATGGTCATCGACCGCACATACATGGCACCGATGCCCAGACCGATGGCGATCACGAACAGGTTCTGGCTGAGTGCAAAGGCCCCGATCACCCCATCGAAGGAGAAGCTGGCATCCAGCACCTCCAGATAGAGGAAGGCACCAAGACCGCCCTTGGCCGCGGCGCTGGCGGTTTCCTGCGATTTGTCCAGAAATCCGCCCAACACCTCGACCAGCAGGAAGGTCAGCAGGCCGTAAATGGCGGAATAGATGAACACATCCCGCTCTGCCCCTTCCAGCAGGCGCGAGAACAGCAGCGCCACCGAGAGCACGAAGGCAATCTCGATGCCCTTCACGCTGGCATATTGCGAAATGCGGCTCTCCAGCCAATAGAGCCAGTGGATTTCCTTGTCCTCATCCACAAAATAGCCAAGTGCCACCATCATCAGGAAGGTGCCCCCAAAGGCCGCGATGGGCAGATGCGCGTCATGCATGATCTCGGCGTAGCGCGCGGGCTCGGTCGCGGCCATCATCATGGCCGTCCAGGGCCCGACCTTGGCCGCGATGACCACGATCAGCAGCGGAAAAATGATCCGCATCCCGAAGACGGCGATGATGATGCCCCAGGTCAGGAAGCGATGCTGCCATTCCGGCGTCATCTCTTTCAGCTTGTTGGCATTCACGATGGCATTGTCGAAGGACAGGCTGATCTCCAGCACGGCCAGAACCGCACAGATGAAGAAGATCGTCAGCATGCCCGAAAAGGTGCCGGTGGTTTCCCAGCCCAGCCAGGCACCAAGCGCAAGGCCGATCACGGTGGAGATGATGGCCCATTTCAAATAGGCGAACAGCGGCTTGGGCTGCGGTGCGGCGCTCAGGCTCATCTGAAGGCTCCTGCCTTACAGGACATGATGGCACAGCAGCAGCCGGGCAACGATTGGGTCATGGTGAGTTCGATCCATCGGCGGTTTCAAGCGCGTAGTGCCGACATCGCAGAAACGCCGATTTTTCTGCCAGAGGGGCCCGGTCACCGAATGAGGCGCGGCACGAGGTCGCGACAGATCGCGCTTTACCGCTCTGATCACGGTTTTGTCAATCTTGCTGAGGGCCAGCTTGCAAGGCCCGCCCTGTCAGAGCATGGCACCCGCTGCGATCAAGGCGGCTTGTATGCGATTGCGCGCCCCCAGTTTCTGACAGACTGCGCGCACATGCATCTTCACCGTCACCTCGGAGATGTTCAGCTCGCCCGCGATTTCCTTGTTCAGCCGCCCCGCCCGAATGGCCCGCAGCACCTCGCGCTCGCGTCGGGTCAGACTGGCCAGAGGGGCGGGCAGGTCCGTGCCATGCCGTGACAGGTCCAGCCCTTCAGGCAGCCAGACATCGCCCGCAAGCACCTGCCGCAGGGCCTGCGCCAAAGCCTGGGCTGCCGTGCTTTTGGGGATGAACCCGGAAAAGCCAATCTCCAGCGCCTCTGCCACCGTGGCCGTTTTGGCCTGGCCCGAGAACAGCACGACGGGCCGCTCTTGTGCCAGGGGAATCAAGGTGGCGGAATCTGGCAAGCCGCTGCAATCGGGCAAGGCGAAATCCAGCAGGACCAGATCATAGGGGCCAGCCCCGACAAGCGCGGTGCGCGCCTCGGCCAGACTGGCGGCCGTGTCGATGACAAAGCCCTGCGCTGCCAGATGCGCAGCCACCAGATCGCGCACCAGAGCGTGATCATCCACCAGCAAAAGCCGGGTCGGTGCAGTCTCGTTCTGATGGCCCTGATCGTCTTGCTGCATATGCCGTATCCGGTTCCCGCGATCCTCTTGATCCGGGATGATAGCATCATTCCCCCGGTGCGCCACCCCGCAGGCTGGCATCTGCGGCAAGGGCCAAGGCCGCCTCTTGCCACAGGCCCGCCAATTGCGTGCCAGCATCAGGCGGGCAAGCGCCCGTTTCCGCCAGATGTGCCTCGAAACCACGCAGGGCCTGCACCAGCCGCCGCAGCCCCAGCATGGCACAGGCCCCCTGCAAGCGATGCAGCCGCTCGGGCAGATCGGCAGCAGGCCGCGTGCCCCCCGACCGGGAAGGTTCAAGCTCGGCCAGAATGGCACTCAGCTCAGCCTCCAGTCCGGCACAGGTGCGCGCCAGATGGGCAGCAGGCAGCAGGGCGCGCAACTCGTTCAGAATGGCGAGATCCAGCACCGGCTCGGGCAGCGAGGCAAGGAGGGGTCGCAAGCGAGCCAATGTCACAGGCTTGGGCAGGATCTCGGTCAACCCGCCAGCCCGAAAGCGCTCCAGTTCCTCGGGCAGGCCATGCGCCGTCAGCGCCACGATACGCGCTCTGGATGACGGCCCACCTCCGGCACGAATGGCCTGTGTGGCGGCCAGACCATCGACACGCGGCATGCTGATATCCATCAGGATCAGCGCAAAGGGCCGAGCATTGGCGGCCAGAATGGCCTCGGCCCCGTCTGCCGCCTCGGTCACGCGTTGGCCCAGATGCCGCAACATCTCGCGCAGAACCAGCCGATTGGTCGGGTTATCCTCGGCGATCAGAACCTCATGCCCGGCCATGGGCTGTTCAGGAAGCAGGTCGGTGCGCCGATCGGCCTGCGACGCTTCGGCGGTGGCCACGGGCAGCAGGATACGGAACCGACTGCCCTCGCCGGGACAGCTGGTCACCTCGATGCGCCCGCCCATGGCCTCGACCGTGCGGCGCGCAATACCAAGGCCCAGGCCTGTGCCCTCGGTATCGCGGTCATAACCGTTATCGCCACGCTCGAAGGGCTCGAAAATCGCCTCCAGCCGATCGGGTGCAATGCCGATGCCTGTATCCGCGACCTCAATGCTCAGCATCTGCTCGTCCTGCGCGGGTATGGGCTCCAACCGGGCGGAAATGCGGATCTCGCCATTGCGGGTGAATTTGGCCGCATTGCCTGCAAGGTTCAGCAAGACCCGCATCAAGGCCCGGCGTGGGGCCAGAACCCAGGCCTCTTCGCTCGGCGGCAGCGTCAGGCTGAGACGGTTGCCCGCCGCCTCGGCCAGAGGCAGAACCTGCCCCGCCATATCCGACAACAGGGTGGTCACATTCAGCGCGACCGCCTCTTCGGTCGGGGCGCGGTCGTCCAGCCGGGCCTGATCCAGCACATCGTTGATCTGCTCCAACGCCATATTCGCCGAACGCTCGGCAATTTCGAGAAATTGCAACTGCCGCGCATCGGGCCGCGTGGTGCGCAAAAGGATGTCCAGCGCCGCAATCACCCCGTTCAGCGGCGTGCGCATCTCGTGGCTCATCACCGCCAGAAAACGCTGCTTGGCCTCGGCGGCCTGAAGCGCGGCATCGCGCGCTGCCCGCAACGAGGCTTCGTGGCTGCGCCGTTCTGAAATGTCGCGCAAAAAGGCAAAGCGCACGGGCTGGCCTTGCGCGTCATCGCCCGCAGTCAAGGACAGTTCGACCGGCAGGCGTTGCCCATCCGGCCGCTGCGCTGTCAGCTCCACCCGGGGGCTGGTGGCGGCCCCACGCAACTGCATGGCCCCAAGGGCCGCGCTGCCACCCGGCACCAGCTCGCGGAAGTCTGCCGCCTTCAAGGCGGCGCGCGTCATGCCGAACAAGGCCAGAGCCGCAGGGTTGGCATCAAGGATCGTGCCATCCGGGCGCAGCACCACAACCCCGTCCAGGCTGGCGGCCAGCGTGCGCTCCAGATTGGCGCGGGCGCGCACAGCCTCGCGGCTGCGCAGACGCAGCCGGCGCGAAAGGCGCGTGGTGCCCCAGACGGTCAGAGTGAGCAAAGCAATCAGCGCAAAGCCCAGTTCGGCGCCGCGGCGAAACAGGGTCGCCAGCGTTTCACGGCCCTGAATGCCCGCCGAAACCAGCGCGGCCAGCGCATCGGTGTTGAAGGCACGCATCGGCTTGCGCAGGGCCTGTGCCTCGGCCTGTGCCTCGGCCAGCCTGCCATCGGGCAGCAGAGCGGCCCCATCCAGAAGCTCTTGCAAGCGACTCGTGCCCTGCCGTACCTCTTGCCAATGCTCGCCCTCGCGCAACGGCGCCAAAACGGCAAAGCCCGCCATGTAACGGTCCATGACCTCGACACGGCTGAGATAGATATCAAAGGCCTGACGCATCGCCACCTGCGCCTCAGCCCCATCGCCAGGCACCACACGATCCAGCGCCAGGATCAGTTTCAAGGTTTCAACCTCGGCCTGCGCCACCATCCATGTGGCATTTTCAGATTGCGCGGCGCGGGCCTCGTCCAGCCGGTTCCGCACGTTCTGGCCGATCAGAACAAGCACCACAACTCCGGCCAGAACAATCGCCAGAACAGGCCAGAGCCTGCGGCGCAACAGGCGCGACAGACGGGCCAGCCAGCGCCGCACTGCCGGGCCAAATGTCATGGTGCCAGTTCCTGCACCTGCACCAATTGCCAGACGCTGAGGGTATGCATGCGTTCGGGACTGATCGCGATCTTCTCATCATAGGGAAAGACCAGCCAAAGTGGCCCCTGATCCCGCACGTCAAAGGGCTGGCCGTTCTGGCGCGTGGCAATGATGGGCCAATCCTCTCCCAACTCCTCCAGCCCCATCTCGACCTCGTAGTCATTCAGCGCCTTCAACAGGATACGGCCTTTGGTGATCCCGGCTGCCGCCAGAACATCGTGCAAGCGCGGCCCACGAAAGGCGATACGCCCCTCTGTCCAGATGGTTGTGGTGTCAAAGCTGACCTGTGGCAGCGCCTCAAGCGCCGCCCGGTCCAGCGCGAGGCCGGGGCCATCCAGCGGCACCACATGGAGAAGGGTCTGCGCTGATGTGTCAGCCTGAAGCGGAGTGCCTCTGAAGGCCAACAAACCGCAAAAGCCGGTCAAGATCGTCCTTCTTTGCCACACCATGCGCTTGTCCCGCAGTATCACATACACTCTTATGGTGCGTATCGCCTGATATTGAGCCGGTAAAGCTGTCTTTAGGTGGGCTTTTTGTCGTGGCGCGGCCAGAGGGGTGCATTCACGTCAGGCGCGACAGAAGTGCCATCAAGGTGAGCCGTTCCGAAGGCGTCAGGGGGGCCAGGCCCTCCTCCATTGCTTTGACGGCCGGGGCATAGGTGCGCCCCACCAGCGCGCGCCCCTCGGGTGTGATGTCTACCGTCAGGCGGCGCTTGTCGTCCGGGTCGGCATGGCGTGCAACAAGACCAAGGGTCTCCAGCCGCCCAACCACGCCCTTGACCGTGGCCGCATCCATCGAGGCCACACGCCCCAGATGGTTCTGGCTCATGGCCCCCTGCTGATCCAGTCGAACCAGCGCCGCAAACTGCATTGTGGTCAAGCCAGGGATCAGCCGCGCGAAAATGGCCTGATACCGCTGCACCGCGCGGCGCAACTGATAGCCATATTGGTCTTCCAGAAGATAGAGGTCGCGCTGTTCCATAGGGCAAGGGCGTAGCGACCGCCTTGCCATGTGGCAAGGCACCTGATGCAGCGAAACTGATTTTCCCCCTTGCCGATGTGGCACATCAGATACATAAGTCATTGCAAACACTATAAAATTTGTTTGCATACATACAGTTTCGCGGATCAGACGCAAAGGATGCCGCCCATGACCCTTCTTTCCCGCCGCTCGGTTCTGGCCGGTCTTGCTGCCGGTTCTGCCCTGTCGCTGGCTCCGATGCGCTTCGCCTCGGCGCAAAGCGCCGCGCCGATCAAGCTGGGCTTTCAGGTCCATCGCACCGGAATCGGTGCCAGCTATGGCCGCTGGTATGAGCGTGTCGCCAATGCTGCCGCCACCCGGATGAACGACATGGGCGGGATCAATGGCCGCCCTGTGGAACTGGTGTTCGAGGATGACGGCACCGATCCCAAACGCGGTGCCGAAGTCGTGGACAAGCTGGTCAGCCAGCATGGCGTGGACCTGATCTTCGGCTCGCTGTTCTCGCATGTCGTCATCGGATCGGCCCCCCGCGCGGGCGAGCTGAAAGTGCCCTATCTGCCCTGCTCCGAAGGCTATCACGTCGCCTCGGGCATGCTGAACCGTTGGTGCCTGCAACCGGGCATCTCGGACGTGCGGTCGCAAGTCACGGCGATGGCACCCTGGGTCATGCAGAACCTGGGCAAGAAGGTTACGATGGTGTTCCCCGATTACGCCTTTGGCCACGATCACCGCGATTATTTCAGCGAGGCCGTCGCCGCGCAGGGCGGCGAGGTGATCGCCAAGATCGGCATTCCGCCCACCGAGACCAGCTTCACCCGCTATTTCCCACAAATCCCTGCGGAAACCGAGGTGCTCTATCACGTCATGGTCGGGCCTTCCGTGCTGACCTTTGTCAAGGAACTGGGCGAGTTTTACGGTGCGGGCAGCGGCCCGCAGATTTTCGGCTTCATCGACAGCCTCGAAGGTGTCGATCTGGCCTCACCGGGGCTGGAATTCCTGGAAGGCAGCCATTTCTGGGAAGGCCATTGCCGCCACAAACAACCCGATGCCCCGGCATGGGAGGCCGACTATCGCGCGGCTGTGGGCGTGGATGACAATGGCGCCTCGCTGGCTGACCCCAAGGATGTGGCCACCTATGCCCATATGTTCTCGGTCTGGGAAACGCTTTCGACAATCAAGAAGGGCATGGAGGCTGCGGGCTATCAATCCACCGCCGACCGGCAGAAATTCGTCGAGGCGGTCGAAGCGATGACCAGCTTTGACGCCGGACTGGATCATGTGCAGGGTGCCAAGGTCTTCAATGGCAAGACTCACCAGGTGTTCAGCACCCAGTTCATTTCCAAGGTGGAGGCGGGCAAACTGACGCGTGTGCATACCACCAGCATTGAGGAAAGCCTTTATCCCGATGCCGTGGATTACACCGCGCAGTCGTTCTGACAGTGGTGTTCAGATAAGTGCAGACAATGGGGCGCGCCGGGTTGCGCGCCCCTGCTTGAAAGGACGCGCATGGGCACCGGATCGCTTTTGATGCTGGCCACGCTGGAAGGCACTGTGATGGCCGCCGTGCTGGCCTTGGCGGCCGTTGGCCTCAGCCTCACTTTCGGGGTGATGCGGGTGGTGAATGTCGCGCATGGCGAGTTTTTCATGCTGGGTGCCGTGCTGGCCTGGGCAGTGGCGCAGGCCATGCCCTCGGCCCCGCTGGGCTTTGTGGCAGCCCTGCTGATCGCACCCGCACTGGTGGGGGCCTTGGCATGGGTGACGGATACCGCGCTGCTCAAGCGGTTGAATTACAACCCGGATTCTACCATCGTTGCCACGATCGGCCTGTCTTACCTGATCCAGCAGGGCGCGCTTTCCTTCTTTGGCCCCGATGCACGGGCGGTAGCGGCCCCTTTTACCCTGCGCCTGCAATTTCCCGGTTTCGGCTATTCGGGCTACAAGCTGTTCGTGGTGGCAGCGGCGCTGCTGGTGCTGCTGGCGGTCTGGTGGGGGCTGACACGCAGCCGCGCCGGGCTGGTGATGCGTGCCACGCAGGTCGATCGCAACACAGCGCGCGCCTTTGGCATCAATGTGGATCGGGTTTATGCAGGCACCTTCGCGCTAGGGGCGGCGCTGGCGGCACTGGCGGCTGTGCTGCTCGCTCCGATTTCGCAAGCGCATTACCTGATGGGGCATGACCCGCTGCTTTTGTCTTTCATCGTGGTCATCATCGGCGGATTGGGCAGCCTGCGCGGCACGCTGCTGGCGGCGCTGGTGATCGGGCTGGCCGATGGCATTCTGTCGATGCTTTACCCGCCCACCCTAGCCAAAATCCTTGCCACGCTGGCTGTCGCCATGGTGCTGGTCTTCCGCCCGCAGGGCCTGTTCGGAGACCGGACATGAAGGCGCTTGGACTACATCTGGGCGTTCTGCTCACGCTCGCTCTGGCCGGGCTGCTGTTGCCTGACTATCATCAGGGTATGCTGACACGGGTGCTGGTGATGGCGGTTTTCGCCACCGGCTACAACCTCGCCTTCGGTTATACCGGGCTGCTGAGCCTAGGCCATGCGCTGCATTTCAGCGCAGGCATGATGGCGGCCGGGCTGGCAATGCGTGACGGCATGGCCCCCGAAGCGGCCTTGCCGCTTGGCGCGCTGGCGGGCACGGTTTCGGCGGCGCTGACCGGAATACTGGCGCTGCGCACAAAAGGCGTCAGCTTCATGATCGTGACGCTGATGTTCGCGCAAGCCTTTTACCTGACTTTACTGTATTTCGGAGCCTTCACAGGCGGGGACGAGGGCTTTCCACTGCCCGGTTCCGCCCGACAGATGTTCGGGTTGGACCTGACGCAGCCCGGCCCGCGCTTCACCGTGGCGCTGCTGCTGTTTGGCATCGCCTTGCTGGTGCAAGCGGCCCTGGTACGCGGACGCTTTGGCCGCAGCATGGTGGCGATACGGGAAAACGAGGAACGCTCGCGCATGCTGGGCTATAATCCGTTTACCATCAAGCTCACGGCGTTAACCCTTTCTGGGCTTTATGCCGGAGTGGCGGGGGCGGCCTATGGCCTGCTGTTCGGCTATGTTGGTGCCGGGTTTGGCACCACGCAATATTCCATCCTGCCGATGCTCTATGTGCTGCTGGGGGGTGCGGGCACGACCTTGGGGCCGCTGCTGGGGGCGGGGCTGATGGCCTGGCTGATTGACGCAGCCTCCAGCCTGACCGAGGCCTCGCTGGCCATCATCGGCGCTGTATTGATCGCACTGGTGGTCTTTGCGCCCAAGGGCATTCTGGGCACGATCCGGGAAAGGGGGGCAAAATGGCTGCCGTGATCTTGCAGGCCACCGGCCTCAGCCGCGCCTTTGGTGGTTTGCGCGCGGTGGAGGCTGTGGACCTCAACCTGACCGCTGGCGAAATACATGCGCTGATCGGCCCGAATGGTGCGGGCAAGACAACGCTTGTCAGCCTTCTTTCCGGGCGGCTGTCGCCCGATGCCGGGCGCATCATCTTTGCAGGCGAAGACATCACCCGCCTGCCCGCCCATACCCGAGTCGCACGCGGCATCGCCTATACGTTTCAGATCACCTCGATCTATGGCGGGCTTTCCGTCTTTGACAATCTGGCGCTGGCTGTGCAGCGCCACCGTCCGCGTGATCTGCGCCAAGCGGTTCAGGCGGCGGCAGATCGAGTGGGCCTGGGCAGCTATCTGCAAGCAGAAGCAGGGCTGCTGTCTTATGGTCATCAGCGCCTGTTGGAGTTGGGCATGGGGCTGGCGCTGCACCCCCGCCTGCTGATCCTCGACGAGCCGACGCAGGGCCTCGCGGCAGGAGAGATTGGCGATTTCATCAACCTGATCCGTGGCTTGCAAGGCACCACCATCTTGCTGATCGAGCATAATATGGAGGTGGTCATGGCCCTGGCGCAACGGATCACCGTATTGAACATGGGGCAGGTGCTGGCCGCGGGCACCCCTGCGGAAATCCGCGCCAATGCCGCCGTGCAAGCCGCTTATCTGGGGGTTGAACATGTTGCAGATTGAGGGGCTGACCGCCGGATATGGCGCTGTCACCGTGCTGCGTGAGGTGAACCTGATCGCGGAACCGGGGCGGGTCACCTGCGTGATGGGCCGCAACGGCGCAGGGAAGACCACCCTTCTGCGCAGCATCATGGGGCAGACAACCCGCCTTTCGGGCGGCATTTTCCTGAACCGGACCCCGCTGCACAACCTGCCTGCGCATGAGGTTCCGGGCCATGGGATTGGCTATGTGCCGCAGGGCCGCCGCCTGTTCGGGCCGCTGACCGTCGCCGAAAACCTGCAAATCGGTCTGATGACGCGCAGCAAATCCGCCGCAACCTTGGAGCGCGTGCTGACCCTGTTCCCCCGCCTGCGCGAACGGCTGAATCAGCAAGCCGGAACGCTTTCGGGAGGTGAACAGCAAATGCTGGCGCTGGCCCGTGCGCTGTGCCTGGAACCTTCGGTGCTGCTGCTCGACGAGCCGACCGAGGGGCTGCAACCTTCGATGATCCAGTTGATCCGCGACAGTGTGACGAGCCTGAAAGCCGAAGGCGTGGCGATCATTCTGGTCGAGCAGCGGGTCGAGGCGGTTCTGTCGATTGCCGATACAATCGCGTTCATGGCGCAGGGGCAAATCGTGGAAACGCTGCCCGCCCAAGGCATTGGCCCCGAGCCTTTCCAACGGCATATCGGAATATAAACGGGCGATCACATTCAACGTGAACGCCCGTTCTGTTAACGCAGATTAATCGCGCAGCAATTCATTGATCGAGGTTTTGGAGCGGGTTTGCGCATCCACTTTTTTCACGATCACCGCGCAATACAGGTTGATCCCGTTCTTCGACGGCATCGACCCCGCCACAACAACCGACCCTGCCGGCACTTCGCCATACATCACGGCGCCGGTCTCGCGATCGACGATCTTGGTGGATTTGCCGATAAACACGCCCATGCCCAGAACCGAGCCTTCGCGGACGATGCAGCCCTCAACCACCTCGGACCGGGCACCAATGAAACAATTGTCCTCGATGATGGTCGGGCCGGCCTGCATCGGCTCCAGCACGCCGCCAATGCCGACGCCGCCGGACAGGTGCACATTCTTGCCGATCTGCGCGCAGGAGCCGACAGTGGCCCAGGTATCGACCATGGTGCCTTCATCGACATAGGCCCCAAGGTTCACAAAGCTGGGCATCAGCACCACGCCCTTGGCGATGAAGGCCGACTTGCGCACGATGCAATTCGGCACGGCGCGGAATCCCGCCGCGCGGAACTCGCCCTCGCCCCAGCCTGCGAACTTGCTGTCAACCTTGTCCCACCAGCTCGACCCCTGAGGGCCGCCCGATTGCAGCTCCATATCCTTCAGGCGGAAGCCCAGCAGCACGGCTTTCTTGGCCCATTGGTTCACATGCCAATCGGCGCCGCGCTTTTCCGCCACGCGCAGGCTGCCTGCGCCAAGCGCCTCCAGCGTGGCCTCGATGGCATCGCGGGTCTCGCCCTTGGTGGCCGGGGTGATGGAGTCGCGCGCTTCCCACGCGGCTTCGATGGCGGTTTCCAAGGCGGCGTTGGACATGGCGTTCCCTTCCCTATGGCGATCAATCCGGCAAAGCTATAGACGTGGCGAAAGGCCCGCGCAACGCCGACAGGAGCACCGATGACCGACGAGACCCGCAGCCACCCGTTCCGCGACAGTGTGCAGGATGTGGCCGCCACCCATCGCATCCCCGATACGCCGCAAACCCGCGCGCCCGCCTATCGGCTGGCCTTCACCGACACCGATTTCCTGATGCGCGAGGAATTGCGCCCGGTGCGGTTGCAGTTGGAATTGCTGAAACCCCAGATGATTCTGGATGAGCGCAGCATCAGATCCACCATCGTGCTGTTTGGCGGGGCGCGTATCCCCCGGCCCGAGCAGGCAGAAACGGCCCGCACGCCCATGTTGGGCGAGTTGTCCAAATACTATGAGGAGGCCCGCCGCTTCGCCCGGATGATGACCGAGCGCAGCCTGGAAAGCTATGGCCGCGAGGATGTGATCGTGACAGGCGGCGGCCCCGGCGTGATGGAGGCCGGGAACCTTGGCGCGCATGAGGCGGGCGGGCAGTCCATTGGCCTGAACATCGTGCTGCCGCATGAGCAGGCCCCGAACGCCTATGTTACGCCTGACCTGTCGTTCAACTTTCACTACTTTGCCATTCGGAAGATGCATTTCCTGATGCGCGCCAAAGCGATCTGCATCTTTCCCGGCGGCTTTGGCACGTTGGACGAAATGTTTGAAAGCCTGACCCTGATTCAGACCAAACGAATGAAACCAGTGCCGTTCCTGCTGTTTGGCCGCAGCTTCTGGGAGCGGGTGCTGAACTGGGAGGTGCTGGCCGAGGCAGGCACGATCAGCCCGGAAGACCTTGATCTGTTTCAATATGTTGAAACCGCCGAAGAGGCGATGGCGGCGATTGACGGATTCGCTCAGCCCTGCGTGTGAAGAGTTTCGCGCTGCCAGTCCGGCGCGAACTCCACCTCTGACACCCCGGCAAAGCGGGCGAGGCGGGCCAGCTCCGCCTCCAGCTTGGCCCGGCGGGCGGCGGTCAGGCGCAGGCTTGCCTCGGGCCAGAAGGCGCGCACCCGCAGCCTGTCTGCATCGCGAAAGGCCTTGATGTCGATGCGGCCGATCAGACGGTCGCCCTCCAGCACCGGAAAGACGTAATAGCCGTATTTACGCTGCGCTTCCGGCACGAAAACCTCGATCCGGTAGTGAAATCCGAACAGGCGTTCGGCGCGTTTGCGGTCGCGCAGCGCCGGATCGAAGGGTGAGAGGATGCGCAGGCGCGGGGTGACTTGCGGCTGTTCGCCAAGGGTCTCGGGGCGGCACAGATGCTTGCGCAGGGCACCATCAGCCCCGGCCACCATGACCTCCAGCACCTCGCCCCGGCGCAGCGCGGCATCAGCCCAGGCCCGCGCCTCCTCGGGTGTGACCCCAGCCCAATAGGCGGCAATCTCGCCCGGCGTGGCAAAGCCCAGCCGATCCAGCGCCGCCGCGCAGAGCGTATCGCGGCTTTCTTCCTCCGAAGGCGCGGCCAGCCGGAACGGTTCCGGAATCACCCGCTCGGTCAGGTCATAGACCTTGCGGAACCCCTCGCGCCGGGTGACCGACAGAGCACCCGCCCGCCACAGAAACTCCAGCGCGGCCTTGGAGGGGTGCCAATCCCACCAGCCACCCTTGCCGCGCGCCTCGCCCTCACCCACCTCGGCCGAAGTCACCGGGCCATGATCGGCAACCCGTTGCAAAACCTCGTCAAACTTGGTGTGAAACCCATCGCGCTGCCAGCCGGTCCAACGCTCTACCAGCCGCGCACGATCACGGGCGAAGCGGTGGCGCCAATGCGGAAACAGGGTCATGGGCAGAATGGAAGCGTCATGCGTCCAATGCTCCCACAACGCGCGCTGCGCGAGCAGACGATCCAAGGCCTGCGGCTGATAGCTTTGCCGGCGGGCCAGCAGAATCATCTGATGCGCCCGCGCCACGGTGTTGATGCTGTCCACCTGCACAAAGCCGATCCGGTCGATCAGCGCCGCAAGATCAGCCCCTTTGGCCGGGCCGGAAGGTGCCTCGGCCAAAGCATGACGACCCAGAAAAATGGCGCGGGCTTGCGGGTTGGAAAGTGACGGATTTGACATTTCAACATGCTAGCAGCCGATTGCAGGCACGCAATCCCCCGCGTCTCAGCAGAAAGCACGCCCGCCTGCGGAGGCTCACCCAAAGGACAAGACCGCTAAATGCGCCAAAGTTCTGCCACAAGCCCAAGGCAAATTCGCGCATGGGTTGATAAGAGGTATCATATGAAACGAATTGGCAAACTCTCTTTGCTGGCAATGCTGGCATTGACTGCGGGTCAAAGCCATGGGCAAACGCCAGAGGCCAAAGCAGATTTGGCACTGTTGGAGACACGCGCAGCCGCTGATGCAGACATGGCAGCCATCTGGTCGCAACTGCGCGCTCAAGTTGGGGCCGGCACTGACCATAATGTCACGCAGCTCTTGGACATGTTCAGCGGCATTCGGCAAAATCGAGCAAGCAGCCTGCCATTGAACTATAGAGTACGGGCGCAGGTACAAACCGCTAACATCCGCGCACAGAACGTGGCAGCGATTTTGCGCAGCGACCTGAACGGCGACTGGCAGGTCAGCCGGGAGGAGTTGGTTGCATCATTAGGCCAGACCAATCGTGACGGAGGCGAAGCAGCAACGGCCTTTGTGCTCGGGGATGCAGATCAGGACGGCACCTTGAGCACAGACGAGATTAAAGCGGCGATCGAAGCGATGCTTGGCACGGCATCGCGTCAACATGGCCTGCCAAACGGTCAGCGCCTGTTCGATCTGGATGATGACGGCATTCTGACCCAATCGGAATATGACCGGGTGCTTGCGGCCCTGAAAAGCTGAGGGACACGGCGGGGCTTACAGCCCCGCCTCTGCCGCAATCTTAGCCCGACTTTTGCGCGCGCGTTCGGTGGCGGATTTCAACTGCCCACAGGCCGCCATGATATCCTCGCCACGCGGGGTCCGGATGGGCGAGGCGTAACCGGCCTTGTAGATGATATCGGCAAAGGCCTCGATCCGTTCCCAATCCGAGCGCTGATAGGGCGCGCCGGGCCATTCGTTGAAGGGGATCAGGTTGATCTTGGCCGGGATGCCTTGAATGAGCTTCACCAGCCGCTTGGCGTCGGCGTCGCTGTCATTCACGTCTTTCAGCATCACATATTCAAAGGTGATGCGCTCGCTGTTGGACAGGCGCGGATAGTCGCGCAGCGTCTCCAGCAGGGTGGCGATGTTCCATTTCTTGTTCACCGGCACCAGACGGTCGCGCACCTCATCTGTGGTAGCATGGAAGGAAATGGCCAGCAGACAGCCGATTTCCTCGGCGGTTTTGGCGATTTCCGGCACGATGCCAGAGGTGGACAGCGTGATGCGCCGGCGCGAAAGGCTGATGCCCTCGCCATCCATCACCACCTTCATGGCATCGCGGACATTCTCGAAATTATACAGCGGCTCGCCCATGCCCATCAGCACCACATTGCTGATCAGGCGAGTTTCATCCTTGGGTGTGCCCGGCACTGGCCATTCGCCCAGATCATCGCGGGCCAGCATCACCTGCCCCACGATCTCGGCTGCGGTCAGATTGCGCACCAGCTTTTGCGTGCCGGTATGGCAGAAAGAACAGGTCAGCGTGCAGCCAACCTGGCTGCTGATGCACAGCGTCCCGCGCGTTTCCTCAGGGATATAGACGGCCTCAACCTCATGCCCACCCGCGATGCGCAGCAGATATTTGCGGGTGCCGTCGGCGCTGATCTGGCGGGTGGCCACCTCGGGCACCTCGACCACGAAATTTTCGGCCAGCAGGGCGCGGTAATCCTTGGCCAGATTGGTCATCTGCGCGAAATCGCGCACGCCCCAGTGATAGATCCATTGCCAGACCTGACCGACCCGCATCTTGGCCTGCTTCTCTGGAGTGCCCGCCGCAATCAGCGCCCCGCGCAATTGGTCGCGCGTCAGCCCGACAAGGTTCGGCTTGCCGCCCTCGGGCAGCTTGCGCGGGATCGTCAGCACGTCCTGCGTGATGGGTGCCTGCGGGGTCGGGGTCGGGGCGGTCATGGCGAGGGCATCCCTGCGGTTTGGGCGGGTAAACAGCGTTTCTACAGGAAAATGCCGCGCTTGCCAAATGGCGAGCGCGGCATTGGATAACAGCGGCCTGCGCGGCTTATTTGCAGCGCTTGCTGGCGTCGTCGATGGCGGCGGTCACACCGCGCAGCGACAGCGTGTCCTTGGTCTGGGTGCCACGCCCAGAAACGCCGATCACAGTCGCGGTCGAGCCCTTCTTGAGCGCCGCGATGATCTGGGCATCCTGTTCGCCACCCGTGGTCCAGGCAAATTCGCCATCGGTGAACAGGTCATGCACCGTGCCGTCAATATCCAGCTTCACAGTGCTGTCCTTGGCGAAAGGATAGCCGCCGGTATAGCTGACCTCACCTTTCGAGCCACCGGCGCGATAGGTGACAAACAGCAAGATCTCGCTGCGGCTGGCATTCACGGGCTTGCCATCGCGCGTGGCTTCCGAAGATTTCGGGGCGGTCACAGCCCAGCATTCTTTCGGTGTGCCAGCCGGCGGCTCGGTAAACACCGACCAATCCGTCATCACGGCGACCTGATTGGTCGATTCCTGCGCATAAGCGCCGGTCGCAGCGATCAGCGCCAGCGTGGCCCCGCCAAGGGTGCGAGCGATCAAGGAGTTCATGCCTCAGCCTCCAGCCGAAAGTGCCTCTGCCAGCCCCGCGCCCCACCGCTTGCCGCGGCTTTTCGGTGGCGGGGCAAATTTCAACCCGATAAACCTTCATATCAGGAAAATGGCAAGCCGCGAAAGGCCGATAGGCAGGGAATCGCGCAACTGTTATGGGGGACAGGCGATGACAGCGGTTGCAATGGTCGAGCTGTGGCGCGGCGGCATGCTGGAAAGCACACATCTTGGGCATGCGGTGATCTGCGACGGCAGCGGCCAGATTGTCGAGGCCTGGGGCAATCCTGGGCGTGTGATCTTCCCGCGCTCCTCCTGCAAGATGTTGCAGGCCTTGCCGCTGGTGGAAAGCGGAGCGGCCGATGCTGCGGGGCTGACCGGGGCGCAACTGGCGTTGTCTTGTGCCAGCCATCAGGGTGCCGCGCTGCATGTGAATGCTGTGCGCGACTGGCTGGGCGCGCTTGGCTTGGGCGAGGCCGATCTGCGCTGCGGCAGCCATGAGCCCTATGACAAGACCGAGCGCAACCGCCTCATCAAGACCGATGACAGCCCGTGCCAGTTTCACAACAACTGCTCGGGCAAACATGCCGGGATGCTGACCTATACTCGCCATATCGGAGCGGGGCCGGACTATGTTGATCCCGCCCACCCATTGCAGCGTGCCATTCTGGAAGCGTTCGAGGCCACCACCGGTGAGGTTTCTCCCGGCTTTGGCATCGACGGATGCTCTGCCCCCAACTTTGCCTGCACAGTCGAAGGGCTGGCCCGCGCCATGGCTTTCTTTGCTGCCGCCCCCGCAGACGGCACCGCCCGCGAGCGCGCAGCACATCGGCTGACCCGTGCCATGGCCAGCTTTCCCGAATTTGTCGCAGGCGAGGGCCGCGCCTGCACCATCCTGATGCGGGAAATGGGAGGGCGTGTGGCGATCAAGACCGGGGCCGAAGCGGTGTTCATCGCCATCATTCCCGAAAAGCAACTGGGCATCGCGCTGAAGATCGAGGATGGCAATTCCCGCGCTTCCGAGGCCGTCATTGCCGCGCTGTTGCAGCGGTGCGGCGTGCTGTCGCCCGAGGCGGCGGCACGATATACCTGTGCGCCACAACGCAATTGCCGGGGGCTTGTCACCGGCCATGTGCAGTTGGCACCGGGTTTCCCGCACTGACCCGCCAAACAGCAAAGGCCCCCGCCTTTGCAGGGGCGAGGGCCAAGCCGACAGCAAGCACCCGGTGAAACAGGCTGGGTGGGGGCAATCGTCCGTCCCACCGGGCTTTGTCACTTGCTACAGCTTCGGTATCGCAAGTTGACGTGGCGGAAATGCGGGCCTCGCGCGGTCATTCAGCGGAATTTTCGGGGCGAATCCAAGGCGCACCGCAAATGTTGATTTGTTAACCGGGGAATGGCAGCATTGTGACATGAGCATGATGCCGCCCGTTCCGCCGCAGCCTATCCCCTTCGCCGCCCGCGACGAGGTGGTCAGCTTTGACCGGCACGAGCTTGGGGCCATCCTCTCGGTCTATGGCCGCATGGTGGCGGCGGGCGAGTGGCGCGATTACGGCTTTGCTGCCATGCGCGATGTGGCGGTGTTCTCGATCTTCCGCCGCACGGCAGAGGTGCCACTCTATCGCATAGAAAAGCGCCCCAAGCTGCGTGCCAGACAGGGGGCCTATGCCGTGCTGGGCGAGGGCGGGCAGGTCTTGCGGCGCGGGCATGATCTGGCGGCGGTGCTGCGCTTCTTTGACCGCAAGCTGATCAAACCGATCGAGTGATCCGCCGCCGCGCCGTCACTGGCCCGTCGCCTGACGCCTCGATCCGGGCAATCGCGGTCGGGATCTCCTCCTCCACCACCGCCATGAATGCCCCGGTGGCGTGGATCATCCGGCTCTCCGACAGGGCGATGGCGACATGGCCCTTCCAGAACAGCAGGTCATTGCGCTGCACCGCCGCGCCCTTGGGGATCGCTTCACCGCAAGCCGCCTGAAGATCACTATCCCCCGGCAGGTCGATGCCACAGGCGTGAAACGCGATCTGCGCCAGCCCCGAACAGTCGATCCCGGCACTGGAATTGCCCCCCCACAGGTAAGGCGTGTGCAAGAACATCTGCGCCACCGTCGCCTGGTCGTCATGATGCGCGCCCAGCGGTTTCAGATGCGCCAAAGGCACAAAGCCCTGCGGTGTCTCGGCCCAAGACCCCTGCGCCCCGGTCACCCGCAGCCGCGCGCCCATGCTCAGCGCCGCGCGGTCGCGATGCTGCACCTTTGGGCCCTCGTAAAGATGCGTGCTGGGGGTGGAGACCCAATGCGTCGCCGCCTCGGCCTCCGCCAGCTCCGCCTCGCGCAGATAACCGCAATAGCCATCCTTGGCCGCTTGCACAAAGGCCCAGCCCGCGTGGCGGTCGATCACCACCACCGCCTCGCCCCAGATCACCTGCCGATCACGGGCACCCTCCGGCACCTTCAGCAGATCAGCCACCGGCACCGCCACGCGCGCCGGCTCGCCCACCACAAAACGCGGCGCATCCACCTGACCGCGCAAGCTGTCCAGTGCGGCGCGGGCATTGGCAGGGGTCAGACGCCGATCCATCTTACAGCCCCAGCATGGCGGGCAGGCCCAACAGCAGCGCCCGCGCGCCCTGCCCCACGCCCCCCTTGGGCCGCGCCGGGGCATCGCTCGGCGTATGACCGTAAATGTCGAAATGCATATAGCGCGGATGATCGGCAAAACGGCGCAGGAACAAGGCCGCCGTGATCGACCCGGCAAAGCCAAAGCCCGGCGCATTGTCCAGATCGGCAATTCCCGGCTCGATGACACTTTCATAGGCATCATGGAAAGGCAGCCGCCAGACAGGATCAGCCCCCGCCACCGCGCCCGCCTCCAATGCCGCCGCCAGTTCGGGAACATCAGTGTAATAGGGCGCGAGATCAGGCCCCACCGCCACCCGCGCCGCGCCGGTCAGTGTTGCCATGGAGATCAGCAAGTCCGGATTTTCCTCGGCCGCCCAGGCCAGCGCATCGCCCAAGACCAGCCGCCCCTCGGCATCGGTGTCATTCACTTCCACCGTCAGGCCCTTGCGCGAGCGCAGAATGTCCTTCGGCCGCATCGCCCGCCCCGAAACGCTGTTTTCCACCGCCGGCACGATGACGCGCAGCCGAATCGGCAGGTTCACCTGCATGATCATCTGCGCCAGCCCCATCACTGTGGCCGCGCCGCCCATATCCTTTTTCATCAACTGCATGCCAGAAGACGGCTTGAGGTTCAGCCCGCCCGTGTCAAAGCAAACGCCCTTGCCAACCAGCGTGACACTCGGCCCCCGGTCGCCCCATTGCATCGACATGATCCGCGGTGCCCGATCAGAGCCCTTGCCGACGGCATGCACCATGGGGAAATCGCGTTCCAGATCGGTGCCCTGCACCACCTGCGTTGCGGCCCCGAAACGGTCGGCCAGCGCGAGAAAGGCCTCCTGCAACTCCTCCGGTCCCATATCGGCCGCCGGGGTATTGATCAGATCGCGCGTCAGCCATTCGCCCGCGGCCATGGCCCCGACGCTCAAAGGGCAAGCCCCGGCAGGGCATTTCACCTGCGGCAGGCTGCGCGAAGCGGGTTTGTAATGGTCAAAACGATATTGCGCCAGTTGCCAGCCAAGCGCCGCCTCGGTCGCCAATTCGCGGGGCAAACCTTCAAAATGCCAATCCCCGGCAGGCAGAACCGCCACCGCCTTGGCCAGACCAAAGCGCTGCCGCCGCCGCGCCGCAGCGGTGCCCAGCCCGATCACGGCACCCGCGACCCCCTCGCCGGGGATCAACGCCACCTCGCCCCAGCCCGCCTTGAACCCCGCATCCCGAAGCCAGGCTGCCACCGACGCAGGCTGCGCCTCCAGCCAGGTGCCCAACCCTTCGGGGCTGACAACGTGCAAGGGACGCGAGGGCGCTTGCGGATCGGCAAAGGCGGGGGTCATGTTCGTGGCTCCTTCCGGTTCGGCCCGAGCCTAGCCCATCCGGTGCCACCTGCAAGTCAGCTTGATTCGATCATGGCCCGATCCACCACCAATGATCTTTCCGCCACACGCATGAGCCGCGCCCAGACCGCCGAAAAGGCCGTGGTATCCGCCTGATCGAGACAATGCCGCAAATCCCCCGCGACCTGGGCGAGGCTCAGCATGCCCAATTGTTCCGACATGCGCTGCAAGCGGCGCAATTGCCGTGACAGATCCTGCAACTCATGCGCCCGCACCTGCGCCGCAAGGCCCGACATGGTCAGCGCCAATTCCCCCAAAGCGCGCGTCACCACCTGTTCCGCCTGCACTGTGCCCAGATCCCGATACATGGCCGCGACCGGTTCGATGTTCTGGCGTAGCTGATCTGTCGGCCGCAAGACCGTGACTTTCCCCATGATTTTCACACCCGATTGAAAACACCCAAGCTCAGCTTGCACGCGCAGGCTGAACAAAAGGTTTCGATGCCCCCAAGAAACTTCTCGAATTTTCTGCAATTGCAGCATAAGGAGGCAAAAACCTGACGGAGGAAGTGATGGACGAAGCCAAGCCCCTGCCCGGTTATCTGGTTGGCCGCTACCACGGCTGGCGGGCCACGACCTATCAGGACAACAAGGCTTGGTATAAACGCCTTGCAGCCAACGGCCAGCATCCGCGCGCCATGATCATCTCCTGCTGCGATTCCCGCCAGCATGTGACCTCGATCTTCGGTGCGGATGAAGGCGAGTTCTTCATTCACCGCAACATTGCAGGCCTCGTGCCGCCCTATTGCCCTGATGGTGGCAATCACGGCACCTCGGCCACGGTGGAATATGCCGTGACTGCGCTCAAGGTCGCCCATATCATCGTGATCGGTCATTCTGCCTGTGGCGGCGTGAAGGGCTGCGACGACATGTGTTCTGGCAAGGCCCCGCAATTGCTGGAGAAATCCAGCTTTGTCGGGCGCTGGATGGATATTCTGCGCCCCGGATATGAACGTGTCAGCCATCTGCCCGATGCTGATCGCGCCGCCGCGCTGGAAAAGCAGGCCGTGCTGATCAGCCTTGAAAACCTGATGAGCTTTCCTTTCGTCCGCGAGGCCGTCGAGCAGGACATGCTGACCCTGCATGGGCTGTGGAATGACATCGGCGAAGGCGGGCTGGAGCATTACGAACCCTCGCAGCGCAGTTTCGTTTCGATCTGACCTTGAACTGCCGTGGGGGCACCCTATCTGGTCAAAAATGCCGGAGGATATGATGCCCGACATGCTTGCGCTCGCTGCGCAAAATATGCTGTCCCCTGTTATTCTTTGCTTTGTTCTGGGCCTTTTGGCCGCCGTTGCCCGATCTGATCTGACAATCCCCGAGGCCGTGGCAAAGGGCATGTCGATCTATCTTCTGTTTGCCATCGGTTTCAAAGGCGGCGTGGCTGTGGCGGCGCATGGGGTGAATCTGACGCTGGGCAAGGCCATGCTGGCCGGGATCGCGCTCTCCTTCCTGCTGCCCTTTCTGGCTTTCGCGCTGCTGCGCGCCATCACCGCCATGTCAGTGACCGATGCCGCGGCAGTTTCGGCGCATTACGGGTCGATCTCCATCGTCACCTTCGTCACCGCCACCTCGGTTCTGCAAGCACAGGACATCGCCGCCGAAGGCTACATGGTGGCCGTCGCCGCCGCGATGGAGGCCCCGGCCATCATCAGCGCACTGTGGCTGGCCAGCCGGGGCGGCGCACGCAGCGAGGGCGACGGCGATCTGTGGCGCGAGATTTTCCTCAATGGCTCTATCGTCTTGCTGGTCGGCTCCTTCCTGATCGGGGCTATCACCGGCGACAAGGGCATGGCGCGGATCGAAGCCTTTATCGTCACGCCCTTTCAGGGGGTGCTGTGCCTGTTCCTGCTGGATATGGGGCTGGTGGCCGGGCGCGGCCTTGCACAGGCCGGCAAGCTCTTGCGCGGCGGCACCCTTGCCTTTGGCATGATCATGCCTCTGCTGGGGGCGGCAACGGCCCTTTTGGCGGGGCTTGCGCTTGGCCTCTCCACCGGCGGCGTGGCGCTGTTCATGGTGCTGGGGGCCTCGGCCAGCTATATCGCTGTGCCCGCCGCCATGCGCGTCGCCTTGCCAGAGGCCAACCCGTCGCTCTCGCTCTCGCTGGCGCTTGGCATCACCTTCCCTTTCAACCTGACCCTTGGCATTCCGCTTTACATCGCGGTGGCCCAAGGTCTGACCGGAGGCTGACCCATGCAGACCCATCTGGCTAAACGCGTCGAAATCATCATCGAAGCTCCGATGGAAACCCGCCTGACCGCCGCGTTGGAAAAGGCGGGGGTCACCGGCTTTACCATCCTTCCGGTTCTGGGAGGCTCTGGCCGCTCGGGGCGCTGGAGCCGCGAAGGCCAGGTGGGCCGCGCCGGAATGGTGGCGGTGATCTGCCTCATTCGCCCGGAGCGGCTGGATGCTTTGCTGGATGCCGCTTTCGCGGTGGTGGATCGGCATATCGGCGTGGTCAGCGTGACCGACGCGCAGGTTTTGCGCGCCGAACGCTTCTAAGGTTCAGCGCAACTCCAGGCCTGCGGGCCAGCGCATTTCAACCTCCAGCCCGATGTCCTGAACAGCACCGGGTTCAAGTTCGAAATGCCAGCCCAGCAGGCCGCGCTGGCCTTCCGGGTCAATCTCATCCGGCGTTTCGGTCGCGGTATAGGTGATCTTCAGATCATCCTGCTCGGAATAGGGCACCTGATCCAGCAGATGCACCGGCCAGGCCTCGTTCGTCAGGTTCTCGATCTTCAGCACCGCCGCCTCCTTGCGCGCGGTGTCAGAGCTGAACACCCCGGCGTCGCCTTCGCTGTTGCGGGGCATGTCGCGCGTCAGACTCAGGCCTTCGATCGGGCCGAAGGGCAGTTCCAGCTTGTCGCCTGCCGCCACGGTGCCGATATCCTGCCCGCCCACCAATTGCCCGTCGCGGAACAGATACACCATGCCGGGCAGCAGCAATTCCGGCAGCGCCTCGGCCTTGGCCACCACAAAAGCCGTCGAATCGCGGCGCGGCACGGCGCGGGCCTCAACCTCCGGCGTCAGGCTCAGTTCCGATAGCGCGACCCTCAGATCCTCGACGCCCGAAGCCACAGTGACCGCCCCCGGTGCCTGATACACCGCGATGTCGCCCATCATCTGCATTTCCATCCCACGGGCTGGTGCGGCGGCGACAGGCTCCATCATCACCTCCGCCACAGCATCGGCCACAGAGGCCCCCACCATCGGCGGTTCGGGCTTCTCGGCCCGGCGCAAATCCGGCCACAGCTCGGAAGGCGCAGCCTGAGCGGCGGGTTGCGCGGTCGAAAGCGTCAGCGCCACGCCCTGCCAATCCTCGCCCGAGGACTGGCTGACCAAAGCCCCCCGGTTCAGCACCAGCTTTGGCGCAGGCTTGCGCGACAGATGCGCGTCGTAAACCGGCTGCCAACGCGCCTCACTGACGTAATGACGCAGGGTGATTTCAGCCTTGCCGGCCTGCCGCTGTTCCAAATCGACCGAAAGCAAGGCCTTGTCGGCCTGCGCCGCGCGCCGGGCCTCCTCGGCGGCGCGGGCCTGATCGAGTTTTGCGCTGGCCTTGTCCAAAGCGCGTTCCAGTGCCGGACGCCCGGCGCGCAGTTCCAGCGCTGCCTGTTCGGCGGCCAGCACCTCGGCCCCGATCATTTGCGCCATGGCGGCCAGATCGGCGGGGGCTTGCGTTGTCACCTCGGCCTCCGAGCGGCGCAGGAAATCGCCCCGCGCCGTGATCGCCCCGATCTGGGCATCCAGCCGTGCCAACTCCAACTCGGCCGCATCCCGCGCCGCTTCTGCCGCGCTCACCGCCGCTTCCAGCTCGGGGAAGGGCACCTCGGCACCCGGTGCCATTCCGGCCTGTTGCAGCACAAAGGCCCCCAGGCTGGTGGTCTCGGCGTTCAGCCGGATCAGCCCCGGATCAATGCCCTGCGGCAGATCGCCAATCCGAAGCTGATGGCTGCCCGCAGGCAGATCAAGGCTGACCACCCGCGTCACCTCGGCCCCTTGCGGGTAAAGCGTCACCGCGGTGATGCGGCTGGTGGCGGTGAAACTCTCGGCCCGCGCCCCCAGCGGCAACGCGGCAAGAGCAAAGGCGAACAGGCAATGGCGCATGAAATCCCCCAGTGGCAATCGCCCGCAGGATGCGTCAGCCCTCGTCGCCCGGCAAGCCCTCACCCCAAGCCGCGCCCTGCATTTCGCGCAAGCGGCTGGCGGTGCGCTCAAACTCAAACGCCCCGGTGCCCTCGATATACAGCCGCTCCGGCACATCGGCGGCAGAGCAGATCAGCCGCACCTTCGCCTCATACAGCGCATCAATCAGCGTCACAAAGCGCTTGGCCTCGTTGTAATTGCTGGCCGAAAGCTGCGGAATATCCTCCAGGATCAGCACCCGCACCGCCTGCGCAATGGCCAGATAATCTGCTGCGCCCAATGGCCGGGCGCATAGCTCCCAGAATGTGCAACGCGCCACCCCATTGGCAAAGCGCGGCAGCTCCACCTTGCGACCATTCACCTCCAGCACCAGCACCTCGCCCGCGCTGCCCCCCGAAAGATCATGCCAGATCGCGCTGATCGCCGCCCCACTTTGCCCCGCCGGATGAAAGTAAACCTGCGCGCCCTGCAAGCGGTGCTGCCGGTAATCATTCGGGCTTTCCAGCTGATGCACCACAAAGGTTTCGCGGATATGCGCGATAAAAGGCAGGAACAGCGCGCGGTTGAGGCCGTTTTTATACAGGTCTTCCGGCACCCTGTTCGAAGTGGTGACAATCACCACCCCCGCCTCTTGCAGCATGGTGAACAGCCGCCCCACGATCATCGCATCCGTGATGTCGGTGATCTGAATCTCGTCAAAGGCCAGCAGCCGCACATCCTTGGCCACCGCCTCGGCCACGGGTTTCAGCGCATCCTCCACGCCCTTTTGCCGGGCGGCATGCATGCCCTTGTGGATCTCCTGCATGAAGGCGTGGAAATGCACGCGGCGCTTGGCCGTGATCGCCAGATGCTCGACAAACAGGTCCATCACCATGGATTTGCCACGCCCGACCCCGCCCCAAAGGTAAAGCCCCTTGGGCGGCGGCGCAGGCCGCGCGAACAGCCCGGCAAACAAGCCGATCTTGCGCGTGGCATGGGCTTCTAACCACGCGCGCAGGTCTTCCAGCACGGGCAAGACCGCACGTTGCGCCGGATCAGCGCGCAGGCTGCCCTCGGCCACGCGGGCGTCGTAAATCTCGATCAAAGTCTGTCGCATGCAATAGTATACCGCGCCGGGCCGCCTGAGGCTACAGGCAAACCAGTGTCAGGAAATGGCCCGACACATCGGTCCAGCGGCCCGTGATCTCGCGCCCTGCCGGGATCACCCCGACATCCTGCCGGAACCGCGCCGAAAACTGCCCCGGTGCGATGGTCACGGCCACCGAGTCAAACCCCAGCATCTGCCGGGTGAGACCATATTGCGCCTTGTAAACCGCTTCCTTGGCCGAAAAGATCAGCTTGGCCTCGTGATCCGTCGCCTCGGCCTCCTCTGGCACCAAAACGCTGTCGCGCAGCTCAACGGGCAGGGCGATGGCGGGTTCAAGGTCCACCCCCATGGCACGGAAACGTCCGGCCACCGCAAGGCACAGCCGCTCGCTATGGGTGATCGAGCCTGCAACGCCCATCGGCCAGATCGGTGCTCGATCCGCCCCGGCAGGCAGCGGGCGCGCGGGCA
>ERZ761609.895-NODE-895-length-30334-cov-54.268569_pt1 | contig 30334 bp, 19 predicted proteins | sample MGYA00511163_ERZ761609 | MGnify/ENA primary metagenome ERZ761609 (study PRJEB28899, sample SAMN02445070) | bioreactor sludge metagenome | biome: EBPR sludge | place: Australia: Brisbane, Thorneside Wastewater Treatment Plant | collected 2011-12-16 ...
TTTGCAACAAGAGAAGAAGAGAGTAATTTTTGTCAACTTTTTTTAGGACGGGACAGGTTACGGGTCTTTAATTAGGATATATATATTAATGAAAGTGAATCAGGATGAAAATTTACGGATTTAAAAATCATTGATAAGACCGAAATTTATCAAACCGTCGAGAAAACTGCTTTCCTTATTTAGTGCGTAACTAACGCCGATAAGGCCGAGTCCGGTTTCAAGTCTTATTCCGAGGCCGTATCCGTAAAGAAAGCCGCTTTGCTCAGGGTAATTATTTATCTGATCAGACGGTCTGAAATAATATCCGGCGTCAAAAAATCCAAAGAGAAAACCTTTTTTTGAAACTGCATATCTAAGTTCAAAATTTTGTGATGCGATTCTCGAAGCCAGAAACTGTTCATTTCTGTAGCCGCGGATAAATCTGGATCCGCCAATTCTGAAATAATCGGAATCTTCAAGTTTGTCAGATCTTACTTCTCCGCCGAATAATTTCAGCAGAGTGGTCTGTCTCTGAAAAAAAGTATAATAAAATTCCAGATCGACAAAGTATCTTTGAATGGAATAGTTATCATTGAATCCCAGATTCTGAAGTTCGGCAGCATTAAATATTCTTTTGTTTCCGAATGAATAAAATGATTTATAAAGAAATCCTTTAGATGGAATAAATATATTATCGCGGTTATCATAAACCAATTCCACTCCGGAAGAGAGTATCCTTGAGTCAGCGACTATAATATTGCTGTTTTCAATGTCAGAAGGAATAACTCTTTCATACCCTCCGACAAGAGACACTGTAAATTTTCTTGAGAAAAGTAAATCGCCTTTAAGGTCCAAATTTCTTTTTGTATAAGTGCTGTCCTGAAGTCTCTGCAGAAATCCGAGATTCAAATTCAAAGGGAGATTAAAAAAATAAGGTTCGAAATATCTGAATGAAAGCTCCTGTGTTTCCTTAACTTCCTGAAGGTACTTCGCTTCGATTTTTCTTGCAGTGCCGAACAGATTTCTGAAAGAAACATTTACAAGACCTGTAAGATAACCTTCTGATACGCCTTCCACAGGCGGCACATATCCGAGTATTCCGTCAAAAGTATTGGTATTGCCTTCACGTACTTCGATCAGAAGTCCGGATTCATCTTTACCTTTTATTGAATATACTTTCGGTTCCGCGACATATTCAAAAATATTAAGTCTGTCTAGTTTTTCCTTAATTTGTAAAAGTGATTCTGTATCTATAATTTTTTTTTCATCCAGATCCAGCTCTCTGGCTATTACATAATCTTTAGTGGTCTCATTTCCCTTTATCCTCACCTGATCAATTTCAATCCTTGTATTTTCATCAATTAAAATATCAATATTAAGATTTTCAGTATCTCCTGATTTATTTACAGAAATATCCTTAACTATTATTTTAGCGAATGGAAGCCCTGCTTTTTCATAGGATTTAAGAAGCGAAACAATGTCGCTGTTAAGTTCGGAATCGTTTAATACATCTCCTGTTTTAGTCTCAAATCCGGATAAAATTTTCTCACGGCTGAAAGACTTATTCCCGGTAATATTAATCTCGCCTACTTTTATGCGCTCACCTTCTGAAATGACAAGTTCAATTTCAGCCGTAGAAGAATCCTCCGAAATTTTTAACGGATCTTTCTCAAACTTCATGTATAAAAAGCCGAGAGATTTATATCTGTCCCTGATGGTTTTCAGATCCAGCAGATACTGGTCCATGCTTAGCGGGGAATTACGGGAGGTGATCATCATATTAAAGATCTCTGTGCGCGTCAGAAAATCATTTCCGGAAACGGTTACGCTCTCTACATTTATCTGAGAATATATTTTACCGGAATAAAATAAGAGGGATATAGTTAAAATTAAATACCTGATCATTAAAATAAAACTAAGTCAACTGATTTTAAGATAAAATGTATTTTAACTGAAAAAAATTACAGTTAATAAAAATATATTTAATGACGCGAATCCTTAAAAATTTTTATATAAATCTTTTATGTCCGGCCGATGAATATTTGCAGGAAATTTATACAGAGCAGTATTCTTATATAGTTGCCGGTACTCATTGATGATTGAGTTCATAATTAACGCCGGTTTTGAAATATACATTGAAAATTTGTTATAAATTAGCGAATTTGTCAGTCTGTCAGTCAAGTTTTAGTTACAACGCTGATAAATGAAATAACTGAATGCAAATTCCGAACAAACCCCGGCTTCAGCCCTCAAAGTTTATTCGTGATATTTCAAATTAAATAAATATTTCATTTATAAAATACTAAAGTTTAATAAACTGTTCAGATTATTTTTTTAAAAATAATTAACACTAAATAAAACAGATAACGAATATTGATATTAAATGGATAAAGTTGTAGTGGCAATAGACGGACCTTCAGGTACGGGAAAGAGCACAACGGCAAGAATACTCGCGGAAAAGCTTAAATTTTTATACATAGACAGCGGCGCAATGTACAGGGCAATAACGTTTGAATTACTTAAGAATAATATTAAGCCGACTGATGTAAAGAAAATAGTCGACATTACCACTAAAGCCGACATAAAGTTTGACGGCGAGGAGGTTTTTTTAAACGGTAAGAATATTACAAAAGATATAAGGTCGCTTGATGTTACAAGCAAGGTTAGCAGCGTCAGCGCAATAAAAGATGTAAGGAAGATCCTTGTTAACAAGCAAAGGGAATACGCTAAAACAAATGACGTAGTAATGGACGGCAGGGATATAGGAACTGTAGTTTTTCCCAATGCTAAGTTCAAGTTTTTTCTTGTATGCGATCTGAAAACCAGAGCAGCAAGAAGGAGACAGGATTTTATAGAACACGGGATGAAACTTCCCATTGAAAAAATAATGGCGGAGCTCAAAAAAAGGGATTCTGTAGACAGTACAAGAAAAGAGAGTCCGTTGAAGAAAGCTAAAGACGCTGTGGAAGTAAATACGACAAATATGATAATAGAAGAACAGGTGAATTATTTATTAAGAATTGTAAACGGTCTGGATTAAATTCAGATCATTTTTAAAAAATATTTTAAACAAAGCCCGTAAGGGAATTAATTAATTAAACAATCTGAAGCTGCAAAAAATTAAGAAGCAGCGGAAGTGAAATGGCGGAGAGTTTTGCTTCGCCGGAAGGAATAAAACCTATAATGGTAGATACAGAAATTAAGGAAACAGCAATGAAAGAAACAGGAGATCCAAATGAAATGTCAGCTTCAATGAACAAAAAGATTAAAGCGGAAAAAGACAAGATTAAAATTATTGTAAGCGATTATGACGAAGCCGAGTATAAGCAGATGCTTGACCTTTATGAAAAGACATTTAATGTCATAAAGGAAAACGAACTTGTAAAAGGCAGAATAGTTGCTATCAACGGAGAAGATGTTTTAATTGACATCGGATCAAAATCCGACGGTAGAGTTTCTGTTAATGATTTTGCCGATCCTGAAGAGATAGCTGTCGGTAAGGATGTTGAAGTATTCTTAGAAAAGATTGAAGATAAGGAAGGTCAGCTTGTGCTTTCGAAAAAGAAAGCGGATTCAATGAAAATGTGGGACAGAATTGTTTCAGCACAGGAATCCGGCGTGATAGTAAAAGGAAAATGCATCAGAAGAATCAAGGGCGGATTTGTTGTAGATATTGCAGGATTATCTGCTTTCCTTCCGGGCTCTCAGATAGATACAAAACCAATCAGAGATTATGATGAATATGTAGGCAAAGTAATGGACTTCAAAGTTCTCAAAGTAAATAATGTAAATGAAAATATTATAGTCTCTCATAAGCTGATCATTGAAGAATCAATGAAAGGGCAGAGAGAGGAACTTCTGAATACTATTCAGAAGGGTATGACAATGAAAGCTGTCGTAAAAGCAATCACTGATTTCGGAGTGTTCGTGGATCTTGGTGGTCTTGACGGATTAATTCACATCACGGATCTTTCGTGGGGAAGGATAAACCATCCGAGCGATATAGTTCAGCTTGATCAGGCGATTGAAGTTTCAGTTCTTGAATTCGATCCGGAAAAACAGAGAGTCTATCTGGGACTGAAACAGCTTCAGAAGCATCCGTGGGATGAGATCCAGGCGAGATTCAATATCGGCGATAAAGTTTCGGGTAAAGTTGTATCGCTTACTGAATACGGAGCGTTCATCGAAATTGAAAAAGGAATCGAAGGACTTATTCACGTCAGCGAAATGTCCTGGACACAGCATATCACCAATCCGACACAGATGGTTTCAATGGGACAGGTAGTGGAAGCGCAGATCCTGACCATCGATTCTGAAAATAAAAAGCTCTCCCTCGGTATGAAACAGCTTACGCCGAATCCGTGGCAGAGTCTTCTTGACAAATTTCCTATCGGCACCAAACACAAAGGTAAAGTCTGTAACATCACTAACTTCGGTATTTTTGTAGAACTCGAAGAAGGCGTAGACGGACTGGTTCACATTTCCGATCTTTCTTGGACTAAGAAAATATTTGATATTGGCGATCTTTATAAAGTCGGTGATGAGATTGAAGTTGTTATACTCGGAGTGGATGTCGCTAACCAGAGAATTTCTCTCGGCAGAAAACAGTTGCTTGAAAATCCATGGGACACTCTTGAAGAAAAATACAAAGTCGGTTCAGAATCGGTCTGTAAAATTATAAAGCCGATCGAAAAGGGAATTATCGTAGAGCTGCCTGAAGATCTTGATTCTTTCATACCTGCTTCTCAGATATCGACTTTCCCTGTTAAAAATTTCAATGAACTTTTCAAACCCGGCGATTCCGTAAAAGCTGAGATCATTGAATTTGACAAGACCAATAAAAAAATCGTTTTATCTGTAATTGAATATCTGAAAGATAAAGATCAGTCAGAAATAGATGAATATATAAACAGATTCAAGCTTCCGAAAAAATTCACGTCTTCTGACATTCAGGATAAAACAAGAAGTTTTGAATCCGAACAGATTGACTTTAAAATCGAAGATATAATCGGAGAAGATGTACCGGAAATAAATCATCCTCCGGTAGTCGATACTTTAAAGACTGCTGAAGTTAAATCCGAAACCAAAGCTGAAAAACCCGCTGAGGAAAATACAACTGAAGTGAAGTCAGAAGCTAAGGAGAATCCGGAAACAAAATCCGAATGATCTGAAAAATAATTTGATAAGTAATTTATTAACCCGGGTAATTTATTATCCGGGTTTTTTTATTTAATGAAAAAAATCTCCGTTTAAAAATCTGACAAGCATTACGGAAACACTCTTAATCCGGAGATCTGGAACAGGTAAAAAAATTCTGAAGCGACAAATGTCGTTATTTCAGCAGCACCATTCTTTTTGTTTCGTCAAAATATGATTTAGATCCTGCATTATCCGTAGCAGTAAATTTATAAAAATAAACTCCGGAAGAAAGATCAGTAAAACTGTATTCAGAATTGTAATTTCCTTCCCTTTGAAATTCGTTTACTAAAGTTCTGATCTTTTTTCCGGTAATGTCATACAAAGTAATGTTCACATTTGATGGCTTGCCGAGTTTATAGGTTATGGTTGTTTTCGGATTGAAAGGATTCGGAAAATTCTGCCCGAGTTCAAATGTAACCGGAATAATATTCTCGCCTCTTACTTCTTTCAGTATATAATTATCAGGATCCAGCTTAAAGTTATACGGCTCGCTGTCAAAAATGAAATTGAAAGTCTGATAAACGGAATTGTTGAAAACAGTTACAGTTGTATCTTTATTCTGAAGATTAAACAATATACTGACAGGCATTGTAAAAAATTGCGGCGCAGTGTTTTGATCCTGAAGTAAATTAAAAGTAACTTTATAATGTGACGGACTTATTTCCTCCGTCACCCAGTCCGCATTATATCTCGGAAAATTCTCTCCGTAGATCCATTGCGAAAAAAAATAATCCAGGTCATGTCCCGAGATTGTCTCGGCTACGTTCTGAAAATCTTCCGTAACGGCGGTTTTGTATGCGAAAGCTGTATCCATAGAATAGCTTTTTAAAATCTTAAAAAATAATGAATCGCCCGTAACTCCTCTAAGCATGTGAAGTATAACGCAGCCCTTTGCATAGCTTCTGTTGCCGCTGAAGATCTGCGAGATGGAATTCACATCCTGCACATACACCGAGCCAACTGCTCTTTTTGAATCCGACATTCTGTATTTTATAAATTCATCATATCCGGTTTTACCGAATGCAAACTCGTTATACAGCGCTTCGCCGTAAGTTGCAAATCCCTCGTTCAGCCAGATGTGCTCCCAGCTTCGGCAGGTAATTTTATCACCAAACCACTGATGGGCAAGCTCATGCGCCATTATGTTATCATTAAAAATTCCCATTGACGAAATTGTCTGATGTTCCATTCCCGCTATTCTCCCGAATTCCGCATGCCCGTATTTTTCTCTGATGAAAGGATACTCGCCAAACTTCTCGGAAAAATATTCAAGCATAGAGTTAGTTTTATCAAGCTGACTTTTAAGTCCTTCAAGATTTTCAGGATAAATATAATTCACAACAGGCATTGAGTCGTTTTCAGAATACCGGAAATATCCGTTATACTGCGCATAGTCGGAGATCGCAAGAGAAATCACATATACAGTAATAGTATAGGAATTATGCCATGCATAAGTTTTTGTTCCGTCGCCGTTATTGATTTCTGAAACCAGAGTTCCGTTTGAGACGGCTGTAAGAGCTTCGCTGCAAGTAACAATCACATCAGAGGAATCGGCTTTATCCGAAGGTGAGTTTTTACAGGGAAACCAGTCGCTTGCGCCGAAGGGTTCGCTGAGCGTCCAAATAGAAGGACTTTTATTATTATTATGTGCACCGAAAATAAAACTGCCGAAGCCGGTAGCGACAGGAATCCCGCGATAGTAAATTACTGCATCCGAATATTCTCCAGCGATCAGACCCGATACTGAAATAAAAATTTTATCCATTACATGACTGAATGGAATTTTTACATTGTTAAGTTTTATCGAGTCAACGGTAAGATTATTGCTGAGGTCAAAAAAGATTTCATTAAGTCCTAAGATATTTGCAGAGAAACCTACAGTAACTTTTCCGGTGAGAAAATCCGGCTGATAAGTAATTCCGAGTTCCAGTCTGTAATACGAAACATTTATATTCGAATCGCCGCGGTAATCTGAATTTATATACTCACGGCTTTTGATATGTTGAAGTTTTTCCATTTCATAGACAGGGATGTGAGAAAAGTATTCTGACTGCGAGAGAGATACAGAGGAAAGCAATGATATAAAAAAAATGACAGTTAAATTTTTTAAGAACATGCTTTCAGATCAGATTTTTAAAAATTTACTTTAGAGAATTTTACATCAGAGGAAAAAAAGATATCTCAAACTTAAAAGCAGACCGGTAGTCCTTGTGCCGTAATTCACTTCTGCAAATTCATTGGAGTGAACCGGGATTTTGTAAGAAAGCTCTGCCATTAATGACGAAAGAAAAATCGCCTGAATTCCAAGATAGGTATCGAGACGGAATCCGCCGGAGTTTACTATCTCTTCACCGAGGAATTTATTTTTCTCAAAAAAATAAGCTTTGGATTCGGAATAAACATTTATGTTAACATCGTCATAACTTTTATAAACTTTAGGTAAGACTAAAAGACCGAGAGCGAGATTCCAGTTGAAATAGTTTCCAAATTTAAAATCACTTTTCGGTGCATTGATATTATAACCCATTTCGCCTGTTACGGCAAATTTATCAACGAGGTAAGTTCCGATCAGACTGTTTTTAAAAGTATAATTGTCGGTTGTATGAAAATCAATTGACGGCACGGTAATATCCTGCACAAAATTATAAAACTGAACTACGTGACCCGGGTGAAGTTCATACTCAACCTGATCTCCGACTATGGGCTGAGAATTTACAGGGACCACAGCTCCGGATTGTAAAGCCATACGGAAGTGCGAATTCTTTTTATCTATATCGAGAAACCTGTACCTGAATTCGGTCTCGAAATTTCCAAGAAATTGATTACCGGTTTCAGTTGAATAAAAAAGATGATTATACATTGTGAGATTACCGAGAATGCCGTAGTTAATTTCAAATGAATTATGAAAATAATTGAAATTGTCCAGACTTCTTATATTATTTCTTAATTCAATCCTGTTTTTAGAAAGATTTGCTGCTGCGTTTGTGACAATATACAGCTCCTGTGAATTGGCGTAGCTTGTGAATAAAATACTAATCGTATAAAAAGTGAGAAGTGCTAGATTGAGTTTCATAATTGGTATAATAAATTAGATATGATGTAAAATAAAGTAATTCATATTTAAGTTCAGTAAAAAAATTGAATAATATGGTTTTTAGAATAATTAAGAGAAATTCTTTCTTGCCTCAGCAATGAAATTTGGACTGAAATTAAATTCAGAATGAATTAAGTTCGGTGTTTTACTGAATGAAATTGGCAAATACTAAAAAAGTCCGGACGGGAATTAAAAAAGTTAAGGAAAAAATTCACGGGAACGGGTATGAAGTAATTTACGATCCGAAAAAATTCATAATCATAAAAGGCGCGCGGGTTCATAATCTTAAGAGTGTTGATATTAACATTCCCAAGTATAAGCTCGTTGTTTTTACCGGGGTCAGCGGTTCGGGAAAGTCTTCTCTTGTGTTTGATACGATTTATGCCGAAGGTCAGAGAAGATATGTGGAAAGTCTTTCTTCATATGCGAGACAGTTTCTTGAAAGAATGAACAAACCCGATGTTGACTTTATTTCCGGACTTGCTCCTTCAATGGCAATTGAGCAGAAGACTCAGATCAAAACTTCACGTTCCACTGTCGGCACTACCACAGAAATTTATGATTATCTCAGACTGCTTTTCGCGCGCATCGGCAGGACATATTCTCCGGTCAGCGGCATTGAAGTGAAAAAGGATTCTCCCGAAAGCATTATAAAAGAACTTGCTGAATCCGGAAAAACTTTTCCCAAAAAAATTTATGTGATGACTGACGCTGAGGTATCAAATCTGAGCGAACTGAAACACAGGATCACCGATCTGAAATCAAAAGGTTTTTACAGGATCATCACGGAAAATGAAATCACGGATTTAAATGACATTGACGAAAAGAAATTTCTGAAAGAATATTATGCCGATGCGGATACAGAAGAGAAAAAGACGCTGAGAGTGCTGGCTGACAGACTGATGTTTGATCCGGCGGATAATGAATCTGTTTCGAGATTAAATGATTCGATAGAGCTTGCTTACAGGGAAAGCGGCGGATTTGTGATCATCAGAGAATATGAGGGAGATAATTATACTGACCTTCGCTACAATAAATTTTTCGAAGCTGACGGAATAAAATTTGAGGAACCCCAGCCGAGATTATTCTCATTCAATAATCCCTACGGCGCCTGCGGGAAATGCCAGGGATTCAGCAGGACGATGGACGTGGATATGGACCTGGTAATTTCCGATAAAAAATTATCAGTCTTCGGCGGCGTGATAAATATTTTTAATACTCCCAAGCATTCGAAACATCTGACTGATCTTATTACGGAAGCTGATGATTACGGTCTTGACTTTCACACTCCGTATAACAAGCTAAGCGAAGAGAGTAAGAAATTTATTTACGAAGGCGGAAAGAAATATATCGGACTGAAAAAGTTTTTCAGGATGATAGAAAAGGAAGCGTCATATAAGCTGCATTACAGAGTGCTGCTGAACAGATACAGAGCTTTTACGACATGCAGCGAATGCGGCGGAGCGAGATTGAGAAAAGAAGCGCTTTACATAAAAATAAGCGGAAAGACAATTTTTGATATAGTGAAAATGAAGATCAGCGAAGCTTATGAATTTTTTAAGAATATAAAATTAAATGAGTATGAATCCAGGATCTCCGAGAGAATAATGGAAGAGATCGTTTCGCGTCTGAAATATCTGAATGATGTCGGACTTACATATCTGACACTTGACAGACTGTCCAATACTTTATCAGGCGGCGAGTCGCAGAGGATTAATCTTTCGACATCGCTGGGATCTTCGCTTGTCGGTTCGATATATGTGCTTGACGAACCATCAATTGGTCTTCATCCGAGAGACAATCAAAAGCTGATTGACATTATGAAATCTCTCAGAGACATCGGTAATTCAGTATTAGTGGTGGAGCATGACAGCGATATGATGAAGGAAGCTGATGAGATAGTTGATATGGGACCGTTCGCGGGAGAGAAAGGCGGAGAGAAAATATTTCAGGGGACGTATAATGAAATTATAAAAAGCAAAGATTCTCTGACCGGAAAATATCTCAGCGGAAGCATGAAGATAAACATTCCGAAAACAAGAAGACCTGTGACCGAAAAATCCGAAATGATCGTGATAAAAGGAGCGCGTGAAAATAATCTGAAGGATATTAACGTAAAGATCCCGCTGGGAATGTTTGTATGCGTCACGGGAGTGAGCGGATCGGGAAAGTCAACGCTGATAAATAATATTTTATTCGGCGATCTGAAAAGAAAGATTGAAGGAAGTTACAATGAAAAGATCGGGGATCACGACTCTGTCACTGGACATAAATATCTGAACGCACTTGAGATGATAGATCAGAATCCCATCGGCAAGACTTCAAGGAGTAATCCCGTAACTTACATAAAAGCGTTTGACCCGATCAGGGAAGCTTTTGCAGGAACTACTCAGGCGATGAAAAAAAATCTTTATTCGGGACATTTTTCGTTTAATGTATCGGGCGGCAGATGCGAGAACTGCGAAGGGACGGGAGTGATAAATATTGAGATGCAGTTTATGGCTGACATAGTGCTTGAATGCGAAGAGTGCAAAGGCAAAAGATACAGGGATGAAATTCTTGAAATAAAACTTAAGGGAAATGACGGAGTAAGAAAAAACATCAGCGAAGTATTGGATATGACAGTTTCGGAAGCGGTAATGTTTTTCAAAGCGTTTCCAAAGATTGAAAAAAAGCTGAAAGTGCTGGAGGATGTAGGGCTCGGATATATCAGAGTAGGACAGTCTGCCACTACTTTATCCGGCGGCGAGTCCCAGCGCGTAAAGCTAGCTTATCATCTTACTTTTCAGGAGAAAGGAAAGAAGACGCTTTTTATATTTGACGAACCTACAACAGGTCTTCATTATTATGACGTGTCAAAACTTTTAAAATGTTTTGAAGAGCTGATAAAGAAGGGAAATTCCGTTGTAGTGATTGAGCATAATCTCGAAGTAATAAAATGTGCTGATCATATAATAGATCTCGGTCCTGAAAGCGGTGACGAAGGCGGATACCTGGTAGCGCAGGGAACGCCGGAAGAAGTATCGGAAGTAAAGAATTCCTACACAGGGAAATTTTTAAAAAATGTCCTGAAGAGAACTAAAGCTGTTTAAAAAAATAATAAACTAAAAAATATTAAATACAGACAAATCAAATGAAATCGTTTACACTGATTATGTTTTTGTTTACTGCATTTTTTACAATCAATGCGCAGACAATAAAAGAAAATTTCGAGGCGGGTAAGAAAGCATTTTTCTCGGATAATTTCGAGGAAGCATATAAAAATTTCAACCCGATACTTCAGTCTGAAGCTGAAGACTTTGAAACTTCCTTTTATAAGGGACTGGTATATGAGATCTATTTTGATTTTGACAAAGCAATCTCAATGCTGACCAATGCAATACTTTCGAGACCGGAAGAAAGCGAACCTTATTTCAGAAGAGGAGTCATTTATGATAAAAAGGAAATGTATAAGGAAGCAATCAATGATTATTCTATTGCAATTAAGTTAAATAAGAATTTTAAGGACGCATATTTCAACAGAGCGACGGATTATATTGAACAGAAGGATATCAGTAATGCTATAAAAGATCTTACTAAAGTAATAAAACTTGATCCGAAAGATGACATTGCATATTACACAAGGGGAAAACTATTTAAGGAAAAAGGCGAACTGAAAAAAGCGGAGCAGGATTTTAAAAAGGCGATCAGTATTGATAAGATCTGGAAGAATGAACTTGAAAAGGAAATTGAATCATTGAAATCGGGAAAGAAATGATCTGATTTTGTTTCAAAGCTTTCCGGAAGTTTTCGTAATTTAACTGAACTATTTTAATTCGTCTTTAAGATATTTTGCGGTATATGAAACGTCATAATAATTTTTCACAAGATCTTCCGGTGTACCTTCTGCGATAATTTTACCTCCCGCTTCGCCACCTTCAGGTCCCATATCAATGATCCAGTCAGCGGTTTTTATCACATCAAAATTATGCTCAATTACTATGACGGTATTTCCTTTATCGGTTAGTTTGTTAAGTACTTTCAAAAGCATATTGATGTCTTCGAAATGAAGTCCTGTGGTAGGTTCGTCGAGGATATACAGCGTCCTTCCCGTCTGAACTTTAGAAAGCTCGGTGGATAATTTTACTCTCTGGGCTTCACCTCCTGACAGAGTGGTTGCCTGCTGACCGAGACGGATATATCCTAGACCTACATCGTATAAAGTCCTTAGTTTTCTGTTAAGCGAAGGCACTGATTCAAAAAAATCAACGGCTTCCTCGACTGTCATGCCGAGTACGTCTGCGATGGATTTATTCTTATACTTTACTTCGAGCGTTTCGCGGTTATATCTTTTTCCCTGACAGACTTCGCATTCCACATACACATCGGGGAGAAAGTTCATTTCAATTTTCTGCAGTCCCGCTCCTTCGCAGGAGTCGCATCTTCCGCCCTTTACATTGAAGGAAAATCTGCCCGGCTTGTAACCTCTGATCTTTGAATCGGGTAAGTTTGAAAAAATATCTCTTATAAAAGTGAATAGACCCGTGTAAGTAGCGGGATTGCTTCTGGGAGTTCTCCCGATAGGGGTCTGATCTATTTCAATTATCTTGTCTATAATTTTTTCTCTGTACTTCTCTTTCTTCATAGACAGACCTTCAATAGTTTTGAAAGGAAGCGGAGTTTCCGGAGTTTTGTAAAATTTCTTTGAAAGTATTCTGTAAAGAGTTTCATTAATAAGAGAAGATTTTCCTGAGCCGCTTACGCCTGTTACGCAGATAAATTTACCAAGAGGAATTTCAAGATCAACATTTTTAAGATTGTTTCCGGCAGCTCCAGTCAATGTTATTTTATTTCCTGTGCCTTCTCTTCTTTTTACAGGAACATCTATGCTGCGTTTACCTGAAATGTAATCGCCGGTCAGAGAGCTGCCGTTAAGATTTTTCGGCGGACCGTAAGAAACAATTTTGCCGCCGTGTTCACCTGCGCCGGGTCCGAGATCAAATACATAATCGGACGCTTCGATCATTTCTTTGTCATGTTCTACGACAATTACGGAATTACCCGTATCTCTCAGAGTCTTTAAAGAATCAATAAGACGTATATTATCTCTCTGATGAAGTCCGATGGAAGGTTCGTCAAGAATATAAAGAACTCCGGTCAGCTGCGAACCTATCTGAGTCGCAAGACGGATACGCTGCGCTTCGCCCCCTGAAAGCGTCCGCGCGCTTCGGTCGAGAGTGAGATATTCAAGACCGACATTGAGTAAAAAATCGAGACGTGAAATAATTTCCTTAACAATCTGAGAGGCAATGAGTTTTTTTCTGTCATCAAGCTCAAGATTTTCAAAAAAATCACGGCATTTTTTTATTGACAAAGTAGTGAGATCGTGAATGTTCATACCGTTTATTTTTACCCAGAGAGAATCAGTCTTAAGTCTTCCGCCGTTACAGGTTTTGCACGGTGAGATCGTCATGAAACCTTCAGCCCATTGTCTGATGGTTTCGGATGAAGTGTCATCGGAATATCTTTTTACATAATTCAGAATACCTTCAAATCTGTGCGCGTATTTATTTGTTCTGCCTTGTGAATTTATATGGTCATATCTGATCTTGTCTGATGTTCCGTAAAGAATTTTATCAAGAGATTCATCTTTGATTTTATCGACGGGAGTATTGAAATCATATCCTTCGGATTCTATAAGTCCTTTGAAGATTGAATATATCCACGTGCTGCGCGGTTTGCCGAGCGGTTCGAAAGCGCCTTCATTTACTGAAAGCTTTCTGTCGGGAATGATCTTATCAATATCTATATCCTTTTTCTCTCCGAGACCGAAGCAGTCTTTGCACCAGCCGTAAGGAGAGTTGAATGAAAATGAATTCGGAGCGGGCTCTGAGAAACTTCTTCCGGATTCAATATCGGATAATCTTTCATTGTAAAATTTATCTTCCTTTCCGTCATTGATTATTACAACGCCTTCGCCGTGCCTGAGCGCAGCTTCGATTGATTCCGAAATTCTTCCTCTGGCATTAACGCTGATCTCTACTCTGTCTATTACTATTTCGATATCATGAATTTTAAATCTTTCCAGCTTAAGCCCGGGCGTGATCTCTTTTATTTCTCCGTCGATCCGGACTTTTGTAAAACCCTGAGATGCAATGTCTTCAAACAATTCCCTGTAATGACCTTTCCGTCCTCTTACAACCGGAGCGAGAATAATTATTCTTGTCCCTTCAGGTCTGTCCATAACATTGTAAATAATCTGATCGAGATTCTGACGCGTAACGGCTTTACCTGATTCGGGAGAATACTGAGTGCCGCAACGCGCGAAAAGCAGACGTAGAAAATCATATATTTCCGTTACGGTTCCGACAGTCGATCTCGGATTCTGCGAGATTGTTTTTTGCTCTATGGAGATTGAAGGGGATAGTCCTTCGATCTTATCCACATCAGGACGTTCGATACCTCCGATGAACTGCCGCGCGTAAGCCGAAAGAGTTTCCATAAATCTTCTCTGACCTTCTGCATAAATAGTATCGAATGCAAGCGAGGATTTTCCGGAGCCGGAGACGCCTGTAAACACGACCAGACTGTCGCGCGGAATTTCGAGATCCACATTTTTCAGATTATGAACGCGCGCGCCTTTTACGATGATTTTATCTAAATGAGAGTCTGACATAAATATCACGGAAAATAAAAGAGTCAGGTTGTTTTTACAATCTAATATTTAATGCTGAAGCGGGAATATTTTCACATCTGTTTAAAACATTTAGTTATAAAATTAAAGTTGTATCGCTATTATAGTACTTTCTTTTGACAGATCAAAAGAAATTACCAAAGAAAAGTCTCCGCTAATGAAAAATTGCCGTAATTCCTTTTCCCTTCGGGACGTCTCCGGCTCACAATTGCTGTAAAATTTCCAACTCAAAATTTGCTTCGCAAATTTCTCAAACAAGGAAATTTTATTGACGCAATTGCTCATGAACTCTTTCGGCAATTTTTCAAAGGCGGGTCTTCTAAATAGATTGATATAAAAATATAAAAATAAGATAAATTTGACGAAAATTTTCTTATTAAAAAATATTTTGGACAGCAATGGATTATTTTTCGAAGATGATAATTTTTATTAACTGTGATAAATAAAATTTTATTCCAGATCGAGAGCTAAATTTGCTTTGAGTAATAAAATGAGATCACTTAAATTGAAATATGAATTTATTACTTATAATATTTTGTGCAGCTTTATTATTGTCTTCATGCGGAAATGATCCTTTGCAGACGGGCGGAAACAGTTCGCCGGTTTATACTCAGATCGATTCCGATCCTGTTATATCCCGGGACGGGAACGGACTGGCGTATTTTCATTCAAATGCGGATAATGATTTTACAGGTCTAATATACTTTAATCTTGTTAACGGAACTTACAGCTTACTTGTAAATGCAATCCTGTCAACGCCTGATATTTCTCCTGCGGGAACGGAAATTATTTTTTCAATGGATCAAAAGTTATTTAAGATTAACTCATCCGGAAATAATCAGTCCGTTATAACTTTAAATAAAAGCAGATATTCTAAATACAGCGCAGACGGGAGCAGGATTTTGTATGAGAATCCCGACTGCGGAACGGGATGCGGTATTCGGATTACTATTCCGGACGGAAGTATGGATTCATTGGTTATTGCCGGAGGAAAATCTCCCGAGTGGACAAATGTAAATGGGGAATTTATTTTTTTATTGCCGGCGGGAAACGGCAGAGGTGATTCGCTCTACCGGTATAACTTCAATACCGGCATAAAAACATTTCTCTCTTTACTCTCATCGCAGGATCATATCACAAATCAGTATCTGAATTTTGTAAATAATGAAGTCATATTCTGCTCGGTGTCTGATGCAGGTTACAGTTATGTTTACAGACTCAGTCTGAACACCGGCGTAATCAACAGACTTGCAGATAATCAGGGATGGTCGCCGCATTATTCAGAGGCAACAGGAAAAATTTATTATACAAACAGGAATGAAGGTGAAGGAAGGATCTGGATTATGAATACCGACGGCAGCGGAAACAGACTGTTTGATGAGATCTATTAAAACTAAGTTAAGAATTCCACATCCGTCCAAAACGTTTAGTTTTAAAATTAAAGTTGTTTCGCTTTTATAGTACTTTCTTTTGACATATCAAAAGAAAATACCAAAGAAAAATCTCCGCTAATGAAAAATTGACGGAATTCCTTTTCCCTTCGGGACGTCTTCGGCTCACAATTGCTGTAAAATTTCCGACTCAAAAATTGCTTCGCAAATTTCTCAAACAGGGAAATTTTATTGACGCAATTGCTCATGAATTCTTTCGGCAATTTTTCAAAGGCGGGTCTTCAAAACAGATTGATATAAAAATATAAAAATAAGATAAATTTGACGAAAATTTTCTTATTTAAAAAAACCTTTTGGACAAATGTGTAAGAATTCATATATGTAAGGTAATTTCTTAATTGTAACTCACTGATAATTTAATTATTTTGCATACTTAATTACAAGGTCCCATCGACTAGGGGTTAGGTCGTCACTCTTTCACAGTGAAAACACGGGTTCGAATCCCGTTGGGACCGCACAGATTTTATCTGCGGAAGATTTAAATACAATTTCCCTTCACAGCTGCACATCATAACTTATTTTACAATATACAGATCACCTTAAAATGAAATTCAGTTATTCTGAAATATTAAGAATGTAACAGACATATTTACAATTATGCATTACGTAAATGTAATATAAGTTGAAATTGAAATTGAATGTAAATATCTTGAACCCTTTAATCCAAACAGGAAAGCAAAGTCAAATTAATTTATTTTAAAAAATGAAAGCTCTTCTTATCATTGACATGCAGAGAGGATGTTTCCGGCCGTATGAATCCCGTTATGATACTGCCGGTGTAATCTCGCGGATAAATGAGCTTTCGGATAAATTCCGTAAAAGAAATTATCCTGTGATTTTTATCAGGCATGACGGTACGAGTGAAAATGAACTGATCCCGCATTCGGATGACTGGAAGCTGCTGCCTGAACTCACAACTCTTCCGGGCGATCTCTTCTTTGATAAAACGGCAAATGATTCTTTTTACAGGACGGAGCTGGAAGGCTTTTTAAAAGCGGAAAGTATAGACGAACTTTATATTACCGGAGCGGCAACTGACTTCTGTATAGACGTTACGGTAAAATCGGCTTTGAATAAAGATTATAAAGTCTGTGTATTATCCGACTGTCATACGACTGAGGATAAGGAAAATTTAACTGCGCGCTTACTGATAGAGCATTATAACTGGATATGGAGCGCTCTTGCTCCTGCGAAACATAAAGTCAGAGTTATAAAAAGCAGTGAAGTGGTTTTTTAAAAATACATTTTTATATTTCGCTTCTAATTTGTTTTACTCATTTCGGTTACTTAAACAATTCTAAATCAATCTAAATCAATATAGATAATTTGATAACAGCGGCTAAGTGGATAATAATTTTATTCGGGATATTTCTGATATGCTGCGGAATACTGATGCTGATTAATCCCGAAAAGGCGCGCAGCATTTTAAAAAAAGCCGGCAGCACGAATTTCATAAACTATGCTGAGATCACGATCCGTATGATACCTGCGGTTAGTATGATCATTTATTCGGAGTTTACCGAATATGAGATAATGTATAAAATTTTCGGATGGTTTATGCTGTCCACTTCAGTCGTGCTCTACATTATCCCGCGTAACCGGCATCATAGTTTCTCACTCAAAAGCGCTGAGATATTAAAGCCGGAATATTTTCGGATTATATCGCCGGTATCCATTTTGTTCGGAATGGCTGTGATATACGGAGTGGTGTGAAGAAGTCAGAGAATTGTCAGTTATGAGATTGGAGTAATTTGTGTTAATTTTGAAAAGTAGATAAAAGTAATTTGTTAAAATAATTCTTTAGTATTTTTAAAATGCAGAGATGTTTTAATCAAATGTCAGAATATTTTATGAAAGTAAAGGAAGTTATTAAAATTACTGAAAATGACGGATGGTATCTTACGGACAGCAGAGGAAGTCACATGCAGTATAAACACAGGATGGTGAAAAATTACCTTTGCCTGCATTGATAAGTGAATCAGTTGAAGCGGAAGCGTGATTTTTTTTTATCCGGTAAATAATATTAATCCCTGCAGAGAAAAGTCTTTGCGGGGATTTTTTAATTTGTATTTCACAGGTTCATATAAATTAAAATTTAAGCAACAGGATAAATTTTAATTGAAATTACAGATACAATAAATTATTTTACAATTTACCTGACGGGACGGAAACTTATGAAAGCGATACTTTACTCACACGCGGACGGGATTAATTAAAATTTCGGTAAACAACAGCCGACACGTTTAAAATTATTTTAAACGGAATGTGAGTCAGTTGACGGAGTATTGGAAAAAGGTACCCGGAAAGATTAAAAGATTCATAAAAATTAACGAAATTAAAACTTGCGTATAGCAGCAGAAATAAAGACGGATATATGCAATGAAGATGGGTTTTTATTGCGTATATTTAATTGTTATATGCTATGCTAAAAGACAGGGCACAAAACAATAAACAATAACGACAATGGGACTATTTGACTTTTTAAAGAAAAAAGAATTTGAGGAAATTGCTCAATTGAAATCTCAACTTGAACGGTATAAATCTATCACGGACATAGAAGCTGAGACAAAGAAACAACAAGAACAACTTGAAAAACTTATTGCCGACAAAGAATCGGAAATTAAAAGCATTCAAGACAATTTAGTAAAGCTAAATTCAGACTATCAAAGTGCACTCGACACATACACAAGACTAAGAAAGGAAATCAGTTTATTTGAAAATAAACTAGACCTAATTGAGTTCGGTGTTTACGAACCAATATATGAGTTTGAAAAATCTGACGAATATCGACAAGAGCAAAATAGAATAATTGAGCTTCAAAAAGAAATGATAAGTTCTGAGAGAGCAGCTATTTGCAGGACAAATTGGACTATTGACGGTAGTGAAACAAAAGGACGAGCAAGCACAAAAAGATATATCAAGCTGACTCTACGAGCATTTAACGGAGAATGCGAATCACTAATTGCCAAAGTAAAATGGAACAACGTTAATCAAATGAAGGAACGTATAAAAAAATCATTTGAGACGATTAACAAAATTGGCGAAAGTCAAACGGTAACAATACAACCTGAGTATTTGGACTTGAAATTGAAAGAGCTAACATTAGAGTATGAATATCAATTAAAGAAACAGAAGGAAAAAGAAGAATTACGAGCTGCTCAAGAAGCATTACGTGAAGAAGAAAAAGCAAGACGTGAATTTGAACAAGCCCAAAAAGAAGCTGAAAAAGAAGAAGCTAATTATCAAAAAGCATTGGACAAAGCACGTAAAGAAATGGAACAAGCTACAGGTGACAAACACGACAAACTTTTAGCTCAAATTCAAAAATTAGAACAAGAATTACAAGAGGCACACGACAGAAAAGAACGTGCATTATCAATGGCTCAGCAGACGAAAAGAGGACACGTTTATATTATCTCAAACATTGGTTCTTTTGGGGAACAAGTTTATAAAATCGGAATGACACGAAGACTTGAACCTGAAGACCGAATAAAAGAACTTGGAGACGCTTCTGTTCCTTTTCAGTTTGACATTCACGCAATGATTTTTTCAGAAGACTCACCAAACTTGGAGAACGAACTTCACAAAGCTTTTGCTAGCAGGAAAGTAAATATGCTTAATTACAGAAAGGAATTTTTTAAAGTTACATTGGACGAGATTGAACAAAAGGTTAAGGAAATCGGACTTGAAACAGAATTCATTAGAATACCAGAAGCAATGGAATACCGAGAGACAATTGCAATATTGTCTAAACTAAATTCTACAGAACAACCAAAGACAATTGAACAAATTGTTGCAGACGAATTTCCGACTAGCTTGACATGACAACAGAAAGAAGCACAGCATATAACAGGCGTTTGGCTCAATGGCGGGTAACGTGGTTAATTGAACATTCTACCTCGCATCAACTTTTGTGGTGTATTGACAGTTTTGTGCTCCGAAATCCGCCACTGCGCCAAGCGCCAAAACGTTATGCCTCACCCTAAAAAACGACACCACCGACAATAAACGGACGGAAAAATGAAAGACAAAATGCCAACGCTTCAGCAAAATCAAAAGAGCTGCATCCCCACGCTCAAAGCCAACGCTATGCAGCACATTTGCTTTTGCCCCAACGCAGCAGCATCACTAACAATTTTATATACTTTTGAAAACTAAGATTTAGAGACGAATGACTGCAATAATCATCATTGTAATAATAATTTTTATAATTTATGCTGCAACAAAAAAGAAACAACCAGTTCAACATAGAACTAAGGTTGCAAATTCCAATGTTAGACAGAAAACTGAACATGAAATGAAAGATGAATTGGTCCAAAATATTCTCAAAAACATTAAGATAACTGTAACTACATCAAGCTCGACAAAAAGTAATTATGATGATTCAATAATTGATGTTACCGACCAATATTACAGAATAAACTCAAACAACAATTTGAAAAAATACAGTAGTGGTGTGCCCTACTGGGCACACCACTACGTTTATTCATATTCCGAGTTAAATAGTGCATCTGTTGAGCAAAATAAGTTTTATAACATATTCAAAATCAATTTTCTGAATGGTGAATATTTTGACTTAGAAGGGAATACAAATTATGCTTTCATACTATTATTCGACTTACTAAATGAATATGACAATCATAAAGACATATCAAAATTAGAAAGTCAACTGAAAATTTTAGGACGGTGCTATCCCAAAACCAAATCCTATGGGATTTCATTTTTAATTGAAAAAATGGAATTAGATGGGTATAGTGATGATGTTTCAAGGCTTAGAGCAGAAGACAGGTATAATTATCAAAACTACAACTCAAATTACGACTACGACTATTGGCTATTAGGGAGTAAATACAAAACCAAATTAAATCTCAATGATGAAGAAGTAAATCTTTTAAACAAGCTCTGGTCTCCAAGCAATAATTTTTGCAGTATTGAATTTTGTTGCCTTGAGGTTCTCAAGCTATACCTTGCAGTTATTTCTGAATTAAAAGCTAAATATGAATCAGAAGGAACAACTATTGAAAAGGAATTTACTTTTGTTGCAGATGTAATTGCACGCAAGCATTTCAAATACAGAAACGGAAGTCAGAATTACAAATATTCCATCGAATCAACTACAAACACATTCTACTCGAATATTTTCAAGTATTGTGAAAATGCAGTTCGTGAATCCTATGGACATAAACGGAAGTTAAATACAGATAGTTATTACACTAATGAGGAAGCCAAATCCGAATTGGATTCAAAAATTATTACAAAGGTTATTGAGTTATTACCAACCCTGATTTCTAAAATTACTCCCCCTGATGAAGCGACTGAAATTGAACTTAATTCACAAACAACAAGTAGATGGAAAATTAAGTTTGAGGAACTAACTACAAATTTCCAAAGCAATTCAAGTGCCTTCATTGAAGATATAATCGAATTAGGGAAAGTCAATAAAAAGAATCCATCAATTGAAAACATATTTTTTGAGGCATCAAAATTTATGTCGAAATATGATAAGGTAGCATCCTTGAAACTTTATGTTCATTACTTATATCACGACTTAAAATCTACAACCTTTGACAATAAGCAGCTGACAAAGACCATTCAGAAAAGCCTATTTAAAACTAACGAGCAACTTCACGATTTCGAGCAAATTGTTAGTGAACTTATTAAAGACAAAAAATTAGATAAGGCTCTTAATGCGGTACCAAAGATTTATGAACTAAAACGTAAAAAAATTCAATTGGACAGGACAACTATCAAAGAGGTTCAACAACAACACTCAGGAACAGTTGAGCTTCTTAATGAATATTTGCGTGACGAATTTGAAGACGAAAACAATACAATTCATTCACAGGAAATAAGTAGTGAAGAAATAAAGATTGAAATAATTCAGAAAAATGAGGAATCCCATCAGTCGATATTCTTAAGTGATTTATCTCTCAATCCGACACATATTTCTATTTTAGAACTATTTTCAAAAAATAATTTCTCAATCCCTCAAATAGAAATTGAAGAGTTTGCCAAGTCTAAAGGTGTCTTTAAAAATCAAGTAATCGAAAGTATCAATGAAACCTGCTATGAGGTTTTAGATGACGTTCTTATTGAAGAGGAAGACGAATACTACACAATTTTTCCAGAGTATTTTCAAAAAATTTCAACAAAATGATAGATAACTTAAAACCAAAAGAAGCCACTTCAATAATCAATTCCCTAATCGGTGGTGTAGTTCCAAAGATTGGCGTCCAACACATTACCGTTGGTCGTTCAGAGGAAATCAATGCAGTTGTATCTGCATTAGAGGATGTGAAAAATGGGCATAGTATGGTAAAGTTCTGGATTGGAGACTTTGGTTCAGGGAAATCATTTATGCTTCACTTACTCAATACAGTTGCTTTGAAGCAGAAGTTTGTCGTAGCTAATGCAGACTTCACTCCTGATAATCGTTTGTATTCAAATGACGGAAAAGGCGTAGCTCTTTATTCTGCAATTATGGATAATGTTTCAATTCAAACAAAACCCGAAGGCGGTGCCTTGCCAACATTGCTAGAAAAGTGGATTGAACAAATTGTCACAAAGACAGCAGAGGAAAATAATATTTCACTTGCCGACATCCGAAATGAGCAATACTTGAAACTCATTCAGAACAACATAATGAAAACTATGAACGACATTACCGAGGTTGGTGGTTTTGATTTTGGAACGGTTGTAATAAAGTATTATGAAGGCTATATAAAAGGGGATGAACAACTTAGACGAAACGCATTAAAATGGCTCAAAGGAGAATACAGAACAAAAACGGAAGCAAGACAGGATTTGGGTGTAAGAGAAGTAATTAACGACCTGAATTATTATGATATGCTTAAAAACTTCTGCAAACTCTTTGTGAATATGGGTTATAGTGGTTTTATGGTAAATCTTGACGAGGCTATTAATCTTTACAAGATTTCCACTTCTGTAATGAGAGAAAAGAATTACGAAAAAATTCTGACCATTTATAATGATTGTTTTCAAGGAAAGGTATCTAACATATTTTTCAACTTCGCAGGTACTAAGGAATTTCTAGAAAATCAACGCAGAGGTCTTTTTAGCTATGATGCTTTAAAAACAAGACTTGCAACCAATAAATTTGAAACTTCTGAATTCAGAGACTTTACCCAGCCTGTTCTTAAATTATTACCTCTTGACCATAACGAAATATTTGTTTTACTCAAGAAATTAAAGGCAATATTCGATTACAATTACAAAACTACAATTCAAATTACTGATGATGAAATTCATCAGTTTATGGAGGAGTTAATCAATAAGCCTGGAGCATCTGAATTTCTCACACCACGAGAAGTAATTAGGGACTTTTTAAATGTCTTGAACATAATTAGGCAGAATCCAAGCATTGATAAAAACAAACTTTTTGGAGAGATTGAAATTGAAGATGAGCGTCCAGATGAATTTTCTTTAGATAGCATAGAAGAACTATAATGTCATTTGACCTACTTTCAGAGCCAATACGAAAATTTATTCGTGATAAGGGTTGGGAACAGTTGCGACCAATTCAAAATGTTGCTATTTCCAAAATTTTAAGCTCTGATGAAAATTTTATTTTGGCGTCAAGGACAGCTTCTGGTAAAACTGAAGCCGCATTTTTACCAATACTTTCAAAAGTAAACTTCAATGATTCAGGCGTTCAAGTTTTATACATTTCCCCCTTAATTGCTTTAATAAATGACCAATTTTATCGTGTAGAAGAACTTTGCAAAAACCTTGATGTAACTGTTACTAAATGGCACGGAGAAGCAAACAAGACGCTAAAAGATAGACTGATCAAACAGCCAACAGGAATTGTATTAATTACGCCCGAATCATTGGAAGCAATGTTTGTAAACAAACCTTTCAATGTTAAACAGTTGTTTTCAAACTTAAAATATGTAGTTATTGACGAAATACATTCTTTCATTGGAACAGACAGAGGATCTCAATTAAAATCTATTTTAAGCAGACTTCAAAGGGTTAATTCCAATTCATTCAGTATTGTAGGACTTTCGGCAACAATTGGGGATTACAATGAAGCAAAGAGATTTACTGGAGATGAGTTAAAAACCAAGGTGTTATTAGACAGGACTGTAAAAGAAATCAATGCTCTATTCCGCTTTTTCAAAAATGAAAATGAAGAATTGCCTTTAGAACTTTTGAAAGACTTATATATTGAAACCAAAGACAATAAAGTTTTAATCTTCCCAAACAGCAGAGGACGGGCAGAAGAAGTAGCGGTAAAACTTAAAAAAATATCAGACAGAGTAAAAGGGCACCCAAATTACTTTTCACATCATTCGTCAGTTGACAGAGAAGTAAGAGAATATGTTGAGTACTTTGCAAGGAACAACAAGCGAAAAAACTTTTGTATTTCCTGCACCTCAACTTTGGAGCTTGGTATAGATATAGGTTCTGTTGATGAAGTTGTTCAGATAGATGCAACTCACAGTATTGCTTCATTAATTCAAAGAGTTGGAAGAAGTGGTAGAAAGGATGGAGAAAGTAGTAATTTATTTCTTTATGCAACTACTCAATGGACTTTACTACAATCTATAGCTTGTTGGCTTTTATACAAAGAGAGTTTTATTGAGCCCCTCGAAAAAAATGAAAAGCCTTATGATATTTTAGTTCATCAAGCATTGTCAATAACTAAAGGTCATTCAGGAATTCTATTAATAGAACTTTTAAAACAACTAAAAGAAAATTCAGCTTTCAATTTAATTGAGCAATCTGAAATTGAAGAAATACTTCAACATTTAATTGAAATTGATTTCCTTGAAAAACTTCAACACGAGGTTATTATTGGTGTTGATGGTGAGAAAGTTGTAAATAGTCGTGAATTCTACAGCGTATTCAAAACCGAAGAAAACTTTAAAGTTGTAAATGCAGGAAATACAATTGGCGAAATACCTTTTTCGTCCCAAATTTTTGAGGATGAAAACATATTGCTATCTGCAAAAATATGGAAGATAAAATTCGTTGACCATAAAGCGAGAAAAATAGAAGTAATTCCAGCAAAGGACGGAAAAAAACCTATGTTTTTTGGTGGTGGTGCAGTTGTTCATCAAAAGATTAGAGAGAAAATGTTTGAGGTATTGTATTCCAAAACAGAATATGATTTTCTTGACGAACCAAGTTTTGATGAAATAGAAATGATGCGAAAAGATTTTGCTGTTTTCGACATAAAGGAATTGCAATCTGAAAGACCATTGTTAAAAGCAGAAAAACATTTGCAACTATTTACATTTACTGGAACACGAATTAACAGGACGATACAATTGCTTTTGAATATCGCTGGAATTAAAAATACGCTTGACGACAGCAGTAGTTCGTTTGACATTGAAGTTCCTAAACAAGAATTGATTTCTAAATGGAATTATTTATCGTTTCCATTGACTGACATTGACACTCATATTTCAACGCTTTTAGAAACCAACCCGACACTTTTAGATTTTTCTAAATGGGGAATCTATTTGCCCAAAAGCTATCAAATTAAACTTGTAAGGAACAAATATTTTGACATTGAACAGACAAAAGAACTAGTAAGCAAGTTAGAACTTATCCATAACGAACAGACTTGACAGATTACCTAATTGAATTGCCAACGCATTTGGTGGCACATTTGCAAAACCGCACAAGCCGACACACAAGCCAAAGTTTGCAAAAGAGCTTGCAAAGTCAACGCAGACAAAAATGGTTTTAAAAAATTTTCCGACCCTCAAAAAAAATAAAAAACGCAACGCACAGCCGACACGACAATGACAACGAAACTCAATACTGACAATGGTTTGCAAGGACAGACGACAGAAGGCCTACTGCTAACAGCGGTTTGGCGTAATGGCGGGTTGAGTGCTTCGTATGACAGTTTAGTGGTAGGTTCAAGTGCAGTTCTTCAATTGAACTTTTGTGCTATAAATCCGCCACTACGCCAAGCCGCAAAACGTTTCCTGCCATGCTTAGCGACAGTGCAAACTCCAAACTGAATACTTGAAATCTAAATTTGAAAGAATAAACTAAATTGTATAAGTAAGGTCAAAATACAATGAATAAAGAGATTCTAAGAATTAACAAGAGTGGTGAAACACTCATCATCACAAAATCCGCTGCAGAGACAGGCGGACAACTTACAGAGTTTGAGGGTATGGAAGAACCAGGTGCAGGTCCGCCAATGCATGTTCATTTCAGACAAGAGGAAAAAGTGAAAGTTATTACAGGCAAAATGCGTGTCAAGACATTGACAAAAGAATTTTCGCTGACAGAAGGCCAGGAATATATTTTCGCTGCCGGTGAGGCACACCGGTTTTGGAACGAAGGCGAACAGACTATGCACTACTCGGGGCATGTGAAACCATCAAACAACTATGAGTATTTTATAAAACACATATACCAATCTTCCAACGAAGCCAATGATGATAAACCAAGTCCTTTTGACGCAGCGTTTCTTTTAACTAAGTATAAATCGGAAATGGACATGCTTGTAATTCCTAAACCTGTAAAATTGATTGTATTTCCAATATTATTACTTATCGGCAAACTGACAGGTAAATTCAAGAAATTTGCAGATGCACCAGACGCAATTATTTGAAGTAGCTTGACAGGAAACAACTGCTAACAAACCAATCCATTTGCAAGATGAACCGAAAATTTGAAGATCCTGGTAAAACAATAGCACGGGCAAAAATCGGAACATTAAGTTGAGTCCTTCCGATGGATTAATATTTAAATTCAAATGCAGCATTGGGGTTGAGTCCTCCCGATGGATTTATTTTTTAATTCAAATGCTGTATTGGAGGTTGAGTCCTTCCGATAGATTTATATTTTGATTCAAATTCAGCATAGGAAGTGACTCAACATGAACATAGTGTGTTGAGTCCTCCCGATGGATTTATTTTTTAATTCAAATGCTGTATTGGGGGTTGAGTCCTTCCGATAGATTTATATTTTGATTCAAATTCAGCATAGGAAGTGACTCAACCGGAACAACCGGAACAAAGTTGAGTCCTCCCGATGGATTTATTTTTTAATTCAAATGCAGTATTGGGGTTGAGTCCTCCCGATGGATTTATTTTTTAATTCAAATGCAGTATTGGGGTTGAGTCCTCCCGATAGATTTATATTTTGATTCAAATTCAGCATAGGAAGTGACTCAACCGGAACAACCGGAACAAAGTTGAGTCCTTCCGATAGTTTTATATTTTGATTCAAATTCAGCATAGGAAGTGACTCAACCGGAACAAAGTATGTTGAGTCCTTCCGATAGATTTTTTTTTTAATTCAAATGCAGCATAGGGAGAGACTCAACCGGAACAACCGGAACAAAGTTGAGTCCTCCCGATGGATTTATATTTTAATTCAAATGCAGCATTGGGGGTTGAGTCCTCCCGATAGATTTATATTTTGATTCAAATTCAGCATAGGAAGTGACTCAACAGGAACAAATTTTGTTGTGATGCCTGCCAATTATTTTTCAGACTAACTCAATATTACATACAGGAAAAGTTATCTTTGTCCGGATTGTTTTATCCGGATTGTTTTAACAGAAAATATAAAATGAATTTAACAATTGAAAATATATTGCTTATAGGTTCTTTGCTGCTTTTAATAAGTATAATAGCAGGTAAGACTTCACATAAATTCGGAGTTCCTACTTTATTACTCTTTCTTGCAATCGGGATGCTGGCGGGATCTGACGGAATAGGCGGTATTAATTTTGACAACCCTTCAATAGCTCAGTTCATAGGAATTGTTTCTCTGAATTTTATTCTGTTCTCCGGCGGATTAGATACAAACTGGACATCAGTAAAACCAATACTTCGCGAAGGACTTATTTTGTCAACCTTGGGAGTTTTACTTACAGCCGTTTCGCTGGGTGTTTTTGTCTGGTACGTAACTGACTTTACAATTTACGAAAGCATGCTGCTTGGTTCAATCGTTTCATCGACAGATGTAGCAGCAGTGTTTTCCATCCTTCGTTCAAAAAGTCTTGCATTAAAATCAAACCTCAGACCGACATTAGAGTTGGAAAGCGGAAGTAACGATCCAATGGCGTATGTGCTGACTATTGCATTTCTGACATTAGTAATAAATCAGGACCAGAGTTTAGCTTCAGTTATTCCTTTGTTTTTTCAGCAAATGATCATAGGCGGAGCAGCCGGTTATGCATTTGGCAGGATAAGTAAACTTATCATTAATAAAATCAATTTAGACATAGAAGGACTTTACACAGTTTTAGTTATTGCGCTGATGTTTGTAACATTTTCTGCAACTGACTTTGCAGGAGGAAACGGTTTTCTGGCAATTTATATATGCGCGGTTTATTTAGGCAATCAGGACCTTATCCATAAGAAAACAATACTTAAGATGTTTGACGGTTTAGCGTGGCTGATGCAGATTGTTCTTTTCCTTACACTGGGATTACTGGTATTTCCGTCTCAGGTTTTCCCGCTGATGGGAATTGGACTTCTCATATCATTATTCCTGATTGTTGTAGCCCGTCCTGTCAGCGTATTTTTAAGTTTAATTTTTTTTAAAATGAATCTCAGAAGACGGCTTTATATATCCTGGGCGGGATTGCGCGGCGCAGTTCCGATTGTGTTTGCTACTTATCCGCTTTTAGCCGGAATTGATAAGTCAAATATGATTTTTAATATTGTTTTTTTTATTTCAGTTACATCGGTTCTCATACAGGGAACAACTCTTTCACTCGTTGCAAAATGGCTGCATGTTGCTCTGCCTGAAAAAGTAAAACGCATAACGGAAGTTGACAAACTGATCATAGACCATCCGAAATCTTCCTTTAAGGAATTTGAAATATCAAAAGATTCGCATGCCCCCGGCAAAAGAATTGTTGATCTGAATTTTCCAAAGTCAGCTTTTATAATAATGATAAAAAGAAACGGCGAATATATCAGACCAGGCGGCTCAACGCAGATAGAAACAAATGATATTCTAATGGTGCTTGCTGACAGTGAGGAAGATTTTATTAAAGTAAATGATTTTCTTGATAAACAGGATGACAGTGCAAAGTCATAAAAGTTTTTATCTTTGATTTACTTTGCCGGAGATTCTCAACTTGAACATTTTGTTAATTAAATTTAATAAATAATGAAGCAAATATTTATCAATTTACCTGCCGAAAATTTAGAAAGGTCAGTTAATTTTTATACACAGATAGGATTTACAGTAAATCCGCTTTTTACAGATGATGATCAGAAATGCATGGTCTGGAGCGATGCTGTTTACCTGATGTTAAAACCGAGCGAAATATTCAGGAAGCACAGCGGAGAAAATTTACCTGATACAAAAAACATTAAAGCGACAATTTTTACGCTTCCGGTGGAAAGTATTGAGAGTGTAAATGAAATTGCTGAAAACGGATTAAAGGCCGGCGGTACTGAACCGGTGCCAATGAAAGATCACGGTTTTATGCAGATCAGGAAACTTGCTGATCCTGACGGACATACTTGGGATATTATTTTTATTGATCAGGAAAAATTCCGAAAGGTAAAGGCAAACGGGTAAACGTTTGTGAAGACTCAACCGGAACAACAGATTTGGTTGAGTCCTTCCGGTAGATTTATAGTTTGATTCAAATGCAGCATAGGAAGAGACTCAACCGGAACAAAATGATTGTGAAGACTCAACCGGAACAACAGATTTGGTTGAGTCCTTCCGGTAGAATTATAGTTTGATTCAAATGCAGCATAGGAAGAGACTCAACCTGAACAAAATGATTGTGAAGACTCAACCGGAACAACAGATTTGGTTGAGTCCTTCCGATAGATTTATAGTTTGATTCAAATGCAGCATAGGAAGAGACTCAACCGGAACAAAATGATTGTGAAGACTCAACCGGAACAACAGATTTGGTTGAGTCCTTCCGATAGATTTATAGTTTGATTCAAATGCAGCATAGGAAGA
>ERZ761609.896-NODE-896-length-30294-cov-57.640993_pt1 | contig 30294 bp, 30 predicted proteins | sample MGYA00511163_ERZ761609 | MGnify/ENA primary metagenome ERZ761609 (study PRJEB28899, sample SAMN02445070) | bioreactor sludge metagenome | biome: EBPR sludge | place: Australia: Brisbane, Thorneside Wastewater Treatment Plant | collected 2011-12-16 ...
TACGAGATTGGTCAGTGACTGGAGTTCAGACGTGTGCTCTTCCGATCTGAGAAAACGGCGGCGCGCACGGCTCAGGGCCTCGCCCTCAGCCCGCGCCGTTCCTACCCCCTGCCCTTTTTCCTCCCCCTTGCGCGTATACATGTATACAAGGCAAGTGTTTGACATCTTGACGTGTCGGCCGGTGCGGATGAGGGCATCTATCGCATGCGAGGTCGCGCGAACATCCTGCTTATAGGCGTAGAGAGGCTTCTCGGTTCTGGGAGCGCGCAAGTTGCGTCAGAACGGAATGCCATCTCCAAAATCTTCCACAGCACATTCCTCCTTACCTGCCGCCTTACGTGCCGCAAGATATTTATAGTCCCGGCGTTCCGCCTTCATCCGCGCACGCTTGCTCGGATACAACTCCCCAAAATCCAGAGGTACGGAAATGGCCTCGGCGGTCAGCTCGGTCCTGACGCGCATAAAGTCTAGATCGGATAGCTGTGCTATGAGGCCCGACATACCAAAGGGGATCAACGAGTCATAAAAACACTGGCCACCTTGAGACTCGATGTAACTCCTCTCCTCTTCTCCTCCCGCAAGCCACACCTCCGTTGTTTGTGGTTCCCCGCTATGAGACACCCCATTCGCACGGCGAATAACGACCAAGAAGGAGGCGGGATCAACAATCCTTTTTCTTCTCCATCGGCTTTTCTCCAAATACATGAGATATAGCCTTCCTAAGATTCCCATCTCTTGCCCTCACGGTCTTGGCGAAACGGACATTCCTTTCAAGGCGTAACGCGCAACACCCCGGAAAGGCTGACAAGCGGGCAAGGTTTTAGCTTGCTATACGTGTATACACCTCGTCTTTTCTACAACTTGACTTGTAGGCTAGGGCTGCTACCATCTTCTACGAACCAAGCTGCATACGAACATAGGTCTATAGGTGCATACATGTATATAGTTGCTGTCATTGCCGAGAAAGGAGGGGTCGGGAAAACCACCATTGCCCTGGCCCTTGCCGTTGGCGCGCTCCTCGAAGGCAAGCGCCCGGCCGTGATCGATACCGACCCTCAGGCGACCGCGTCCAAATGGACCGATCGCCGCGAACACGAGTTTCCGTGGGTCGTGCCCACCCACGCCGCGCGCCTGCGCACTGCCATCGCCCAGGCCAACGCGCAAGGCGTCGAGTTCCTGGTCATCGATACCCCGCCACATGCTGGGACCGACGCCGCCGAAGCAGCTCGTCTGGCCGACGTTGTCGTCATCCCGATCGAGCCACATCTCTTCACCCTCGAAACGCTGCCCAAACTCGCTGATCTCCTCAACCTTGCCGGTAATCCTCCTGCCTTCGTTGTGGTCAACAAAGCCAGTACCCAGAGCAAGGAAGCCCAGCAGGCCGCCGATCATGTTCGCAGCCTCGGTTTGCCCGTTTGTCCCATCGTCATTCACCAACGCGCGGCCCATCGCCACGCGGGCAATTTGGGCCAAGCCGCCGCCGAGTTCGAACCGGGTGGCAAAGCTGCCCAAGAGGCTATAAGTCTATACACCTATACAATGCAACTACTCAACAAGCGGAGCAAACCTCATGGCCAAGCCAAACCCACTCGCGCAAGGGCTTAATCAGATCTCAGCACGCACGGCCGCGCCGGTGAGTGTGGCCAGTTCCGCCGCGCAGCCTCAGGGTTCCGCACGTTCCAAGGTGCCGCCTTCGCGCGGGGGGAGGGTGCTGGTCGGAGGATTCTTCACCCCGGAAGTGCAAACCGCCTTGAAGGTCATTGCCGCCGAAGAACGCACCACTCTTCAGGCACTCTTGACCGAGGGCATCAACACCGTTTTTGCCAAACGCGGCCGACCGGAAATTGCCGGCCTGCCTCCCAAAGCATAGGCCAGGCAATAGAGAAGGGCGGCCGCGCGCCACAAGAGGGGCTGGTTGTTTTCCTCTAGCTACAATCGCTCCTCTTCCACCAGGCGGGCTTTTAGGTGCCTGCCGGCCTGGAGCAGCCTCCCACCAGCACGCCGAAGCGGGGCAGGGGGCATTCGAGCAACACCCGCTCGAACAGAGCCTCGGGCGCTTGTCAATTGGGTTCAGGGCTACGTCTGCTTGCAGGTCCCCTTGCTGCCCCCTCCACGAGGCAGCCAGAGCATCCCCAAACCTCCCGTCACAAGGGCAAAAATTCTTCTTCGTCTTCCTCATACCCATACTCATACCTAACCTCTTCCACCGGACCCAACTTAAAATCCAGAGGGACGGAAACAGCCTCGCGGCCAATCTCCGTTATAAATCGCGCAAATCCCTCTAGGTACAGACCTTCCGCGATCGACGAGATGTCAAAGTGCTGGCACTCATCATCGGGGCAGAACTCAGGACAAAAAAACCACTCCCCATTCGCCTTCTCGATGTAGCTCCTCTCCTCTTCTCCTCCCGCAAGCCACACGTTAGTCCTTTGTGGTTTCCTGCCACGAGACACTCCCTTCGCAAGGCGAACAACCGGCACGAAGGAAGCTGGATCAGCAATCTCTTTTCTTTTCCATCGGCCTTTCTCCCAATACACCAGACGTAGCTTCCCTGTGGATTTCATCTCTTGCCTCCTGGTCTTTGCGAAGCCCGCATTCCTTCCAATGCTCAACGCACAACATCAGCGAAAGGCTGACAAGCTGACAAGGTCTTAGCTCGGCTATACGTGTATACGCCTATACAATGCATCAACTGAGCAAGTTGGAGCAAACCTCCTGGCCAAGGCAAATTCACCGGCGCAAGGGCTCACGGAAGAGAGGCAGGGGAGGGAAGCTGGGGATTAGCATTTTTAAGAACTATGCGCCGTCCTAGAACGTAGCTTATAACCCTATAGGTGTATACAGCTTGCATCCTCATGGCGGCTCGGGGGAGGCATTCGAGCAACACCCGCCAGCCGCAATCTTACCCACACAAGAACACGCCGAAAAAAGCAAGATAGCTTGCAAAACTTTCCCTTTGTTCTATGCTCTCTTCACCGAATCGTCAGCAGGAGAGATCAACCCATGACCACCAAGAACGCCCTTGTCCGACACAGCGAGACCTTGCGCCAAGAGAATCTTCCTGCCCTGAAGCTTCCCCCTCGCGCGAACGCCCAGGCCGACGTGCTCCTTACCCAGCCGCCCTACAAGCAAGATGGCATCTGCTTCAACTTCCGTGTTGATCCGGAATTCAAGGCCCGTTTCAAGGCCGCCGCCGCCCTGCAGCGCATGACCGCGAACAAGCTGCTCAAACAGCTTTTCGAAGAATGGGAAGCCAAGAACAAAAGTGGCACCAAATGACCCAACCCGACCCCACAACAGACCCTGACGAGCTTGGCCAAACCGAGGGTCTCGAAGCCAAGCTCTCACGCCTCAAGCGCTCGATCGCTGAACGTGAGGCGAACAAGGTCTATCAGCTTTCCCTCTGGGGTGAGCTGCAAAGAGGGGTCCCGAACGAGTTCGTTCGCTCCGCCATCTTTCCCGCCATCCAACCGAACACCGCCCGCTACCTGCAGCGCGAAACGCTCTTCTCTCAAGAGGGCTTCACCGTCCAATACACCGGCCGCCAGCTTACCCAGTCCGACCTCGATGTGTTCGAGGCCATCATGCACCTGGGGCGTGGTGTGCATGAAGGCAACCACGTCGAATTCACTGCCCGTGAACTCCTCCGGCTTGCCGGACGCGATACCGGCAAGAGCCAACGCGAATGGCTCCTCGACGTTCTCCAACGTCTTACCGCGACAAGCGTCATGATCAGTCGCGACGGCAAGAAGGTCTATTGGGGCTCCCTGCTTCCCGAAGGGGCCGCCGACCTGGCCAATGATCGTTTCCGCGTTGAACTTCGCCGCGAAATGCTTCAGCTCTTCGCCCGGGGCTTCACCGTCATCGAATGGGATCAACGCCGCGCCTTGGCCAAGAAGCCCCTCGCGCAGGCCCTGCATGGCTGGATATGCAGCCATCGCCCCAACCCTTACCCGGTGACGGTCAAGTTCTTGCATAGCATGACGGGCAGCGACACCAAGGAACTTCGCTATTTCCGCTTCAGACTGCGGACCGCCCTCGATGAAATCCAAGCCACCGGCGCTATTACCTCCTGGAACATTGACGACCGCGATAAGGTCCATATCACCCGGTCCTGACTTGTCCACATGGGGGGGCATTCGAGCAACGCAAAAGGGGCATTCGAGCAACATTTAGGGGGCATTCGAGCAACGCAGGGGGCATTCGAGCAACGCAAAAGGGGGCATTCGAGCAACATTTAGGGGGCATTCGAGCAACGCTCTCCGCCCTTCAAACGCGTTGTTTTTACTTTGTTTTCAACGCGTTAGTAACTTCACATAATCTACCTAGAATCTCTTTAGAAATTTTATTTAGAAAAGAGAGACGCTTCTAGCTTCCGAAAGAGCCCAAAGCCACCGCCTCTTGGGGGCTTCGCCCCCGCCGGCTCCTCCGCTTCGCTCCGCCCGCGCTGCGCGCTCCCGCCCGGCATCCCCCGAGGGCTTCGCCCTCTATCGAGGCCCCCAAAGGGGGCCAAGATGATCCCCCAGGTCGCATCCCACCGCTCGAAGTCAAGAGGAACACCCTTCGCTAACCGATAGGCTTCACGGTTTAGCAGGAAATGGCAGGGGTTAGGATATTGGCATATCCGGCGGCCTTGCATTCGGGGGGAGCCAACGGAGAGATTCTCGGGCATTTTCCAGAACATTCAGCAACTGGACCTGTGAAGAAGCAAGGGGGCATTCGAGCAACGCTCGCCACATCTCTTCCAGCTCACCTTCTCAGAAATCACGTCTTCCGAAGGGAAGCTCTCTGATCTGAGCCGGCGAACAGGGCAGGGCACCGGCCAAGTATTCTATAGGTGTAGAGATGTATACATGTTGCCTTGTAGTCAAGCCTTACGGTTTCCTTCGCCCGTGCTGTTTTCAGCGCGAGACAATTTCCCCTCTCTTGGCTATGGTCAGGCATGGCTCCGCTTCACGACATCGTCGCTCTTTTTGCTTCCCTGCTTTTTCTGGCCGCCCTCGCCGCCGGCGCGGGCTATCTCACCCGTCGCTCGCGCCGCCGCCAATTGTGGGCCCGGCAGCGGGACCTCGGCACTCTTCGTGCCATGTCCTGGCAAGAGTTCGAGCAGCTTGCTGGGGAAACCTTCCGCCGCCTGGGCTACCAGGTCCGCGAAACCGGAGGAGGGGGGGCCGATGGCGGCTCGGACCTCATCTTGAGCAAGAAAGACCGGCGCATTGTCGTTCAGTGCAAGCACTACAAGCGCCGCAGTGTCGGGGTGCCGATCGTTCGTGAAATCGTCGGGGTTGCCATCCACGAGAAGGCCCAAGGGGCTTTCGTCGTCACTACCGGAAGCTTCACCAAGGCCGCCCAAACCTACGCCTTGGGCAAACCTCTCACGCTGATTGATGGGCCCGCCCTCTTACAACTCATCGAACAGGGTCGCGAGAAACGCTCCTCTTAACATCTTGATTATTGCCGAAGCCCTGTTTATAGCTTTGAGCTATGACAACAGCACAGCTTCAACTCCCTGGTCTGGAGGACTCGCGCTTTACGGTTTATGACCCGTTCGCCGAAGTTCTTTATTGCCGCCGCAGTTTCGCGGAGGCCTGTTTCGTCGCCGACAACATAGGCTGTCATCTGGTTGTTGAGGTTCCTGCTGATGCCATCATCGGCCCGCGTGCCATCCGGCGGTTTCGCAAAGAGGGCGATGCGTGGAACGTCGAGACGCCGCAGGCCATCTCCGCCGCCGCCCCGCAATCTGTCCCCAGCTAACGCCCCAGAGCACCCGGCCAGGCTCCGAGGAGCGGGCAGGACACAAGTTTGACCAGGTGCCCCAACCTTGGGGCCATTGCTCGTTTGAGCTGTCTTTCCGCTGTCCTTTTTCCTTCTCGTGTTCTCCCAAAACAGGCGAGGCCTATCGTTGCCGAGGCTGTCCGGTTTTCAACCCCCGGCCCGACTCCATTCGCTTTGCTCCCGTGTAGGGGGTGGAAAGCCGGACGTATCGCCCCGGCCTTTCGTTGGCCTTCGCTCCCGTCTTGGGAGTCACACCAACAGAAGGAACTAAAAAATGACCGATCTGAAACCCAGCTTCAAGCCCTTTACGCTTGGCTCCATCGTTGCCACCCCAGGGGCTCTTGATGCTCTGTCACAGTCCCGCATTCTCGAATGCCTGATCCGCCATGCTCGGGGTGATTGGGGGCAGGTTTGCGAGGAGGACGCCGCCGAGAACGACCTGGCGACGTGCGAAGGGTTCCGCATCCTCTCCGCCTATGCCATTGATCCCGCCCAGCCTTGCGCGGGCTTTGGCGATAACTGCGTCTGGGTCATCACCGAAGCCGACCGCACCGTGACCACGCTGCTCTTGCCGTCAGAGTATTGACGGCACTTCCGCTAAAATCCCTTGGATTCCTTGCTTTTGTTGTAGGTTGTAGTATCATACAACCTACAACTTACTACATTTCCCCCGACATCATGGCGATTACCAAAGACCAAATCTTCCAAGTGGCCGACGAGCTTGACGCTGCCGGCCAGAACCCCACTCTTGCCGCCGTCAGGAAGGCCACAGGCGGGGGCAGTTTCACCACTATTTCCGAAGCCATGAGCGAATGGAAGGCCCGCAAGGCCGCCAAGGAAACCCCTTTGCGCGAACCTGCCCCGCAGGCCATTTCTGAGCGTTTAGGTGAGTTCGGCGCGGAACTCTGGACCCTTGCCCTTGAACTGGCCAACGGCCGGCTTGCCGCCGAGCGGGAAGCCCTCGACACAGCCCGGGTACAGATCGAGGCCGAGAAGCAGGAGGCCGCTGAACTGGCCGACCAGGTGACCGGCGAACTTGAGGCCCTGCAGGGGAAGGTCTCCGCGCTCGAAGCGGCCGAGCTCGCGGCCCGCAGCGAGGCTGCCGCGCTCCGGCAGCAACTCATTACCACCGGCGAACGGGCCGCGACCGCCGAGGCCCGCGCCGGAGAAATCGAGAAGCGTGCCGACGACCTCAACGCCGAGCTGGCCCGCGTCAATGCGCAGAATGCGGAACTGGTGAAGGCCCTCGCGGGGGCAGCCAAGGCCACCGAAAAGCAGGGCAGGGGGTAACCAACCAGGCGATAACCCACACGCCAAGCTGCCGGGTCCGTTGGGGCCTTCGAGACGCTGACGCGACTCTGCGGCCCGTGACCTTAGCGGCGGCGGCTTACGCCCCCGCCGGCGCCGCGCTCCAGCTTCGCACGAGCGCGGGAGAAGGGCGGCGCATGGGTTCAAGGCTTCGCCTTAAACCCCTTTCGCCGAAAATGGCTCTGGATTGCCGCCAAGCCGCAGCGTTCATCAACCCATATCGAACCTTCTGGTACGCCCAAGGTGCTTGACACTACGAGGTGCAAAATTTCAGAAAATCGGTGACAGTGCATGCCCACCCTGCTACACCTAGACCTGTGGTAGAACACGAGCAATGAAGACACTCATTGCGGAATATCCGCCCTCATGGGTGAGGCTTGGAGCGTGAGAAAAAACCATAAATGAGGAACGCTGATTAATGGCACTACACCCAAATTTCCCACGCTCCCCCTACGAGATACTCCCCCCGGACCTGCGTTGGTTCCCGGCGGCGGAAGAACGCCGCAGCACCGCCTATGAAAAGCTGCTGCCGCCCCTGGTCGCCAAGGTGCGCGAAGAGGTCAAAGCCTGGCGGGATGCGGACTACGCCGGAGCGTCGGCGACGTCCCGCGCCTTGCTGGCCTGGTGGTTCGATACCGATCACCTGATCGAGCAAGCAGACGGCACGCAAAGCCAGTTCCGCTATTACTTCGCGCAGCGTGAAGCGGTCGAGACCGTGATCTGGCTGTATGACGTGCGCGGCGCACGAGATAAGTTCGACCTGCTGCGCTTCGATGCATCGGGCGCCGTATCCAGCAACATGTTCGATGAGGACTGGCCGCGCTTCGTGGTCAAGATGGCTACGGGAGCGGGCAAGACCAAGGTACTGTCGCTGCTGATCGCCTGGAGCTACTTTCACAAGCTCTATGAGCCGGGCTCTGCACTGGCGCGCAATTTCCTGGTGATCGCGCCCAACATCATCGTGCTCGACCGGCTCCGCGCCGACTTCGACGGGCTGCGCATCTTCTTCAACGATCCGGTGCTGCCGGATAACGGCCATGCGGGGCACAACTGGCGGGACGATTTCCAGATCGCGCTGCACATTCAGGACGACGTGCGCATCGTGCGGCCGACGGGCAATATCTTCCTCACCAACATTCACCGCGTCTATCTCGGCGACGTGCCGGAACCGTCGCTCGACGACGACGATCTGCGCAATTACTTTCTGGCCCCGTTCGGCGCAAAGCCGGTCGGCAAGACCACGGACAGCAAGACCGACCTGGGTGAAATCGTCCGCGAAATCGAGGAACTCGCCGTGTTCAACGACGAGGCGCACCACATCCATGACCCACGCATGGCCTGGTTCCAGTGCATTCAGGACATTCACCACCGACTGCTGCAAAAAGACCTGCGCCTGGCTTTACAAGTAGACGTGACGGCCACGCCGCGCCACGACAACGGTGCGATCTTCGTGCAGACCGTGAGCGACTATCCGCTGGTCGAGGCGATCGCCCAGAACGTGGTCAAACATCCGGTGCTGCCGGATGCAGCCAGCCGCGCCAAGCTCGCCGAACACAAAAGCCCGATCATCACCGATAAATATGCCGACTATCTGCAACTCGGCATCGAGGAATGGCGCAAGAGCTACGCCGAACACGAGAAGCTGGGCAAGAAGGCCGTGCTGTTCGTCATGGTCGACGACACCAAGAACTGCGACGAGGTGGGCGCGTACCTACAAAAGATTTGTCCCGAACTCCAGGACGCGGTACTGGTGATCCACACCAAAAATAACGGCGAGATTTCCGAGGCGGCATCCGGCAAGAGCAAGGAAGAACTGGAACGTCTGCGCAAGCAGTCGAATGAGATCGACACCTGGAAGTCGCCCTACAAGGCGATTGTCTCGGTGCTGATGCTCAAGGAAGGCTGGGACGTGCGCAACGTCACCACTGTCGTCGGCCTGCGCGCCTACGCCGCCAAGAGCAACATCCTGCCGGAACAAACCTTGGGACGCGGCCTGCGCCGCATGTATTTCGGCAGTGAGGAGCGCGAGACTGTTTCGGTGATGGGAACGCCCGCCTTCATGGATTTCGTGGAATCCATCCAGAGCGAAGGCGTCACCTTCGAGCGGGTCGCCATGGGCGGGGCAGGGGGGCACAACCGGCAAGATTCCCTGGTCGTCGAGGTCGATAAGGAGGCCGCTGACAAAGACCTTGATGCGCTGGATATTGCGCTGCCACGGCTCACCCGCCGCTTCAATCGGGAGTTCAAAGACCTGGGGGAGCTCGACCCGGCGGCGTTCGGCAATGCCAAACTGCCGATCAAGTCCTTCACGCCGGAAGAGACCCGCGAAATCGTCTTCAAGACCATGCTGGATTCCGAGATCGATCATACGATCCAGCTCGACAGCAACGGCGCGGCGGATTACCGATCGGTGGTCGGCTTTTTTGCCCGTCAGCTTCTGAAAGACTTATGCCTGGTGGGGGGCTACGACCAACTCTATCCGAAGGTCAAAGCGTTCATGCGCGATCACTTGTTCACCGGCCCGGTTGATCTGGATGATCCGGTGATTTTGCGCAACCTGTCCGAGCCCGAAGTCAGCAAGGTGCTCTTTGACCATTTCCGCGCGGCGATCAACGCGCTGACGATCCACGACAGCGGCAGCTCGCGCATCGAGGGGCAAATCCGCCTGCGCGACACGCGCCCGTTCCGTACGGAGCCTCGCGGCTTTCTGCCCGCCAAGAGGTCGGTGTTCAACCGGATCGTCGGCGAAGGCAGGGCGGACGGTCTGGAGCTGGACTTTGCTTCGTTTCTCGAAACCGCGCCCGATGTGCAAGCGTTCGGTAAGAACTATATGGCCGTGGGCTTCAAGCTCGACTATGTGAAAGCCAACGGTGACCTTTCCACCTACACGCCCGATTTCATCGTGCGCACTGCCGATGGCGCAGTCTGGATCGTCGAGACCAAAGGCCGCGAGGAACTCGACGTGCCGCAGAAGATGGCGCGCCTGAAGCAATGGTGCGCAGACGCGACCGAAGCCAGTAAAAGCGATGGTGGAACGTCCTACGGCTTTGTCTACGTCGATCAGGAAAGCTTCGCGCAGCACAAGCCGTCGTCCTTCGCGGGACTGGCTAGCACGTTCCGTGAATACCAGAATGAAAGCAGCGAGGGTTGACGATGGCGCGCCAAGACAAGAAATCCTACGAGTTGAGCGAGGCAGAACAGCGCGACCTGGTGACGCTGATCCAGCAGGGCAAGGCTCTGCCGGAGAAATACCGCTTCATCCTGTTCGAGGACAAGCGCGAGGTCGAACTGGTCTGGAATGGTAAGACGCGGGACGTGTGCACCACGGTTCTGCCCTTCCAGACGCTGGAACATATCGACGAACCGCGAACGGAAACCAAGAGGCAGGGGGAGTTGTTCGATAGTCGTGGTCGCCAACAGCGCGGCTGGTCAAACAAGCTGATCTGGGGTGACAACAAGCTGATCCTGTCGTCGCTGAAAGCGGGAGCGCTGCGTCAGCAGATTGAGGACGCGGGTGGGCTGAAGCTGATCTATATCGACCCCCCCTTCGATGTTGGCGCGGATTTCAGCATGGATGTCGAGATCGGCGGCGAGACCTTCCACAAGGAGGCGAACCTCCTGGAGCAGATCGCGTATCGCGATACCTGGGGGCGGGGCGCGGACAGTTTCATCAGCATGATCTATGAGCGCTTGATCCTGATGCGCGATCTTCTGAGTCCCGAGAGTTCCATATACATCCACATGGGGCCAACGGTAAAGCAGTATGTAAAAGTCGTCGCCGACGAGGTTTTTGGCACAGATCGCTTTCAGAACGAAATAATTTGGCGACGTGCGTTCGGGCACAGCGACTCTGGCAAGTATGGAGTCATTCACGACGCTATTCTCTACTACGGCAAGGGTGAGCTGCGTACGTGGAATCGTCTCCTGCAAGCGCCGGACAAAGACTACGTTGAGACTTTTTTTGACCAGTTTGATAAGGAGCGCAATGAGCCTTATCAGCGATTGAGCCTCTCGGCGGGCGGTTTGAGCGGCGGAGGCTATCTCTATGAGTACAAAGGGGTAAAGACGCTCTGGCGATGTCCATTGGAGACGCTTGAAGAGCATGACCGTAAGGGGCGCCTACACTGGCCAAAAAAAGTTGGGGGCGTGCCACGACTAAAGCGCTATTTGAGTGATTACGAAGGGGTTCCTTTACAAGACATCTGGACGGACATCAGCAAGATTCACAATCAATCATCGGAGCAAACCGGGTACTCAACGCAAAAGCCAGAATCCCTCTTGGAACGTATCATCAAAGCTAGCAGCAACCAAGGCGACTTGGTTGCCGACTTCTTTTGCGGCTCTGGCACGACCGCCGCCGTCGCCGAGAAGCTGGGGCGCAAATGGATTGCGACCGATTTGGGCAAGTTCGCCATCCACACCACGCGCAAACGCTTGATCGGCGTGCAGCGCGAAAAGAAGGCTGCCGAGCAAGATTTCCGCGCTTTCGAGGTGCTGAACCTTGGCCGCTACGAGCGGCAAGCCTATTTGAACGTGGGGGGGCGCTTGACGGACGCCCAGAAGGCGCAAGCCCTCGCGCAGAAAGAAAGCGAGTTCCGCGAACTGATCCTGCGCGCCTACAAGGCCACTGCTTTCGGCGGTAGCGATGGCGCGCAGGCGCAGGACGGCTTTTTCCACGGGGCGCGCAACGGGCGGCTGGTGGTGATCGGCCCGATCAATCTGCCCGTGGGGCGGCTGTTCGTCGAGGAAGTCATTACCGAGTGCCGCAAGCGCGGCGCGTCCCGTGTGGACGTACTGGCTTTTGAGTTTGAGATGGGGCTGTTCCCCGCCGTACTGGAAGAGGCGCGCAGCAAGGGCATTGACCTTGCGCCGAAATACATCCCCGCCGAAGTGTTCGACAAGCGAGCCGTGGACAAGGGCCAGGTGGTCTTCCACGACATCAGCTTTGTCGAGGCCACCCCGCGCTATGACAAGAAGAACAAGTTCGCGGTAAGCATCGAGCTGACGGACTTCTCGGTCTACTACACCCAGGGGGCAGCGGAAGCGGCGATTGCCGCCATGAAGGAAGGCAAGAGCGAGGTCATGTGCGAACAGGGGCAGCTCTACAAGGTAAGCAAGACCAAGGAAGGCATCGTCAAAAAGGAGCGTCTGACCAAGCACTGGACGGATTGGGTGGACTACTGGGCTGTGGACTTCGACTACATGAGTCGTAAGGAAATCATCAAGGTGCCCGTGGGGTCTGGCCTTGATCCCGTGGCTTCGCTGCCCGGCTTTGAACCTCCGCAAGGTGAAATAGCACTGCCAGTCTTCGAGGAACTCTGGACGGGCGGCTACATCTTCGAGAACGAATGGCAAAGCTTCCGCACCCGTCAGAACCGCGACTTAGAGCTGACCACCGCCCAGCACACCTATGACCGGCCAGGACGCTACACCGTGGCGGTCAAGGTGATTGACATCTTCGGCAACGATACGATGACACTCGTGCCAGTGAATGTGGGGTAGGTACCGCAATGCACACCCATTACGCTGAGATAGGCGATTTTAGAGGACTCAAGCATCACTGCTCGAAAACCACGTCGTCAGAAGGAAAAAAATGATCCTACCCGACAACGAAACGAAAATCGATCTACTCAATAACGAGGCCATCGCGGCAACGATCATCGGCCTGCTACGCGAGCGGCCAGACAGTCCAGTCACCATCGGCGTACATGGTGATTGGGGGGCTGGGAAATCCAGTGTCCTCGAGATGATCGCCTCGCGCTTCGAGAAGGAAGAACAGGTTCTCTGTCTCAAGTTCAATGGCTGGCGGTTCCAGGGGTTCGAGGACGCCAAAATCGCGCTGATCGAAGGCATCGTAGCTGGCCTGATGGAGAAGCGTCCTGCCCTCCAGAAAGTTAAAGGTGCTCTGAAGGATGTCGTCAAGAGCATCGACCTGCTCAAGGTTGCCAAGAAGGCCGGTGGGCTGGCATGGACTGCATTCACTGGAATCCCGACACCGGAGCAGATCGGTGGCATCGTGACCACGTTGCAGGGTTGGATCGAAAATCCTGTCGAGCTGGCGACTAAGGACAACATCGGCGCGGCGATTGAAGAGGTTAAGTCCGTTCTCACTCCGGCTGAATCCAAGAGCGTCCCGCGGGAAGTTGAAGCCTTCCGAAAAGCCTTCGACAAATTGCTTGAAGAAGCAAACATCGATCAGCTGGTCGTTCTGATTGACGATCTGGACCGCTGCCTTCCGGACACGACAATCGAGACACTGGAAGCGATCCGGCTCTTCGTCTTCACGTCACGAACAGCTTTCGTCGTCGCCGCAGACGAAGCCATGGTCGAGTACGCTGTACGCAAACATTTCCCCGACCTTCCTGAGACGACCGGGCCACGTGACTACGCCAGAAACTACCTCGAAAAACTGATCCAGATTCCATTTCGTATTCCAGCCTTGGGCGAAACCGAGACTCGCATCTACGTCACGCTCTTGTTAGCCGGGGCCGAAATCGGAGAGCAGAATGAGAACTTCTCGAAGCTGATTGCTGTGGCGCGCGAACATCTCAAGAGGCCTTGGGAAAACGCACTCCTTGATGCGGCTTCGGTGAAAGCTGCCCTAGGGGATAAGGCCGGCCAAACGCACAACGCACTCATGCTCAGTGATCAGATCGGCCCGATCCTGGCCAGCGGCACTAAGGGAAACCCACGCCAGATTAAGCGATTTCTCAATACCTTGCTGCTTCGGGAACACACCGCTACTGCACGTGGATTCGGCGCGGAAATCAAGCTTCCGGTGTTGGCAAAGCTGATGCTTGCCGAGAGATTTATTCCCCGGCTGTTCGAGCAGATTGCGTCCGTTGCCGCCATTCATCCCCAAGGACAATGCGACGACATCGTCGCGCTGGAAGGGTGCATAGCTGCCGATATAGCTGCAAAGCAGCACGTCACAAAAACTGCAGAAGGCGGGAAGGCCGTGAAGCCGACAGACAACACCGCAGCAGCGATTGAAAGCGCGGCCTTGGGGGAATGGAAATCATCGGACGCAGTGCAAGACTGGGCACGAGTGCAGCCACTCCTGTCCGGCGTTGATCTTCGGCCTTACCTGTTTGTCACGAAAGACAAGAAGGACTTCTTTGGTCCGGTGTCTGTCCTTGGCCATCTCGGCACCGTGGTTGAGAAGCTCTTCGGCCCCAAGCTCTCAGTGCAGGGGTCTGCAGCCGAACTGAAGCAGCTTGCGCTAGCTGAGGCCGACAAGGTATTCGAAGCCGTTCGATCCAGGATTATGGGTGGCGGGGCCTTCGATGTCATGCCGGCCGGCATCGACGGGCTGATTGTTCTCGTCAAAGCACAACCTGGATTGCAGGGAAAGCTTCTGGATTTCCTTGAGGGTTTGCCCAGCAGCAAGTGCGGACCGTGGGCTGTGCGGGGATGGCAGGGCGCAGTGACCGACCGCGAAAATGATGCTCGACTTAAAAAATTACTGAACGAGTGGAGCAGGGTCCCAAACAATTCTGCGCTTAAAGCAGCAGCTGAGGCGGTCCTTAAAGAGTCAAAGGGAGGCCGGTAAATGGGAACTTCGACAGCCTACGGTGGACCCGGCGGCGGTACGCCACTTGTTCCTACATGGCTCGGATCGGAAGGTGGGACTTCGCCTCCGGCTACCCCAACAGAGGCAGCGCCTGCTAGCGATGCCCCTGTGCTACAGCCTGCTGCACCGTCTGGCAGGCCAGCAATTCCACCGCTGGCGGACCCTGGCCGTTTTACAAGCGCCCGCGGCAACTTCACGCGTTTCGCAAAATCGGGAGGAAGTGATCGCGCGAGTCTCGGTCGCGCTGTTGTCAGCTATGTGTCGTCGGCTGCAGGCGGATCACGCCAGGCGGCCCAACGGATGGGGGCTTCACGTGGTGCCGGGGCCAGGTTGCTCGGGTTCTTGTCTGACGCGCAAGCGCGTGGTGTACGCGAAGCACTGAGAGCACTTGATCTCGAAGGACTGGCGGGGCATCCTCTTGCCGAGATACTTGTTGGCCTCGCCGATTATGTCTGTCCGGGGGCAGGCACAGTCGATGAGGGCATTGCGCGCGAAGCGTACGTTGAAACCATCGTTGAGCTAACCACAGACGGCCTCACTGACCTGGATGCCTTCACACCGGACCAGATGCAAACTGTTTTCGAACTGTATGCGACGCATGCCATTGAAGCCAGAATTTGCAACGATATTGGCACCAAGGCAGTCACGATGCCCCCCAACGCACAAGCCGCCCTGCGTGTTCAAGCGCAGCTCCGCGATTTCATCCGCGGCGGAGTCAGCGACGCGCTGACAAAGGCACGTGCTGAAACACCCACGCTCACCCCGGATCGAATTCAATCCTTCGTTGATCGGGTGTACGAGTCTGCGTTCGGGTTCCTTCAGGCACGCGGCGAAGCAGAGGCGAACCAATGAAACGCCAATTACTTGCCGGTCGTTTCGGTCCTGATGATCAGACAGCAATACCAGTTGCTGTCGATGAACAGTTGACCCAGCTTCAGCTAGTCGCCGGAGTGAAGACCCTGGACCATGGCATCGGCAGTGCTCTGACCAGCCTGAAAGCGCTTGGCATCTTCCCGTCAGAGATAGGTATCGATTTGCTTGTGGTCGCCGCGCATGTTCATGCCGCTGACACGCGAATTTCTCGCGCAGAACAATCCCAGGATTCCTGGACTCGCGAAATCCGTCTGGTCATACCGGTGAGCGATCTTCCGCGTTGGACTGCCGCGACGTCTACGCTGACGAAAGCGCTGAATTTCCTAACGGGAGATCGTTGGACCATCGGATTCAGGTTGCGGCCTGTGAGGTTCACGAATATCTCACGAAAAGGACCGCAGACTCTCTTGACCGTACCGTATGACTCACTATGCCTGTTCTCCGGCGGGTTAGATAGTTTGATTGGAGCCATTAATCTTCTTCAGGCTGGATCAGCCCCCTTGCTGATCAGCCACTTCGGCGAAGGCGCCACGAGTGATGCGCAAAACAAGTTGTTTGCCAAACTGAAACAACAATACGCGAAGTCCGTATTCGATCGGTTGCGTGTTGGGATGACCTTCGATGATGGCTTGGTGAAAGATGTAGGTTCTGAAAACAGCACGAGAGGCCGTTCGTTCTTGTTCTTTGCGCTCGGAGTGTTTGCTGGAACTGGGCTTAAGAATGGATTTACCTTGAAGGTACCAGAGAACGGACTAATTGCTCTGAATGTGCCTTTGGACCCGTTGCGGCTAGGGTCAAACAGTACACGAACTACGCATCCGTACTTCATAGCACGTTGGAATGACCTACTAGACGAACTCGGTATCAACGGCCGTGTAGAGAACCCATATTGGACTATGACTAAAGGTGAGATGGTCGGCGCCTGCGCGAACCAGAAATTGCTGCGAGAACTGGCACCGATGTCCTTATCTTGCGCACACCCGGCCAATGCTCGATGGCAAGGTCATAAAGGAAGAGGCATAGAGCATTGCGGCTACTGCTTGCCGTGCCTAATCCGTCGTGCTGCATTAAACAGCGCCTGGGGCGATGAGGGCGACCAAACGACATATACCGTACCTGATCTTCGCGCTAAGGCATTGGATACGGGGGAATCGACAGGTCAACAGGTCCGCTCTTTTCAGTACGCGATCGCGCGATTGCAGGGACACCCAATCCTAGCAAACCTTCTTATTCACAAACCGGGTTCTCTTGCCGACTGTACCTCTTGCCTTGATGAACTGGCGGATGTTTACCGCCGTGGTCTCAATGAAGTGGCGAACCTCATTGACGGCGTAGAAACAAAGCCGAGCTGATGGCAGAACGATCATGATTGCATCACCTGAACTGGTCGATTTTCATTGCCACCTCGACCTCTATCCCGATCATCAAGCGGCAGTTCGGGAAGCGGACGCCGCTGGCGTCTTCACCCTCACCGTAACAACGACTCCGAAAGCATGGCCGCGCAACAATGAACTTGCGCAAGCCACGCGTCATGTGCGTGCCGCCCTTGGTCTGCATCCCCAGCTCGTTAGCGAGCGAGCAAGCGAACTGCCGATTTGGGACGGGTATCTCGCAGAAACGCGATACATCGGTGAAGTTGGCTTAGACGCCGGTCCTCGCTTCTACAAATCCTTCGACTTGCAGAAAGCAGTGTTCGAGCATGTCCTGCGGAGCTGCGCCAAGGCGGGCGGCAAGGTGATCACAGTACATAGCATCCGGGCAGCTACAACTGTGCTGAACCACGTGGAAGAATTCTTACCCCCCGACAAAGGGAAGATCGTGCTGCACTGGTTTACTGGTACCAAAGCAGAAGCCATGCGCGCCGTCGAAATGGGATGCTACTTTTCCATCAACGCCGCAATGCTGGACAATGATCGCCATAGCCCCATGCTTGGCGTTATCCCGCTCGATCGCATACTCACCGAGACCGATGGTCCGTTTACTAAGACCATGGGACGTGTATCAAGGCCTGCCGATGTGGCTTTCGTAGTGGAGGCGTTGGGCCGCCTGTACAGTCAACCTGTCATAACTGTGGCCGCGACAATCCGAGAAAACTTGCGCCGGTTGATCGTCGAAGAGACTTAACCGTCCGCGGCCTTGAGCAGCGATCTGTCCTCCATGCGTGGTCGTATAAATCTGTGGCGGGTGAAACGGTGCCTCTAGTGCAGACAGCTAGCATGCTAGTTGACAGCACGATTCCCTTGTGTTCGTTGCGAATGATAAAGGACGTTATCAATCATAAGAATGGAGTAGGGAGCTTAAACACTCTTGCTGTTAAGCGCACAAGATGCTAAGTTGTTAAGAGGATAGATGTTTATGCGCTGAGGTGAAAAGATGTCCAACGAAGAGACCACCCGTTTGACCGTTACGCTTTCGCGGGAGACCGATCTTGCCTTGCGGGCCTTTCTCGGTGCCCAGGGTATGCGCAAGGGCGACCTCTCGAAGTTCATCGAGGACGCTGTCCGCTGGCGCATGTTCGACCAGGCGGTTCAAGGCGTCAAAGCGCGTAATGCTGACATGGATGCTGATGAGCTCCAGGCAGCGATCGATGAGGCCTGCGCCACCGTTCGCAGCGAGATGTGGCCGACTTCCTCGAAGGCGTTGTAGTTGGGATGCGCCTGATTCTTGACACCAACATCCTGGTTGCGGCCCTGATCACTCGCGGAACACCACCCGACAAGCTTTATGAGGCATGGCGCGACGGACGCTTCACGCTGCTCACTTCCGAACTGCAGATCGAAGAAATTCGCCGGGTCACGCGCCGGGAAGGCATTCGTTTCCGCATTCACCAGGCCGAGGCCGGACGCCTCGTCAATGACCTTCGCCGCTTGGCAACCCTCATCGATCATTTGCCGACGCTCGATGTGTCGCCTGACCCTTACGACAATTTTCTCTTGGCGATGGCCCAGGCCGGCCATGCCGATCTTCTCGTGACCGGTGACAAAAGGGACCTGCTGAGCCTGTCAAGTCATCAGGGCACCCGCATCTTGACAGCGCGTGACGCGCTTGGCTTGCTGGGAGGCTGATCGCATGATGCGCTCGATCGTTACCACAGCACCGAATGCTACAGTCTCTCTTCCGGCACTGTTCTCGCCCACTGCCGATGCCAGCCGGCGCTTCGTCGAGTTCTTCACCGCCAACATTCGCAACCCGAACACCCGTAAGGCTTATGCACGAGCGGCATCGCAGTTCGCCACCTGGTGTGAGGAAGTCGGTTTAACCGATTTGCACGACATCGAACCTGTCCACGTTGCTGCCTATGTTGAAACGCTTCTCACACGCCTCGCTTCTCCCTCCGTCAAGTTACACTTGGCCGGAATTCGTATGCTTTTTGACTGGCTTGTCATCGGCCAGGTTATTGCAACCAATCCCGCAAGTTCCGTTCGGGGTCCGAAACACTCGGTCAAGAAAGGTAAGACGCCAGTCCTCACCGCCGAGGAGGCCCGAGCCCTTATTGACTCGATTGACATCACTACACCCAAGGGCCTGCGTGATCGTGCGCTCATCGGTCTCATGGTCTACACCTTTGCCCGTGTTGGTGCGGCCCTGAAGATGAAAGTCGAAGATGTCTACGTGCAAGGTCGTCGCACTTGGGTTCGCCTGCACGAGAAGGGTGGCAAGCAGCATGAAATGCCCTGCCACCATAACCTTGATGAGTACCTGCACGCCTATATTGATGGTGCGGCCCTCATCGGCGCTGCCAAGGCTCCCCTCTTTCGCTCTGCAACCCCTCACACCGGACAGATCACCGAGCGGCCGATGACCCAGGCGGACGTTTACCGAATGATTGGCCGACGCGCACTCGCCGCCGGCATTCAAACAAGAATCGGCTGTCACAGCTTTCGTGCAACGGGGATCACCGAGTACCTCAAGAACGGCGGCAAGCTCGAAGTCGCCCAACAGATGGCGAACCACGAGAGTGCCCGCACCACCGGCCTTTATGATCGACGTAATGACCAGGTCAGCCTCGACGAGGTCGAGCGCATCGTGATCTAAAGCACTCCGAGCTACGGTTCTCCCGAAGCGGCACCGCTCCAGCTCGTGGTTACAGTACTCGCATCAGGGGGTTGAGGACGCTCAGCCGGCCTTGTGCCAAGCACATGTCCAGAGCTTCCATTTGTTCTTCGAGGAATCGTGAAAGGGCCTTCTCCGATACCGCGTTGATTTCTTCAATCGTCATGGCTTGCCAATCCTCATCGGTGAGAGGAGGAATACCTTCCTCCCGCCGCTGTTGCGAAAGGTGCAGCCATACGGCAAGGAACACCAGCCCGACCGGAATCGAGACGCGTTTTTCGCAGTAGGCCCGATTCTCGAAGTTCTTTTCTGGCCATGTCATGCGCTCGTAAAGTGCCCACAGCTTCGGCGGGAACTCGAAACCATCCGGAGAACTGCTCTTTGGAGGGGGAGACATATCACACCGTAGAAACTCAATCTCAGTCTAAAGAGTCCCTAGAGCGCGGTAGAGCGTGGCCCGCGAGACCCCGAGCGAGGAGGCAACAGCTTCGCCGGTTTCCCCAGCTTCGAGCAAAGCCCGCCCGTGGCTCACTTGTTGGGCCGAGAGCAACCGCCGCCGCCCGAGCTTCGCCCCGCGAGCTTTGGCCGCCGACAGGCCCGCCTGCGTTCGTTCTACGATCAGCGACCGTTCGAACTCAGCTAGTGCCCCCATCATGTGAAAGACCAGCCGCCCGCCCGCGCTTGTCGTGTCTATGTTCTCCGTGAGCGACACGAACCCCGCGCCCTTGGCTTCGATGAAGCGCAGAACTTCGACCAGATGCGACAGGGACCGCCCGAGGCGATCCAACCGCCACACCACCAGCACCACGCCCGGCCCGAGCTTGGCGAGGGCTTTATCAAGCCCCGGACGCTTGACCTGCCTTCCGCTTGTTTGGTCCTCAAGGATCACCGAACACCCAGCAGCCGCCAGGGCTTGCCGTTGAAGGTCTAAGCGTTGATCCTGAGTTGATACCCGAGCGTAACCGAGCTTTTCCATGCCAACATTATGAGACAAACTTTTGCGACACTCAAGCCCTTGATTTCATTAGGGGCTTGGAACTGTCGCAAAAACGTTCGTTTCTGCGACAGACGCCGTCTTCTAGCCAAGGCCTTGCGGAAACTTGCACAGATGTGTTAGGTTCCGCAAAATTTGGCTTAGTGCTATTGCGATACAATGACCACTAGCCTCCTCACCTCTACCGCCAAGGCTGACGGACATGGCTTCCTGCAGCATGTAAACCCTACATGGTAAACCTACATGGTGCTCAGACGTTGAATGTTCCATCGTTGTGAGGACTTGAGATCGCCAACACTCATGAACGACATTCCAATTTTTTCACATTCCAATATTTGGTTCACAAATAGACTATTGCTTCTGAACACCAAGTCACCGATGATTATTAAATCATAATTTCAATCAGCTAGTAAGTAACATAACATTATAAAATTGAGGAAGCCATGGACGATACGACGCTTAGGACATTATTTCACGGACAGCCATCTGCTGCGCAAGCGGTTCAAGATCAACTCGTTCGTGGTATAGTTTCGACTATTGCGCGAGGTAGCGTCAATCTCCAGCTCGGTAAGTACGTCACTGAAAAAGATAAACAACAAATGCGTCGTGAGATGCAAGAATATGTGATCCAGATGCCGTCTTAACGCGTCTTATTTCTCTCAAAAAAGGCCATTGTCTCGAATGCAATGGCCTTTTTATTTGGAGTAGTTATGGGCCTTGACCAACAGCTTATAGCGGAGCTGAAACTCAAAACTGAGGAAGCTGAAAGGCATATCAACCATATCGAGCTGATGTCGGCTAAAGGCCATCTTCCAGAAGGCCTGGACATTCCTTCGGTTAATGAGCTGCGCTATGCGTTTTACCATCTATTAAAATACCTTACGGGCGACGAGAAGGGGGGCAGGGACGCACTTAAGCACGTGTGTCGTGCAATCTATGATTGTTACGAAACTAAGCTTCATTATCAGTTCGGAAATTTTAAGGCGTTTCAGGAAGACACCGCAGATATTTTAATGAGAGACGTTTTCCCTGGTTACCTCGATTGGGCAAAAAAGTTTCTCGCTCTCCAGCAATTTATAAACGATACTCCTCGTGACAGCAGGGAAGAATATTATTCTAAATTGGAGGCATTCTTAGAAGAGACGACTCCATTTGCTCTAGAGGCTCTCGCTGTTCGTCAAGAAGTATTAAAAATTCGCGCCGACAAAGAAAAACAACGTTTAGAGAAAGAGCAGGCACTCAAGAATACCCAAGAGGCATTGAGCATCGCTCAAGAGCAGCTACACCTTTCTCAAAGAACAGTTACTATCAGGACTATCGCTTTATCGCTCTCAACAATCGTGGCTCTTGGAGTCGCCGCAATGCAATACCTTAAATAATAAGCGGTCAGTAAGAAATCTTTCGTGTTTCTAGGAACGTATTTGCTTGGCTAAGAGCCTCTCAAGATCGAGGAACTTATCCGAGAGCGCTTAAGCCAATCGTCATGCGGAGAGTCAAGGGCCGCCCAGAGCTGCACAAGCGCAGCGCGGAAGCGAGGACGGGGTGAAGCCTTTACCCTTGACGCTTCGAAGAAGGAGATACCCTAAAAGCAGGGGTGCATGGGGAATACCTTACCCCATGCACCCCTGCCACCTCGGCGAGGGGCGGGGTTTGGGGCGGAGCCCCATATCTTGTTTGTTTCTCGCAGAAAATCACTACCGAATTCTGATTGTTGGCTTTGATTTCTCTTCTTCAATTCGAAACCTGCGGGGTCCAAATTATCCCCCGCTTTCTTGCCGGATTCCCCGCGAAATTAACCTTTTTATTGATCGCCTCTGGCAATTATGAAGCACCCCCAAGAAAGGAGGGGCCGAAAATGACCGAAACAAAAAGACCTGACTACGCCGCTTTTGTGGTTCGCGATCGTGACGATAAGAAAGCCAATTGGCGCGAAATCGGGGTGGCCTTCAACCATAAGGACGGCAAGGGGCTTGATATTCTCCTTGACGCCACGCCTGTATCGGGCCGCCTTGTTCTTCGCGAGATTGAGGACAAAACCGACTGAGGGCTAAGACGTGCAGCCCGCGCTTTGCTCGCGCAATTTGGGGGCAAGCACTGGCCAGCCATCGCTAAAGCCCAAGAGTTCGCTCTGATGCATGATCCGGACGACCCGACCGATTGGCGGGCTGTTTCGCTCTGGATCATGCGTCGTTATCTTCCCCCCTTGGTGTGATGCTCCCGATCCGAAGCGTCAGCCCTTGCTAGGTAGAGTGTTGGTCATCCGTCGTTTGTTTCGTTCCTGTTCTTCTGCAGTCCCGTATTCTTGATCTGCCCTCCCCTTCTTTCTTTGCTGGGTTTGAGGCAATTGAGGAGCTTTGTCTGTATTCGCTTTGTTTGTGGTAGGGCTTGGTGGCCTTGTTGTCTGTCTGTGGTGGTCTTCTGTGGCCTTTGGTGGTGCGTGCATTCTTGTTGATAACGTGTCGCGCCCTCCTTGCCCTTATGGCAATGTTTGAGGCTATCTGGTAGCATTTTTGCAGGGTAGCAAGTTATGTTTTCGGTTCCCGAAAACACTTGCAAGGGGGGCGGGCTCCCGCCCGAACCTCCCCCCTTGACCCCCCTCACGCGGCCCGTTTGGGCCGCAATCAGGCGGGCGGCACCATGGTCTTCCCGACCAGGTGCCTCCCCGGAAAAGCGGGCCAGCCGGCCCGCGCTTCGCATGGAGGTTCGCGCCATGGCACGACCGAGGAAGGAGTACATCGAGGCCCGCAGCGAGCGACTCAACCTTCGCTTGACGCAAGGTGAGCGCGCTACGCTCGAAGCGAACGCCGCCGCCGCCCGAGTTCCCCCGACCGACTACGCTCGCCGTCTGGCTCTCGGTGGCCAGGTGACCATCGTCCAAACCAAAGCTGCCGACCCCCAACTCGTCCTCGCGCTCAATCGTGTTGGCGTTAATCTGAATCAGATCGCCCGCGCTATCAACGCTCATACCGGATTTTCTCCCGCCGATCTGTCCTGCACGCTCGCTCGCCTCAATCAATTGCTCGACGACCTGCAGGAGCGGAAATGACTCCCCACGCGGCAAACCAGGGAAAAAGCTTCAAGGGCGTTGCGGCCTACATCATCCACGACCCAGACCGAGCAAAAACCTCTGAGCGCGTTTTGTTTACGCAGACTCTCAACCTGCGCACCGATGATCCACAAAAGGCGGCGAAGGTCATGGCCTACACTGCTGCGCACGCCTCTTTTTTGAAACAGGCCGCCGGAGTGAAAGCCGGAGGCCGTAAATCACAAAACCCCGTTTATCACTTTTCCTTGTCTTGGGTTCCTGGTGAGCAGCCCAGCCAAGCCGAAATGATGGAAGCCGCAGAACAGGCCTTAGAGGTTCTCGGCTTTCGTGGGCATGAAGCCCTGTTCGCCGCGCATGGCGATAAACCCCATAAGCACTTGCATATTGTCGTTAATCGTATTCACCCAGAAACAGGAAAGAGCCACAACCCGAACGACGATTATTCGCACCTGCAGGAATGGGCTCACTTTTACGACAAAGCGCGGGGTTTGGAACACCACAGCCCCGAGCGCGCCGCAAAATACGAGAAGGACCCCATCAAGAAAGCGGAGTATCAAAAACTCGCCGAAGAGATACGCTCTAAGGAAGGTGTCGCCAACCATAACGTGCCCCGTCCCCAGTACGAGGCCGAGAAAGGCGCAACCCACCCGCGCAGCAAGCTCTATCAACAAATCAGAGAGACCTTTGCCGCGCGCACGAAAAATCTGGCCATCGAAACCCGTGAGGCGGCTACTCGCCACAAAGCCCAATGGCAAACCCTGAAAGACCGTCATAAACAAGAGCGCGCCGCCTTGTGGGACGAGCAGCAAGCCGCCTTCAAAGCTCGCAACAGTTTCAATCGCTCAAGTAAAGTCCGCCCCCTGCCCTCCTACACTTGGGACCAATACCAGAAAGACCGCACCGCCCTTCGCGAGCAGCACAAAGCCGAGTTTCACACTCTCCTCTCCACTCTCAAGATGAACGACGAACCGCAGGTAAAAGCGTTCTTCCAGAAGCAACGCAGTGCCCGCGCTGAGTTCATGCAAAAGCATAAGGAGCGGCTTACTGCTCTCACCAAGAACCTCAAAGCCACCACCCAAACACCCGTTGGCAAACAGCGGCAGGAGCATCAAGGCCACTTGGCCCGCATGTTCAATGAAGTTGTGGCGAAGGACTGGCGTACGCGCCAGTTCATCGCCAGAGAGGAACGAGAGAAAGGCGAGTTCTTCGCCTCTCTCAAAGCGCAAAACCAGCCGGCCATCGACACGCTCAGGGCTTCCCACTACGAGCAAGGCGGCGCGCTGCTTGCCAAGCTCAACGCAGCTCGGGAAGACGCCAAGCAAGAGCAAGCCAGGAAGATACAAGACGCCAAGCAAACCGACCGTAACGAACGGGCAAACCTCTCGAACCAGCACAGCGCCGAGTATGACGACCTCAAGCAGAACCAAGCTGGAGAGCGGACCGAGCTACAAGGTAAATGGGCCAGCCTCAACCATGACCGCGCTAAGGCCTGGGAGGCGTACCGGCAGCTCCGCGCTGAGCAAGAAAAGGGAACCCTTCAAAAAACAGAGCAGACCACGCTTCGCGATTCCTTCGCCCGCGTTGCCGATCCAGGCCGCGAGGCTGCGCAAACCCGCCGGAGTGATCCGGGCCGAGACGGCCGTTCTCAAGGTCCAAGTGGAGGCCGCAGCCGCGACCTCAAACGCGACTAAACGCCTTTTTCTCCGCTAAGCCTTCACCATCAAAAAAACATCACTGCGTGTAGTCTTTTTGCTTTTACTCTGCGTTACCCAAAGAAAAAAGGAGAACGTCATGCTCTGGCAAACATCCCTTGCTGTCATTGTTTTGCTCGCAGGCGGTGTCATCGGAGCCGAGACCGCTGCCCCCCTCGACTGGAAGCCCTCGATCCTCCTGCGCGCCAGTACCGGAGAATTGCCGACCCGCAACTTCAGCGCGGCGCGTGAGGCTGAGCGCGTAAAGCTCCTCGCCCTTGAGCAATCCATTGCGACAACGCGGGCCGAGGCCGATGGCTTGCGCCAATCGGACGTGGAGCTGCGTGCCACCATCCTCGCCTTGCGCGAGCGGGTCATCGAAACGCAAGCTCAACTTCAAAACGTTCAACTGCGATAAGGAGTCCTTGCCATGTCTCTCCTCATTGACCACCAGACTCTCGGGGCCGACGTTGTGGAACAATCGGCACGGCTTCCCCAAGAGACCCCGCCCAAGCCACCGAAGCTTCGCCCTTCTCGCCCGCTCTCGTCCTTCGTCAAGGTTTCCACGCTCACCGGACTTGGCTTCTTCCTTGTTCTTTTTGTGGCCGAGCACGCGGCTCCCTCGCCGTGGAAGCCTTCCACTGTCATCGGTGCCTTTGGCGGCAATGAAAAATCTGCACAGATGCTCGCCAGTCTCGAAGCCGATCGCGCCCTCGTCGCCATGCAGGAACAGGAGAAGGCCCGCGCTTTACAGGAAGCCGAAATCCTGCGCGCCAATCAGGAACGCCTGACCCGCGCCTACCAGGCCGAGTATGATCGGGGAACCGAACTCATCAAAGCCGGAGCCGCGGCCGCCCAGCAGCTTTTGCAAAGTGTCACCAAAGCCCGCTTGGACGGGCTCAGCGGCAAGGCCGAGAACGCCAACATGGCGGATAGGGCGGGGATGTTCTGCTCTCTCCTCGAAATGCTTTCCGGGAACTCTCTCTGCTCGGAGCAGGCCCACACCTACGCCGCCGGACAGCGGGGTGATGCGCAAGCCGAAATCATCGGCTCATGGAAGCGGGCCAACGCTGAGCTGAGCCACATCGCCTTGACCTGGGCCGAGGGCTTGCCCGACCCGCTGCAGCTCATCCAGCAAGCGGCTCGCCAAGGCGGACCGACTTTCACCGTGCCGCCCCGCTCCCCTACCCCGCCGAGACCAGACCGAGCCCCCTCACAAGAGAGTTGAACGCCGTGATCGGCTCCGCGAAGGCATTCGCCGAGCGTTCCCACATGCCTCGGGGCTTTTGCCCCGAGGTCTTGCCTCTCTGGTGCTCCGGCAGCGGCGAGAACAGACCCTTGAACCACGGCGAGGAATCGTAATCTACCCGCAAGCACCACACGGGCCGCCGCCCCTTGATGAGCAAGAGCCCTGCCCCGCTCTCGCGCGAGAACTGCAAGGCGATTTCATCGGGGCGCAGCAGCGGCACCGTATGCAAGGATTCCGACGAACTCATCGAGCGCGCCGAGCTGTAAGACGTGCTATCGGTTTCCATCGCGCCGCGCAGCAGGACTTGAAACGCGGCTTGCGTGTAGCGTTTCTGGCCCAGAGCCATCAACGCGCCGCTATAGGCATCGGCAGGGGCCGGCCGTCCGCCCCCGGCATTCTCGTTCTCTGACTCCGAGGACATCACCCGCACCGCTTCAAACTCTCCCAAGCACTTGGACGCGTATTCGAGGGTTTCTCGATCCGAAGCCCCGAAGATATGCACCGCTCCGGCATTGGCCAGAAAGGTTTGCCAGTTCGACGGATAGAGGGCCTTGAGCTGCTGCAAGTCTTGCAAAATAGCCCATAGCTTGACCCCGAAGCCTGCCGCGTAACCTGCTGCCTTTTCGATCGAGGGCATCGGGCCAAGGGTGAAGAATTCTTCGAGGAGGAACAGCACCGGAGCCCCGCAGGCCGGAGGCTTCAAGTTGCGCTGCATCCGCTCCAGAAAAAGACCGATCATCAGCCGCAGCCATCTGCCATGCGTCCCCATCCGCTCTGCCGGCAGGCACAGATAGACCGAGGCCCCTTCCCTCGCTTCTTTGAGTACGTCCGGGCAAAGCGTGCGCCCCTCCCCACCAAGCGTCTTCCGAAACAGCGGGCCGAGCGTATCGAGAAAAGCCGTGTTCCGCCGCGCCGTCGAAAGGATGGACCCGCGTTCATTGTCTCCGGTCCCTGCGAGACTCTCCGCCGCGCCGGCGATCGCGCCGCCTAGAGCGTCGTTCTCCCGCATCCGGTCCAGCAGGAACCACATCGCATTCGGGCATTCCTCCTTGAAGTCTGGATCATCGGCGCAGGCTTCCTCCCATCCCTTCTTCTCGCCTTGCGTGAGGAAAGCGCGCAGATCGAACAGCGTCGAGCCCGGGCGCGTGGTGATGAGATGCAAGGCCAGGCCCTTGACGAAGTTCCTCGCCGTTTCATCCCAGTGGGAATCGCGGTGATCGGCCGACACGATCAAGCCCTCGGCCAGGAGGGCCGCATCATCGACCACCAAGGGCGATTCCGCATCGAGCAGCGCGAGGGGATTGAGGCACGCCCGCACGCTCTCCGGCACGGCCGCCACGCCGAAGGGATCGAGGACATAGACCTCTTGCCCCATTCCTTCCGCCCATTCATCGCCAGGGCCGCGCCGCGCCGCCGTCAAACTGGCGTTCTCGCCCTTGGGGTCAAGGACCACCACCGAACCAGGATAAAGACAAAGGTTCGGGATGATCGCACTTCTCCCCTTCCCCGAGCGCGCGCCGGCAATGGTGACGAAGTGGCGATCATCATCGAGGCCGAGCGGAATGCAATCTGCAAGCTGTGCGGCTCGCCAGATGGACTCCAGAGCTTTTGCGCCGGCCGCTCTTCGCAGCGGCGGCAGGCCGGCCTCTTCCATCTTCTTGAGGGCCGCTCCCACCTTGCCGCCAAAGTCTTTGAGCTTGAGCCAGTTTTCTGCATAGGGAATGGCTCCCACGAAGAGCGCGGCTCCCCCCCCATAGGCCAAGCGTTCGACGGCTTGCGGCTCTTCCCACTCCGCCGAGGACAGGGGCACGTTGGAGGCCCCACGGAAGCCACCACGAGGAAGCGAAAGCATAGAGGGTCACTTTCAGAAAAGGAGGGGGCGTTCTCCCTGTTCGGGTAACGCCGCTAAGACATAAAAAGACGACCGATCGTCCTGTCTTATCCCCTTGTTGTTTGATGAAGGGGATGTGTTTGCACCGCGATCCGCGTCTCTCCAATAGGATTAGGATTGTATAGATGTATACATGTAAGAGTTAGCGTTCTCTCTTCTGAAGCCCTCTCCCTCAAGCTCTCCAAGAAACTTCCCTTTCTTTCCTTCTCAGTCGTTTGGGCGATGCTCCTTCGTGCTGCGCACCAAGGAGCCCGGGCTCTACGCGCTGTGCTTCCTGAGCCCCGCCTCGCGGGTCTCAGCCGATCCGGTGACGATCCCTATCGCGAAGGTCAGACGCGGCAGCTTCGCTCCCGCGTGAAGCTCCTCGCGCAGGGTTCCAGCTTCGCTCGAACCCTGACAGCGATCAGCCCCGCGTTCAAGGCTTCGCCTTCATCACGGGGCTAAACCCTTCTAAGGGGCCCGCCCCTCGCGCAAGGCAAGGGTAAAGCGCCTGGCGGCGCCAGATTGGCCGGTATCCCCAAGCTTCCTCCGCTTCGCTTTGTGCAGCTTGGGTGATCCCCCTCCGGCCTATCTGCCCTTGCCTTTTGCTACCCCCGGTCTCGCCGACGGGCGTCGGGGGCATGCGCAACGCATGCCCCCGCAGCCCTAAAGGAGAAAGACCATGAAACCAGAACCCCGCAACCAAACCACCACGGCCGATGTTTATTCCCGCATCACCGAGCGAATTATCGCCGACCTCGCCCAGGGTGTCCGCCCCTGGCTCAAGCCCTGGAGTGCTCAAGAGTCTGGCCACCTCATCACGCGCCCCCTCCGCTACAACGGAGCCCCCTACAAAGGCGTGAACGTTCTTCTGCTTTGGGGTGCGACTACCGACAAAGGTTTTTCCTCTCCCTTCTGGATGACCTACAAGCAGGCCCAGGAGCTTGGCGGCCAAGTTCGCAAAGGTGAAACCGGCTCCCTCGTTGTCTATGCCAACCGTTTCACCAAGACCGAGACCAACGAAGAAGGCGAAGACATCGAACGCGAAATTCCCTTCCTCAAAGCCTATACCGTTTTCAACACCGACCAGATTGACGGATTGCCCGAACGCTTCCAGATCGCTCCGCTTCCCTCCCCCGCCCCCGAGCTTTTGCACCAGGCCGCCGAAAGCTTCTTTGCCTCAACCGGTGCCAGTTTTCGCCACGGCGGCAATCGTGCCTTCTACACAACCGCCGGCGATTTCATCCAGCTTCCCCCGCCGCAAGCTTTCAAAGACCCCGAGAGTTACGCCGCCATCAAGGCGCATGAACTCATCCACTGGACCGGCCATTCTTCCCGCATGGCCCGCGAATTCGGCAAACGCTTCGGCGATAACGCCTATGCCTTCGAGGAACTCGTCGCCGAGCTCGGTGCTGCCTTCCTCTGCGCCGACCTCCAACTTACCCCCGAGCCCCGCCCCGATCACGCCGCCTATCTGGCGAGCTGGCTCAAGGTTCTGCGCCAGGACAAGCGCGCCATCTTTGCCGCCGCTGCCCACGCGCAAAGAGCCGCCGACTACCTCCACGGCTTCCAGGCTAGCCAAAAAGTAGCCGCCTGAAGCCATGTCAGAAAACGGAAACGGCGAACCCGAAGGTTCGCCGCTTCACCCTGTACGGTCATCGCATCCCTGCTGTACCGTGCCCTCAATCTACTCCTCTTGCGGACCTTTCTGCAATCTTCATCCTGTTTTGTATCCTAGCGGGGTGAATTGGCCCCGAAGGGGCCAAGAGGGGGCGGCAATGAGCCCCCTGGCCGTTACGTCCGGCGCGAGCGCGCAAGATCGGAAGAGCGTCGTGTAGGGAAAGAGTGTAGATCTCGGTGGT
>ERZ761609.899-NODE-899-length-30242-cov-59.451287_pt1 | contig 30242 bp, 19 predicted proteins | sample MGYA00511163_ERZ761609 | MGnify/ENA primary metagenome ERZ761609 (study PRJEB28899, sample SAMN02445070) | bioreactor sludge metagenome | biome: EBPR sludge | place: Australia: Brisbane, Thorneside Wastewater Treatment Plant | collected 2011-12-16 ...
ATATCTTCATTAAACTCGGAACAGGCACACTGACAATAAAAAGGGGTACATGTCAGAACTAGGCCGACCTCGAACGTTTTGTACCAATCAGTGAAGCACCGAGGGCGAGAGCTGAACCAAACATGATGGTAAACATCCATGTTCTCGGATGTGCTGTCGGTACAAAAAATCTGTGTGCTATGTCGGCAAACAATGACTGATACTCAACGAAAGCATCCCAGGAGTTCCAGCGAGAGAAACGACCGAGATAAACTCCGAAGGCAGCGGCATAGATGCAGGCATACATAACAACTGTTGACCATTGTCGACCTAACTGAGCATCCAGAACCCGTCGTACACGTCGCCACGAATAATACGCCGACGTTAATCCAACCACGGCACCACCAACAAGTACCATCTGATGGTACCACCACAGTGGTGTCTGAATTGACGGCATGTGAATCAGATCAGTAACGATATACGGAGCATTCGGAAAGAACAGCAACCACCCTGCGAGTGTCGTCCACAACATCACTGGGCGTCGTTGTGTAACAACAAATTCTGCAGCAAGGGAAAGAAACCACGGAACAAGTGCTAGAAACACATTCCATCCGAGCCACACATGATGCAGTGCGCCCATGTAGACACTATGAAGCAGGACGGCAAACAGTAACGCAGCACCGAGAATAATCAGTGTCCGTGCTTCATCCCGCATCACATCACGTGACGTCACATCACGTGACGTCACATCACGCAACGTCACATCCGTCAACCGATCCGTCGAATTTTCAGACCGTAACCCCTTCATACCCACCGACCCTTTCTGGTAAATAGACAAACAAACACCATTAAGGTGCTATAAACGCCGCGCCAACCGCGGTTAGTGTATTGGCGCTGGGAGACGGTGGGTGACTACAAGTGATAATCGTTGCGTAACCCCGCCTATCTCGTGATATTCCCTGCACCATAGTGTCTACTCATATATTCATCCTCTCCGAACCACAAGAAGTCTATTGTGATGTTTGTCCATTGGGGTTCGGCACTCGTTTGTTGTTTGCTGCTCGCTGCATGTCACTACGATCCGATCGCTGCCGATGGACTTCCAGAGCCGTATTTGACATCGACCTTTGTCTATGATCGGCGGTGGTTCTCCGAGAATGGTGACGAGGTTCGGGCAGAGATGGATACGACGTGGATAAACGTAACGTCAGCTACACGGTATGGAAAAGGACGCGTGGTGTGTTCCTCCAATGGACTTTTTGCCAACGATACGACGTACGTACACTATGAGGCAAATGGTGATCTTTCGGTGACGACGGAGGCTTACAAAACGAGATGGCATACGTTTCCATTTTCTACACGACGCTCACGTGCCAGTTTGTTGAGCGATACGATTCATGCCGATGGACAACACGAAGTAACTCTCGTGACGATGAAACACACCGGCACACAGGATCTCACTCTTGCTGATGGTACTGTTGTACAATGTCAGGTTGTAAATCTTACGCGACTCACCGCAAATCGTTATCCCTCCGACAGCACCTTCCAGCGTGAGCTTACGGAAGAAGAGCTCTTGTACAATCGACACGTCGGATACATTTGTCAACGTACTGTCTGGAGACGAGATGCCTCGTCACAAACACCACCGATACTTCTCTCGAAGGAAACTCTTACGTCGTACGTTCTGAGTCGCTAACAACAACGACACGTAATGATACCTATCGTTGTACCGGAAATCTGAGTCTTGTTATGTCCTCCAAAACACTCCACCCAAACGCCCGCATCAACGAAAGAGAACATCTACTCCTGCTCAATTTCGGCGCAGAAGGAGGATCCGTGTCCCTTTTACAATTGGTTAAGGGGCCACATAAGGGGCAATATGTTGTGATTGTTGATGAAGGAACATTAGCTGACTTCCTCGACGAAGATGATCCACTTCTAAACAATCTCTACCACGAATATGGTCCGTTTACGACGCTCAATGATGCACTTGTGTATATGGTTGATAGCAAATACTTTACTCTGCATCTCCTCTTTCTTCATGACTCCATCGCCGAAAATGTACTACCGTTGGTAAATAAGGATGGGAGAATGTAGAGAAGGTGGGTGAGGATGGGGGAAGATGGGGGAAGGTGAGGGAATATGGGGGAGGATGGGGGAAGGTAGGTGAAGATGGGGAAAAGTGGGGGAAGATGTGGGATGATGGGGGGGAATTCTCGCGACATCATTCCGTAGTGAACTTGATCAAGAATTAATGTGACTACCAACGCGATTCTGTGTGATAACGTAGATCAACTGCAATGAAAGCAAAAAAATAGATCATAGAGAAAAAAATAATCGGATAAAGTTCACTATGACAGAGTTTGGCATACTGACCGTTGTAGGTTGCCGACGTGTGAGGCCAAGGAATCGTCTTGCATACGAAATCTTCTTCTTGTACATGTCGGTTCTGCATTCACGTGTGCGCCGATAACGACTCCATTTAGAGCCGTAGTCTTCATCAGCTATCCGCCGTTCTCGAGGCGCGTAACGAGAACATCCACATACAATTTATTTTTTGCGCGTACAGTGTCACGGAAGGTTCGGACATGAGGACAGGAGTATGTCTATGTGCCATTCTATACATGGCCGGGACAATAGGGCTACACGCACAGGCAACAGGGCCGCGTTTTTTACCACCGGCAATTTGGGTATCGGAGAGGTATGCGAATGGACCAGCTGAAGACCAGGCAGCTGGGCAGGTAATCCATTGGCGCGCTGATGGAGTATTTCTTCAAGCTCCGCGCTGGAGTATCAATCCGTTGGCGGCGATGAGAGACAGAATGGTGGATGACCTTTCGGAAGAAGTAACGTTTGTTCGTTCAACCGGTGCGCCGAACTTCTCACTGAACTATGAGTTCGTGCGGTATTCTGGTGTGGGGTACTTCCACGAAGCTACAGATGTCACAAATTCAACCCTTGTACAACAGCATATAACACGTGTTCCAGCTACCTTCCTCGTGCAGGCTGGGCACGTTTCATATGGGCGACCGGGTGATAACAGTATGCCAGTTGACTTGAATCCTTGTCTCCAGGTCTTTACAATTGAATCGCGAAGTCATGTTATCACAGAGCCTGCCAGAACACCAAATGCAGCATTCTTCCGGCAATCGAATCTTGAGGGTCTGGGAGAGGCCCGTACCGTTGTTGGTAATGACGAAATCGCCAATCCCGCCAAGATCGACATCCTGGTTGAACGTTCAGATGTATCTCACCCCACACTTCTCCGATTTTCGGATCCGACGATTAATCCGGCCAATATCCATGGATATGCTCATGGTGATTTTGATGATGATGGACGAGATGATATTGCCCTGTTTGTCCGGAATGGCAACACGTCGGAGCTCATCATTCTGTCGAATGACGAAGTGCCAGATAACACTCCCCTTGACTATGTTTTGACGCGACACAACGTCCTGAACTATGCAACAACAGTCTGTGATCACCAGCAGCTGCGTCACGTAGTAGCAGCTGATGTGAATGGTGATGGACGTGATGAAATCTACGCACTGTTTGATGCTGGCTGTAATGGTACGGTACCATCGGTTGAGCGCTTTGAAACAAATGGTACGACGTGGACACGTACGGCACTCACGATTGTTGACCGGGATGGCTTGACGTTCTTTGATGACATTCTTTCGATGGCAGCTGTGCGGAATACTCCTGCCGGTGAGGAATCGATTGTCTTTCTTGCAGGTGATGCTGCCGCAGTACGCACGTGGACGCCTCCAAACACGAAGAATCACACGGGTATCTGGATAGGCGAGATAACGATTGATGGTAATGATGTCACGTTTGAAGCGAACGTAACATCTATCACAGACGTTAACCTTGCGAGTAATTTTTCCGTCGGGTCACTCGTAACGACGGACCTCAACGGCGATGGTATTGACGAGGTCGGATTCTTTACCGAGCGTCGTGTGCAAAATGTGGTGTCAAGCGTCGACTTTGTTAGTCTGCGCCGAATCGTAAATGGATTCGAACAATCTGTGTTGTTGCGACTGGATGCTACCGTGATTCCGCGTGACAATATCTACCATACCATTAGCGGCAACATTGATTACGATGTGAGAAACCGAACAGACGTGGCTATCTTGCTACGAGATCCAAGTACCGCGCGACATGAAGATCGACTTCTCGTATGGCGGTCCATGGCCCCTTTCACGGAGAACGACTATGCTATGACGCGCCTCGAGAATGGAGTGCAGACACCGTTCTTTCCGCACGGCTGGTGGGGTATCCGGCTTACGAGTGGTCAACTTGATGGTGCAGGACAACCGTTAACCGACGTCAACTTCGTAGACCAATGGAACCTCATCGAAAGCCATTGGGCGGGACCAGCAGAAACACAGCGTATCTCCGGTATCCATTATAGCCCCACCGAAGGCCGCATTCCCGACGCCGAGATTGAAAACTATGCCGAGATATACAACACCATTGTTCTCGACCGACATCATCACTCGGACGGCTACATATTTCAGAGGCTCAACGTTCCAGCTGAAGACCAGGCTTCAACGCAGTACTATTACAACGTCAACGAATGTGTCCAGGGTCTGACGGCATCGGCGGCCATAGCAGCGCAGCACAACCTGAGCATAATTCCCGTCGTCTCTCATCTCGAGCATGACAATTATAATCTCAACGGTACACAGCAGAATCCTAGACTGTTTATGCCCTATGATTTTCAACAAGCAAGTCTTGGGGCTGGAATGGGAAATCCGCTACCGAACTACTTTCAGACGATATTCCCTGTTATCGCTCAGACAAACTCGATTCTTGGAACGTACATCGCGGACGAACCAACGAATGTGATACCACTCGGTGTTCCCTCTACGTGGGGAAATGACTTTAATCCACAGCTGCAACCTGCTTTGACGCCTGCCGATCTACAGCAGAACTCGCGTGAGTTTGCATTGACGGCTATGCATAGGACGCCGGGAAAACCAATCATGCTGAATTTCAACTTTCAGCATGACTTCGAGTTCTATCGTAATGCCTACGACATCTCGCTGTTCGATTTCTACATGTATAAGTACGATTACGCGACAACAGATCTGGTCGTGAATGGGCAAACGGTTAATCCCCGCGTTATACGCGAGCGTACTCGGCTCAACACGGAAGAACTAACGAATGCAACAATAGAACAGAGCTTTAACGCCATACTACGACGCCAGGTAGATGCCACAATTCGTTGTGATAAACAGGCAGCAATGGTGATTGCCCAAGGTCGAGGTGACGAGTACATATCACGGGATGTCCGGTGGCAAGGATGGGAACGGTTTACGTTACGTACGTTCTCTGAATACAGAAACATATCTCTTGACGAGGCACGTTATCAGATGTTTGTGCCGGCGATACTCGGAATTCGTGGTTCGATATTCTGGGAGGCAACGAGCTGGATGCAGGGAGCGTCTGACGATCCGCTATTCGTTACGCATGAGCAGAATCTGAACGAATGGGGTGAAGTTATTCATCACATGACGCGAAACACCGAGCGCACAGAGCAGTTACGGGCTGTGATTGACAACGCTTCGAATGAGTTTTCCCACTATCGCAATATCTTTCTTCAGCCCTCTCTCAATGATCAGACAACGGTATCAACGCTATTGCCAGATGGTGAGATTAACTGGACATCCATTGTGGCTTCATTACACCGAAATCCTACGGACAACTCGCTATGGCTTTTTGTTGGAAACATGAGTGACGACATCTACGGTGTTGATAGGCCCGTTACCATTACTATGGGTCATAGCAACATGACCGATGTTGTCGATTTGATACCCGCCGAGTTCTGGAACGGTGGTAGAGCCGTGGCATGGGCGTCATCATTTACAGATGGCTTACGGAGGATAACGTTTCAGTTGGCACCATATCAGGTACGGGTCTTTCGTATCGGTGCACCACCTCCTCCCGACGAGTGGGATGTTAATATTATGGGTCACCTGGATTACTCCAATCAACGAAAGATTGTTGTCTGGGAATCTCCTGAAGTAGAACCGAACGGTTCTCATGCCGACGATCTCGATCATGAACTAGTTCGATACCATGCTGTGTATCACCGCTCCACGTGTGAGAACTGTCCTCCTCCGCTTGATGGCTGGCAGGTTTTTTATCGGAGATCGGAACCGGTTCGCAAGACTGATCGTGTGAATCTCATCCCGTGGGAAGACAGAGAGGAGTGTCTATCGTGTCGTGTCGAAGAACCAGGCCGCGGTTTGTCCATGGTGGCTACATGTGCCTATCCAAGTATCGTCGTGAAGTACGATCCCGATCCTGACCCCGACAATCAACTTCCTCCGATTCCACGGGCGCGGGTGCACGTCGTATACGCCTGCGAGGTGAATAACTGGCCGACGGCCTATCACCCTGTAACAGCACACATAGGTTCCATTCTGATGGTTGAAAGTGTGTTTGACGCCAACACCGCTATCCAGAACTTCCCGCCTGGACAAGTGTATGATCGTGTTGGAGGACCATCGATGCATGCATATGGTTTTCCGGTTGTGGGGGCAGTTGAGGGTGGCTGCCTGTATGCCCATAGCGACCCCGGCCTTGGAATTGTCGGTGGTTTTAAACTTGACAATCAAGTGCAGTTTAACAACCCTGAGAGTGTTGATTATGTTCAGATCGATAACTCATCGGACAATCACCCTGCGATCTGGCAGTATGCGAGTACAACATCTCCGCTTGAACTGCCCGTTGTGTGGCATGCACTATATCCGACGGGAGTTGGCCCAAATCGATATGATATTGCCTACGCACGGCTTCGACGTGATGGCCTCACAGGACGGTTCCAGGAGTTAGGACCTAACAATCACTACCTTTTCGAAGACGGTCGTCAGGCTGTCATGATTTCAACACAACATTGCGGGGACAATATACTGGCCTCGGTAGCCCGAACCCCGGGTCGCGAGGGTCTGCCCGAAACCGACGTGGTGTACTGGCAAAATTCACGGCCACTAGAATGCTACGATGTGGACCCTGCTCCTGCCAATACATCCGTTGTACTTGGCAGGACCATTCAGACGGGACTTGTCGTGCCACAAGCGAATGTTGGCCCGAATCTCCGTCTTGACGGTCTTCACCAGATTCGGCATACCTATAACAAGGTGTACGATCCTAACGTTACCGTCGGCTTGCGAATGGAACACGATCCCCAGGCATTCTACAGATCAACCATCTCCGTCTCGACACACGGCGAGTTGTTACCGCTGCTCGACAGAAGTCAGCAACGACGGATCAGCGAAATGTTCTGGTTGCGTGAACCTCCGTTCTCGGAGTACAACAGTAACACATACATGGAGCATCAGCTAACAAATCGAATCCGGACCGTGACGCGTCACGATGATGTTGGAAACGTTTTACAACAGACGGCAATGCGACACTCGAACGCGTACGAGAACTTCCTCACGAATCGAGCGATCTATCAGACGAATATGGACTTCACTCCAGAAATTGAGGCTAGCCGTCGGGCATACTTTGCTCCGAATGCGGGGTCTGCTGTTGCCGAATCCAGAACACTCTTTGAATTTACAAATGGAATGTCTGTCTCTAACATTCAATCATTTGCAGTCGATGGTCAGGATGTTAGTTTACATTTTCTGTCTGAGGGTGAGCTTGCAAGTCTGCCGATACTCGTGAATGGACGAGTCAGTGTTTCCGTTCGAGGTCGACTTACAGCAGATTCAATCTTCGACCTTGCACTCGTGAGCTCATCAGGGAAAGAATATCCGGTTCGCTGTGCACCCGGAGAGTTTGTCAGCACATTCACCATCACCGGAACCGATTCACTAAGGTTGAGTCTACGCGCCAAGCAGGGAGTAGCTGGATACCTTGTCACGGAACTCGGACGACGAAGCCCTACGGACAAACGATTGAACCCTGTTGTTGTCGGAGGCACAGGAGAAGTTCATGTACAGCGCGTGTGGCATACGTCCGAGAAGACACAGATTCACACCGCAGCTCCAGAACAAGGCGTGACGATTGAAGGGCTTTCAATTGCTCCAAATCCATCGTCATCCAGGATTCATGTTGTTGTGAATACATCAAGTGCGACAGCAACTGAATGTGAATCCCGAACGATGACCGTTCAGGAAGCTACGACAGGACGTATCCTGCAGCTACACCATACATGGGTTGATAGAAATACGATCGAAATGGACGTGCAGGGTCTCGTTTCCGGATCCTACGTCATTACCGTAACATGTGGTGAGAATGTCACTCATGGTACGTTCACCGTCACGTTCTAATCCACTACAACGAAGGACAACATCATGAAATCAACGAATAGATTCGGTGCAAGAAGTTCAGCGTTGCTACTTCTTCTGGTGGTGATGGCGTGTATCGATACCACAGCCCAGAGTGGCCTGACGTCCATTCTTGGACTGCAGCGTCGAGACGGCACGGTGGAGTATCACGTGGTGAGCGGCGATCGAGTTATACGGCTTTTGAATGGTCACTGTACGGTGACGGGAATAGGCAGTACGTCACAGTCCGTTGATGTGGACCTGGGTATGGATGTCACGTATGTGGCCGAGGACAAAACGGACATACCGGTACGTGTCTACATCAGTGATGACTATGAGGAAGATGGATCGTTTCACTGTGAGCGTCTTATCGTCCAACGGAACGGTCACGACGTGGCCAGTTTTTCATCTTCGGGTTCGACAACGGCGTCGATGCGTGTCCAGACACCGACAGGTATTACTTCAGGACTCCGTGCCCTGCAGTCGCTGGTAGGCAGGGAAGAGAAGGAGGGTGACGGCAGCGTACAAGCAGGCCGCAACACCGTCCGCCCAAAGGATCCACGGGTGTTCTTCGCCCAGTATCTCGAACGGACGAGTGCTATCCGTGCTCTCAGCGATGGATCAATTCTTGTTGGGGGGTCTACACCGTTTAATCCGTATGTAACGGTGACGGATTCCCTCGTCGATGATTCTGTGACGATTCGCGTGTACAGGTCGATACGTGTCGACACGACAGGTACAATTCGATGGGTTGTGTACTCGGGGCCAATGCTGGGACTGACGACTGCTACGACGCTCGATTTGAGTCGGGTACTGGTTGAAGCAGAAAACGGAAATTTCTACAACTTTATTGAGTTGACGTCAGGCGGCATGAAGACAGCTGGTACGTATCAACCGCAGCCGAAAGGTGGTCGCGATATTTTGGTCTCGCGCTGGACATCAGAGGGACGTCTCGAGTGGTCGACGTTTCTCGGTGGATCAGCCGACGAACGCTATCCTCGAGGTGTCGTAGACGCTGAAGGTAACGTCATCGTTGGTTGTTACACAAAGAGCGGTGATATCGACATGGTCAATGCAGCAATTGACAAGAAACCAAATCATTTGACGAAGACAGATGTGGCGCTCTTTTGCCTTGCAAAGGATGGCAAGAGTCTTCGCTGGAGTACCTACTTCTCGTCAGCCGATAGATTCCTAGAGGACGATACCTTGCAAGCGGATCCACTGTATAACTATGCCGGAGCACATTTTGTTGACCTTGTCCAGGACGGCGGCAACCAGACCATTGTCGGAATCTATCAGAGTGGTGTGAGAAATCCACCGGTGACACCGGGTGCATGGATGACAGAGCCGAAGGGAGGTATGGAGACGATGATCGGTCGGTTCGACACGGACGGACGTCTGACGTGGTGTACACTACTGTCGTCCAAGGTTGATGATCGTCTGTATCACCTTGCCCGCTATGGCGACACAGCCGTAATGGCCGTCTTCTCGTTTGAGGACAACACGATTACGGCAAAACGCAACTGGCCGGACTCCCTGCCGGCTATCGGTGTACCCGGGCAGTCGTGGCCACCTAATGATCGCAAGTTCAAGAACCTGATTCTGAATACCGATGGTATTCCGCGAGTTCTCTGGTCAGCCTTTCCGTATGGTATAGACATCTTCGACGTGTATGCGGACGGACAGGTTCGCGTAACTCCATTGGAGGAGAATAGCACAGATGCGTTCTTCGACGTACCAGCATACACGAACAGTCCGGGTATTCAGGAGGTTCGAACTTCGATTGCTCGAACAAATGGCATTACGCTGGAACCAGAATTCACAACATCACACATGAGAATGACCGTTGCCGATATCCGTATGGCAGGTGGTACATACACGTGCCGATCCGTGATACCGAGTGATGGCGGAGTGATCATCGACACCAACTGGGTTGTAGTTGATACGATGAACGGTCAGTCTGCCTACGGTGCTGCCTTTCGGCTACCGAAACGCGTGTATACGAGTGTTGCTGAGGACACACGGGTATATGAGGACATCAAGCCGGTTGTGGAGGTACATGCAGATGCCCTGCACATTACAGCAGAAAGGGACATTGTTTCTGTGACGATTCACGACATCCTCGGTCGGCGTCTTGTGTCTGCATCTCCGATGCTTACAATGGCAACAATCACCCGTAACGGCCTGACGTCCGGCATCTATGTCGTTGATATTCTACTTGCCAACGGCCAACGACATGGTGTCAAGGTGGCGTGGTGAGACGTTGGGTGTCTCGCTAGCGCTCGACGTCACCCGAATGCAGTAACTTTCTGACACGTCGTCACTCATGATCATTTGGTTGTCACGTACGAATATGAACAAGGTGAAGAAATGCTACCAACAAGAAAGATCGTTTGGTATGTCAGGGCCCTAGCTGTCCTTGTTTTCTTCATTCTGCCATTTTCAGATCTGTTGGCCCAGAGTGGCCTGACGTCCATTCTTGGACTGCAGCGTCGAGACGGCACGGTGGAGTATCACGTGGTGAGCGGCGATCGAGTTATACGGCTTTTGAATGGTCACTGTACGGTGACGGGAATAGGCAGTACGTCACAGTCCGTTGATGTGGACCTGGGTATGGATGTCACGTATGTGGCCGAGGACAAAACGGACATACCGGTACGTGTCTACATCAGTGATGACTATGAGGAAGATGGATCGTTTCACTGTGAGCGTCTTATCGTCCAACGGAACGGTCACGACGTGGCCAGTTTTTCATCTTCGGGTTCGACAACGGCGTCGATGCGTCTCCAGACACCAGAAACGATGACTGTAGGGCTCCGTGCCCTGCAGTCACTGATTGGGCGAGAACACAAGGACGGTGAAGGCAGCGTACAGGCAGGACGCAACACCGTCCGCCCGAAGGATCCGCGAGTGTTTTTCGCCCAGTATCTCGAACGATGGAGTGCCATCCGTGCTCTCAATGATGGATCAATCGTTGTGGGAGGAGCAACACCGTTTAATCCATACGTGACCGTTACAGATTCTCTCGTCGATGACTCGGTAACGGTTCGATCATGGCGGACAATGCGTGTGGACACAACTGGTCGCATCCGATGGGTCGTTTACTGCGGACCAATGCTTGCAATCACGGCGGGTCCATCGTCGGGCGTCAATCAGGCACTTGTACTGGGTAACAACGGAGATTTTTATAACCTCGTGCAGGTGCGTACAGGTGTTAATGGCATGAAGACGTCGGGCACGTATCGACCTCAGCCGATCGGCGGGAACGACATGTACGTGTCGCGATGGACCTCCGAGGGGAGACTGGAATGGTCTACGTTTCTTGGAGGTACTGCCGACGAGAGTTTCCCGAAAGGTGTTGTTGATGCCGAAGGAAACGTTATCGTCGGTTGTTACACACGGAGCGGTGACATTGACATGGTGAATGCAGCAATCGACAAGAAACCCAATCACTTGACGAAGACCGATGTCGTGCTCTTTTGCCTTGCCAAGGACGGCAAGCGTCTTCGCTGGAGTACCTACTTCTCGGCAGCTGACACATTCTTTGAGGATGACACGACTCAGGCGGCTCCAATGTTCAACTATGCAGGAGCACATTTTGTTGACCTTGTCCAGGATGGCGGCAACCAGACAATTGTTGGTGTGTATCAGAGTGGCATGAAGAATCCGCCAGTCACACAGGGAGCATGGATGACGGAGCCGAAGGGAGGTATCGAGACGATGATCGGCCGGTTTGACACCGATGGACGGCTGACGTGGTGTACACTCGTGTCGTCAAAGGTTGATGATCAACTGTATCACCTAGCCCGCTATGGCGACACGGCCGTGATGGCCGTCTTCACGCTTGAGAATAACACGATGGCGGCAAAGAGTAACTGGCCGGACTCACTGCCGGCTATTGGTGTACCCGGACAGTCGTGGCCACCGAGCGATCGCAAGTTCAAGAATCTGATCCTGAATACCGATGGTATTCCACGCATTCTATGGTCAGCCTTTCCGTATGGAATGTCGCTGTATCAGGTTCATGCAGACGGACAGGTTCTTGTGTCGCCAATGGAGGAGAATAGTCCTGATGCATTTCTTGACAAACCAGGCTACGATCTTGGGCCGGGAAGGACGGAACCACGACTAACTTTTGCAAACACAGACGGTGTATCACTAGATGCACAATTCACGACACCCATCATGTGGGTTGGTACATCGTATATGGCAATGAATGGAGGAACGCTGACCTGCAGTGGACGTATTCCCAGTGACGGTGCAGTGATTATCGACACAAACTGGGTTGTTGTTGATACTGCGACTGACGAATCCGCCCATGGCGCTGCCTTCCGGCTGCCAAAACGAGTGTACACAAGTGTTACCGAGAATACTCACGTACAACAGGAGAACATTCCAACTGTAGAAGTACAACCTGATGCACTTCGCATTACGGCAGAAACGGATATTGTTTCTGTAACGATCCACGACATCCTTGGCCGACGTATTGTGACGTCATCACCGATGCAAACAATGGCAACAATCACACGGAGCGGCCTGACGTCCGGCATCTACGTCGTCGACATCTTGCTCGCCAACGGCCAACGGCATGGTGTCAAGGTGGCGTGGTGAGACGTCGGGAGTCTCGCTGGCGCTCGACGGTAACCCGAAAGCAGTAACTTTCTGACACGTCGTCACTCATGATCATTTGGTTGTCACGTACGAATATGAACAAGGTGAAGAAATGCTACCAACAAGAAAGATCGTTTGGTATGTCAGGGCCCTAGCTGTCCTTGTTTTCTTCATTCTGCCATTTTCAGATCTGTTGGCCCAGAGTGGCCTGACGTCCATTCTTGGACTGCAGCGTCGAGACGGCACGGTGGAGTATCACGTGGTGAGCGGCGATCGAGTTATACGGCTTTTGAATGGTCACTGTACGGTGACGGGAATAGGCAGTACGTCACAGTCCGTTGATGTGGACCTGGGTATGGATGTCACGTATGTGGCCGAGGACAAAACGGACATACCGGTACGTGTCTACATCAGTGATGACTATGAGGAAGATGGATCGTTTCACTGTGAGCGTCTTATCGTCCAACGGAACGGTCACGACGTGGCCAGTTTTTCATCTTCGGGTTCGACAACGGCGTCGATGCGTCTCCAGACACCAGAAACGATGACTGTAGGGCTCCGTGCCCTGCAGTCACTGATTGGGCGAGAACACAAGGACGGTGAAGGCAGCGTACAGGCAGGACGCAACACCGTCCGCCCGAAGGATCCGCGAGTGTTTTTCGCCCAGTATCTCGAACGATGGAGTGCCATCCGTGCTCTCAATGATGGATCAATCGTTGTGGGAGGAGCAACACCGTTTAATCCATACGTGACCGTTACAGATTCTCTCGTCGATGACTCGGTAACGGTTCGATCATGGCGGACAATGCGTGTGGACACAACTGGTCGCATCCGATGGGTCGTTTACTGCGGACCAATGCTTGCAATCACGGCGGGTCCATCGTCGGGCGTCAATCAGGCACTTGTACTGGGTAACAACGGAGATTTTTATAACCTCGTGCAGGTGCGTACAGGTGTTAATGGCATGAAGACGTCGGGCACGTATCGACCTCAGCCGATCGGCGGGAACGACATGTACGTGTCGCGATGGACCTCCGAGGGGAGACTGGAATGGTCTACGTTTCTTGGAGGTACTGCCGACGAGAGTTTCCCGAAAGGTGTTGTTGATGCCGAAGGAAACGTTATCGTCGGTTGTTACACACGGAGCGGTGACATTGACATGGTGAATGCAGCAATCGACAAGAAACCCAATCACTTGACGAAGACCGATGTTGTGCTCTTTTGTCTAGCCAAGGATGGCAAGAGTCTTCGCTGGAGTACCTACTTCTCATCTGCTGATATTTTTATGGAGCACGATACCGATCAGGGCGGACCGATGTTCAGTTATGCTGGTGCTCACTTTGTTGACCTTGTCCAGGATGGAGGCAACCAGACGATTGTCGGAGTGTATCAGAGCGGTATGAGGAATCCCCCGGTGACACCGGGAGCATGGATGACGGAGCCAAAGGGAGGCATCGAGACGATGATCGGCCGTTTTGATACGGATGGACGTCTGACGTGGTGTACGTTGGTATCGTCAAAGGTTGACGATCAACTGTATCACCTGGCCCGTTATGGCGACACAGCCGTGATGGCCGTCTTCACGCTGGAGAACCACACGATGGCGGCCAAGCAAAACGGGCCGGACTCACTACCGGCAATAGGTGTACCTGGTCAATCGTGGCCACCGAAGGATCGCAAGTTCAAGAACCTGATTCTGAATACCGATGGTGTTCCGCGAGTTCTCTGGTCAGCCTTTCCGTATGGTATAGACATCTTCGACGTGTATGCCGACGGACAGGTTCGCGTGACTCCACTGGAAGAGAATAGCGCTGATGCGTTCTTTGACGTGCCTGCATACACGAACAATCCAGGTCTTCAGGAGGTTCGAACTTCCATCGCTCGAACAAATGGTATTACGCTGGAACCGGAATTTACAACATCACACATGAGAATGACCGTTGCCGATATCCGTATGGCCGGTGGTACGTACACGTGTCGCTCTGTCATACCCATTGATGGAGGCGTAGTCATCGACACCAACTGGGTTGTTGTTGACACCATGGACGGTCTATCTTCCTACGGCGCTGCCTTTCGACTTCCAAAACGAGTGTATACGAGTGTTGCTGAGGACAAACAGGTACACGAGGACATCAAGCCGGTTGTGGAGGTACATGCAGATGCCCTGCACATTACAGCTGAAACGGATATTGTTTCAATAACGATCCACGACATCCTTGGCCGACGTATTGTGACGTCATCACCGATGCAAACAATGGCAACAATCACACGGAGCGGCCTGACGTCCGGCATCTACGTCGTCGACATCTTGCTCGCCAACGGCCAACGGCATGGTGTGAAGGTGGCGTGGTGAGGAAATGCTACCAACAAGAAAGATCGTTTGGTATGTCAGGGCCCTAGCTGTCCTTGTTTTCTTCATTCTGCCATTTTCAGATCTGTTGGCCCAGAGTGGCCTGACGTCCATTCTTGGACTGCAGCGTCGAGACGGCACGGTGGAGTATCACGTGGTGAGCGGCGATCGAGTTATACGGCTTTTGAATGGTCACTGTACGGTGACGGGAATAGGCAGTACGTCACAGTCCGTTGATGTGGACCTGGGTATGGATGTCACGTATGTGGCCGAGGACAAAACGGACATACCGGTACGTGTCTACATCAGTGATGACTATGAGGAAGATGGATCGTTTCACTGTGAGCGTCTTATCGTCCAACGGAACGGTCACGACGTGGCCAGTTTTTCATCTTCGGGTTCGACAACGGCGTCGATGCGTCTCCAGACACCAGAAACGATGACTGTAGGGCTCCGTGCCCTGCAGTCACTGATTGGGCGAGAACACAAGGACGGTGAAGGCAGCGTACAGGCAGGACGCAACACCGTCCGCCCGAAGGATCCGCGAGTGTTTTTCGCCCAGTATCTCGAACGATGGAGTGCCATCCGTGCTCTCAATGATGGATCAATCGTTGTGGGAGGAGCAACACCGTTTAATCCATACGTGACCGTTACAGATTCTCTCGTCGATGACTCGGTAACGGTTCGATCATGGCGGACAATGCGTGTGGACACAACTGGTCGCATCCGATGGGTCGTTTACTGCGGACCAATGCTTGCAATCACGGCGGGTCCATCGTCGGGCGTCAATCAGGCACTTGTACTGGGTAACAACGGAGATTTTTATAACCTCGTGCAGGTGCGTACAGGTGTTAATGGCATGAAGACGTCGGGCACGTATCGACCTCAGCCGATCGGCGGGAACGACATGTACGTGTCGCGATGGACCTCCGAGGGGAGACTGGAATGGTCTACGTTTCTTGGAGGTACTGCCGACGAGAGTTTCCCGAAAGGTGTTGTTGATGCCGAAGGAAACGTTATCGTCGGTTGTTACACACGGAGCGGTGACATTGACATGGTGAATGCAGCAATCGACAAGAAACCCAATCACTTGACGAAGACCGATGTTGTGCTCTTTTGTCTAGCCAAGGATGGCAAGAGTCTTCGCTGGAGTACCTACTTCTCATCTGCTGATATTTTTATGGAGCACGATACCGATCAGGGCGGACCGATGTTCAGTTATGCCGGTGCTCGATTGACAGATCTTGTCCAGGATGGAGGCAACCAGACGATCGTTGGTGTGTATCAGAGTGGTATGAGAAATCCCCCGGTGACACCGGGTGCCTGGATGACGGAACCAAAGGGTGGTATGGAGACGATGATCGGTCGGTTTGACACGGACGGACGTCTGACGTGGTGTACGCTGTTGTCGTCCAAGGTTGACGATCGTCTGTATCACCTTGCCCGCTATGGTGACACTGCTGTGATGGCCGTCTTCTCGCTTGAAAACAACACGATGGCGGCAAAGCAAAACTGGCCGGACTCCCTGCCGGCTATCGGTGTACCCGGACAGTCGTGGCCACCGAGCGATCGCACGTTCAAGAACCTGATACTGAATACCGATGGTGTTCCGCGCGTTCTCTGGTCCGCTTTTCCGTATGGAATGTCGCTGTATCAGGTTCACGCTGACGGACAGGTTCTTGTTTCGGCACTGGAGGAGAATAGCCCTGATGCATTCTTTGACGTTCCCGCTTATACGTTTAAATCCGGATTAGTTGAACTACGTGTTTCGATAGCCAAAACGGATGGAGTTTCATTGACGCCACAGTTTACCACGTCTCAACTGAGGTTGGCCAATGCAGACATCCGTATCGGCGGTGGTACATATGCGTGTCGCTCTGTCATTCAAAGTGATAGCGCGGTCATCATCGAGACCAACTGGGTCGTTGTTGACACGATGAACGGTCTATCTTCCTACGGCGCTGCCTTTCGACTTCCAAAACGAGTGTATACGAGTGTTGCTGAGGACAACCAGGTACACGAGGACATCAAGCCGGTTGTGGAGGTACATGCAGATGTCCTGCACATGACAGCAGAAAGGGATATTGTTTCTGTGACGATTCACGACATCCTTGGCCGACGTCTTGTGACGTCATCACCGATGCAAACAATGGCAACAATCACACGGAGCGGCCTGACGTCCGGTATCTACGTCGTCGATATCTTGCTTGCCAACGGCCAACGGCATGGTGTGAAGGTGGCATGGTGAGGAAATGCTTCCAACAAGAAAGGTCATTCGTCATTTGAAGACACTTGCTCTCCTCGTCGTCCTTGTACTCGCACTCCACGACTCGACAGCCCAGAGTGGCCTGACGTCCATTCTTGGACTGCAGCGTCGAGACGGCACGGTGGAGTATCACGTGGTGAGCGGCGATCGAGTTATACGGCTTTTGAATGGTCACTGTACGGTGACGGGAATAGGCAGTACGTCACAGTCCGTTGATGTGGACCTGGGTATGGATGTCACGTATGTGGCCGAGGACAAAACGGACATACCGGTACGTGTCTACATCAGTGATGACTATGAGGAAGATGGATCGTTTCACTGTGAGCGTCTTATCGTCCAACGGAACGGTCACGACGTGGCCAGTTTTTCATCTTCGGGTTCGACAACGGCGTCGATGCGTGTCCAGACACCGACAGGTATTACTTCAGGACTCCGTGCCCTGCAGTCGCTGGTAGGCAGGGAAGAGAAGGAGGGTGACGGCAGCGTACAAGCAGGCCGCAACACCGTCCGCCCAAAGGATCCACGGGTGTTCTTCGCCCAGTATCTCGAACGGACGAGTGCTATCCGTGCTCTCAGCGATGGATCAATTCTTGTTGGGGGGTCTACACCGTTTAATCCGTATGTAACGGTGACGGATTCCCTCGTCGATGATTCTGTGACGATTCGCGTGTACAGGTCGATACGTGTCGACACGACAGGTACAATTCGATGGGTTGTGTACTCGGGGCCAATGCTGGGACTGACGACTGCTACGACGCTCGATTTGAGTCGGGTACTGGTTGAAGCAGAAAACGGAAATTTCTACAACTTTATTGAGTTGACGTCAGGCGGCATGAAGACGGCTGGTACGTATCAGCCACAGCCAAAAGGTGGTCGCGATATTATGGTCTCGCGCTGGACGTCAGAGGGACGGCTTGAGTGGTCGACGTTTCTTGGTGGATTGGCCGACGAACGCTATCCTCGAGGTGTCGTAGACGCTGAAGGAAACGTCATCGTTGGTTGTTATACACGGAGTCGTGACATCGACATGGTCAATGCGGTGATTGACAAGAAACCAAATCATTTGACGAAGACAGATGTCGTGCTCTTTAGTCTTGCAAAGGATGGCAAGAGTCTTCGCTGGAGTACCTACTTCTCGTCAGCTGATAGATTTCTTGAGGACGATACCTTGCAAGCGGATCCACTGTATAACTATGCCGGAGCACATTTTGTTGACCTTGTCCAGGACGGCGGCAACCAGACCATTGTCGGAATCTATCAGAGTGGTGTGAGAAATCCACCGGTGACACCGGGTGCATGGATGACAGAGCCGAAGGGAGGTATGGAGACGATGATCGGTCGGTTCGACACGGACGGACGTCTGACGTGGTGTACACTCTTGTCGTCCAAGGTTGATGATCGTCTGTATCACCTGGCACGCTATGGTGACACAGCCGTGATGGCCGTCTTCTCGTTTGAGGACAACACGATAACGGCAAAGCGTAACTGGCCGGACTCCCTGCCGGCCATCGGAGTGCCCGGACAGTCGTGGCCACCCAAGGATCGCAAGTTCAAGAATCTGATCCTGAATACCGATGGTATTCCGCGAGTTCTCTGGTCAGCCTTTCCGTATGGAATGTCACTATACCAGGTTCTTGCCGACGGACAGGTTCTTGTGTCGCCAATGGAGGATAACAGTCCTGATGCATTTTTCGATGTACCTGCCTACGAACTCAGATCTGGATTGGTTGATCTTCGCGTGTCGATCGCCAGAACCGACGGTGTGACATTAACACCACAATTCACAACGTCGCACATGAGAATGGTAGGTGCCGACATACGGATGGGTGGAGGTACGTACGCATGCCGCTCCGTCATTCCAAGTGACAGCGCCGTCATCATCGACACCAACTGGGTTGTAGTTGATACGATGAACGGTCAGTCTGCCTACGGTGCTGCCTTCCGACTTCCCAAACGAGTGTATACGAGTGTTTCTGAGGACAAACACGTACAAGAGGACCACAAGCCGGTTGTCGAGGTGCATGCAGATGCCCTACGCATAACAGCCGATATGGATATCGTTTCAGTAACGATCCACGACATCCTTGGACGGCGTCTTGTGACAGCATCGCCGATGCTTGCAATGGCAACAATCACACGGAATGGCCTGACGTCCGGCATCTACGTCGTTGATATTCTACTTGCCAACGGCCAACGACATGGTGTCAAGGTGGCGTGGTGAGAAGCTGAAGTTTTGGCCTTGTCTTACCATGTGTTCAGCTTCGCGTCGCAAGGTACTCAACTGTGCGAACGGTACTCGTCTTCGCATGCTCCACCCTTAACCCTACCTTAAAGTCTCGTACATTATGTTAACGTACATCATCATCATACGCCATACACGTTCTCGTGAACAGAATGCCCACCACCTACCGAATTGCACTCTTATCCGGAATTATGCCCCTGCTTGTGGGCGTGACGATCTTTCTTTTGTGGCTCGTGACAGACAGTGATGTGTTTATGGTTGCCGGTATTCTCACGATGTATGCCGGTACCGTCGTTGTCGTGTTTGGACTCGTGGTTCTTGCGCGATTCTATTGGAAGGCATCAGTAGATACAGAGATTCCTCGTCGCAAACTGAAGTTGAGAACAGCACTCTGTGCGGCTCTACTACTTATAAACTTTCCGGCTGCTGTTGGACTTTCGATCATTGCCATTTGGTTAAAAACAGAGTACTCCATCACGATCTATAATGCATCGTCGGCTATCCTACATGACGTGCGTGTAGTTGGCGGAGGAGAAGAGGCCTGGTTCGGTACTCTATCATCAGGGGAAAACACACAGAATTCGATATGGATATCGACTGACGGAACATTGAGAATCAGCGCTGTACGTGAAGGTGATACGATCTCCGGAGTTATCGATGACTACGTCACCAATAGTATGGGCGGGAACACACATGTCACGATTCATCCCGATAAAACGATCTCGGTAAAGTATGTCAGTGACTAGCAAGGGGAGGATGGGGGAAGATGGGGGAAGATGGGTGAGGATGGGGGAAGATGGGGGGAATGTGAGGGAAGATGTGGGATGGTGGGGGAGGATGGGGACGGGTAGGCTGAATTGCATTTACTTGGTAATGATGACGAGTAGGAACATGTCGAGAATGTGGTGCTGCAAAGTATATTGTCATTGTTGCAAGTGTACGTTGCGTAAAAGGAGGTAGTAGGCATGAAAGCACGTGGAGTTCTATGGATGCAAACGGTTGTATTGGTAGTAGGGATGTTAATGGCGACGACGGTGAAGGGACAGTTTGCCACACCGTACATGTTGCGCGGTGGTGTTGAAGACGATTCTCCAGTACTGAGTCTTTCCGTGAGTGCGGCAAGTCTGGATCCGGTACGACCCACCATTTCCCTTGATGCTGAACTCTGGAACCCACAATGGTCCTTTCGTTCGTCCAGTGAAATCGGTCTGAGTGTCCGTGGTTCGGTGGCAGTACCGGGGATTGTTTCGTCAGGTGATACGGTTCCAGGAGGACAACGCGCATTGCTGGGAAGTGGCACGGGGATAGGCGCGTCTATATGGCCGTATATCAAGTCGTATGACTTTGGATTTTTGACAACGTTCTTGTACTCACGTTTTGAACAACACGTATGGCCGAGTTTCCTTTCACCCGCGTCAACAGATCTTTCAGCACTTCGAGTTACGTACGGAGGTGTAAGTTTTGCTGCTGATGTGCAGAATCTCGTTTCCTCCGCTACGGCTGACAGTACAGAACACACATTGATTGTCTTCGAAGGCAGTTATGAACACCTACGATTGCAAAATGATGGGTTGTTTCGTGGGGTTGTGCGAGATCTTTCGAGTAATACGATAAGATACGGTCGTGTTCGACTCGGAGTACGACATGCATCAACGTATGTGTACGCCGAAGTTTTACGCGGTTCTGGTACGGAGGTTTGGGTTGCAGGTCTCAGTGTGCGATTGTAGGATACACAACACGCAGTCCTTCAGACGTGCGATAGGACCGTGTTGGATTTCCCGGAAACTTCTTGTCCGTAAGATTTGGATCGTCCTCGTAGAATCCAAGTGGCTCAACGATGTAGATACGCTCGCGTCCTTCACCGAGAGCAAGTTCTGCTCCCCAGATTGCGGCCTCCAGTGTTGCCGTGAAGTAAACAAACTTTGCTGTTCTCCGTGAGCCGTAGTTTGAAGTGTATCCGTTCTGAAGAATATCACCAAGGTTGAGATCTGCCTTGGTGCCATGATAAAACGTTGGTACGGTGGACATTGATGTTGGGCGTGAGGTAGGGTTAATGGTTGGGAGGCAGATGGGGAGGCAGGTGGGGAGGCAGATGGGGAGGCAGATGGGGATGGTGGGCAACGGCTCGCGACAGCGAGACATACCGTGAGCGATAACGAACAACCCGCGAGGCGAAGCTGAGCACCCCGTGAGCGATAGCGAGCACCCCGTGAGCGATAGCGAGCACCCCGTGAGCGATAGCGAACACCCCGTGAGCGATAGCGAACACCCCGCGAAGCCGTTGGAGGCCCGCGTCACCCCGCGTTAGCTAACGTCACTACTCATCAGCTCAACAAGTTGATCAAGACACTGACTCCAACCGTGCTGGAAGCCCATGTCTTCGTGCTTCTTTTTGTCATCAATGTTTCGATGGAGTGCAATGGCGCGATACCGTGTTCCCGAGCCGTGTGGTTCAATGTCGATGATGGCAGTAAAAAAGGGTTCGGGATTTGGACGGTAACCGGGACCAAGGGCATCGGTGAAGATAAGACGGCGGTTGGTATGGACTTCAAGGTAACAGCCCGTGCCGGTGAATTCGTCACCATCGGGTGAGCGCATCGTGGTCTTGCAGATTCCACCTGGACGTACGTCGAGTTCACAGTGTGGTGTGGTCCATGGACGTGGGGCAAACCACTGCTTAAGAAGTTCCGGCTCCGTCCATGCACGCCAGACGAGTTCTGGGCGTACATCAACAATGCGCTCGAGGACGAGGTCGAGTTCCGGGTTGATGGTTATGTCGTTCATGATCGGTCTTTCTCCATGTTGTGAAGGTTGTGCAAAACATTATCAAGTTGATCAAGTCTCTTTGTCCATATCGATCGTTGTCGATCTAACCACTCACTCATGCGTTCAAATGGCTCTGGAACAATTGAGTAGTGTCGTGTGCGGCCGTGTTTTGTCGATGTGACAAGTCCCGATCGCTCAAGCAATCGCATGTGCTCGAGTAACGATGGTAACGTTAACCCAAACGGTTCTGCGAGCTCCTTGAGCGAAGCGGGCCCCTTACCGAGTCGCTCACAAATGGCGAATCGAGTAGGGTGACCAAGGGCGGAGAAGAGGGTAGGGGACATAACGATTGGTTTCACGGGGTGTTCGGCTTCGCCTCACGAGGTGTTCGGCTTCGCCTCACGGGGTGTTCGCTGCGCTCACGGTGTGTTCGCTGCGCTCACGGTGTGTTCGCTGTCGCTCACGACGCAACTTACGAGAATACTTAGGGAAAATCCAAAGTATTTGTTTCGAATAGCTCTAAATATCGAAAAATGGAAATGCTGATTCCATTTTTACACGCAAAATGGAATTTGCGTTTCCATTTTGCGGGTTTTGTGGAGTAAATGGATCATATTTGTTCTATGATACATGGGCACATCGATTCTCGCTCTGTACGATCTCGACTGCTGAGACCGCCGGATGGTTCATTTTTTTTGCTTGGCCCAAGGGGTACTGGCAAGACGTTGTGGACGAATGTCACCTTTCCAGATGCCTTACGAATCGATCTGCTTGATCCAGGCGAATTCCGGTCACTGGCTGCATTTCCAGAGCGTCTGATTTCAAGGGTCACGTCACTACCTCAAGACTCAAAGGTCGTCATCGATGAAGTACAGAAGCTTCCATCACTTCTTGAAGTTGTGCAGTTTCTTATTGCTTCACGGCCTGATGTGCAGTTTGTCCTAACAGGATCAAGTGCACGGAAACTTCGCCGTGGTAATGTCAATCTTCTCGGAGGTCGAGCACTTCAGGTGCACATGCATCCATACGTGGCTTCTGAATTACGAGAGGCATTTGATCTTGATGAAGCACTTCACGTTGGACTTGTACCCGTTGTGTTTGAAGCTCCGCAACCAGCGCTAACACTTCAATCATACGTGAACCTCTACATCCGAGAGGAGGTCTTTGCAGAGGGGCTCGTTCGGAACACCGAGCACTTCTCGCGATTCCTTGAAGTTCTAAGCTTCAGTCATGGTGAGATCCTCAATATTTCCAACATCGCACGCGATGCGAGCATACAACGAAAGACAATCGAGAACTACATCGATATTCTCGAAGATCTACTGCTTGGCTTTCGACTTCCAGTGTTTACCCATCACGCAAAAAGAGAAACAATACGCCACCCAAAGTTTTACTTCTTTGATGCTGGAGTCTATCAGGCAATACGACCAAGAGGACCACTGGATAATCAGGGGAGTATACTAGGTCACGCACTTGAAGGTTTAGTAGCACAACATCTTCGAGCCTTGTGTGATCTTGCTGGCGATGGACGTAAACTCTTTTACTGGCACACTCGAAGTGGATCAGAGGTAGACTTTGTTGTCTATGGTCCCACAATGTTTGTGGCCATAGAGGTGAAAATGTCAACGTCATTCCGTAGTGAGGATCTCCGCTCCCTGCGTGCCTTCGCAAAGGACTATCCGGAAGCCATGTGTACGCTACTGTATCGTGGTACCGAAGCGCACTCAGTAGACAATATTCAGGTTGTTCCGGTGAACCACTGGTTACGAGAGTTTGCCACAACCGGATTGTACTAGAACGTCAGTTCGCATTCCAAAGCTCTCGAAAAAATCCGCTACCGACAGCCGTTTGGTCATGATATCATCACGTGATATTATTGTGAATGACGCGACGTCACATACGAACACTCCACGACGTCTTTGTTGTCCCAACAAAATCTTCGATCGTGTTCTCTGACATCGAATCCCTGATTGTGTTTCTCGGTGGATCGGTCACTCATCGATCCGGGTCGAGAGTACGTTTTGAGCTTCGAGGTGAGGTTCTGTATTGCCATCGACCTCATCCCGGAAAAGACGCAAAGCGGTATCAAGTGGAAGATGTTCGTTCACTCCTTATAAAACTGGGAATTGTTCCATGAATCTTATGACATTCGAATCGTATTCAGCTCGAATTGAATACGATAATCGTGACAACATCTTTGTTGGACACGTGGTTGGGCTAACAACACAGATTAGTTTCCACGGGGCATCGATTTCGGCACTACAACGTGCCTTTGCTGCCGCCATTCGCGACTATCTTTCGGACTGTCGAGCAAGAGGAGTTGAGCCTGAACGCCCTATGTCTGGGAAAATGCTGTTACGGTTGAACCCGGACGTTCATGCAGCCGCTGCTCGAAAGGCGGCTCGGTCTGGTGTAAGCATTAATCAATGGGTGGCTGATGTTGTGCGCGCAGCCGTTGAACCGTAAGCAACAAGCATTACAACAACACAGCCAATAACGTTGAGCCAGAGGAAGCTGATTACATCTGTCCACCAGACAAATCCAACAACGACTTCGGCAGCAAGTGCACCGTAAAACACGGCTGTTCCGCCAGCACGACGTATCCAGAAGGCCGTGAGGAAGATACCAAGAATAGGACCGTAAAAAAGACTACCAAGGATGTTGACGGCTTCAATGAGTGAGCCCATCCGTACAGCAAGCATACTCACGCCGATACAGAAGATTCCCCATACGAGTGTGTGAATCTGTGCACGACCAACGTCTGAATGCTGAACGTCCTTACGACGTAACAACATGTCGATATCAACAAAACTTGCCGTGGCTAGACTATGAAATGCCGCAGATATACTTCCCCACGAGGCCAATATGACAACAGCAAAGATGAGACCGACAAGTCCGACAGGTAACGATGTACGAACAAAGTGCAGAAAGATGTAGTTCGTATCGTTTGCTTCCGCGATGCCCGTAGAGCGTACAAATCGGCGGTAGTTACTACGCAGTTGTGTAGACTCGTTGTACGACGTCACGTAGGCAGCACGTGCTATACTGTCGTCTGGACGCTCTGCAAGAAAGGCAGCCGAAAGAGAGAGTTGCTGCTGTACACTGTCCCATTGTGCCTCATACCGCGCCGATGAATCTGCCGAAATGGTGCGAACACGTTCAACTACCGTGGGATTAAAAAAGATGGGTGACGGCAGCACAGCATAGAGTCCAACGAGTAATGCTCCAATGAGGAGGATTCCAAACTGCATTGGGATCTTCACAACTCCGTTGAGTAGTAGGCCTATCTTACTTTGTTGTTCATCCTTCCCAGTTATAAACCGGCCAACCTGACTCTGATCGGTTCCGAAATAGGAAAGGGCAAGGAAGAATCCACCAATGATGCCGGAGAGGAGGTTGTAACGATCGTTAAGATCGATATCGGTTGTGATGACGTTTAACTTGCCACTTGCTCCAGCCAGTGTTAGTGCACCATCAAGCCCCATGCCGCCAGGCAGCCCCTTAACCAGAACAAAGGCAGCGGCTGCCATCGACGTCAGGATGATGCCAAACATGAGTGTTTGTGTGTGCGCTACTGCACGAGCACCACCGCGCATGGTGTAAAGAAGCAGAAGTCCACCAACCAAGATGTTGGTTAGGTAGATGTTCCATTCGAGTAAACTGGCGACGATAATACTCGGCGCATAAATGCTAATGCCAGTGCTGAGTGCACGCGAAATCAGGAAGAGAATACTCGTGAGAAGTCGTGTCTTTTTGTCGAAACGATGCTCAAGGTATTCATAGGCCGTAAAGACGTTCTGCCGACGAAAGATGGGAATAAACGTCGCGCAGATAACGATCATGGCAAGTGGAAGTCCAAAGTAGTATTGGACAAACCGCATTCCATCCGTAAAGGCCTGGCCCGGAGCCGAGAGGAAGGTGATGGCACTTGCCTGCGTAGCCATAACACCAAGCAGGACAACATACCATGGAAGTTGACGATCGGCACGTAGATAGGCATCGGCATTCTGTTTGCCACGTCCACGCCAGATGCCGTAAAGGACAATGCCAACGAGTGTTGTAAAGAAGACGATCCAGTCAACAGCTGTCATTTCCAAACCTCTGTAAACCATGCATAGAGCAGGATTTGGAGGAGAAGGAAGAGGACAACGGCAAGGTACCGACGTCGCCAGCGGCGGTTATCGTCGGTCGACGTCATCGTCCTGCGCTGACAAGGTTGGCAAAGAGTCTGAGTGCTCCCGGTACACCTGCTGGAAGCTGTCGGAACAGTGACAATGAACAATAGATAAATCGGCCCTTGCCATACGGGAGATGGAGCAGTGCTCCCGTCAGTGGTTGTTCCTTACTGTCCGACATACTGAGTGGTGCTTCGTACCGAGCATCAAACTCATACGGGAAGTAGAGTCCACGCTCCTGAACCCAGCCGGAAAAGTCTTGTTCTGTAATTCGATTCGGATACGTCATCAGTCGATGTTCAGGTAGCGTAATCGTTACCGCTGCATCTTCCTCAGTCACTCGACGGTTAGCCAGTGGCATCGGATATGGTCCAATATCACGTGTAGCCATATCCTGCAAGGTGTTGTACTGCATCACCAACGTGCCGCCCCGTTCAACGTAGGCATGGAGGGCAGGCAGAAGGTACTTCATCGACTTGCGTGTGTTGATAACACGTATTCCTGCCACAACGGCATCATACGTGAGGAGTTCATCTGTACGCAGGATTGTCTCGTCGTTCACTACGTCAACAACACATCCTAACTGACGTAGAATGTCAGGAATGTTATCACCAGCACCGTCAATGTAGGCAATACGTTTGGCGGTAATCTTGAGGTTGGTATTCACCACCGTTACACGTGCTGGACGTGTGTATTGGAGGACGGGGAGATGATCGTAGGATATCGTAGAAACCGTTCGGCCGTACGAAGTACCGGAAACATCTGTCACACGAAGTTCAAGTTCACCACCCGGCGGTAGGTCGTTTCGCTGTAGTGAGAGTGTGATTAACGTGTCCGTTGAAGCCCGAAGAGTAAACGGCTGCGTCTGTGTGATGAGTGCCGTGCCGCGTGTTACCGAAAGACGTGCGTTGGTGACGTGACCAAAGGCCCGAATGCGTACGGGTAATGTCACAGTAGGAGTTGTGGCAAAGACAACGGACGACAGTGGCTCTACACTGATGCGCGGAACAATGCGTAATGGCTCGATAACATCGCCTCGTAGCGGATCAAGTTTTTTATAACTCAGCGGAAGATGTCGTGTAAGTGTATCCGAGCCGACAACAAACCGAAGCCGACACAATAACGCCGAAGGTGTTGTTGGTTTACCAAGAAACGCCGAGTCCGTCAGCTGAAAGTGTGCACCATCGGCATCCTTCACCAGCCAATAGGGTTCCGTAACAGGAGTAGTTGCTGGAATGAGCGACGTTGTCTCTGTCGTGAACGTGCTGTCGTGACGGCATGGTCCGCCACGGAGCGTTTCACCACTTGGAAGCAGAATATCCACCAATGAGACCGTACGTCCGGCCCGCACTACAACACGTGACGTAACACGTACACTATCACCAGCAAGTGCCATGGCTATGTTTGTTGTAACGTCGGCTGTTAGTCCAAGACAGGAAGCGATGATATTATCAATTTCAGTAAGTTTCCGTGAACGCCAGAACGTATCCTGAACACTCAGAATTTTTCTGCGAATGTCCAGGAGTGCGTTAACGGACTTCTCTGGAGCCGTCATCAAAAACGAGGCAAGAACGGCATCGATATCACGTCCGATATCCGGCCGCCCGACACGATTCCAGGTCGTATCAATACCGTCAAACAAACTCTGTTGTGGTGGACTGCCCGCCAGTGTTGCAAAGAACTCGGGTTGAACTCCAGGTGTACTTGGTGTTCCTGCGCCTTGACTACGATGAATGGAACGACTTATACCAGCCAGTTCGCCGTACCCCATACCGAGTAACGGATCATATTGGCCAACATCGAGAGCAAACATTCCTTCGCGCACGGTGGATCGACTTCCAAAACGATAGGCGTTAAAAAGAAGTCGTGTTGGTTGCCAATTATACTGTGTACGACAAACCTCAACGGCACGTTCTGCAAGAATAGCCGATGCCGAATGCTGGCCGTGGCCAGCCATGGAATCCTTTGGGAACCGACAGATCACAACATCGGGGCGTTCAGCAAGAAGGATCTTCACAACATCATAGGTGAGTCGATCAATATCCCACTGACGGAACGTCTCGTCAGGATTTTTCGAGAAACCAAAGTCAATCGCTGTTGCAAAAAACTGTCCAGCACCATCCAACTTCCGCGCAGCGAGCAGTTCATGGGTGCGTATCAAACCAAGGGCCGGACCTAACTCCGCACCAAGCACATTCTGTCCGCCATCTCCACGAGTAATCGAAAGGTAGGACGTGGGCACATTCTTGCCCGTAGCAAGCCAGGCAAGTAATCGTGTATTCTCATCATCAGGGTGAGCTGCCACATAGAGCACAGACGTCAGCGTTGACAGACGCTTTATGGCACCATAAAGAGACGATGATGGTAGGGGGCGTTCCTGAGGGGCGGCGGTGGTGGTAAGAACCACCACCGCCAGCATCAGGAAGAACGTTGTTCGTACGGCCGATACGAAAGACATTATCACAGACATTACTTGAGCGACTCGATAAGCTCCTTAGCACCCTTGGCGTATTCGGCTTCAAAGGCCGAACCCTTGGCGATTTCGGCTGCCTTGTTTGCCGACTCTGTGGCTACGGATTTATTGCCAAGTTTAGCAGCAATGCGGGCCTTTAACATGTAGAGCCAAAATGCCTTTGGATTCTGCTCTGTTGCCTTTGTGGCATACGTCAGTGCCTTGTCGAGCTGCTGATTCGTTTCGAGGTAATACGTGGCAGCTTGCTGATACGGAATCGACGGTGTTTCAATGGCCTTTGTGATGGACTCATTGAGGCGCTTCTGATTGTCAACCGTTACCGGTACGGAGATCATCATTCTATCCCACATAACATCAATCGTGCAGGAGGAGAACGTGATGTTGCCAATATTCATCGTAAACGTCTCAACAGAGAACGGCAGTGTTTGTGGTTTTACCTTCAGGCGAACAACATCATCCGACGTTGAATAACCAGCGGCACCCCAGTTACCGGTGTTCTTGTTGAAAATGACTTCCCATTCGTTTTGGTTGGGAACTGTATAGAACGAGTATGAGCCAGCCTTCACCGTTGTGCCATTAATCACAACGTCTTCGCCAAATGTCACCTTTGTAGCAGCGTTTGCGCCTGTACGCCATACCTGGCCAAAAGGAACGAGCTCACCAAAAACCTTCCGTCCACGCATCGATGGACGGCTATACACAATCTCAACCGTCGAGGTTGAGAACTCCTGCGAGATTGTGCTCGTCGGACTTAACGACGGCAGCTTTAAGCCTTGTGCAGACATCGACGTTGCGAGAATGGCCAACGCCGAAAGGATAAACAGTGACTTCTTCATGATGATGTCCTATGGTGAAACGACAGGTTCGAAATGTGTGAGAACACGAAGATACGCAGATACGCAGGGTAACGCAGGGTGACGCAGGGTTACGCTGGGTTACGCTGGGTTACGCCGGGTGTTCGCTTCGCTCACGGGGTGTTCGCTTCGCTCACGGGGTGTTCGCTTCGCTCACGGGGTGTTCGCTTCGCTCACGATATGTCTTCGACGGTATGTCTTCGACGGTATGTCTTCGACGGTATGTCTTCGACGGTATGTC
>ERZ761609.900-NODE-900-length-30239-cov-783.507951_pt1 | contig 30239 bp, 23 predicted proteins | sample MGYA00511163_ERZ761609 | MGnify/ENA primary metagenome ERZ761609 (study PRJEB28899, sample SAMN02445070) | bioreactor sludge metagenome | biome: EBPR sludge | place: Australia: Brisbane, Thorneside Wastewater Treatment Plant | collected 2011-12-16 ...
ACAGCATCGCCGGCGACATCGAGAAACTGCTGTGAGCCGCTGCTGCCGGCCGGCACGCGTGCGGGCACCGGCGGCGGGCGCTGCGCGCCGCCGCGAGCCGGCCGGCAGCAGCGGCTCACAGCAGTTTCTCGATGTCGCCGGCGATGCTGTCCGGGTCGGTCGCCGGCGCATAGCGCTGCACGACTTCGCCCGCCCGATCGACCAGGAACTTGGTGAAGTTCCACTTGATGCCCTCGCTGCCCAGCAGGCCTGGCGCGGCCTTCTTCAGGTACTGGTAGAGCGGGTGCGCGTGGTCGCCATTGACCTCGATCCTGGCGAACATCGGGAAGCTGACGCCGTAGTTCTTCTCGCAGAAACTGGCGATCTCGCCGGAATCGCCCGGCTCCTGGGCGCCGAACTGGTTGCAGGGAAAGCCGAGAACGACCAGACCGCGCTCCCGATAGCGCTCGTAGAGCGCTTCGAGACCGGCGTACTGCGGCGTGAAGCCGCAGTTGCTGGCGGTGTTGACGATCAGCAGGACCTTGCCGGCGTAGTCGGCCAGCGACTGCGTACCGCCGCCGAGGCGCTCGGCGCTGAACTCGTGGATCGTTGCGCTCATGTCTTCACTCCGGTGTGGTTGACGGCGTTGAACTCCGCGGACTCGTCGGACTCGTCGACCGGTCCGCAGGAACAGAACAGGTGGCGGTCGCCGTAGACGTCGTCCACGCGATTGACGCTCGGCCAGAACTTGTTCTCCGCCACCCAGGGCAACGGGAAGGCGGCCTGCTGGCGGCTGTACGGTCGCTGCCACTGCTCGTCGACGATATCTGCCTGCGTGTGCGGGGCGCGCTTCAGCGGGTTGTCGTCGGCCGGCCAGTGGCCGATCTCGATCTGGTGGATCTCGTTGCGGATGCTGATCATCGCCGCGATGAAGCGATCGAGTTCGCCTTTCGCTTCCGATTCGGTCGGCTCGACCATCATCGTTCCCGCCACCGGGAAGCTGACCGTCGGCGCGTGGAAGCCATAGTCCATCAGGCGCTTGGCGATGTCGATCTCGGAAACGCCGCTGGCCGCCTTGAGCGGGCGGATGTCGAGGATGCACTCGTGCGCGACGCGGCCGTTCCTGCCGGTGTACAGCACCGGGTAGTGCGGTTGCAGCCGCGCGCCGATGTAGTTGGCGTTGAGGATCGCCACTTCGGTGGCGCGTGTCAGTCCGCTGCCGCCCATCATCGCGATGTACATCCAGGAGATCGGCAGGATCGAAGCCGAGCCCCATGGCGCCGCGGCAACCGCGCCCTGGCCGCGGTGCGGCCCGGCGACCGGCTGCACGCAGTGGTTGGCCATGAACGGCGCCAGATGCGCCTTGAGCCCGATCGGACCCATTCCCGGACCGCCACCACCATGCGGGATGCAGAACGTCTTGTGCAGGTTCATGTGGCTGACGTCGGCACCGATCAGCGCCGGCGAGGTCAGGCCGACCTGGGCGTTGAGGTTGGCGCCGTCCATATAGACCTGGCCGCCGTGCTGGTGCACGATGGCGCAGATGTCGCGGATCGCTTCCTCGAAGACGCCGTGCGTCGATGGATAGGTGATCATCAGGCAGGCGAGGCTGGCGGCATGCTGCGCCGCCTTCGCCGCCAGGTCGGCGACGTCGATGTTGCCGGATTCGTCGCAGTCCACGACCACCACCCGCATGCCGCACATCTGCGCCGTGGCGGGATTGGTGCCATGCGCCGATTTCGGGATCAGGCAGACGTTGCGCCGGCCGTCGCCACGGCTGGCGTGATAGCGGGCAATCGACACCAGACCGGCGTACTCGCCCTGGGCTCCCGAGTTCGGCTGCAGGCAGATGGCGTCGAAACCGGTGATCGCCTTCAGCCAAGCCTCCAGGTCGCCGATCATCTGCAGGTAGCCCTGCGCCTGATCGAGCGGGGCGAAGGGGTGAATGTCGCTGAACTCCGGCCAGGTGATCGGGATCATCTCGCTGCTGGCGTTGAGCTTCATGGTGCAGGAGCCGAGCGAGATCATCGAATGGTCGAGGGCCAGATCCCGGTTCTGCAGCTTCTTGAGATAGCGCAGCATCTGGTGCTCGGTGTGGTGGGTGTTGAACACCGGGTGCGTCAGGATGGCGTCCTGACGCAGCAGCGACGCCGGCAGGAACGGGTCGGCCCGCCGCAGTTGCTCGTCGAGCCCTTCGATGTCGGCATCGACGCCGGCGATCAGCCGGATCAGCGCAGCGACGTCGGCACGCGTCGTCTTCTCGTTGATGGCGATGGCGACGGCGTCGGCGGAAACGAGGCGCAGGTTGTAGCCGGCGTCGGCGGCGGCCGTCACGACCGCCGCTGCGCGGCCGGCCAGCCGCAGGCGAACGGTGTCGAAAAAGTGCCGGCTGCTCAGCTCGATCCCGGCTTGGCGCAGGCCTTCGGCGAGCAGGGCGGCGAGCCGGTGGATGCGGCCGGCGATGCTGCGCAGTCCCTGCGGGCCGTGGTAGACGGCGTACATGCCGGCGATGTTGGCGAGCAGCACCTGCGAGGTGCAGATGTTCGAATTGGCCTTTTCCCGCCGGATGTGCTGTTCACGGGTCTGCAGCGCCATGCGCAGCGCGCGCTTGCCGCGTGCATCGACCGAGACGCCGATGATGCGGCCGGGGACGGCGCGCTTGTACTCGTCTCGGGTGGCAAAGAAGGCGGCGTGCGGGCCGCCAAAACCGAGCGGGACGCCAAAGCGTTGCGCCGAGCCGAGCGCGATGTCGGCGCCCATCTCGCCGGGCGAGCGGAGCAGAACCAGCGCCATCAGGTCGGCGGCGACGGCGACGACGCCACCGCGTGCCTTGACGGCGGCGATCTGTGCACTGAGGTCGGCGACCTCGCCGGCGTCGTCCGGATACTGGAAGAGCGCGCCGAAGACCTCGTGCAGCGCCGCTTCGGCGGGAGTGCCGAAGACCAGTTCGAAGCCGAACCAGGCGGCGCGCGTGCGCAGCACGTCGACGGTCTGCGGGAAGCACGCTGCGTCTACGAAGTAGCGTTGCGCTGCCGACTTGCTGACGCGGCGCGCCATGCTCATCGCCTCGGCGGCCGCTGTCGCTTCGTCGAGCAGCGAAGCGTTGGCGAGCTCGAGGCCGGTGAGGTCGATCACCATCTGCTGGTAGTTGAGCAGCGCCTCCAGCCGCCCCTGCGCGAGTTCCGCCTGGTAGGGTGTATAGGCGGTGTACCAGCCGGGGTTCTCGAGCAGGTTGCGCAGCACGACCGCTGGCGTCACGCTGTCGGCGTAGCCCATGCCGATCAGCGAATGCCGCCGGTGGTTGCGGCCGGCGATTGCCTGCAGCGCGGCGAGTGCCTCGATCTCGCTGCGCGGCCCGGCGAGCGCAAGCGGTGCGGCCAGCCGGATCGCCGCCGGTACCGTCTGCGCGACGAGTTCGGCGAGGCTGGAAACGCCGATGCTGGCCAGCATGCTGGCGATTTCGCTGGCGTTGGGGCCGATGTGGCGGCCGACGAAGTCGTCGCTCTGTTCGAGAGCCGCGAGCGGCGGCGAGGGGGGCGTGGCATCCATGGTGTCTTCCGGTGGTTCGCGCGGCGTCTAGGCGGCGGCAACGATCTCTTGGTAAGCGGCAGCGTCGAGCAGGTTGTCGAGGTCGCCGACGGCGGCCGGCCGCATCCTGAACAGCCAGGCAGCGTAGGCGTCCTGGTTGACCAGCTCGGGTGCGTTGGCCAGCGCCTCATTGCCCTCGATGACGGTTCCCGCCAGCGGCGCGTAGACGTCGGCAGCCGCCTTGACCGATTCGACGACCGCGGCTTCCTGCTCGGCAGCCAGCTCGCGCCCCGGCTCGGGCAGCTCGATGAAGACGAGGTCACCGAGCAGCTCCTGCGCATGGTCGGTGATGCCGACGCTGATCGTGCCGTCGGCTTCCAGGCGGACCCACTCGTGGCTGCGGGTGTACTTGAGGTCGGTCGGGATGTTCACTTTCTCTCCTGATGGGTTGAAGCGGGGCTGGCCGATGGCCAGGTCGGAATCAAACGAGGATGCTGCCGTTCCTGACGAAGCACGGCTTGACGACGCGTGCCGCCAGCAGCTTTTCGCGCACGCGGACCTGAACGATGTCGCCGACCGCCGCAGCCAGCGGCAGGCGGGCGAGGGCGATCGCCCGTTGCAGCGTCGGCGAGAAGCTGCCGCTGGTGATTTCGCCCGCGCCGTGCGCGCTCTCGACCTGCTGATGGGCGCGCAGGACGCCGCGGTCGATGAGCAGCAGGCCGAGGAAGCCGTACCGCTGCGGTCTCGCCAGCAACGCGGTCTTGCCGACGAAGTCGCGCGGCGCAGCGAGGTCGACGGTCCAGGCGAGGCCGGCATCGAGCGGCGACACGCTCTCGTCCATGTCTTGGCCATAGAGATTCATCCCGGCCTCGAGGCGCAGCGTGTCGCGCGCACCGAGACCGCAGGGCTGTGCGCCGGCGTCGGCAAGGCGGTTCCACAGGCTGACGGCCTGCGCCGCCGGCAGCGTGATCTCGTAGCCGTCCTCGCCGGTGTAGCCGGTGCGGGCGATCAGGTGCTCACCAACGCTGGCGGCGAAAAAGGGCTTCAGCCCGGCGCAGGCGGGCTGGCATTCGGGCAGCACCTGCCCGACCTTCTGCCGCGCCTGCGGACCCTGCACGGCGATCATCGCCAGCGCGCCTTCACCTTCCCGGCGGGCGCTGATCGTCACCGCCAGGCCCCACTCGTCGCGGCGGGCAGTCATCCAGCGCAGGTCGTTGGCGGCCGTCGCGGCGTTGATGACGACGCGGAAGTCGTTCTCGGCGAGGTGGTAGACGATGAGGTCGTCGATGACGCCACCGGCTTCGTTGAGCATCGTGCTGTAGAGGGCCTTGCCGGGAAGCTGCAGGCGGTCGACGTTGTTGGCCAGCAGCCGCCGCAGGAAGGCGCGCGCATCGCTGCCGCGGACGTCGACGGCGCACATGTGCGAGACGTCGAACATGCCGGCATCGCCGCGCACCGCATGGTGTTCCTCGATCTGCGAGCCATAGTGCAGGGGCATCTCCCAGCCACCAAAATCGACCATTCGCGCGCCGCGCCGACGGTGCTCTTCGTTGAGGACGGTTTTCTGCATCGTATCAATCCGTAACAGGAATGTGTTGAAGTGGATTCCAGAAGCGGAAAAGGGGCGAACTCGCATCGAGTCCACCCCTCTGTCCATGTACCTGAGAGATTGTCTGGCCGACACGGTGCAGCACGGTCGTCCTGGCCCCATCGGTGGGCGCCTCGCAAAGCGGGCGCCGCTCTCCAGAGTTCATTGCACGAACGGTCCTCTTGCCTGAGCGTTTCCGGGTGGATTGCGCCTTCGGCGACGGCAGTGCCGCTCTCTCCCATTCGCGGCGAGACTATAGCGCGCGGCGAACCCTGGCCGCAAGCCGTCGCTGATGGTCGCTGCGGCCGCGTGCTAGACTGACGACGATTCGAGACGACCCTGAGGCAACCCGCCGAGCGCCATGCCATGAATGCCGAACCATCGGTCACCGCCAGCGAAGTCGCCCGGCAACCGGGTGTCGCCATGGTCGACACATACCCGGCGCGGACGGAACACGCATGACACCGGAAGCCAAGGCACGGCAGCAGATTGACGAGAAGCTGGAGCAGGCCGGCTGGGTCATCCAGGACATGAAGCAGCTCAATCTGGCGGCAGGCATGGGCGTTGCCGTGCGCGAATACCCCACCGACAGTGGCTTGGCCGACTACGTCCTGTTCGTCAACCGCCAGGCGGTAGGCGTGATTGAAGCCAAGAAGGACAGCGCCGGCGAAAACCTGACCGCCACCGAAGCCCAGACCGAGCGCTACGCTACCGCCAATCTCAAATGGCGCCAAGACAACACGCCCCTGCGCTTTCTGTGCGAGGCCACCGGCCAGATCATCCGCTTCACCGACAACGCCGACCCCACGCCGCGTTCGCGCGAAATCTTCCATTTCTTCAAGCCCGAAACGCTGGCCTCCTGGCTGACGCAGCCTGACACACTGCGCCGCCGTCTGGTCGAGCAAATGCCCGCGCTGCCAGAAAAGAACCTGCGCGACTGCCAGATCAGCGCCGTCACGGGGCTGGAGAAGTCGCTTGCGCTGAACAAACCCCGCGCCCTCGTGCACATGGCCACCGGCGCCGGCAAGACCTTCACCGCCATCACCTCGGTCTATCGCCTGCTCAAGTTCGGCGGCGCCAAGCGGATCCTGTTTCTGGTCGATACCCGCAACCTCGGCAAACAGGCCCATCAGGAGTTCATGGCCTACACGCCGCCGGACGATGGCCGCAAGTTCACCGAGCTCTACAACGTGCAGCGGCTGGCCTCACCCAGCATCGACCCGCACGCGCAGGTGTGCATCAGCACTATCCAGCGCATGTACTCGATCCTGAGCGGCGAGCCCATTGACGAATCGGCCGAAGATGTCTCGCTCAACGAAGTGCAGCAAACCGTCAAACAGGAAAAGTTCGTCCGCTACAACCCGGCTGTGCCGGTGGAAAGCTTCGACTTCATCATCATCGACGAGTGCCACCGCAGCATCTACAACCTGTGGAAGCAGGTGCTCGATCGCCACCGGCACAGACGTGAAGCCGCTGGAAGTGCTGCTGTTCATGCGTGACGTACGCAGCAAGGGCTACTACGAACAGATGAAGGGCCGGGGTGTGCGCAGCCTGGATGGCGACAGCCTCAGGCGCGTCAGCAACAGTGCCGACGGCGCCAAGACCCGCTTCGTGCTGATCGACGCCGTGGGCGTGGAGAAGTCCCTCAAGACCGAAAGCCGCCCGCTGGAGAAGAAGCCCGGCGTGGCGCTGCAGGACCTGCTGCAAGGCGTGGCGATGGGCAGCCGCGACGACGACACCGTGCTCTCGCTCGCCAACCGTCTGGTGCGCCTCGCCAAGCAACTGGACGACAAGACGCAGGCGCGCATCGAGAAGGCGAGCGGTGGCATCCCGCTGGCTGAACTGGGCAAGGGATTGATTGCCGCGCTGAACCCCGATGCCATCGTGCAAACCGCGCTGGCCACCGCCCAGGCCAAGGGAATCACCCGTTCGGAAGACACCCTGCTGCCGGAAGAGCTTGAAGCCGCCCGCTTGATGCGCGTGGCCGCCGCTTGCGCGCCCTTTGACAAACCTGAATTGCGCGACGAGATCGAAAGCGCCCGCCGTGAGCGCGAGCAGCTCATCGACCACATCAACCTCGATCAGGTGACCTTCGCGGGCTTCAGCGAACAGGCCGAGGCGCAGGCCAAAGCGGTCATTCAGAGCTTCGCCGACTACCTGAAACAGCACAGGGACGAAATCGCCGCGCTGGACTTCTTCTACCAGCAGCCCTGGCAGCGCCGCGCGTTGACCTTCGACATGATCGAAGACCTGCACGAACGCTTGAGCAAGCCGCCGCTGATGCTGACCACCGAGCGCCTGTGGAGCGCCTATGCCCGCGTGCAGGCAAGTCAGGTGAAAGGTACCGACCGCAAACGTCAGCTCACTGATCTGGTGTCGCTGGTGCGCTTTGCGCTCGGGCTGGAGGGCGAACTCAAACCCTTCGCCGACGAAGTCGACAAGCGCTTCCAGGCCTGGATCTTCCGCCACAACGCCCAGCGCGGCACCGCGTTCACGCCCGAGCAGACCGAATGGCTGCGGCTGATTAAGGACCACATCGCCAGCAGCTGCAGCATCAGCCGGGACGACTTTGATTACGCGGATCTGGCTGGCAAGGGTGGCCTGCAGAAGGCGTGGGGGCTGTTCGGCAAGGAGCTGGATGCCCTGATGGACGAGATGAATGAGGAGTTGGTCGCTTGACTATCTTTTTTTATCCTTGATTTGATAAAATATCAAAAACAAGATAACTGGAGATGGTTCATGCTGTATTACCCCCGGGCACAACTGGCCTGCGAGCTGGCAGACGCCTTGCAAGGCAAAACCCTCTTCAGCGACGCGCCCAACGGCCTCTTTCTGGCCGCACCGCGTCGCACAGGCAAATCCACCTTCTTGCAGGCCGATCTCAAGCCCGAGCTGGAGCGCAGGCGTGTGGTGGTTGTCTATGTGGACCTGTGGTCCGACCTGCAGCGCGATCCGGCCAGCCTGATGGTAGAAGCCGTGGGCAGGTCCTTGCACCAGCATCTGGGCCTGGTGGCCAAAGGCGCCCGATCTGCCGGGCTGGACAGCATCACCGTGGGCGGCATCAGCATCGACACCAGCAGGATCGGCAAAGTCAATGGCACCACCCTGGCCGATGCCCTGCGAGCCCTTGGTGAAGCTGCCAAAAGCCCTGTGGCCCTGGTGATCGACGAAGCCCAGCACGCCTTGACCAGCGAGGCGGGTGACAGTGCCATGGCCGCGCTCAAGTCGGCACGCGACCAGTTGAACCGGCCGGGCGATATCAAGCTCATGCTCGTGATGTCGGGCTCGGACCGTGACAAACTGCTGCGCCTGGTCAACACCAACGCCGCGCCGTTTTACGGCTCGCAGATCCAGCGCCTGCCCGAACTGGGGCCCGATTTCATCGCCCACATTGCCCACCTCATTGCGCAGCAGCGCCCTGACCTGGGGGCCATCGACCAGGCCAGGCTGCAGGCGGCCTTTGCGCTCTTTGGCCAGCGCCCGCAGTTTTTCATTGACGCACTGGGGCAGGCGCTCAGCCCCCTGGCCACCCACGGCACCCGCTTTGAAGACGCCATGCTGGCCCTGGCCCGGCAGCGCCAGCACGGCGACGAAGCCCAGATGCAGAGCGACTACCTCGCCCTCAAGCCTCTGGAGCAAGCCGTGCTGTGGCGCATGCTGGAGTTGGGCGCCCGCTTTCGGCCCTACGACGCCGAGGCCCTGAGCTTCTACAACGACAAGACCGGCGACAGGGTGACCGTGGCCAAGGCCCAGAAAGCCCTGGAGGCCCTGCGTGCCCACCAGCCCAGCCTGGTGTGGAAATCAGCCCGCAGCGAATACACCGTCGAAGACGCCGCCATGCCCCGCTGGTATGCGCAACGCGTGGCGGCAGGCACCTGGCCGCCGGTGGGGCCGCAACTGGACTGGATCGAGGAATGAAGGCATGTAGGGCTGGTCGGGGCAGCGTGCAGAAGGCCTGGGGCTTGTTTGGCAAGGAGCTGGACGGGCTGGTGAATGAAATGAAATGAATGAAGAGTTGGTGCCGTAATGAGCGACTTTAGCGACGAGCCAATACAGAACTACCCTTTTGCCAAGGTATCTCCGCCAACAAATTGGGAAAGGGTGACTCTGGCTGAAATTTCCGCCGACGTAAGCCCAGGTTTTGCCAGCGGAAAACATAACGCCGACGGTACCGGTGTCCCACATCTTCGTCCTATGAATGTGGACCGCGGTGGGCAGATCGATCTGAGCGTCATCAAGTCCGTGGCCGAGAGCAATGGTGTTGAGCTGAGGCCGGGCGATGTCCTTTTCAACAATACAAATTCTGCTGAGCTTGTTGGAAAGACCGCAGTTATTTCTCGTCGAGAAGCCGGCTTTGCGTTTTCCAATCACATGACCCGCGTGCGTCCTGAAAGTCGTGTCGCCCCGGGCTTTGTCGCCAGACAACTTCACTTTCTGTGGATGTCAGGGTATATGAAGCATCGGTGTACTAACCATGTGAATCAGGCGAGCATCTCGTCGAAAACCTTGGCGAATACGATTCCTCTTCTCCTGCCGCCGTCTGCGGAACAAACCCGCATCGTCGAAAAGCTTGAAGAACTACTCTCCGACCTCGATGTCGGCGTGGCCGAGCTCAAGGCTGCGCAGAAGAAGCTCGCGCAATACCGCCAATCGCTGCTGAAAGCCGCCGTCGAAGGCGCGTTCACCGCCGAGTGGCGAGCCAAGCACACGCCCACCGAGACCGGTGCGCAACTACTGACCCGCATCCTCACCGAACGCCGCGCCCGCTGGGAAGCCAAGCAACTTGCCAAGTTCAAGGAACAAGGCAAAACCCCGCCCAAAGACTGGCAGAAGAAGTACCCCGAGCCTGTGCAGCCGGACACCACCGACTTGCCGGAATTGCCGGAGGGGTGGGTTTGGAGTTCAATTGGTCAATGTTTTCATGTTGCCGTTGGGGCGACACCAAGCCGCAAGGAGCCGACTTATTGGAGGGGCTCAATCCCATGGGTAAGCTCCGGAGAAGTGCGGTTCTCACGCATTACGACCACAAAGGAAATGATCAGTCGGGCCGGGTTGAACAACGGCAGCACGCAGATCAATCCTATTGGCAGTGTTTTGCTTGGAATGATGGGCGAGGGAAAGACACGAGGTCAGGTCGCCATTCTTGATGTTGAAGCTGCAAACAACCAGAACTGCGCAGCAATATGGTCCAGCGAAGCGGGGGTGCCGTCTGAGTATCCTTACTTCTGGCTATGGTCGCAGTATGCGGAAACTCGGCGCGGAAGTAGCGGGAACAATCAACCCGCGTTGAACAAGTCGATCGTTGAGCGAATCTTGTTTCCATTGGCGCCCTTGGACGAAATGGATGAAATTGTTCGCTTGGTTAATCAGGCGCTCGACGCGATCTCCGAGCAAGAAATAGCCATCGAAACCTCGCTTAAACAATCCACCGCCCAACGCCAAAACATCCTTCGCGCCGCCTTCGCCGGCCAACTGGTGCCGCAAGACCCGAACGACGAACCCGCCAGCGTGCTGCTGGCGCGCATCCGCGCCGAGCGCCTGGTTCGTGCATCATCGCGCAACAACAAGCACTCAGCCGCCCACGCGGAAAGGAAACCAAAATGCTGACTCGCCTGGAAGTCGACGGCTTCAAGACCTTCGAGAACCTCGTCATTGATCTGGCCCCTTTCACGGTGATCGTTGGCAGCAACGCAGCCGGCAAGAGCAACCTGTTCGATGTCGTTCAGTTGCTGGCAAACCTTGCGACCCGCGATGTGGCAGAAGCGGTCAAGGAGTTGCGCGGCGAGCCACTGGAGCTTTTCCGCCAGACCGCCGCAGGGCGAGGCAATCAGATTCGCCTGGCCGCCGAAGTGCTCGTCGATCCGGTCGTCCGTGACCCCTGGGGGAGCGAAGTGAAGCTCAGCCATACCCGCATGCGCTATGAAGTCACTCTGGAACGGAGGACGATCAAGCCGGGAATCGAGCGCATCCAGGTGGCACGCGAGCAACTGCTTCCGATCATGCGCAAGGATGACCGCTGGACAGAGTTGATGCGGCCTTCCAAGGGATTTCGGACAAGGTACCTCAAATACAATCGCAGCAAAGCGTGGTTGACGACCGAAGAGCGGACGGAGGGACTCACGTTCAGCGTCCATCAGGACGGCAAGCAGGGCCGGAATCGGCCGGCCAGTGCGGCCGAAGCGACCGTACTCTACAGCATCACCAACGCGGAGTTTCCACACCTGTTCGCCTTGCGGGAGGAAATGCGCTACTGGCGACTGCTGCAACTCGATCCTGCCTTGTTGCGCAAGCCGGTGCCAGCAACGGCCACCGATGTATTGGCTGCGGACGGTTCAAACCTGGCTGCCGTTCTCGCGCAAGTGAAGGCCGAGACGGCAACAAAGGATCGCCCCGGTGGCGTTCTCAGCGATATCCTGGCCGAACTGAATAGTCTCATTCCCGGCATTACGGCGCTCGACGCCGATCTGCATGAGGCAAGTCGCGAATACCGCATCCAGCTCACCATGCGCGATGGCCTCCCGTTTTCGTCACGCGTGATTTCCGACGGTACGCTGCGTGTGCTGGCGCTGCTGACGCTCCTGCACGATCCGCGCCATAGGGGACTGATCTGCTTCGAAGAGCCGGAAAATGGCGTCCACCCGGCAAGGATCAAACAACTGACGCAACGCCTGCGGGACATGGTGACCTATCCGCAAGAATTCTCCGAGGAAGATGAACCGGCGCCGTTGAGCCAGTTGCTGCTCAACAGCCACTCGCCGGTCGTGCTGTCGGCCTTGATCGACAAGGAGTTCAGTCCGCGGCATGGCTACATCCTCTTCGCCGATACTGCTACCGTCAGCGATCCGGAAAAAAAAGAACAACGCCGGAAGACCCGCTTGCGGCCAGTTCGCGCAAGGCCACAAATATCCCTTTTCGACAAGGACGATGTTCCGCAAGGCTTCGTATCGGACTGGGAAGTCAGGAACATGCTTGAAACGGTGAGTACGGAGGGCTGAGTATGGATTACCTCGGTCTCGCGTTGTATGCGGAGGGTCCCACCGACTACAGCTTCCTGTGTCCGCTGTTGGCGAGACTCTGCGAAGACCTATGCACGCGCGACGCTGCGCATCCTGTAGAGGTGAGCGAAGTGCTGCGCCTGGACCACCCGCGCGCGGCAGATGAAGCGTCCCGAGCGGAGCGGATTGTGCTGGCGGGGAGGGAAGCCAGCGATGCATGGCGCATACTTTTCATTCATGCCGACGGTGCGGGCGACCCTGAAAGCAAGCGCAGGGAGCAGGCTCAGCCAGCAATCGACAGACTGTATCAGGAACACGCTGAAACGCGTCTCGGTGTCGCCGTCGTTCCGGTGCGCGAGACCGAAGCGTGGGCCATCGTCGATGGCGATGCCCTGCGCAGCGTGTTTGGTACCTCAATGACCGACCAGGCACTCGGTCTGCCTTCAACGGCGGGAGTCACGGAAGGGACACCCGATCCGAAAGCATTGCTGAATACGGCCTTCAACGCGACGCATCCCTCAGGGCAGCGTCGACGAAGAGGCGTCTCGCCGATGTTGAATGCCCTCGGCGAACAGGTGTCGCTGCCGCGCTTGCGAGAGCTTGCGGCCTTTGCCCTGCTTGAGAACGAACTGCGCCAGGCGCTGCGACGACTGTCGATCGTGAAATGAATGCCTCTTCCCTTGTCCAGAAGGTCTGGAACTTCTGCCACACCCTGCGCGACGACGGCGTCGGTTATGGCGACTACCTGGAGCAGCTCACCTACCTGCTGTTCCTGAAGCTGGCGCACGAATACGCACAGGAACCGTACAACCGCGACACGCACATCCCCAAGGGCCATGACTGGTCCAGCCTGACGTCCAGGGTCGGCGAGCCGCTGGAGGCGCATTACCTGGCCACGCTGCACAGGCTGGGTCAGGAGCCGGGCATGCTGGGTGCCATCTTCTTCAAGGCGCAGAACAAGATCCAGGACCCGGCCAAGCTCTCGCGCCTGGTGCAGCTGATTGATGCGGAGCGCTGGATCAGCCTCGATGCCGACACCAAGGGCGATCTGTACGAAGGCCTGCTGCAGAAGAACGCCGAAGATACCAAGAGCGGCGCCGGCCAGTACTTCACGCCGCGCGCGCTGATCGAAGCGATGGTCGCCTGCGTTCGGCCCCTGCCGATGAAGACCATTGCCGATCCGGCCTGCGGCACCGGCGGTTTCTTCCTAGGCGCCTACAACTGGCTGACTCGCCCCGGCGCCAGGCTGGACAAGCGCCAGAAGGAGTTCCTGCGCGACCGGACCTTTCACGGCAACGAGATCGTGCCGAACACCCGCCGCATGTGCCTGATGAACCTCTTTCTGCACAACATCGGAGAGCTCGACGCCGAGCCTTCGGTCGAGCGCTCCGATGCCCTGATCAGCGAGCCCAGGCGCAAGGTGGACTACGTGCTGGCCAACCCGCCCTTCGGCAAGAAGAGCAGCATGACCATCACCAACGAAGAGGGTGAGGAAGCGAGCACCTGGAAGCCGCACTGGCCTCATTCCGGGACGTTGCCGTCGGGCTGCGGGGCAAGTGATCGTCGACGCTGGCGGACTGTCGGGTGTCTGCTGGGGTCGGGCGGCAAGCAGTCGGTGATGGACGCGGCCGCGAAGTGAAGCTGATCGACATCAGCGCGTCGTCGTCGTCGCACGCGACATCCATCATGGTGCTCGCGACCGGCGGGCGCCCCAGCGTGGTGCGTTCGGGTCGGCGAAGCGCCCGCGTTTCGGCGCGAGATGACGACGAGCCTCCGTTTTCAGGGCGCCTTGCCTACCTGGATCAATCTGGCACGTAGCTTGCTTTGTCCCTCCTCGAGGAAGATTTCTTCCCGATTCCACAACACTCGAGGAGCTGACAGATGGTACGTCGCAATTTCATGAAAACGATCTCGGCGGTCGCGGTGACCGCTGCTTTCGGGCTCAATTCGTTCGCCGCACTGGCCGCCGAGACGATCAAGGTCGGTGTCCTGCATTCGCTTTCGGGAACCATGGCGATTTCAGAGACGGCGCTCAAGGAGACCGTCCTGATGGCGATCGACGAGATCAACAGCAAGGGTGGCGTCCTCGGCAGGAAGCTCGAGCCGGTGGTCGTCGATCCGGCGTCGAACTGGCCGCTGTTCGCCGAGAAGGCGCGCCAGTTGCTGAGCAAGGACAAGGTGGCGGTCGTCTTCGGCTGCTGGACCTCGGTGTCGCGCAAGTCGGTCCTGCCGGTGTTCAAGGAGCTCAACGGCCTGCTCTTCTATCCGGTGCAGTACGAGGGCGAGGAACTCGAGTACAACGTCTTCTACACCGGCGCGGCGCCAAACCAGCAGGCGATCCCGGCAGTCGAATACCTGATGAGCAAGGACGGCGGCGAGGCCAAGCGTTTCGTGCTGCTCGGCACCGACTACGTCTATCCGCGGACGACCAACAAGATCCTGCGCGCCTTCCTGAAGTCGAAGGGCGTCGCCGACGCCGACATCATGGAGGAGTACACGCCGTTCGGGCACAGCGATTACCAGACGATCATCGCCAAGATCAAGAAGTTCTCCAGCGAGGGCAAGAAGACGGCGGTCGTTTCGACGATCAACGGCGACTCGAACGTACCGTTCTACAAGGAACTCGGCAACGCCGGCATCAAGGCGACCGATGTGCCGGTGGTCGCCTTCTCGGTCGGCGAGGAAGAGCTGCGTGGCGTCGACACCAAGCCGCTGGTCGGCCACCTGGCGTCGTGGAACTACTTCATGTCGCTTAAGAATCCGCAAAACGAGAAGTTCACCAAGGCGTATCGGGCTTGGGCCGTCAAGCAGAAGCTGCCGAATGCCGACAAGGCGGTCACCAACGACCCGATGGAAGCGACCTACATCGGCATCAATATGTGGAAGCAGGCGGTCGAAAAGGCGAAGTCGACCGACGTGGACAAGGTGATCGCGGCGATGGCGGGGCAGAGCTTCAAGGCGCCGTCCGGGTTCACGATCAAGATGGACGAAAGGAACCATCACCTGCACAAACCGGTGTTCATCGGCGAGATCAAGGCCGATGGACAGTTCAACGTCGTCTGGAGGACGCCGGGGCCGGTGCGGGCGCAGCCGTGGAGCCCGTTCATTCCGGGTAACGAGCAGAGGAAGGATCAGCCGGAAGGCAGGTAGGTCGGCATCGGCACAGCGCGCGCCGCTGCGGCGGCGCGCGCGCTGCCCCCGGTCCGCGAGTTGCGGGCACGGGGTCGGCACGAGGGAGAAAGCATGCACAAGTTGCGATTACTGCTGGGTATCTGTCTGCTGGGCATCTCGTGCGCGCAGGCGGCGATCGACCCGGGGCTGCTCAGGCCGCTCGCCGCTGACGATTCGGATACCCGCATTGCCGCCATCCTGGCGCTGGTCGAGGCAGCGCCGGAAGAGGCGCAGCCAGTGCTGCAGGCGATGGCCGGGGATTCGCTGGCGGTCGCCGGCGAGCGCGTCGTCGTCCTGGGCGCGGGTGGACGGGTCTTCGACGCCGCCAGCAACCGCGAGCTGACGCCGCCGCCGGCCGGCATCGAAACGATCGGCATCAACAACCGCGTGCGGCGCGAACTGGCGTCGGCGCTGGCGGCGCTGCGCCTCTTCTCGGCCGAGCGCGAGGTTCGCTGGCAGGCGGCGCAGGAAGTCAATCAGAACGTCGACGCGAAGATGCTGCCGCTGCTCGACCGCGCGCTCGCCGCGGAAAAGGATCCGAAGATTCGGGCGCGGCTGCAACTCGCGCATGCGCAGGCCAGTCTTGGGTCGACCGACGCCGCCGTTCGCCTCGCGGCCGTCAAGACGCTGGGCGAGAGCAGCGATCCGCGCGTTCGCCAGCTCCTGCTGCCGCTGACCGAGAAGCAGGGCGATACCTGGGTCGAAGCCGACAGCGCCGTGCGCGCCGCCGCCGGCACCTCGATCCGCTCGATCGAGCAGCGGCTGGCCTGGGCGGACAACCTCGGCCGCGCCTTCACCGGCCTGTCGCTCGGTTCGATCCTGCTGCTGGCGGCGCTCGGGCTGGCGATCACCTACGGCGTCATGGGCGTGATCAACATGGCGCACGGCGAACTGCTGATGGTCGGCGCCTATTCGGCCTGGGCGATGCAGAGCGTTTTTCGCGCCCACTTGCCGGGAGCGCTCGACTGGTATCTGCTGGCGGCCATCCCGGTCGGCTTTCTCAGCGCGGCGCTGGTCGGCGTGCTGATGGAGCGGATCGTCATCCGCCACCTCTATGGCCGGCCGCTCGAGACGCTGCTTGCCACCTGGGGCATCTCGCTCTTCCTGATGCAGGTGGCGCGCACGCTGTTCGGCGCGCAGAACGTCGAGGTCGCCAACCCGAGCTGGATGGCCGGCGGCATCGAACTGCTGCCGAACCTGATGCTGCCCTGGAACCGGATCATCATCGTCGCCTTCTCGATCGCCGTGCTGGTCGCCATGTGGGCCATCCTCAACCTCTCGCGGCTCGGCATGTTCGTCCGTGCGGTGACGCAGAACCGGCCGATGGCCGGCTGCGTCGGCGTCCCCACCGGCCGCGTCGACACCCTCGCCTTCGGCCTTGGCGCCGGCATCGCCGGTCTCGGCGGCGTCGCGCTGTCGCAGATCGCCAACGTCGGCCCCGACATGGGGCAGGGCTACATCGTCGACTCGTTCATGGTCGTCGTTCTCGGTGGCGTCGGCCAGCTCGCCGGCGCCGTCTGGGCGGCGCTCGGACTCGGCGTGTTCACCAAGTTTCTCGAGGGCTGGACGGGCGCCGTTGTCGCCAAGATCGTCGTCCTCGTCCTCATCATCGTCTTCATCCAGAAGCGCCCGCAGGGCCTGTTCGCCCTCAAGGGCCGTTTCGTCGAATCCTGACCGGGGAACGAAGGATCATATGAGCTCCTTGCCTGCACGCACTCCGTTCATCGTTCGCCTCGGGCAGAGCTTCGACGCCCGCAGCTGGCTGCTGATCGGTCTGTTCGCCGCCTTCGCACTGATCGCCGTGCCGATCATGCACCTCGTGCTGCCGGCCGACCACCCGCTGCACCTGTCGACCTGGTTCATCACGCTCGTCGGCAAGATTCTCTGCTACGCGATCGTCGCCGTCGCCATGGACCTCATCTGGGGCTACGGCGGGATTCTCTCGCTCGGGCACGGACTCTTCTTCGCGCTCGGCGGCTACGGCTTCGGCATGTACCTGATGCGGCAGATCGGACGCGACGGCAGCTATCAGTCGGACCTGCCCGATTTCATGGTCTTTCTCGACTGGAAGGAGCTGCCCTGGTTCTGGATCGGCAGCGACAGCTTCCTCTGGGCGGTGCTGCTGGTGCTCGTCGTGCCGGCGCTGATCGCCTTCGTCTTCGGCTACTTCGCTTTCCGCTCGCGCATCAAGGGGGTCTATTTCTCGATCATCACGCAGGCGCTGACCTACGCCGCGATGCTGCTCTTCTTTCGCAACGAGACCGGTTTCGGCGGCAACAACGGCTTCACGGACTTCAAGCGCATCCTCGGCTACTCGATCACCGCGCCGGAAACGCGTGTCGTCCTCTTCGCGCTGTCGGCGCTGGCGCTGATCGGCACGCTGCTGCTGGCGCGCTACCTGGTCGGCTCGAAGTTCGGCCGCGTCCTGACGGCGATCCGCGACTCCGAGTCGCGGGTCATGTTCATCGGCTACAACCCGCTGTGGTACAAGCTCTTCGTGTGGACCCTGTCGGCGATGCTCTGTGCCGTCGCCGGGGCGCTCTACGTGCCGCAGGTGGGGATCATCAACCCGTCGGAGATGTCCGTCGGCAACTCGATCGAGATCGCCATCTGGGTCGCCGTCGGTGGCCGCGGCACGCTGATCGGGCCGGTGATCGGCGCTTTCCTGGTCAATCTGGCGAAGAGCTGGTTCACCGTCAGCTTCCCCGAGTACTGGCTGTTCTTTCTCGGCACGCTGTTCATCGTCGCCACGCTCTACCTGCCGCAGGGTGTTGTCGGCCTCTGGGCGCGGCTGCGCGCCGGCCGGCGGCGCGGCGAGGGCGCCGCTGCCGGCACGACGACCGCAGCGGCGGCGAAGGGAGCGGGGGCATGAACGCCGCCGACCTGCCGGCGACGAACGGCGACAACCCGGACTGGGACAGCGGCACCGCCGAGCTCGGCCACATCCTCAAGCCGGGGCAGCTCGACCTCTCGCACAAGGTCATCCTCTATCTCGAGGACATCACGGTCAGCTTCGACGGCTTTCGCGCCCTCAACAAGCTGTCGCTGACGATCGACGCCGGCGAGCTGCGCTGCATCATCGGCCCCAACGGCGCCGGCAAGACGACGATGATGGACGTCATCACCGGCAAGACGCGGCCCGACGAGGGGACGGTGTTCTTCGGCCAGACGATCGACCTGACGCGGCTCTCCGAACCCGAGATCGCCCACATCGGCGTCGGCCGCAAGTTCCAGAAGCCGACGATCTTCGAGAACCACACGGTGTTCGAGAATCTCGAACTGGCGATGAAGACCGACAAGCGGGTCTGGCGCAGCCTGTTCGCGACCCTCGACTCGGCCGCTGGCGACCGCATCGCCGAGACGCTGCAGCTGATCCGCCTGGCGAGCGAAGCCGATCGCCTCGCCGGTTTGCTCTCGCACGGGCAGAAGCAGTGGCTCGAGATTGGCATGCTGCTGATGCAGGAGCCGAAGCTGCTGCTGCTCGACGAACCGGTCGCCGGCATGACCGACGAGGAGACCGAGCGGACTGGCGAGCTGTTCCTGTCGCTTGCCGGCAGGCATTCGCTGGTCGTCGTCGAGCACGACATGGCGTTCGTCAAGCAGCTCGGCGGCAGGGTGACGGTGTTGCACGAAGGCAGTGTGCTGGCCGAGGGCAGCCTGGAGGAGGTCCAGGCCGACCAGCGGGTGATCGAAGTCTACCTGGGACGTTAGCGCGAAGATGTTGGCAATCAGCAATCTCAACCAGTATTACGGCGGCAGCCACATCCTGCGCAACCTCAGCTTCAGCGCCGAGGCCGGCAAGGTGACGGCGATCCTCGGGCGCAACGGCGTCGGCAAGTCGACGCTGCTGAAGTCGCTGATGGGCCTGGTGCCGACGAAGGGCGGCACGATCGAGTTCGCCGGCCGCGATCTGACGCGCGCGCCGTCGCACCAGCGCGTCCGTGCCGGCATCGGCTACGTGCCGCAGGGGCGCGAGATCTTTCCCCGCCTGACGGTGCAGGAGAACCTGCTGATGGGGCTGGCGACCTGTCCCGGCGGCACGCGCGTTCCCGAGCGCATCTTCGAGATGTTCCCGGTCTTGCGGCAGATGCTGCGCCGGCGTGGCGGCGACCTGTCGGGCGGCCAGCAGCAGCAACTGGCGATCGGCCGTGCGCTGGCGATGGGGCCCAAGCTCCTCATCCTCGACGAGCCGACCGAGGGCATCCAGCCATCGATCATCAAGGACATCGAGCGCGCCATCCGTTCGCTGGCGGCGAGCGGCGAGATGGCGATCCTGCTCGTCGAGCAGTATTACGATTTCGCGCGTTCGCTGGCCGACCAGTACCTGGTCATGGAGCGCGGCGAGATCATCATGCGCGGGCGCGGCGACGAGATGGAGAAGGACGGGGTGCTGGCGGCGCTCGCCGTCTGACGGCGCGTTCGGCATGGCGGCGAACTGGCCAGAGCAGCCATCCCGGCGGCGGTGCGCCGATCCCCCGGCCGGTCCAGCTCCGACAAGCCTCGGCAGGCGAGAGGCCCGGACCGACAGCCGATGGAGGGGTAGCGGCAATGTTGAAGAGCGAGCAAATGTCCCTGAGCGAAGCCGAGCGGCGGTGGCTGCCATGGTTTGGCAAGACGGGGAAGATGGCGATGCGCTGGGCAACCCTCCTCAACCGCGGCCGCTACGAATCCGTGGAGCAAACCTTCGAGAGCATCGCCCAGACCCGCGTGCGTATTCTGCAAAGCTGGACGGATCAGCAATGGTCGCATCTCGCTTCACTCGTCACCGAGTTGGCAGCCGGTTTTCCGACGATCGACGCAGAGGTCCTGATGGGAAGGATCGCACTCGCCGATGACTTTTCGGAGATCTTCGTGGTTGACACCGCTGGCCGGCTGCTGGCTTCCACGGCACGTCCGACGGGAGGGGACGCGAGCCTACCGCCGCCAGCCCTGGCGAGCGGAATGGCGGCGCGCTTCCTGCACGGCCCGTACTGCGATCCGGTGACCGCGCGCTTGCCGGCATCCACCTCACGCTTTCACGACGCGGTGACGCTGATGTTCTACCAGCCGCTCACTCGCGAAGGAAAGTTGCTGGGTGCCTTGTGTGGCCGGGTGCCGAACGATGTGCTCGGCGACCTCATCCAGCGTGAAGCCGGCCATGTATTCCATGAGTCCGGCGACAACTACCTGTTCATGGTCCGCTCGAACTTCGACCCGTCGATCCGTCCAGGTACCGCGCTGTCGCGTTCTCGCTTCGAGGACAGCACCTTTTCGCTGGGTGACAACCTGAAGGATGGTGTGCGAACTGCATACGGCGTCATCCAGATCAGCGAGCATACCGAGCTCGAGCTGGTGTTCAACGATCCGTCGACAGGCGAGCTGCATCCCGGCGTTCGGGAAACGATCCGCAAGGGCGAGAACCTCTTCGTAAGCTACCCGGGCTATTCGGACTATCGCCACGTCCCGGTGATCGGCAAGGGCGTGACCTTTCGACTGCCGGGCTCGCCGGATGTTTGGGGCATGATGTGTGAAGGGGATCTCGAGGAGGTCTATCGTTATCGCAGCGTCGCCTTTCGGCTGCAGCGTTTCTACTTGCTGACCACCGTTGGCGCCTGGGCAGCCGCGGCGGCGGCGGTGGTGCTTGTTCCCGGGGTTGGCACGCTCAGCGCACTGGCTCTCTCGCTGGCGTTGACGCTCGCGGGAGCGTGGGCGTTTCATGTCTTCGGGGGTTCTCGGCTCGGCCAGCGCTTGCAGCTAACGAGCGCCATGCTGCGCGGCATCGCCGAAGGTGGCGGCGATCTGCGCCAGCGGCTGCCGCGGGACTCCGGGCACATGGACGAAGCGACCGAGACCGCGCAATGGGCCAATAGCTTCATCGACAACCTGGAGCAGATCGTCCGGCGGGTCATCAAGACCACCAAGGAAATAAACCAGACGAACCGGGCTCTGCAACTGACGACAAAGCGCAGCAGCGGCGCATCGGCACGAATGCTGCATGAAACCCAGGAGATTCTGCAGTCCCTGACCCGCCAGATGGTCGAGGTCAATGCGGCATCCGGCAACGCGAAAGCCATGCGCGAAGGAGTCCGGCGTGTCACCGAGGAGGCGCAGACGCAATTCGCGCAGGTGCAGGAACGCACCGCCGGTATCCGGCAGGCGGTCGATGCTTCAGCAACAACGATACGTGAGCTCGAGTCGAGCACCGCCGAAATCGGCCGCATCGTGACCGTGATCCACGATATCGCGAGCCAGACCAATCTGCTCGCGCTCAACGCCGCCATCGAGGCGGCAAGGGCGGGCGAGGAGGGTCGTGGGTTCGCGGTGGTTGCCGACGAGGTCCGCAAGCTCGCCGAGCGCACCGCGGCAGCAACCAAGGAGATCCGTACGATGATTGCCAACGTCCAGGGACAGACTGCGGATGCCGTGGCGAGGATGGAAGGGGGGATGGCACAGATGGAGCAGGGCCTGAAGCTTGCCACCGAGGTCACCACCGACAAGCACGACATGCAGGAGATCATTGAGCGCATGTTCGTCACCATCGATCAGATTGCCGCCGGTGCGACGGCGAGTAGCGGACTCCTGACGAGCATGGCCACCTCGGGTGAGCAGATGCGCGCGGCGATCGGGGAATCAGGGCACAGTGCCGAACAGACGAGTCTCGCTGCCGCGAAACTGAATCAACTGGTCGGGCAGTTTCAGGTGTCGTCCTGAATTGAGTCGCGAGCAGCTTCTACGTTCCGGCATGACCAACCAGCGGGATGTCGCATGCGCGATCTTCTGCTGAGCTTCATCGCTCGCCTCAGCGTTGCGCGCAAGCTGATCCTGATCTACGCGCTCGACCTGTCGGCGGTGATCTTCGTCTCGACGATCCTGATCAACGAGAAGTTCATCGCCATCGACTTCGCCCGCAAGGAGATCGTCGGCAACGAATACATCGGTGCACTGCGCGCAGCAACGCTCGGCGTCCTGGCGGACGGTGGGCCACATGGCGCGGCGGACGCCGTATTGGAAGCCGAAGCACGGCATGGTTCGGCGCGCGGCGATCTCGGCAGCAGCGAACTCGCGCAGGCCCTCGCCGACAAGTTGCGCCGACTGGAGACAGCCGGTGCCCGGACCGCCGCCGACGAACACGCGGTCGCGTCGGCAGTGCAGGCGTTGATCACGCGCATCGGCAATCAGTCGAACCTGATCCTCGATCCCGATCTGGACAGTTACTACACGATGTCGCTGGTGGTCCTGCGTTTCCCGGAACTCTTCGACCTGATTGGCCGCATTCGCGACCAGGCGCAGACGGCGGCCGCTGCGGCCCCGGGCCGGCGGGTGCATGAGCAGAGCGCGTACCTCATCCTCGAAGGCCGTCTCGATGCCGTCGTCAGCGGTATCGAGAGTGACTACGTCGAAGCCATGGCAGCCGGAACAGCGGATCTCGCGGCAGCGCTGCAGCCAACGCGGCACAGACTGCTGGCGGCGGTGGACGCGTTTCGCGCCGGTGCGCGACGACTGGCCATCGACCAGGACGGCAGCCGGCACGGAGCCGATCATGATGGGCTGGCGCTTGCCACCTGGCGGCAGCTCGACGCCGCGTGGGCATCTGCCGGCAGTGCCCTCGGCGGCTTGCTGCAGCGGCGGATTGATGGACTGTTCCAGCGCATGTGGCTGCACCTGGGTACCGCCGCGGCCCTGCTGCTGCTGCTGCTCAGCGTCGTCTATTTCGTTGCGCGCCAGATTGCGCTGCCAATTCGCCGTCTTGCCGACGTCGCCGATGGCGTGCGGCGTTCGGGCGATTACACGTTGCGTGCGAACTGGCGCTCCGCTGACGAGATCGGCCGTCTGATCAACGCCTTCAACGACATGCTGGACCAGCTCGATCGCAGCCGCCGCCTCGAGCAGGAACTCGCTGCACAGGCAAGGGCCGCCGAGGCGCAGCGACAACTGCTCGATGCCGTGCCGATTCCGCTGCTGGTGACGGCAACGCCGCAGCACGAGGTTCTGCACACCAACGCGCAGGCGAACGCCTGGCTCGACGGCCGCCGCAGTGACCCCTGGGCGAGCGGGCTGCTGGCCGAGGCGCGGGTGCGCTTCTTCCAGATGCTGGCCGACAGTGGCGCGGTGGATGAGTTCGAAGTCCTCTGGCACGGTGCAACGAGGCGAGAGTGGGCACTGATCTCGGCGCGGCGTCTGCGCTATCAGGACCGCGATGCCGTGCTCACCGCCTTCACGCCGATCGGCCGCATCAAGCAGATGGAGGAACGTCTGGAACTGTGGGCCAGGGTGTTCGAGGCGTCCTCCGAAAGCATCCTGATCACCGACGCCACACGCACGATCCTGACCGCCAACCCGGCCTTCAGCCGCAGCACGGGGTACGAGTGCCTCGAGGTGGTCGACGACACGCCCGAATTCCTGCGCTCCGACCGTCATGCGGATGGCTTCTATGAGGAAGTCTGGCAGGCGGCCAGTGCGCGTGGCCACTGGCAGGGAGAGATGTGGATCCGGCGCCGGACAGGGGAAGCCCTGCCGGTCTGGGCGGCGCTGAATGCCGTACGTGACGAAGCCGGCCGAATCACGCATTACATTGCCACCTGGTTCGACATCAGCGCGCGCAAGGCCGACGAGCAGCGCATCAGCCATCTGGCGCAGCATGACGTCCTCACCGATCTGCCCAACCGAGCGCTGTGCGTCGAACGTCTGCGCGTTGCGCTGCAGCAGGCAGACCGTCACAAGCGACGGGTGGCGGTGCTGTTCATCGACCTCGACCGATTCAAGAACATCAACGATTCACTCGGTCATCATATCGGCGACGCCGTCCTGCGGTCGGTGTCCTGCCAGTTGCAGCGTGGCGTCCGCAGCGGCGACACGGTGAGTCGCATGGGCGGCGACGAATTCGTCGTCGTCCTCAACGGCGTCACCGACGTCGAGGAGATCCGTCAGATCGTCGAGTGTCGTCTGATCCGCCTGATCCGCCAGCCGCACAACGTCGGCGGCGCCGATCTGCATGTCTCGTGCAGCATCGGCATCGCCGTCTACCCCGAGGATGGTGTGGAGATCGAAACCCTGATGCGCAACGCTGACGCGGCGATGTACCAGGCGAAGCAGCAGGGCCGCAACAACGCCCAGTTCTTTACCCTCGAGATGGACCGGCGCGCGCGCGAGCGAATGCAGATCGAGAACGACCTGCGCGTCGCGATCGAGCGCCGGCAATTGCGCGTCTACTACCAGCCACGAGTCGAGTGCCGCAGCGGCAGGTTGCTCGGCGCCGAAGCGCTGGTTCGCTGGCGGCACCCGGAACACGGACTGATTACGCCGGCGCGCTTCATTCCGGTGGCCGAGGATAGCGGACTGATCATCCCGATCGGCGCCTGGGTGCTCGCCGAAGCGTGTCGGCAGCAGGCTCTCTGGCGCGCGACCGGCGACGAAGTGGCGATCTCGGTCAACCTCTCGGCAGCCCAATTGCACGATCCTGATCTGCTGGCAACCCTGCAGCGGGCGATCGCCGAGCATGGCGTCAACCCAGCGATGATCGAACTCGAATTGACCGAGTCGCTGCTGATGGAAGATGTCACGCTGACCATCGACCTCCTGCAGGCGATCAAGGCGCTGGGCATTTCGCTCTCGGTCGACGACTTCGGCACTGGCTACTCGAGCCTGAACTACCTGCACCGCTTCCCGATCGACAAGCTGAAGATCGATCAGTCCTTCGTCAGGAACATGCTCGACGATCCCAACGACCTGGCGATCACCAAGGCGGTGATCGGCCTCGGCCACACCCTGGGCCTGCGCGTGGTCGCCGAAGGCGTCGAACAGAGCGAGGAAATGCACGTGCTCGCGGCGGCCGGCTGCGACGAGCTGCAAGGCTACCTGTTCGGCAAGCCGATGCCAGCGGACGACTTCGCCCTCTGGCGGCAGTCGTTCGGCGACGGCAACGGGGGTTGAGCTCGCGTCGGCAGGCCAGCGCGCGCCGATTCGTTGTATTCTCGGGCGCTGCCCGCTTTTCCCCCGCGGGTTCCGCCCCCCCGCGGGTTCCGCCGAGTCATGGAGGAGACATGCTGCAACGCGCCGGGACACTCGAAGGCCTCTACCAGGTTCTGTCAGGACTGGTTCGCCAGCGAGGAGGATATGCTGATCAGCAGGACGGAGACGAGCGCTGCTTCGGCGTGCATCCGCTGGTGGTGGAAGTGCTCGTTCGCCAGAACCGGATTTCCCGCCCGGACACTGGTCGGGTGTCCGGTGGAACCCACTAGATCCCCGTCTCCGGGCAGCATCGCCGACGTCCGCCGCCGGCTCGTCCTGTGGTGCGAGCGCAGCGAGTCGGGTCTGGCGCGCGTCGAATTCAGCAGCGAAGGCGCGCGACGGCAGGTTGTCGCAGGCTTGCGCCAGGAGCTGGCGGTGCGCGGCATTCTGCTGCACGAAATTACCCTGCAGGCGGTCGCCGACGCCTCGGCACTGGCGACTGATTTGCTCGCGAGCCTGCGGGCGCTCGCCCTGGGCGTCGTCTCGATCGACGGATTCGCCAGCACCCTGCCGCTCGCCAGCGGACAGCGCCGGGAAGCGCTCTACGGCTTCAACTTCCGGCGCGAACCGCTCGCCGAGCAGCGGCAGCGCCAGATCTGGTGGCTGCCGCCGCAGCTCGCCGAGGACTTCATTCGCGTCATCCCGGATCTCGACTCATGGTTTCTCGTCAGGCTGCAGCTCAGCGAGATCGCCGAAGCACAAGCCGCCGACCGGATTGGCGCGAGCGAACACGAGCGTTTCGCTGCCTTGCCCAAGACGAAGCGCGTCTGCCTCTTCCTCTCGACGGTCAGCGCCGAATTTCGCAGCCATCGCGACACGCTGCGTCACGACCTCGAGCGCCACAACGTCGCCGTCCAAGTGCAGGAAGACTTCATCCCGACCGGCAGCGAGGCGCTCGACAAGCTGGACACCTACATCGCCGGCTGCGACGCCGTCATCCACCTCGTCGGCGACATGACCGGCGCGCGCGCAGCCGCCGTCGCTGGCGCTGATCCGGCAACGCTACCCGGACCTCGGCAGCCGCCTGCCACCGCTCGCGCCCTTCCTGGAAGACGGCGCGCAGGCGCTCTCCTACACGCAATGGGAGGCGTGGCTGGCGCTCTATCATGGCAAGACGCTGCTGATCGCCGTGCCGGAGGATGCTGCGCCGCGTGACGCAGGCTACCGCCGCGACGAAGCGCAACGCGCCGGGCAACAGGCGCACCTGGCGCGGCTGGCGGAAGTCGAGCGCTATCCCGAAATCCGCTTTGCCAACGCCGACCGCCTCGCCGTCGAGATCCTTCGTTCGCCGCTGCACGAGATCCTCGCGCGTGCCGGCGTCCGGACTCGGCCGGCCAATCTGCCGTTCGGCAGCTTGGGCGCGCTCTTCAAGGGCCGCGACGCAGCGATCGCCGAGCTCGCCGATCGTCTCGGTCGTCTCCCGACCACGGCCACCGCTGCCGTCGCGCGCGTCATCAACGGCATCGGTGGCGTCGGCAAGACGCGCTTGGCGCTCGAGTACGCGTTGCGGCACGCCGACGCCTACAGCGCACTGCTCTTCGTCGGCGCCGAGTCGCCCGAGGCGCTGCAGCGCGGCCTCGCCGCGCTGTGCAGCGCCAGCGTCCTCGATCTCCCCGAGCGGCACGAGACCGATGAAGGCCGCCAGTACGACGCCGTGCTGCGTTGGCTTCGCGGCCACCCCGGCTGGCTGTTGCTCGTCGACAACGTCGATTCCGAAGACGCCGCGGTGGCGGCCGAGGCGCTGCTGCCGCGACTCGCCGGCGGCCACGTCGTTGTCGGCAGCCGCCTCGCCAACTGGAGCGGCCGCCTGGCGCTGCCGCCGCTCGAAGTGCTCGCGCCCGCCGACGCAGCCGATTTTCTGCTCACGCGCAGCGACGGACGGCGGCGTGCGCTGGCCAACGACGCCGCCCTGGGGCGGCAACTCGCCGACGAACTCGGTGGCCTTGCGCTGGCGCTCGAACAGGCCGGTGCCTACATCACGCAGCGCCGGCTGAGCTTCACGCAGTACCTGGACGAATGGCAGAGCCAGCGAGAGAAGGTGCTCGCGTGGTACGACGCGCGCCTGATGCAGTACCCGAAGAGCGTCGCGATCACCTGGCAGACCACCTTCGACCGACTCGGCGAGCCGGCGCGGCGGCTGTTGCAGCGCCTCGCCTGGCTGGCGCCGGAGCCGATTCCCGAGTCGCTGCTCGCCGTGGCGGCGCCGGGGGAGGGCGGCGATGCGGGTGAGGTCGCCGGCGCGCAGGCCGACAGCCTTGCCGCGCTGGTGGAACTGGAGTCGTACTCGCTGGTTCGGCGCGCGAGCGACGCGCCGAGCTTCACGATCCACCGTCTGGTGCAGGAGGTGAGCCGACGCCGGCTCGACGATGCGGCGCCGGCTGCAGCCGCCGCGCTGCGCGCCGCGCTGGCGTGGGTCGATGCGACTTTCGTCGGCGATCCTGACGATGTGCGCAATTGGCCTTTGCTCGAACCGCTCGCGCCGCACGCGCTGGCCGTCGCAGCGTACGCCGACTCGGCCGGAATTGGCGATCCGACGGCCTGGCTGCTGAATCAAGTTGGGTTGTTGCTGCTGGCGAAAGCACGTTACGCCGAAGCCGAGCCGCTGCTGCTCCGCGCGCTGGCGATCGCCGAGGCGCGCTTCAGCGTCGCGCACCCTGAGGTTGCTGCGCACCTTAGCAGCATGGCCCACTTGCTGCAGGTGACCAACCGCCTGGCGGAAGCCGAGCCGCTGCTGCGCCGGGCGCTGGCGATAGACGAGGCGAGCTTCGGCGACGCGCACCCCGTGGTAGCGCTCCGCCTCAGCAACTTGGCCGCACTGCTGCAGGGGACCAACCGCTTGCCCGAAGCCGAGCCGCTGCTGCGCCGCGCACTGACGATCGACGAGGCGAGCGTCGGCGATGCGCACCCCAATGTCGCGATCCGGCTCAACAACTTGGCCCAACTGCTGCAGGCGACCAACCGTCTGGCTGAAGCTGAATCGATGATGCGGCGCGCGCTGGCGATCGACGGCGCGAGCTTCGGCGACGCGCATCCCAGCGTCGCGCGCGACCTCAACAACCTGGCCGGACTGCTGCAAGCGACCAACCGCCTGGCCGAAGCCGAGCCGTTGCAGCGCTGCGCACTGGCAATCGACGAGGCATGTTTCGGCGACGCACATCCCAACGTCGCGATCAACCTCAACAACCTGGCCGGACTGCTGCAAGCGACCAACCGCCTGGCCGAAGCCGAGCCGCTGCTGCGCCGCGCGCTGGCAATCGACGAGGCAAGCTTTGGCGACGCGCATCCCACCGTTGCGCGCGACTACAGCAACCTGGCCGCACTGCTGAAGGCCACCCATCGCCTGACCGAAGCCGAGCCGCTGCTGCGCCGCGCGTTGGCGATCGACGAGGCGAGCTTGGGCGACGCGCATCCCAACGTTGCGCGCGACCTGAACAACTTGGCCGTGCTGCTGCATGACACCAACCGCCCCGCTGAAGCCGAGTCGCTGCTGCGTCGCGCGCTGGCGATCGACGAGGCGAGCTTTGGCGACGCGCATCCCAACGTTGCGATCCGCCTCAACAACCTGGCCCAACTGCTGCAGGCGACCAACCGTCTGGCCGAAGCCGAGTCGCTGCTGCGCCGCGCGCTGGCGATTGACAAGTTGAGCTTCGGTGACGCGCACCCCAACATCGCGCGCGACCTCAGCAACTTGGCCGTGCTGCTGAAGGCGACGAACCGCCTGGCCGAAGCCGAGCCGCTGCAGCGCCGCGCGCTGGCGATCGACGAGGCGAGCTTCGGCGACGCGCACGCCGAGGTCGCGCGCGACCTCAACAACTTGGCGCTACTGCTGCAGGCCACCAACCGCCTGGCCGAAGCCGAGCCGCTGCTGCGCCGCGCGCTGCGAATCGTCGTCGCCAGTCTCGGCAGCGAACACCCGAACGCACAGACGGCCAGAGCGAACACCGTCGCCTTGCTGCAGGCGATGGGTCGGAGCGACGATGAGATCGCCGATTGCCTGGCGTCCGACCTCAGCGCCAAGCCGGACGGCGACCCGTGACGGCGACGCGCAGTTCTCCGGCGACCTCGCCAGCGATGACCCACGCCCTGCCAGCAGACCCCAGACCCCAGACCCCAGACCCCAGACCCCGTTTCCCCGCCGAGCGACCCATGGACAAACCACTCGAAATCAAACTCCCCTGGATGATGATCCCGACCGAGTACATCGACAGCTTCCTTGCCGACATCAGGAGGGCGCTGCCGCGCGATCACCCGCTGCGGGGACATGAGCTCTTCCCTGGCATCAAGATGGCGCGACGCCTGATCTTCATCGTCGACGACGACACCACCGGTGAGCGCATCCGCATGGACTTCGAGCAGGGGGAGCGCTGGCGGAAAACGCGCTTCAAGGTGCCGGCGATGCAGGTCTTCAAGGACGACTCCGAAGTCGCGGCGATGATCGAGCGCGACCATCTCGCCGAACTCGCCGAACTGGCCGCCTGGCGCGCCGCTGTCGGTGACGAATGAGCTGCCGCCGCGGCGCTGCGTCACCTCCAGCCGGAACGTGCTTGATGACCCCTTCGCGAGGGTGCGATACCGCCGGTGTTGCGTTCCCGACCCACCCGTGGAGAAGCCTGCCATGAACCAGAACCTGGTATCCGTTTCGCTGAGCAGCGAAGATCTCGCCGCCCTCGACGCGGCGCTGAGCACCGTCGACGAACAGCTCGCCGGCCTCATCGAGCTGTCGGTCGAGCAGCGGCGCAATTTGAACAAGATGGGCGACAAGTCCGAAGCCTTCTGCCGTCAGGCGCTGATCCTGCTCACCGAGAATCGTCAGATTCTGCCACCGGGACTCGATCTCACCGAGGCCGAGCAGGACCTGCGCAGCCTGGACCAGTTGCGTCCGCGCTTCGCCCGCCTGCGGCGCCTTGTCGCCAATGCCGACGATAGCGAAATGGCGCTCGGCAGCGACATCCTCAACTTCGCGCTCGACGGCTACGCCGTCGCCAAGGTGA
>ERZ761609.903-NODE-903-length-30223-cov-104.772275_pt1 | contig 30223 bp, 36 predicted proteins | sample MGYA00511163_ERZ761609 | MGnify/ENA primary metagenome ERZ761609 (study PRJEB28899, sample SAMN02445070) | bioreactor sludge metagenome | biome: EBPR sludge | place: Australia: Brisbane, Thorneside Wastewater Treatment Plant | collected 2011-12-16 ...
TTAACCCCGGGTTGCCTCATCAACTCACACGACCCATTGACGAACCATTTCCATTTGTAGGTATTCGATAATGATTTCACCAACAATCTTAACTGCACTCATAGCCGCTCAATCGAGCCCTAACCAGCCAAGTAAGTTCTTTCTCGACTTTCCAGATGCGGCTGCATTCACTCTTGAAAAGAGCCAACACGTCTATTTGAAGGAACATAAACTACATACAAGTTATCTATTTTGGCGTGATAACAAAACAAAGAAAAGTAGTAGTGTTGAAATATCAATGAAGTCGGATGCCTCTTCGCTAGCACCTTCGCGCGAGGAGCAAGGATGGTTGAATGATCGGCGGACTCTTCCCTCGTCCATTTCGATTGGCGAAATTGGCTGGACTCCTCAATCCAAGAGGGCCTCGCCGAGAATAGTCCTATGGTTCAAGAATCTCTTGATAAATGTTCAATTCAACATGCCGGGTCAGCGCGTTAACGGAAACATGAAGTTTGATACTTCCACTTGGGACGAAGATATTCGGATCATGGAGAATCTTGCTCGTCGAGCAATGAGCATCGCCATGCTGTGGCACTACGCGGGGATCGACGCTCGGCCCGAGGAGCAGCGCGAGGCGTTGCTGGAGGCGGGCTATGTTCGCCTGGGGCCTTGGATGACCCAGCGCGGATTCAGCACGCAGTTCGACAACATGCTCCGCGTCGCGACGTTTACCAAAGGCAACCAGAAAATCCGGCTCGCCGAAGGCTCGCGCGAGGGGTTCGACGGCTCGACTCGTAAGGACCACGGCCACCTCATCATCGGCTTCCAGGGCGAGCTCTGGGCGAAAACCGCCACCCTGACCAGCTGGGTCGATTGAAGCAAGGTTCGGGGGTTCGGGGGTTCGGGAGTTTTTCCCGGACCTCCGAGCCACCCAGCGTCCGGACTCGTTTTTGAGTTCCCTCGTGCCCCCCTCATTCCGCGAAGCGGCATGAGGGGGATCTTTTCAATAGATGGAGGATGCGGCAGTCGGCGGCCCCGGGGTTACCGGAACGAGATGGGGCGGGATTCGGTTCGGACCGAGCCCTTGCCATAGCGGCTGACGGTGACTTGCTTGGTTTGGCCCCATTCGACGGACTTCAAGGCCTCAACGAGGTCTTCGGGGCGGCCGATCTTCTTTCCGTCGAACTCGGAGATGACGTCGCCGGGCTCAAATCCTGCTTCGGCGGCCACCGATCCGGGCTCGATGGTCGTGATCACGACGCCGGATGCGCTCGTTGGGATGTTGAACTGAGTTCGAAGGGCGTCATCGATCGGGTTCAGGCCCACCCCGAGCCGGACGGGGCCAGTTCGCTCGGGTCGATTCGGTTTGACCTCTTTGTCACCCTCTTGTCGAGGTCCGACCTTGGGCATCGACTTGAAGTTCTCTTCGAACTGCTTGCGGAACTCGTCAAACTCTTTGCCTTCGGGCAGTCCAAAAACGTCGACTTTGGGTTCAACTCCGCGATCTTGGGCCGCTCGCGGTCGCATGTCGGCGGGCAGCTCGGTGATCTTGACGTTGACCGTTTTGGATTCGCCGTTGCGCAGGAACGTGACCGCCGTCGAAGTGCCAGGCGCGATCAAGAACATCGTGTTGCGTAGATCGAGCTGATTCTTGATGTCGTAGCTACCGATCTTGGTGATGATGTCGCCCTCTTTGAGGCCCGCCGCTGCCGCCGGACCGTCGCTCGGGACATCTCGAAGAATCGCCCCGCTGGAGACATTGAACTTCTTCTTTTCGAACGGCTTTAGGTCCTCCGGCGCGAGGCCCATATAGCCTCGAACGAGCTTGCCCTTTTCGATCAAGATTTCGGAGATGAGGCGCGCTTGGTTGCTGGGGATGGCAAAGCCGATGCCGACGTTGCCAGCTTGGCCCAGCATCGACGTGCTTCCGACTATGGACGAATTCACGCCAATGACTTCGCCTTCGATGTTCAGGAGCGGGCCGCCCGAGTTGCCGGGGTTGATGGCCGCGTCGGTCTGGATGAGGTTGCTGTAGCCTCGGTTGCCGAACATCGGGTCCATGATCATGTTGTTGCGACCCAGGGCCGAGACGTGGCCGATCGTCACCGAATTCTCCAGGCCGAAGGGCGAACCGACGGCGATGGCGTACTGCCCAGGGCGAACCGAGGAGCTATCCGCCATTCGAACGGTGGGGAACTGTTCGCCCTTGCCGTCAATCTTGACGACGGCCAGGTCTTGTTGTGGGTCATTGGCTCGGCGGACGGTGCCTTCGAATTCGCGGCCATCGCTGAGGATGACGGTGACGGTCTTGGCGTTCGAGACGACGTGGTCGTTCGTGATGATCCAACCGTCGGGCCGGATCAAGAATCCGCTGCCTTCGCCTCCCACTCGACCGATTCGATTGCCTTCGCCGTCTCGGCCCCCGTCACGCGAGGTTCGGATGTGAACCACGGCGGGTTCGACGGCTTCGACGAGGTTGGCGAACGTCTCGTCGAGATTTCGCAAGGTGGCCATGTTCTCGGTGGTGATGCTGGAGATCAGGCTCGGTCGATTGGCTTCGGCGTTGGCCTGGGCGCGGGGGGACTGGGCGATCACGAATCCGAGGGCCGTCGCCCCAAGGACGCTTCCAAGGGCAATCCAAACGAACGGCTTTGCTGCGGCAGTTTTCAGAAATTTCATCAGAGTTTCACCTTTACGTGTTCTTTTGGGAATATCGGTCTCCGGCTCTCGGTTCTTCGGTCGGTTCGGTCGCCGGCTTGATGTTCGGGAAAACGCATTCGGCCAGGAAGAAAGTTCCCAGCTCAGGCCGACGGACCTAGGACCGGCTGGCGGCGAAGATGCCGCCGCCAAAGCACGACGTACGCCGTCAACTCGGCTGATTGGCTCATAACGATCCCGACTGCGGCCACGACCACGCCCGGCCAACCGTACTGGACGCCCAGCGTCAGACCGAGAGCGAGGGCGCCGATCCCGGCGACGATGCCCCACAATCGGGCAAGGGTGAGCTTAGCTTGAGTCAGGCGGCCCTTGGCGTAGCCGATCGCCGCCCCGAGGAGCGGCATCGCTAAACACATCAGAAAGGCTTGGCGAGCGAGGGCAAGGACTTCCGGCGAAGCCGAGAGAACATGGGTGAAGATCCAAGCGTCGGCTTGGGTCAGCCAGAGAACAAGAATAAGGCCCGAGAGGCCGAGGCCTACCCGAGCGCAGAACTGGCGAAGCACATGGTGGGCCGCGTCATCATGCCCGAGCGCGATGATCACCTCGCTCAGGCCGAAGGTGATGCTTCGAAACATCGAGGTGATCGCGAGCGCGGTCTGCCAAGAGGCCATATGCAGGACGCTCGATTCGACTCGCGAAACGGATGCGGCGATGAGCGGGGAGCTCAACATCATGACCAGAGTGGCCCCGGTTAAGGGCCAGTGAAATCTCCAGAGTTCGCGAAGGCTGAGGAGCGGACCGGGGTCAGGGGAGGCCTGAGCGATCTGATGGAGCGCAGGACCCGCGGCAAAGTGAATAAACGCGCACTCAAAGGCGACGCTCAGGACGAGTGCGGCGGCCACGGCCTCCAAAGGGCCGAGATTCGTCCCCCGCGCCAGACCCCAGCCGAATCCAAAGATGGTGAAGAGTCGCAAAATCGTGCCGACCGAAACCGGTCGAGTGCGCCCCGCCCGGATCATCACTCCTTGACGCCATCGCCGCCAGCCGATGAGCGCACTCCAGGGCGTCATGATCTGAAAAGGAACGCGGGCCACGTCGCGAACTGCGTCGGGAACTCCTAAGACGTCTCGGACCAGCCAGTCATAGAGGGGCGTGAACGCAACTGCCGCATGAGCCAGCGTGACGAGGCTCATTAGAATCAACGCGAATTTTTGAAGGACCCGGAGGTTGTGGGCGTTTCGGGCGAAGGTGGTTCCGGTCGCCAAAAGGTCGATCACCGGGCTTTCAATCCAGATACTTAGGCCCATGACCACGAGGAATCCCGCGATGAGGGCGTCGTTGCCGCCTTGCGACAAGATCGAGACCGCCACCGGCGTCTCGGCGGACATCAGCATCCAAGAGAGGGCCAGAGGCGCAAAGAATCGGCTTACTTTGCCCAGAGTCAGGGGAGCGGACACGGGCTAGCGACTTCCTTGAACGGGCTCCATCTCAAGCCAGTTGGGGCCGACCTTGGCGTCCACTTCGATCGGGACGTCGATCGGCATCGCTTGTTCCATGGCGTGCCGGATCGGGGCCAGCAGTTGCTCTCGATCTTCGCCGAACTCAAAGACGAGTTCGTCGTGGACCTGGAGTAGCATGCGCGAAGCGGATTTTCCCAGTAACTTGCGGGCGTCGATCATGGCGAGCTTGGCGAGGTCGGCGGCGGCCCCTTGGATGGGCGCGTTCACGGCCTGGCGCTCGGCGTACTTTCGAACCGTTGCGCTCTGGGCATGGATGTCGGGGCAGGGGCGTCGACGACCGCGCAAGGTCGTGGTGAACCCTTTTTGGCGAGCATCGGCAATGGTCGTCTCGATGAAATCGCGCACGCGCGGAAACCGCTCAAAGTACTGCTTGATCAGCTCCTTGGCGTCGGAGATCGAGAATTCAGCCCCGAGCTGTTGAGCCAGGCCAAATTCCGAGACGCCATACAGGACCGCGTAATTCAGGAGCTTCGCGAGCCGTCGCTGATCGCGAGTGACGGAGTCGGGCTTGACATGAAACATCAGACAGGCGGTGATGAGGTGGATATCGACGTGGCTACGAAACGCTTCCACCAGATGTTCGTCCCGACAGAGGTGCGCAAGGAGCCGGAGCTCGATCTGACTATAGTCGAGCGAGCCGAGGGTGTATCCGGGAGCGGCCACAAAGGCGCGGCGAATGTTGCGGCCGGTCTGGGTTCGGATCGGGATATTTTGGAGGTTCGGATCGACGCTGCTCAGTCTGCCCGTCGAAGCGACCGTCTGGTTGAACGTCGTGTGGATGCGGCCGTCGGGGCCGACGAGTTTGGGCAGGGCGTCGGTGTAGGTGCCCTTGAGCTTGGTGAGCTCGCGCCAGTTCAAAATTTCGCCGCAGATGGGGTAGTCGTTGACGAGCTCTTGAAGAATCTCGGCGCCGGTGGCCCATCCTGTCTTGGACTTCTTCCCGCCCGGAAGACCGAGCTTTTCGAAGAGGACTTCGCCGAGCTGTTTGGGGCTCGCGATGAGGAACTCTTGGCCCGCCATTTTGTGGATGCGGTGGGTGAGCTCGTCGATATTCGACTTGAGCGAACGGCTCATGTCATCCAAAATCTCTCGGTCGACGGCGATGCCGTACTGCTCCATCTCGGCGAGGATGGGGATGATCGGAAATTCGATCTCTCGACAGACGGCGTCCTGGTGCTCCTTTTGGAGTCGACCTTCGAGCGTCTCGGAGAGGTGCCACAAAGCCGCTGCTTGGCCCGCGCCTGTGGTGGGAGGCTCGAGGTCCAGATATTCGGTGATGAGGTCGCGCAGCGAATATTGGAGGCTGCCTGGGTTGAGGACGTACGCCCCGATCAAGGCATCAAACTGGGGTGGCGTCAGGTTCGGGGCGATCTTTTTGTAGAGCGGCTTGGCATCGTAGACTCTGGCTCGACTGGGATCGATGCCGAAAAGGGTGAGGGCGTCAAAGGTCTCGACTTCGATGACCTCGTTCCCTTGAGCAATGAAGGCACTCGTGGCCTCGTCTTCGAACATGGAGAGCTGGGTTCGGTCAGACGTGAACATGAGGGCATACGGTCGCCCATCGAGCCATTGGATGGCGTGAGCGAGGTCTTTTTTCCCGAGCTCGACCGGTTGGATACTCTCCAACCCGACGATCGCTTGGATGATCCCTTGGGAGACTCCGGCTGGGCTGGTGTTTCCGAGCGACATCAAGATTCCGGGGGCCTTCTTGGCGTAGTGTCGGAACTCAAGCGCCTGAAGCATCTCCAGGGCGGATTCGATTTGCGCGGACGTAGGTCGGTAGGGCGCAAAGTCGTAATGAACGGGCACATCGCGCAAGATGGTGGCGAGCCACTTCGACTTCTTCAGCTGCTCGACGTGGGGTTCGATCTTTTTTCGGAACTTTTCTTCGACGTCAGGCAGGTGCTCCAGGATCGACTCGACGGAGCCGAATTGCAAGATGAGCTTGGTCGCACTTTTGTCACCGATGCCGGGGACGCCGGGGATGTTATCGCTGCTGTCGCCGACGAGGGCCTTGTAATCGGTGATGAATTCGGGACCGAAGCCGTAGCGTTGGCGGACCTGCTCGGGATCGTAGATCACAACATCGGTGACCCCTTGACGGGTGGTCATCACGTTGACCGCGTGATCCACGAGTTGCAGGGAGTCGAGGTCGCCGGTGACGATCGTTGTCCGGTAGCCGGCATTCTCGGCTTGGAGGCTGATGGTCCCGACGATGTCGTCGGCTTCGTAGCCCGGCAACTCCAGGAAGGGGATGCCAAACGCCTGGATCAGCTCGCGAAAGACGGGGAACTGTTGAATCAGCTCGGGCGCGGTTTCTCGGCGGGTGCCTTTATAGGCTTCGTATTCGTCGTGACGAAAGGTCCTGCCCTCGGCATCCAAGGCGACCAAGATCGCATCCGGCTTTTCGCGCTCGATCAAAGTGAAGAGCATCCCGACGAACCCAAAGAGTGCATTCGTGGGGCGTCCGTCGCTGGTGCTGAGGAAACGAGTGCCAAAAAACGCACGAAAGAGCAGGCTGTAGCCGTCGATCAGGACGAGGTGCTTGGCGCTCATAAGCTCACCATACCCCTGGTTCAATCCAGACATTGTGGTACAATACAGGTCCTGATCTTTTAATCAGAGACGCTCGCCCCAATAGGGGCTGGACCGATGGCCCTGCGCGGCGGGTCCGAGCGACGGAAGGAAGAGGTTTCAATCATTGGTATACCGTCCCGTACGTTATGAGCAGATGATGAAGGCCGCCGAGGGCTTTGATGTTCGGGCGCGCCGGATGTTCAACGGCATGGGTATTTACACCGGCGAGCGAATGTTCGCCTTTCTGGTCGACGACGTCATCGGTTTGAAGCTGTCGCCCGACGACCGCGAGCACGCCTTAGGTCTTCCCGGCGCTGAGCTTTTGCGGACCGATCCGAACGCTGAGCCGATGCGGGAGTATGTTCAGATGCCCAAAGACGTGCTCGACAACTTTGAACAGTTCTCGCACTGGGTTCAAAAGTCGGCTGACTACGCCCGAGCGAAATCGGTTCATTAGTCGTCTTTTCCCGCAAGAAAGAAACCCCCTTGGCCTCGCCGTGGGGGTTTTCTTGGTTGATGGTTCGAGACGCCTTAGGCTTTCTTTGCTTTGCGTCGTCGAGCCAGAGCGGCAAGGCCCAGGCCCAGGGCCGCGATCGTTCCTGGCTCAGGCACGGGAGCGGTCTGGAATTGGACCACGTAGGGGTTTGAGAAACCGCCGGCCACCGAATCAAACGTCGACGCTCCAACGAACGCGACAGCGTCGGTCTGACCAGCCGCATAGTTCCCAGAAGCAAAGAATGCTTGCGTCGGTGATGCGCCATAACCTGTATGCGATACCGCATAAATGAGTTCCGTGCCCGGCGTATAAAGGTACGGCGTTGTGAAGTTCAGGGTGTATCCCCAGGGATTGAAGACTGCGTTTGAAATGCTCGAAAGCGGGTTGTAGGTGAACGAGTTCGCACCGATCGATAAGGCGCCGGTTCGAACAATCGAGGCCGATGGGTCAAAGTAGCTATTGAACGTCCCAAGCGACGGAAATTCACTTGCTGTTTGAACTGCGGCGGAAGCACGCCCAATCTTCACGGTGAAGTCGCTGAAGTTAATGTTCGAAGGCGGCCAAGCGTTGCTGACGACACCGTTCGGGACGCCCGCAGCAAGGCGAAGAGTGATTCCGGTGATCAGGGTCGGCTGCGTGAGCCCGGTCATCAGGGATTCGTCAACGTATTGAGCGTAAGTTCGAGGTGCGGTTCGATACATGGTGTTCAGGCCACCAGCCTCAGGGATCGCAGGGATGTACTGCGCCATCGACAAGGCGCTGAAGGCAGAGAGCATTGAGAGAGCGATGAGCTTGCGCATAGGTTTTCTCCTTAAGTGAAAAGAAATGGTGGATGTTAGATTCCCCCCACATCCTAATGCAATCCTGTGCCCGAAGCAATAGATTTCGGCGCGCTCCGGCAGAGGTACTGGCGAATTCCCGCAGAATAGCCGGGGTCCGGTGCTCGTCGACGGTCGATTGGAGCCTAGATGCGAAGAGCCTTCGTAGAAAGGTAAAATACTCCTGACTTTTGGCCCGATCTGTTTGGGGCAACGGCGGGATTGGACCGCAACTTCACGAAGAGAAAAACAACCGATATGAGCGCAACCACGACTTACCCGAACTATAGCCCCGGCCTTGAGGGCGTTATCGGCGGCATCACCAACATCAGCGAGATCGTGAGCGAGACGAGCACGCTGATCTACCGAGGCTACGACGTCCATGAACTCGCCTCCAAGGGTAGCTTTGAAGAAACGGCTTACCTCTTGCTTTATGGAGCCTTGCCGAATCGAGCCCAACTTGATGAATTCGTGACGACCCTCAAGAACGAGCGAGAAGTCCCGACCGAGGTCTACACCGCTCTGAAGCAGCTTCCGAAGGACTGCCACCCCATGGACATCGCCAAGGTCGGCTTCGCCGTCTATGCGCCATTCGACCCCGACTATGCGGCCCCGGCCACCGATCAAGACGCCAATCGACGCAAAGCCGTCCGAATCTTGGCCAAGGCGAGCACCATCGTCGGCAACGGTCACCGAATTCGAAATGGCCATGAGCCTCTCAAGCCGAAGGCTGAGCACACCATCGCGCAAAACTTCCTCTATTTGATGAGCGGAAACGAGCCGGATGCCAAGACCGCTCACGTCTTGGATAGCTCGCTGACGCTCTACGCCGAGCATGGCTACAACGCTTCGACGTTCGCTTGCCGAGTGACCGTCGCGACCCTGAGCGACATCTATAGCGGCATCGTCACCGGCATCGGAACTCTCAAGGGCCCGCTCCATGGCGGCGCAAACGAAGAAGCGATGAAGATGATCCAAGAGATCGGCTCGGTGGACAGGGCCGAAGCTTGGATTCGCGATGCGCTCGCCACCAAGAAGAAGATCATGGGCTTTGGTCACCGCGAATACAAGAAGCGCGACCCGCGAGCCATCTACCTTACCAAGGTGGCCAAGGAGCTCTGCGTCGAAAAGGGCCAAACCCAGTGGAGCGAAATCGCCGACATCCTGGAGAACGTGATGGAGACCGAAAAGGGCATCTATCCGAACGTCGACTTCCCAGCCGCGTACGCCTACTACGTCTTGGGGATCCCCATCGACCTCTACACTCCGATCTTCGTGATCGCCCGCGTGAGCGGCTGGTCTGCCCACGTGCTGGAGCAGCTCGCCAACAACCGACTGATCCGACCGGCTTGCATCTACGAAGGACCGAAGTCTGCGACTTGGGTTCCGGTCGACGAGCGCTAAGCTCGCTCTTCGCGAGCGGCCTCCTTTCAAGTTGGGTGGAAGGGGGCCGCTTTTCTTTGCGCGAATCTCATGGGATGAATGCGATCTTGTCGCCCTGCATCGCGTGGGGGGCCGAAGACGTCGAGGCGGCCGTGGCCCACTACGTCCAGCACTGTGGTTTCTCGATCAAGACTCGAGGCGAAGGCTGGGTGGAGCTGGATTCGGGCGGACCCCAGCGCATCTTTATTTGTGACGAAGATGGGCGAACTCCCACGTTCGAACTGCTCGTCGAGAACGTGCCCGAAGCGCTCGATTCCCTGGTTGCCGCGGGTTGGGCGCCTTATGGGACGAACGAATCGAACGGCGATGTCTACGTCCAAGATCCCTTTGGCCGATTTTTCTGTCTGAGCCCGAAGCAAAACGTTGCGCCGGAGGGCTGGGCTGTCGAGCCCTCTGGGTTTTCGGGGTAAGTTCAAAGCATGTTGGCTTTTCGACTTTTTGCCGTCGGGCTGGTGGCCCTGACTGTCTCTTCGGTTTTCGCCCAGGATCGAGACATTGTTTTTGGGGCTCGGGCCGGGGTGACGCTGCCGACGGATGCCGATACGCGGAGGATTTTTGGCGATCAATGGTTCAGCTTTGGCTTGACGCCGTTTCGCAACGAGGCCAAGGGAGGCATCCGCCAGAGCGCGAGCTTCAACATCACGACCCGAAACAGCAACGGGAATCGACTGGCTCTTTTCCGCCCGAGTTATGGCCTCGCCAAAACGCTCGGGGACGACGAAGCGTCGTTCGTGACTTATATCGCCGGTCGGGTCGGGCTCGTGTATGCAGACTATGCGTTCAACGACATCGGCGGACGAATCAGCGGTAAGAAAGTCGGCTGGGGGGGCAATGTCGAGTTCGGGATGGTCTTCAATCGCAACTTCATTCTGTCCGCGCGATACGACATGATGACCAAATTCGAAGGGTTCAACTTCAATGGGTTGACTCTCGAAGCGACGTTCCGGATCGGGTCTTTCTAGGACCCAGAGCAGAAAGGATTTTGAGGAGATTGCACGCGATGGGATGGATCAAGCGATGGGGATGGCTGTTCGGACTGGGCTGGGCCTTGACGGGCTCTGCCTCGGCCGAACTTGTGAAGGAGACGGTGGAATACCGCGATGGCTCGGCGGTTTTGGAAGGCTATCTGGTGACAGATTCGCGGTGGGAGGGTCCTCGGCCCGTCGTCCTCATTGTCCATGATTGGAATGGGCTCGATGACTACGAGCGGATGCGAGCCGAGATGATCGCGGACGCGGGATATGTTGCGCTGGCCGTCGATGTGTATGGAAAGGGCGTCCGGCCCAGCACGGTCGCTGATTGCGCCCGAGAAGCGGGGAAATGGTACGCCGATCGAACGGCATGGCGAAAACGACTCGGAGCGGCCATGACCTATGCGAAGACTCGCAAAGAAGTCCAAAAGGACGCGATCGCGGCGATTGGGTACTGCTTCGGCGGAGCGGCGGTTCTGGAGATGGCTCGCGCAGGAATGGACCTCAAGGGAGTGGCGAGTTTCCATGGCGGGCTCAAGACGACGATGCCGGCAGTGAAAGGTGCGGTGAAAGCGAGTGTCCTCGTTCTTCATGGCGAGGCCGACCCGATGGTGCCCCCCGCAGAGGTCAAAGCCTTCGAAGCGGAGATGAAGTCGGCCGGGGCCTCGTACCGGGTGGTGTCTTATGCGGGGGCCGTCCACTCGTTCACCGTCCCGAACTCCGAAAAAGCGGGCGTGCCGGGCGTGGCGTATCAAAAAGAGGCCGACGAGCAGAGCTGGGACGAGCTGTTAAAGTTTCTGAAGGGTCTCTTCTGAGAGGGGCCCTTCAACCCGTCGAACGATGATCCACGTCGTGCAGGACTCTCGGCGCGGATGGAATGAGGGGGCATTTTCAGTGGCAACCTTCGGGGTCGCACCACGGTTCGAGGCCAGAACCTCATTGCGCTCCGACGGGGCTCGATCTTGAGGAGTGTGCGCCGCGACCCGAGATGACCCGGTCTCTCGCTGCAGGGCTTGGGAGAGGTAAGAGTGGTCGCCGAATCCGAGCCACCCGGCGACGGTCGTAGCAAGGGTCACGAGGCCTGCGATCAACTTCATGACCAGGAACACGCTTTGGAAGAGCCCAAAAGTTCCCCAAGACAGGAAAGCGGATAAGGACATTTTTGTGAAGATTAAGGCAATCTGGAGAGAATTGGTTGCTTCTCTGGGTCGAATCGCATCACAATAGAATTGTTTTGGAGTGATGCAACGTTCGTTTTGTGGAGTGTGATGATTCGATTCCGCATGACGTAGCATAAGGCGCATCCCCGATCCCATCGAATGGACCCCCTTTGAAAAAACCATGCTAGAAATTAAGAACCTCCACGCCTCTGTAGAAGAGAAGCCGATATTGCGCGGCCTCAACCTGTCGGTCCGACCCGGCGAAGTCCACGCCATCATGGGCCCGAACGGCTCGGGCAAGAGCACCCTTGCGAACATCTTGGCGGGCCGAGATGACTATGACATTTCAGAGGGGTCGATTGAGTTTTTGGGTCAAGACCTGCTGGAGATGTCGGCGGACGAGCGAGCTTGCGCCGGCATCTTCATGGCGTTCCAGTATCCGGTCGAGATTCCAGGCGTGAGCAACACGTACTTCCTGCGAGTCGCCTTGAATTCGATTCGCAAGGCAAAGGGCGAGCCGGAGATGGACTCGCTGCAGTTCATGAGTTACATCAAGGAGAAGGTGAAGTTGCTCGAACTGGATGAGGACATGCTCAAGCGAAGCGTCAACGAAGGGTTCTCCGGCGGCGAAAAGAAGCGCAACGAGATTTTCCAAATGGCGGTTCTGCAACCCATTCTCGGGGTTTTGGATGAGACCGATTCGGGGCTGGACATCGACGCACTAAAGACGGTCGCCGATGGGGTCAATGCTCTGCGTTCGGCCGATCGCTCGTTTGTGGTGGTCACGCACTACCAGCGGCTTCTGAACTACATCGTCCCCGACTATGTGCACATCTTGATGGAGGGCCGGATCGTCAAGAGCGGCACCAAGGAGCTGGCACTTGAGCTGGAAGCCAAGGGCTACGGCTGGCTAGAATCTGAGCTCGCGACCTCGGCGGGCGCCTAACCGGACCAAGAGAATGCCAATGGAACTGATGGAGAAAGGGCACGTCGTATTGGGCAGAGTGGAGGTTCAGCCGGGCAAGATTTCGGCTTTGGCCGATCTCCAGTCTCGGGGGCTTGCGGAGTTTAACCGCCAAGGCGTCCCCACGACCAAGAACGAAGAGTTTAAGTACACCAGCTTGCGCACGCTGACCGACTTGCGACTGACGCGAGCAAGCCAATCGACGGTTGAGGCCGACCACGTGGCCCCGTATGCGTTCGCCGAAGAGGGGGCCATTCGGGTGGTGCTGGTGAATGGGCGATGGGATGTCGAGGCGACGACCTCGCTTTCGCACGTCCCGGGGCTGAACATTCGGGCGCTCGGTTGCGCGCTCGAAAAGGACCCCGGATTGGTCGAACATCTCGGCAAACTGGTCAAGCTGGAGGACTTCCCCTTCGGCGCGCTCAACACGGCGAGCCTTGAAGAGGCGATGTTCATTCACATCGGCAAGGATGTGAAAGTTGACCAGCCGATTGAGATCGTTCACCTGACGGTGACCGAAGAGGAGCCGGTCGCCTGCTTCCCCCGGTTGGTGGTGGTCGCAGAATCCGGCGCTGAGGCCGTCCTCGTCGAGACCTATGCGACGATCGGATCGGGAGTCGGGCTTTGCTGCCCGGTGGTCGAGGCGTTTATTCATCCGAACGCCCACATCGAGCACGTGAAGGTGCAACGAGAAAGCCTGAGCAGCATGCACTTGGCACTGACGGAAGTTCGCCAAGAACGCGACAGCTCGTACAACAACTATTCGGTGACCTTCGGCGGCAAGCTGACTCGAAACGACTTGAACGTCTTTTTGAACGGGTCCAACTTGCATTCGCGAATGGATGGGATCGTCGTCATCGACGGCGAGCAACTGGCTGATAACCACACGCGACTCGACCACGCCTATCCGCATTGCGACAGCTTTGAGGTTTACAAGCACGTGCTCGGCGGCCATTCGACCGCTGTGTTCAATGGCAAAATCTACGTTCACCAAGACGCCCAAAAAACCGACGCAAAGCAGACCAATCAAACGTTGCTCCTTTCGCCGACGGCAACAATGAACTCCAAGCCTCAGCTGGAGATCTTCGCGGACGATGTCAAGTGCACGCACGGGGCCACGGTTGGACAACTGAGCTCCGATGCGATGTTCTATCTGCGGTCGCGCGCGATCCCGAAAGAGGCCGCCGAAGCGATGTTGGTCTACGCCTTCGCCGCTGAGGTTCTTGAAAAGATCGAGTGCGAAATTGTTCGAGATCGGCTCGAAGCCGTTCTCTACGAGAAGCTCGGCGCGTCTTTCTGAAGCGCAACCCGGGGCCCTGCTGATTCGGTCGGCAGGGCCTTTTTTGCTTGGATCGGGATGAGTAAAATGCCGACATGTCGGCTCACCACGATCGAGAGGCGCTGAAGACGCGCCAAGCGAAGCTCGGAGAATCGATGCGAGCGGCGGGGGTGGACGTCTTTTTGGCGAGCTCGCCCGTCACGATGGCCTACCTTTCGGGGTTCGGAGAATTTGGCTATGAGCGAATCTTGCAGTTGGCCTTGCATGCCGATGGCCGGGTCGCGATGATCTGTCCTTCCCTCACGGCGACGGCGGCTCGTCGCGCGGGCCTGGCGGACGTACGGCCCTGGTCCGATGCCGAGAACCCCGAAGTCTTGATGCAGGCCCTCGCCGACGAATGGGAGCTGGAGTCGGCGGTGATCGGCGTGGACCGAGATATGGCGGCGGCTCATCTGCTCGCATGGCAAGGCTTATTGCCAGCGGCGTTGTTTCGAAATGGGCAACCGGTGGTCGCTCAGTTGATGATGCAGAAGGACCCCTCCGAGCTCGCTCTTTTGGAGCATGCGGCGGGGATTGCTGATGCTGCTTGGGATTCGGTCCGGCCCTCTTTGCGCCCAGGCATGACCGAGCGAGAGGTTGCGGGCCTTTTGAGCCGGGCGATGGAGCAGCGAGGCGGCAAGCCGACCTTCACCTTGGTCGCAGCCGGGGCGAACGGGGCCGAGCCTCATCATGAGACGGACGACACCGTGCTCCAGACCGGGGACGTTGTAGTGATCGACTTTGGGTGCGAGTGGGCGGGTTACCAAAGCGACATCACGCGGACGATCTGCTTGGGGGCGGCCACGCCAGACCAGCAGGCGGTTTATTCAACGGTCTACCGGGCGTTTCTGGCCGGACGAGCAGCCGTGCGTGAGGGCGTAACCGGGGCGGATGTCGATGCGGCCGCTCGTCAGGTCATCGCCGATGCAGGTTGGGGAGAGTTCTTTGTCCACCGGACCGGACACGGCATCGGCATGCGCGGGCACGAGGAACCTTACATCGCCTCGACCAACTCGGAACCACTCCGCTCAGGCAACTGCTTCAGCATCGAGCCGGGGATCTATCTACCGGGTCAGTTTGGGGTGCGGATCGAGAACATCGTGACGTGCACGGCCGACGGGCATCGCTCGCTGAACGCGGAGCCCTCACCGACTCTGCTGGAGCTCGGCTAAAGAAACATAACTGCCCCCGAACCAGGGGTTCGAGGGCAGTTCGTGGGGGCGCAGGGCGCCCTCAGATCAGTCGCGTTCGACTTCGGATTGGATGCCGCGCCGCACGACGAGGAACTTCATCCGCCCGGGCTTGAATCGCTCTTGGAGCGAGTCGATCGCCTTGTGGACGTGGACGGTGCCCCCGCAATAGAACAGGTCGACGGCCGCATAGCCATGCTCGGGCCAAGTGTGGATGGTGTAGTGAGACTCTTGGATGATGACCGCGCCCGAGACGCCGAACGGCTGGAACTCGTGGAACGATTCGGCCACGACAGTGGCCTTCGACTGAACGGCGGCTTCGCGCATGGCGTGGCCCACTCGATCTTCGAATTTCAGGGAGTCTTGGTCGCAATCAAACAGTTCAACCAAAAGGTGGGAGCCGAGCGAGGGTTGCTCGCCGTTCTTGAACGGGAAGCCTTCCTCATCGCGGCCAAGCCACTCTTGGAACGAATCATAGTCGTCACACTGGATAAAGGTCCAGCCATGATCATGGGTGATGCGCGGTCTTTCGGCGACCTTGGTCATCCGCTTGCGCTCAAAGAGCTCACGGATCCAGGACCTTCGGCGGACCATGCCCATCGGGACGAACGCCGCCGAGGCGACGAGACAGCTAGCTAAAAGGAGAATAGTGGTGGACAATCAAGTTTCCCTCCTGTAACCCAATGCCGGACCGCCGACCGAAATCGACGGGAGAAACCCGACCTAACGATGAGATCTGGAGCGCACGCGTCAGCTTGAAGAAAAACCACGAAGCGACCTTCTCGAAACTGTGTCGGAAGAATCCCGAAAACCGGATGGACCGAGCCAGCCCCAGGAAGTCGCGCCGTATTGTCTTCATTCTGCTACATGAACACCTGCTCCCAGTTGTGCGCCTTGATCCTTCTTGCTGGGCATTTGTAAGCTTTTGCTTTGCATTGGGTATGCCGTTGGCGCAAGGGGGGAGTGTACCAGACCCCCCGTCCCTTGTCAATCATTTCTAGGTCTTCTGGCAAAATCCTCAGACTCTTTGGCCGACGGAGGCTTCGGCCTTCGATTGTTTCCTATCACGCGGCTGAGGCGGGTTTCGGCTGCGCGACCACCACGTACTGAAGCCACCGCATGTCTTCGAGCCGATTCAGCAAGAGCCGATTCAGCAAGGCGAACTTCCGGCTGAGGGTCGGATTCACCCCAACCAAATGGTGGATTTGGTAGGAATGCTGGTCAAAGAACCGCTGGATGCTGAGTTTGGTGAAGAAATGGAGGTGCGTTCGGTCGAAGATCCCGGAATCTTCCATCGGGAAGTCTTTCCCGAGGGCGAGGCGTTGGAACTCGTGGACGTAGCGGATGTTGGGGATCGCCGCCACTAAGACGCCGTTGGGGGAGAGGATCGGGCGCACGGCGTCGAGGGCGAGCTCGGGGCGGGGGAGATGCTCCAGGACGTCGTTAAAGCAGACCGCGTCGAAGGCTTCTCGGGGGAGCTCGCCGAAGATTTGAAGGGCGTCGCCGACGAGGACTCGGTCGAGCCGGGTCGCGGCGACGCTCGCGGGCTCCGGTTCGAGCTCGATCCCCCAGACCTCGGCGCTCCGCTCAGCCTTGAGCGCGGCGCCAAAAGCCCCCCGCCAGCACCCAACGTCGAGAATCTTGCGGGCGCGCTCGGGCACCCACGCCCGCACCTCCGCCCGATCCGAATCCCCATACCGCTCATCCATCAGAGCCTAGACGCTCCGAGGGTGCGCTGGGGATTCAAATGTCGTGAGGGCTAGACTGACCTCCCCTGTGACAACCAAATGTTGGTGTCAATTTCTAGCGTGTTTCACCCGGCATCGTTTCGAAGTGATTTTGCGGAATCGAAGTGAAGCTTCAGTCCACCATGAGAATGTACTCGCCAACTTCCGGGCGTGCTTCCACCGGCTCGCACTGCGTGGACTTCGTGTCATGACAAAGGCCTGGTCGCAGAATCACCGATTCGAAAATTCGCATCGGAAAGCGATTTCTTAATGATTCTTTACAGTAAAGACGATATGCTTGACACTTCTTTAGGTAAACTGAGACTGTTATGGACCAACTAGAAAAAGCATTTAGTATAGACGGGACAATCGAAGGGAACCCCTCGTCGGAGGCGGGCGCCCCAGACCATGGCGTTGAATCCTTAAGTCAGACTTTCAGATGGAACTGGGAGTACATCGAAAGTCAAGCGCTGATTCGCGTTTTTATTGGAACTGTTCGCGTCTCTTCGTCGATTGAAATTGATTTCACAATGAATCCAAACCCGCATGACCGTTGGCGGCACGATCCCGAGTTGGGCGGAGTGGATCTCGAGTTAGAACTCTTGCGCGCGGACGGAAGCATCGCATGGGAGCGAAGACATGGCATCGGGCACTTAACATGCCAAGATTCATCGCGAGTTGTATGGCGAGAGACCATTCAAGGTGGGAGTTTTGAGGCAACTGAAGTAGTCACGGCGCGTCTGTCGATCTGGAGAGTCAGGTTCATTCGATGTTGAGCCGGTGCCTAATCTAAACGACATCGTTTGGCGCTTTGCTCAATAAAAGAGGCGTTCAGCGAACAATCAGCCACCTTCTAGAATAGAGCGTCGCCGCGGCGACGCTCGCGGGCTCCGGTTTGAGCTCGATCCCCATACCGCTCATTCATCAGAGCCTAGACGCTCCGGGGATATCGACTGGATTCACGGCAATGTGGAAGACGCTCAAGCGAACAGGCCCCGTCGAGAAGTCAAAAAGAGAGAGTGTAAATTGTCGTCGGGATGGCGGTATTCTGAGATGTGTCGCAAGCTGAGAAGATTTGCCGGGATTCCGTGGCGGCTGGCGTAGTCGCGGACCTCACCGTCCTGCAGATCGAGGAGCGGGTCCTCGACTCCGGGTTTGTGCGCCGGTTGGTGCGCGGCGTCGAACGCGACGAAAACGGGAATGCGGTCACCCCGCAACCGTCGGGGGCGCGCGTTCGCGGGCTCAGAGTCGAAGGCGACCTCGACCTCGGCAACCTGGACGTGCCCTACCCGGTCGAACTCACTGAAGGGCACTTCAAAGGACGGGTGGATCTGCTGGACACCGGGCTGCGGTCGCTCCGCCTGGACGGCAGCACGTTCGAGGGGCCCGTGGACGCGGGAAACCTGGAGACGCGCTCGGACTTCTCCGCGGCCAACGCGAGGTTCCAGGACTGGCTGAGCCTGGCCGGGGCGGAGATCCACGGCGACCTTTGGCTCTGGGGCGCTCACCTTGGGTCAAAGAAGGAGGAGGAGCGGTTGGCACCGTTCGGGACGGGCACCAGCCGCGAAGTGCCGCTCGACGCCGACGGCATAGAGGTCGGTGGCAGCGTGTTCCTGCAGGCGATGGACCAGGGCCCTCGGTTCGAGGCGGCGGGGGAGGTGCGGCTCCTCGGGGCCAAGATCGGAGGGCAGTTGAGCTGCCTCGGCGGCTCGTTCCAGAACCCAGACGGCAACGCCCTGAGCGCCGACGGTATCGAGGTCGGGGGCGGCGTCTTCTTGCAGGCCCGGGACCAGGGTCCCCGGTTCGAGGCGGCGGGAGCGGTGCGGCTCCTCGGGGCCAAGATCGGAGGGCAGTTGAGCTGCCTCGGCGGCTCGTTCCAGAACCCAGACGGCAACGCCCTGAGCGCCGACGGTATCGAGGTCGGGGGCGGCGTCTTCTTGCAGGCCCGGGACCAGGGTCCCCGGTTCGAGGCGGCGGGAGCGGTGCGGCTCCTCGGGGCCAAGATCGGAGGGCAGTTGAGCTGCCTCGGCGGCTCGTTCCACAACCCGACAGGCGACGCCCTGAGCGCCGACGGCATCGAAGTCGGGGGAAGCGTACACCTTCGGGCCCTAGACCAGGGCCCCCGGTTCGAGGCGGCGGGAGCGGTGCGACTCCTCGGGGCCAAGATCGGGGGGCAATTCAGCTGCATCGGCGGCTCGTTCCATAACAAATCGGGCTCCGCTCTGGCTGCTGATGGTATGGAAGTCAAGGACGGCGTGCTCGTCAGGCCAAATTCTGGAATCGCTCCGAGCTTTGCAGGCAACGTGTCTCTTGTCGCGGTAAAGATCGACGGACACTTCCAGTGGCGTGAGGTCGAGGGCGAGCACGGCGTCGACCTTTGCCACGCGTCGGCGGTCACCCTCGACCTGGACCAGGTGGTCCACCCGGAGATGTGGCAGCTGAACGGGTTCCGGTACCATGGCCTCGCCGAACCAGAGAACGCGGACGGGGCCGAGATGCTCAAGCTCCTCCGGGAGTGCGACGGCCAGAAGTACTTCCCCCAGCCCTACCGCCAGCTCTTCCGCGTGCTGCGCGACGCGGGCCACGCGGAGGAGGCAACGAACGTCGCGGTAGCGATGCGCGAGCAGGCGTTCGTTCACGAGCGCGTAGAGCTCTCCCGCGACAAGCCGAGACTTTGGTGGGCCCGAAGCTGGCTGAGCGAGTTCTGGCAATGGGTTTCCTGGCTGATCGGCTATGGCTATCGCCCTTGGCGGGCGGTCGGCATCGCCCTGACCCTTTGGTTGATTGGAACGGTCGCATACTCGGTCGTTGCACTCGGTCCCTTTGAATCGTTGATGGCTCCCGCAGAGGGGGACCTGCTTGCGGCCGCTCAAGCTCAACCGGAGCACGACTGGAGGAGTGGCGGCCCCCCATTTGTTTCCTGGCTTTATTCGCTCGACCGGTTCATGCCGGTGGTGGATTTGGGGCAAGCGAGTTTCTTCCGTCCGAAAGGCTCGACCGGCTTTACAATTCTTGGTGCAGATGTCGGCTGGTGGCTGAGTGCTTTGGACTGGGTGCTGATCGCGAGCGGCTGGATTCTGAGCCTTCTCTTCGCGGGGTCGGTCTCTGGGCTCATGCGTAAGATCGACAGCGATACCTAACCGCAGGTCACAACCGCGAAGCTCGGAAAGTGTCGCCTTGGTTCACGTCGCCGGTGGTGAAGCCTTTTTTGAACCAGCGGGTGCGTTGTTCTGAGGTGCCGTGGGTGAAGGCATCGGGGACGACATAGCCTTGAGATTGCATCTGGAGTTTGTCGTCGCCGATGGCGGTTGCCGCCGCCAGGGCTTCGCGGATGTCTTGGTCGTCGATGCCAGCCATCGAGCGGGCGTGGTGCGCCCACACCCCGGCATAAAAGTCGGCCTGGAGCTCGAGCCGGACGGTGAGCGCATTGGCTTTCCGTTCGCTGAGTTGGCGGCGTTGGGTGTTCACCGCGTCGAGCGTTCCGAGCAGTTTTTGAACATGGTGACCGACTTCATGCGCCAGCACATAAGCCTGGGCGAAGTCACCGCCCGCCCCGAACCGCCGCCGCAGTTCGCCAAAAAACCCCAGGTCGATATAGATCGTTTCGTCTTCGCCACAATAAAATGGGCCTACCGCCGAGCTCGCCGTCCCACAAGCCGATTCGACTTGGCCTTTGAACAGCACGAGCTGAGGCTCCGCGTATTTTCTCCCGGCACCTTGGAAAAGCTTGCCCCAGACCTCTTCGGTGTCGGCGAGCGTCACCCGAACAAGCTCTTCGCTGACCTTCTCTTCGGCGGTGGGGACGTACTTTTCTTGACCCGAGCGCTGGCCCTGGTTCTGAACCTGGTTCAGCGCTTGCTGTGGGTCGCCGCCGAGCACGACAAACAGGATGAGCAGGACGATCCCGCCCAGCCCTCCTCCGACGGCCATGCCTTTTGGGCTCATCCCCCGCCGATCTTCGACGTTGTCACTTTGCCTTCGTCCTTGGAAGCGCATCGGCTCATACTTTCGCCGTTGGGACCAGCTGTTCCTTGCGGAGGGAATGCGCGGCGAGAGCCTTGCGGTTCTTTTTGGGACCAGGAAGCCACCATTAGAGCTCTATCCACGATGGGGTCCCATACGGACGAAAACATACCACTCGATCCCAGCCTTCGATTGGCGGAAGTAGGGTTCGCAGCCGCGAAACGTCTTGTGCCCTCAAACCAAAGCTGATACGATCTTCGAACATGAGCCACCATTCGTCGCAATGGCAGCGGCAATGTTCGCGTTTCTTGAGCTTTTCATGAGCGAATCTCGGAATTGCTTCCAGCATCTCGGCGATGGCCCAGCCTCCTGTCGATGCAATATTGACGTCGGGGCCCAAGAAGCAACGATCTGCGTCGAATTCGAATGGTAGTACCTCTACTCTGAGGGATTCGTCCTCTAGGATCACGCCAGGGTATCGTTCTTCGGATGCTAAGAAGCGCTGGAGCAAATTTCGAAGCTTTTTCTTCAAATCTCTCCACGTCGGTACGGGGGGCTTCATGAGAAGAAGCACCCACCAACTCTGAGTTCCTGGTTGGCCGTACTCTTGCAGGAGCGTTCCAGCCTTTTTCGATACTGAATCGATCAGACCATCCTCGTTCGCCTTTTCAAATTCAATTGAATTGAGCCGTCTGATCTCGACGCCAATTCGCCCGTTCATCAGGAAATCGGGAGTTGAATTGGGAACAGGCTCATAGTCAATTTCTGAAAAGCCCATGGCCCGTAAAACCTGATAGGCCTTCAGTTCGGAATCTCTCACAGTTCCCTCGATCAATAGGTTACTCAGGCAGATCATAGAAGGCGATACCGGGCGTGCCGAAATCGTATCGTGTGGTGGCTTCGAATGCTCGTGGCCAGTCGAGCCCTTCGACGGCGGTGATTCGATCAACGGAGCCGAGGAGTGTTGGAGAAACGGCGCCCCGAGAAAGCCCGACCTCCCGGCACCCAAGACGCTGTGCATGCCCTTTCTGAAGAAGGGTCAGGAGGCCCTGGCGTCGCGCTGCCGGGATTTCCATTTTCCCTGCGCAATCTCCTTGGATGCATCAATCTCCGGTGCCTGCCGGCTTGCCATTCACTTGAGGCGCTGCAAAGCCTTCAGCTCGCCTAGCTCGCTCCGGCTTTTGCCAGCGTCTTTTTCGCGCCAACGGGAGATCGTCTGGTCCGAAATCCCATGAGCCCGGCCCACGGTCGTCATGCTCGCGCTGGCCTTGATCTCCTTAAGAATGCTCATGATCTTGACTTCTGGGAATCGTTTTCGCCTGATCTGCGTTCAAGACGAGTCTCAGACGGCAGCTGGCCAAGGGTTCGGGAAACGGGTCACGACCACTCCCGACCCATGAGCTAGCTTGCGCGTTCTCAGTGCGAAGGGTCAGAGAATAGATTCCAAACCCGTTGGCCCATTGCAGTGGGGTCCGGGCCGATCGCGATCACCGTGGTGTATCCCATCTCTTCAAATCCTCGAATGGGTGAGATCGTCAGCCCTTCCGGCACTTGGTTGCGACGGACATCGGTGACAAGCGTTGCCTGCCGACCCGCCAGGCAAAGAGCCATTCGTCCGATGGCATCGTTGACAGATTCAACGAATCGAGGTCTGATTCTGAGGGCCTCACATCGCTCTGTGATGAGCGACCAATTCCCAAGCCAATTCACAAAGGGCGCGGTCAGTACGGCCTCAAACTGATGGTCATCGAGATCGACAAGGGCTTGCTCTGCCCCGAGCCCATGGACCAGTCGAAATGGATCGAAATGAACCGTTCGGGTGGGGAGCCGCTTGTCCATCGTCGGGCTCGTCAGCAAGGCAGCATCCATCCGCTTCGCGTTCAGCTCCTCTTCAAGGCTCTTGTCATCCTTGTCCACGAGATCGATGGAGACGCCGGGAAGCGCATCCGCAAAAGTTCGAATGAACGACCCCAAAAAGGTTAATGCGGTGAGCCTTGTGTAGCCCAGCGTCAGGGTGCCCAAGGTTCTCGATTCAAGAGACGGTGCGATTCTAGCGATCTCCAGCCAGTCTTCTGCGAGTCTTTCGAGCCTGGGCCGGAGGCTGATCCCAGCTGCGTTCAGCATAATGCGCGGACCATTGCGGTCGAACAACCGCACTCCAAGGGCTGCTTCGGCATGGCTCACCAATCGAGACATCTGGGACGGCGAGATGTTCAGCATCGAAGCGGCTCCGACGATCGACCCAAGTCGGCCCACCGTCAAGATTGCTTCGACGTTGCGATAGGTCAGGCTCTCCAGTCGATTCATCATGCGAATTGTGCATGCTAAAGCACATAAGATGCAAGAACTGGCAGTTTCAAACGGTCGTACGAAGAGATGTTATGCTGCTCCTCTCCATCCTCGGATCGATCGCTTTAGGCGCACCCGACGCACGCCAAGTCGAATTCAAATCCGGTGGCGAACGAATCGTTGGCGTCGTTTACACTCCTCGCGAGACCAAGCCCGGCACACGACTCCCGGGAGTCGTGATTACAGGCGCTTGGTTCACGGTCAAGGATCAAATGCCGACAAACTATGCCAAAGCTCTTGCTGCACAAGGGTTCGCCACGTTAGTCTTTGACTTTCGTGGATTTGGGAAGAGCGGCGGAAAAACGAGAAACGCAGAGATTCCTGCCCAAAAAGCAGAAGACATCCGGGCCGCGGCTGAGTTCTTTTCTCGGCAACCCTATATTGATTCGAGCCGATTAGCGGGAATGGCGATGTGCGCATCCACGGGCTATATGGCTAACGCAATCCATGCAGGCGCTCCGCTGAAAGCGATGGCCGCTAGTGCGCTTTGGATCCAAGATGCTTCGGCTGTTGAGTCGGTCTATGGTGGCAAAGAAGGGGTCGCGAAGCTCCTGAAAATTGGCGACGATGCGATGGCCAAATTTAAGCAGACAGGGATCGTGGAAGATGTGCCGGCGGCAGGACCCCCGGGAAGCGATGCCATCATGCAGCAAGCTCCCTATTACACGGATTCAAGCCGAGGATTGATTCCGGCTTGGGATAACCGGTTTGCCCTGATGAGTTGGGCCGCTTGGCTTCGATTTGACTCGCTGGCTCCCGCCAAAAAGCTCCGTGTGCCGGTCCTGGTACTCCATTCTGACAACGCCGCCCTACCCGATATGGCTCGAAGGTTCCATGCCGAGCTCGGCGGGCCCAAGGAGATTTACTGGACTCAGGACGCCCACATGGACTTCTATGACCAACCCGAGCCTGTTTCTCGGTCGTCATCTCTGGCTGCCGAGTTTTTCCGTCGGCGGCTTGATGGACCGGTTTCCGATCGGTCGGAAATCATCACGGCTATCCAGCAAGTTGCTGCATCCGTCGATGCAAAGTCGTGGGCTGCTCTTCGCCAAAGGTTTGCACCAAAACTAGAGATCGACTACACGTCGCTCGGAGGCGAGAAAGCGACGGTGGACGCAGATCAACTCGTCGAAGACTGGAGGGCCTATCATCAGAAGTTTGATTCGATGCGGCATGTCTATTACAACTTTGAAGTTCAGCTCGACGGAAGGAGGGCTCTTGTGATGCATGACGGCATCGCAACCCTAACGCATGGCGAAAAGCGCTGGACCGTCGGTGGACGATACACCGTGAGCCTGGAGAAAATGGGCAAAGATTGGAAAATCAACAAGTTGGCTTTCGAGAAAAAGTTTGAGCAGGGTGACCGCTAATCGAGTGCCGAAGATTTGGTTTGCGAGCTGGAGCGGCTGTTGTTGCTGCGCGGTCGCCTCGGGGCTTTGCGAAGCGACAATTGCCCCGAGTTCGGCTCGCCGTAGCTCGCTGACAGGCTCGCAGAGCGGCTCCATCCAGCCCGGCTCGCCTTGGCTAAACGGCATGGCGGAAAGTTTCGATGGTCGTCTTCGCGCCGAGTTCCTGGGAACTGGTAGCAAGTCCCCAATAACAGAGCCAGTTTGAGTGTTAGTTTCATACCTCCTGTCTGTTGTTGGCAACGGGTCAGACTGGGTTGATCTTTCGGTGCTTAGAGAGCTTGCAGTTCTGCTGACAACTTGTTCGGATCGAAACAAGCATGAAAGGCCCATCGGCGTCCGCCGTCATACCGATTCACAGCGTCGGCCCATTTGGAGCCTGCGGTGATCTTCGACTTTGCTAGATCTCGTTCGTAGCCCTTTTCATCTCATGTTCTTTCTCGGGACCGAAAACCATTAGGCAGGATTTTTCCGTCACTCATCATGTGGCTGACCTGAGCAAGAGGCGTGGGAAGGTGATCCTTATCACGCTGGTGTGCCTGATCGTCTTGGCCCTTTCCTTGGGGCTGATCTATCGAGATGTGGTCTCGGCGGCGATGAGCTATTCCACAGAGCTTGAAGCGGCCCAGCTTGAAGGCGCGATCCTCACCGATGCCGAGTTCGAGAAGCTGTTCGTCGTCGATCATTTGAAGGGTCCCAAGTTCGCATTCTCGACCTCCTCAGGCGATCCCAGAGCTCAGAAGCCCGGTCGCGCACCGATCAGGAGCGGCCGCGTCACCGGATGATCAGCTTGATGCGAGACGTCACCGCCTCGAGGATTCGGATCCTGCGCCAACCCGGAATCGAGAGAGTCGAAATGACAGATTGGCCATCGGATCGCGAGACCGCTTGTAACAAGACGTGTTTTTAAGGCTAGATTCGTGGCCTTGGTCGTGCTCACCGAGCCAAGCGCACCGGCCAGCTGGACGTGAAGCACGCCGCAACTCAAATGGGCACGGTTGACTGTGCGGCCGTTCATCGGGCTCATTGGCTATCTCATTGACAAGGGAATCGTCGTTCGTTTCAACAGACTGTCTCCCTCGCATGATCATCTGAATCGTCATCCGAAGCTCGCTTGCGACGATGAACAAACTTTATCCCGGCAACGAGCAAGATCAGTCCCCCAGGAAGGCTCACAGCGACCAGAAGATCGGGCAGATAAAAGTGATCTACAGAAAAGAACTGAGAGAGACTGTTTGATTTCATGGCACGCCGCATAAGCGAGACCACCGACAGGAGTCCGATGAGCGTCATGAAACCACCCATCAAGATCAAGAAGACGCCCTTGATGCCGAACTTGAATTGCTTTGGGTGACTTTTCACGGCCAGATACCTCATTCAAGATCCTCGACTGCCAGTGCACGAGTTTGTGGTGTGGCCAGACCTCAAACAATTGACGTTGATTGCATGGCAATCGGAGTACGTCGATAACCTAAAAGGAGACTCACTTCCTCAGCCATCTTGCAAGAATCACCGCTGATGCCCAACCGAGGAACGGTCTGCTTTGCGATGGGCACTGCGAAAAGGTTCAAATCGAGGTGCCGAGGGGGGATGGTTCAGTCCAAAGATTCCGGCAGGCAAAAGGTCGCCACGACGGGGCGATGGTCGCTGGCGCGGCTCGCGACGGTTCGCGAAGAATCGGCCAAAAGTCCGCGGCTCCAGATCGCGTCGATGCGGCGCAAGGGAAGTTCGGACGAAATCGAAAATCCGAACCCCGAGCCCGCAATGTCGAACGAATCCACTAGACCCTCTCGACGTAGCTGGGTGCGAAAGCGCTGTTTGGGCGTTCCATTTAGATCGCCCCCGAAGAGAACCGGGCCGTCAATCGCCGCGAGAAGTGAGCAAACCTGCGCCCACTGGCTTTTTCGAATCTGCAAAACATCGCGAGTACGACGCGGGAGCCCCGGCAGGTCGCGCCGAAGCAAGGCCTGGGTCGCGTTCGGCTGCATGTGCACATTGACAAGCGTGAGAGGTTGTCCGCGCCACTGGATCTGAGCCACGAGGATCGGGCGATGCGGATATTGAGACGGCATCCGCAATGCCTACAACTTACGAATCGGGGCGCGGCTCAGAATCAAGATTTCGCCATCGAACACAGCATGATATTCGGGAAGAGATCGGATCAACTCTACCTGCGGGTTGTAGGGCCGAGTGAGGATAGCAGATTCTTGCAAAAACACCACATCGGGCTACTGCGACCGGATCGCCTGAACCACTAAGGGCATCCCTCTTAGTAGATATTCAATATTGTAAGTCATCACTTCAAGGTGCCCAGCATTTTCTGGTCGAGGCCATGCAATTCTTGGGTCCAAGAAGATGACTATTGCAAGCCCCACCAGTGCTCCATGAGCGACGATCCACCCGCGGGGTCGAATCCAAAAACTCGTGATCAAGAGCAAGATCGGAAAGGCCAAGAACACCACACCTGGAATCTCTAGGAGCCACGCAGAAAACCACGCATCGTCGCGATACGTCACCTGAACCAGGCTCACAAGCGCGAGCCACCCGCCGCTCGCGATTGCCGAAACTTGTCCGATTCGCATAGCGACCTGAACGTCCTGCTTCGAAACAAAGTTCCGAGGGGGCTCTGGGGATACGATGAACGGATTAAACCGAGTTCGGCTATGGAGCGAGGGGCTTGAGATAATAAAGGAAGTCGCGGTCTCGTCGCCACCCGGACTTCTCGTACAAGCTTTGGCCGATCATGTTCGTGATGCCCGTTGAAAGCTCGGCAACTTCGACACCTAATGATGCCAAGTAATCGGTCGTTTGGTTCAGCAATGTTTCTCCATATCCACGCCCTCGGAAATGAGGATCGACAAAGAGGTCATTCAGAATTGCTTTGCGACCTAAACTCAGTGAGCAAGGAATCACATACGACTGAGTAAATCCGATGGCCTGATCTTGAACAGAACCCACAATAAGGACGGTGCTCTCTTGCTGCATGTTTTGCGCCAGGAAGGCTTTGATCTGGGCAGAGTCCTGAGGTCGATCATAAAAATCAAGGTACGCCGAGTAGAGCCGGACTAAATCGGCCGAGACTTCAGTCGCCCTTGAGATCACCATGGCTCAAATATACTCCATGCCGAGGCCGGAAAAGGTCCTGAATGCACGGCAGCTTGCCGCGACAGGCGCCGCGACGGGGGTCTTTCTTCCCAAAGTCATTCTGTTTTTACTTCGTCGTTGAACTCTTTGCTCGGAAAGGTTGCTGGCGAATATCCCGCCAATATTCCACGCGAACATCTTCATCGATTTCGACTGGAATACCAGTGCGATACAACGAATCATGTCCATCACGTCTGGGTCCCGAGATCCAATAATGATCTCCTGTTTCGACACAGTAATAGTTGGATTTAGAACCCGCCCCTTTCAAGCTCTTAAATGATTTGTTCTGATAGTACAGTGTTTGACCGGATCGAGATGAATGGACTCGGCCGATCCGCGCTGGACCCGTTAACTCTTTACCTTTGAATTCGATATACATGATTCGACCAGTCTTGGTGGTCTGAGATGCGGCCATCAGTGCGTCGAGATCGCCATACTGTTCTGCCTGAGAAGCGGTTAACTTCAAAAGAAGAGTGGGGTATGTGAAAGCATCCCCCATCCAATAGGCGAGTTGGCTAGGGATGCAGCAGACGATCGTTGCATCGGAAAGATTCGCATTCTCAAGAGCTTCCTCAAGCGGCATTTCTTTCTGATCCAAATCATCGCGAGCAGAAATTAAGTAAGCACGCTCTGGAGCCCCAAGGCTGCGAAACAAGGAGACCAAATGAAGATTGAGATCGAGGCGATGCGCACATCTAGGATCAAAGTCTGGCGCGTGATACAGGCGATTGAGAGCCTTGCGTCGAGTCTTGGGTTGCGAGAGCAACATCTTGTATCGATCTCTTCTCCTTGAGTCGATAAAGGTATCAACAAAAACTTCTTCGCGCGGGTCCATCAAGGTGCCATCTCCCTGGATGCAAAGGTTACCTGAGATCGGTTCACCCTAGGGACCGATTTCCGGGGTCACGTGGACTCTTTGCTCCTCGGCGGCCAGCATGGGGCTCACCACAGGCACTTCCTCGAATGCGTCGAGGATTCGGTTCATGAGCCTTGCCGTTTTTCGCTGATCTTGGCGCCACCAGCGAGAGGACAAAGTCCGAAACGCCGCGCCCAGCCCGATGAAGGCTGCTGCCGAACAAAGGATCGAAAGCCAGGGCCTGAGTGCGTCGTTCGCAAAGAGCAATGAGGCCAAAGCAAACCAAGCGATCCCGGTGGGGACGAGTCCCGCGACCAGCCCATCGTCGATATGGAGCACCATTCGGAGCCGAACGGTCGCGCCCGAAGGGATGGCGCTGAAATGCACCCACCCGAGCTCATGCTTCCATTGCCAGGTTCGGAATTCGCCAGATTCCACGCCAGGGATCGACTGCTTGAACTCAGAGTTGAGGTGTCCAACGATGGCGTCCCAAGCTTGAGGACTCAACGGCCCGACGATCGTTCGTTCCACCACATACTCGGGAGGCGCGCCGAGCCAACGGGATTGGGCGCGATGGTCCTCGTCCACTCCATCGAGGTTCAGTTCGGCGAGCGCTTGGGCCACAAAGGCGGGTTCGATCCCGAGCTCCTCGCCGACTCTTTGTAGTTCCAGCCGCGACGAGCCGCGAGCCGTCGGGTCGCTCCCGCCGACCTCTGACTGAAGGTCGGCCGCCCGCTGCAAAATGCGCGCCACTTCTTTCTCTGTATACAGTCGTTCGTTTCGCTCAGACATGGTTTCCGATGGATTCATACCCGGTTGGCGTCAGGAGGTTGCAGGCTGCTGATCTTCCCGATCTCGGACCGATGTTCCCCCAGAAAAGTATTGAACTCGTAAAGATACTGGGGCTGGGGCGACGCTCCTCGGATAGAATGGGTTGATGAAGTCGTTGAAATCGATGATTACCTTGGGAATGGTGGCCTGTGTCAGTCTTGCTTTTGCGGATCTGCAATCCGAATTCTCGATTTCCAATGGGAACCCGAACGGAGTGTGGACTTACGGCACGTTGTCGAGCATTGGCGGGACCTTCACTGCATTCACAACGCCCCAAACATTTAATCCCGGGCCCTGGAGTGGTTCGGCTTGGGCCCCGGGGGTGAACAGTCTTCCGGCAGCTTTCAGGCTGGATAGCGGGTCTTTGAACGGCTGGAACGGGGGCGTCGGCGGAGTTCTGGTCGGCGAGGTCACTCTCCACGGCGGGCCGAGTGGTGAGCTCGCGGTCGTGCGCTGGACCCCGACCACGGGCGGAGTCTTTAATCTCAGTGGATTCTTTAAGTCCGGTGACGGCTTAGGGTCGACTTTCGGCCGAATCGACGCGTATGTCGCGCGAGGAAACAGCGTCCTGTGGTCCATGCTAGACACTGACATCACGCATAACTTTGCCCTCAGCAACGTGGCCGTTTCAACCGGGGAATCGATCGACGTCATCGTCGGAATTGGGCAAGATACGTTCAATTACGACACGACCCCGGTGAACCTGGTCGTGACGCCGGTCCCCGAACCAGCTACCATGGCGGCCCTGGGGCTGGGCGTGACGGCTGTTTTGCGGCGGCGACGGGCTCGCTCCTAAGTCTTCTCGAAATCAACGCCAAAGGCCCGGCGGCTCGATCGAGCCGCCGGGCCTTTC